>Ga0208080_1000416_pt1 | contig 21548 bp, 19 predicted proteins | sample NGESurdeep092012_3_FD_184476 | JGI IMG/M metagenome (GOLD analysis project Ga0208080, IMG submission 184476) | Arctic peat soil microbial communities from Barrow, Alaska - NGEE Surface sample 210-3 deep-092012 (SPAdes) | ecosystem: Environmental > Terrestrial > Soil > Wetlands > Peat ...
TCTCGTCCGAATCGGCCGTGACCGGGTGCAGGTCGGCGTGCTCCAGCAAGCGTTGACGCAGAGTCTCGTGGTTGAGCCGGGCCGGCTCAGTTTCGGCCATCCACCGCAACAGCACGCGGGCGAAGCGCTCGGGCTCGTCGCGGTGCGGGAAGTGCCCGGCCGCATCGAAGATCTCCAGCCGACTGCCGGCGATCAGCGCGGCGGCCCGCTCGCCGTGGCGCACCGGGATCATCGGGTCACCGTCCCCCCAGACGATGAGCGTGGGCAGGTCGGCTGCCAGGTAGAGCCGGTCCAGGGCGCTCACCCGCTGACCCGTCACGTCGATGACATTGCGCAGCGTGTGCCAGAACGCGGATCGCGCCTGCGTGTCGGCCAGCGAACTGTAGCCGCCGGCGATCTCGTGCAGGGTGGGGGGCCAGCTGACCAGCGGGAGCCGGCTGACGAGATCACCGGCCACCTGGCCGACCCGACGTACCCAGGCGTTGGCAATGAGCGGCAGCAGCAGATCCACCCCCGGCAGGCTGGCCACCCGCAGCAGGGGAGTGATCTCATGACCCAGGCCGCCGCTGCAGACCAAACCCATGCGCTCGCAGCGCTCCGGGAACTGGTAGGCGAACTGCATCGCCACTCCGCCGCCCAGCGAGTGCCCGACGATGGTCGCTCGGTCATGGCCCAGCACCTGCAGGAGATCACGGATGCCGCTGGCGTAGGCGCCCAGCGAGTAGTCTCCGCGCGGTTTGGCCGACTCGCCGTGGCCAAGCAGGTCCGGGGCGATCACGTGTACGGACCGCTGCAGAGTGAAAATCGCGTCGTCCCAGGTGTGGCTGTTGCCGGCGACCCCGTGCACCAGTATAAGCAGCGGACCCTCGGCGGCTCCGGCCTCGGTGTAGGAGACTCGGTGCCCGTGCAAGATGACCTCGCGGCGCTCCACGTCTTCCTCCTCGTCCGATCCGTTCAGCAAGATGAGACTCTTCTCAAAGTACACTTTGTTACCAGCGAGTAACACTGTCAAGGGCCGCTAAGCCCTGCAGGCACCCCAATGAGGCGAACGTCACATGGCTCGCCGCGCTGGTCGGGGGCGCCAGCGGCGGTTGTGGGCAGCCGCGAGTGGTGCTCCGCGACACACACCGGGTCAGCCGCGGGCATCGCGCGGCGGGGCTCCAGCCGGATCGGCCGCGCCGTACCGGCCGGCGCCCCAGTCGTCGGCCCGTACCACCTGCGTGCACCGGCTGCTCGCCAGCAGGCGGCCGGCGACATCCTGCAGATCGGCCGCACAGAAGACCACCGGGCGGGTACGCCGCACCACCCAGCCAGTTGCACTGAGCAGTCCCGGCGTCGTCATCCGGAGGAACTCCACCCGCAGGTCGGCGGTGAGGAAGGCCTGGTCGTGGTCCAGCACCGTCCAGCAGGCGCCGCCCATGGCAGCGTCCAGCAGTGCGGTGACCAGCCCGCCTTGGATCACTGGCCCGGTGGCGGTCGGGAAGCTGTACCGCGGGTCGGCGTCCCACTCGATGCTGGTCCGGCCTGGCTGCCACGCGGTACGGCGGTAGCCCAGCGTCCGCCAGATGTGCGGGCCACCGCCGCCTTCGTCTTCCCACCGCTGGGGATCGGCGAAGCGCTCCCCGGCCGGGGTGTCGGTCACGGTTGCTCCAGACGTTATCGTGCGCGGCACTCGAGCCGCGCCGGGGCCTTCCCAGCCTGCCCGCGTAGCCGGCTGCCTCACCGGGTGGGGTCCGTGGGCGTTCTTTGCCGTCCCCGATCGACCGCGGGTATCGTGCGCGCCGGCGCCCCGCGGGGCGCAAGGAGGCTTCGCCTAGTCCGGTCTATGGCGCCGCACTGCTAATGCGGTTTGGGTTAATCCCCATCCCGGGTTCAAATCCCGGAGCCTCCGCTGTCGCGGCGGAAGTTCGCCGCCGCCGGCGGCGCAGGCCTGCCAGGCCTAGCCAGTGATGACTGCGGCCCGTTGACTGGCGGATCCGGCCGGCGCACCGAACCGCGCTAGACTCTCCTCGCTTCGGCGCTCGTAGCTCAACGGACAGAGCATCTGACTACGGATCAGAAGGTTGGGGGTTCGAGTCCCTCCGAGCGCGCAACGTTTGCCCAGGTCAGAGGGGGTGTGCCTCTGGCCCATTGCTAGATGACTAGTCCGTGAGAACATTTTGAGAACATCCCGTGTTCTCACGATTGGCGGCGGCCATTCCGGCGAAGCCTCCAGGGGTCTACTCCGACACGCAGGGTCGGTAGTATTTCAAGGTATTTCAAGATCCGTACCGGCCGGGATCCGATCACTGGGCAGTGGCAGCAGCTGACCAAGCGGGGGTTCCAGACCGCCGCTGAGGCCGGCCGGGCGCGGCGGGATCTGCTGCAGAAGATCGACGCCGGGGTGGTGCGGCCGACGCCCGCCGGGATGACTGTCAATGACCTGCTCGACCTCTACCTCGACGGCATCGAGGCGGACGGCCGGCTCTCGCCGAAGACCTGCTTCAACTACCGGCACCGCGCCGGCGACTACGTCCGGCCGCTGCTCGGGTCAATGAAGATCCGCGACGTCACGGCGGACTCGGTCGTGGCGTGGCAGCGCCGGTTGGTTGGCGAATAGCGGCGGCACGAAGAACGGCCGGCCGCTCGCCGCAAACACGATCCGGTTGGCCCGGGCGCAGCTGGCCGGCGCTCTCAAGCTGGCCGTGCACATGGGGCTGCTCGGGGTTAATCCGGTCACTGTGGTTCCGCGGCCGCCGGCGGCACGCTCGGTGCCACGGCACTGGTCGCCGGAGCAGGCCCGCGAGTTCCCTCACCCTGATGGACGGAGACCGGACGTACGCCTTCTGGGCGTTACTACTCGGCTCCGGGCTGCGGATCGGCGAGATGGTGTCTCTGCGCTGGCCGAATGTGGACCTGCCCCGGCGCCGGGTGCATGTGGTGGAGTTCGTCTCGACACTGGGCTACGACCTGGTTTCTTCGGCGGGCAAGAGCCGGGACGCGACCCGCAGCATCGACCTCGACGACGACCTGGTCCGCATCCTCAAGGCCCAGCGGAAGCTGCAGAGCGAGGAACGGCTGGCTAGCTCGTCGTACGTTGCCAGCGATCACGTCTTCACCCAGCTCGGCGGCGGCTCGTACCACCTGCAGTACCTGTCCCGGCTCTTGGGTCGGTACACCGCCGAACTGCAGCTGCTCGGCTGACGGCGCACGGCCTCCGGCACACCAGCGCGACCCTGATGCTAGTCCGCGGAGTTGCGCCGAAAGTCGCCGCCGAGCGACCGGGCCACGCGGACCCGACCCTGTTCACCAACCTCGACAGCCACGTCACGCCGACGACGCAGCGCAAGCCGCCAACAAGATCGGCGCGGCACTATTCACTTGAGTCCGTCGCCGTGCGTTGAGAAGTCCCGACGCTCCCTGCAAGAACTTGTACGTCGGACGCTGCCCTTCGGTGGCGCAATCCCGGACATCACCGGGCGGCACGTGGCGGTCAATATCCGCAAGTGGTGTTGACCGCCCACTCGCTCGATGAACTTGTCGCGCTGGGCACCTTGACCTGCCCTCGGCCCGTTTCCTGGAGGCGGCGTGGTGAGCGGACCGAACATCATCATGGCCAGGGGCACGCAGGCGGGCAAGACGACACTCCTCAGCCGCTTGGCCGCTGCCATTCGCCGCTCAGAGCGGGTGGTGAGCTGTGAAGAGGTCTTCGAGTTGCGGATTGCGCTGCCTGACTGGGTAGCCATGCAGACCCGCAAGCCAAACTTGGAGGGAACCGGCGAGGTGCCACTGCGGCGACTGGTCAAAGGCGCCCTACGGATGCGGCCAACGCGGATCATCGTCTTATGGACGGCTCAAATCGGTCCGCCCCAGAGCGCGATCGCCCCCGCGCCACTACGCCGCGCTGTAGTGACGGTTCCCGGGCGGCCGTGTCAGCCGCGGGCGGGTGCTCGGTGGCGGCACGTGTGCGCAGCTACTGCTCGATCATCCGCGAGCCGGGCGAGAACCGAAGTCGCACGTCGCTGCCCCAACGAGCCTGAGTGATCGCGAGCACCCCCTTCGAAAGAGGGACCGCCACGTCGACGATCACTGCGTTGGTCCGGACATCGCCCTCGGAGCCGGTCACCGAGACCGCGTGCTGTCCCAGCCAGCCATAGTGCTCCTCGATGACCCGCATGTGCAGCGCATGCAGCTCTGCCTCCGAGAAACGAACCTCCTCGACCAGGACCGCCTCGGCGATCCCCTCCGTGGCCAACCGTGCCGCGAGGTTGGCCGCTCGCTTCATCCCGGCTGGGTGGATTTGATGATGCTACCCGGGCCATGGTGCCGCAGTGGCGCGTCAAACGGCAGGATCATTGAGCCCGGACCGTCACGACGTCAGGAGGACCTCGATGAAGCTGGGCCTGCACTACTGGAACTACTCGACCCCGTCCGAACCGGCCAGGATTGCCCCCACGCTTGCCGAGACAGCGCGCATCGCCGAGCAGGCGGGCCTGTCCTCGTTCACTGTGATGGATCACTACTTCCAGATGGAGGGGGCGGCCTCGGTCGATGAGCCCATGCTCGAGGGCTACACAACGCTGGGCTACCTGGCCGGCAGGACCGACCGGATGACGCTTGGGCTGATGGTGACCGGGGTGATGTACCGCTACCCGGGGTTGCTGGCCAAGATCGTGACCACCCTCGACGTGCTGTCGGGCGGCCGGGCACGGCTGGGCGTCGGCGCCTCGTGGTACGAGCGTGAGCAGCGGGGGCTAGGGGTACCCGTGGTCCCGGTCGCCGAACGTTTCGAGCGGCTAGAGGAAACGTTGCGGATCTGCCTGCAGATGTGGAGCGTGGACAACGGCCCGTTCCACGGCCGGCACTATCAATTGGCCGAGACCCTGTGCGTGCCCCCGCCTATCAGCCAGCCCCACCCGCCGGTCATGATCGGCGGCGGGGGCGAGAAGCGGACGCTGTGGCTGGTGGCCCACTACGCCGACGCGTGCAATGTGTTCGGCACCACCCCCGCCGAGGTCTCGCACAAGTTCGACGTGCTGCGCGAGCATTGCGTCGACGCCGACCGGGACTACGACAGCATCCAGAAAACCGTTCTGGTCACACGACCGGCGCTGGTGGACGTCGACGCGTTCGTGGCCGACGTGGTCGAGTACGCGGCGCTGGGTGCGACCGAGGTGCAAACCATGCCGGACCGGCACCCGGTCGAATTCGCTGAGCAGGTCGCCGAGCTGGTCGCACCAAGGCTGTCTGCCCTTGGTTGATCTCTCGGGGGAGTGGCCACGGTCTCGACGGGCGCGCCAGACCCGCAGGCTGCAGCAGGCGCACCGGCCGCGGGCGTAGAGCTTGTCCTCCCGCCCACAGTCGGCGCAGACGTGCCCGGCCGGAGCTGGTGCGTCTGAACAGTCGGCGCAGGTGATGGCGGTCGAGCCGGGCGGCGCCACCAGCCGGCGCTGCCGGCCACAGCCCGAGCAGGGTCCGCGGCGGCGCAGCGCCGCGGTGGAGCAGGGATCGCAGACCGGTCCCTCCGGCCGGGTCGTGGCCGGCGGCCGCGCCAGCCCGCAGCGCGCGCAGACGCGGTCGGGCGCCGGTGGCGGACTTGGTCACGGACGCGGAGGCTGAGTTCCGATCGTCGCGTTCCCGATTTGAATGGGCGTTTCCGAGTCAAGGTGAACGCCGACCCGACCCAGTACCAAGTAGCGTGGCATGCCCTAGTTCTACGGGTTTGGGCTTGACCCGCATTGACGGACATTCACGATGTGGGGCCCTGCCCCCGGAAGGATGTCCACCATGGAGACCATGGGCAAGAGTCAGCCCCGGCCTCGCCGCTCGTTCACCCTCGACTTCAAAGCCGAGATTGTCGAGCTGTGCCAGCGCGCAGAGCGCTCGGTGGGTCGGGTCGCCCGCGACTTCGATCTAACCGAGACCAGGTGCGGGGATGGGTCAAGCAGGCCGAGCGAGCCGCCGGGACGGGTACCGATGGTGGGTTGACGACCGGCGAGCGGGAGGAGTTGCGCGAGCTGCGCCGGGAGAACCGGCGACTCCGGGAGGATGTGGGGATCCTCAAGCGGGCCACGGCTTTCTTCGCGACGGAGACCCGGTGAACGTCTACCCGTTCATCGAGGCGGAGAAGCAGGGCGGCCAGCACGTCAAGCGGGCGTGTGAGCTGCTGCGAGTCTCCCGTGCCGCCTACTACGCCGACCGCGCCGACCAGCCGGGTGCCCGACACCGCGAAGATGCCGAGCTCACCGAGCTGATCACCAAAGTGCACCAGGAATCCAAGCGCCGCTACGGCGCTCCGCACATCCACGCCGAACTGCGCCACCGCGGCCACCGGCACGGGCGCAAGCGGATCGCCCGGTTGATGCGCGCTGCCGGGGTGCGCGGCGGCGCGCCAAAGCGGTGGAAGAAGACCACGATCCCCGACCCGGCGGCTCCGACCCGGGCGGACCTGATCTGTCGGGACTTCAGCACCAACGCCGCGCACATCAACACCCGCTGGTGTGGCGACATCACCTACCGCACACCGCCGAGGGCTGGCTGTTTCTGGCTACCGTCCTGGATATTGCCTCTCGCCGGGTGGTCGGGTTCGCCCTCGCCGACCACCTGCGCTCTGAGCTGGCCGCCAACGCGCTGGCCAACGCCGTCGCCGCTCGCAACCCCGAGGCGGATGTGATCTTCCACTCGGACCGCGGCTGTCAGGGTGGATTCAACTGGTCGTCGCAACACCTCGCTTCGGAGGTGTGCGATGGGCAGGCCAGCGGGGTGGATGAAGGAGTTGACGGGCAGGTCGGCGATCAAGCCGCCAGGGGCCGCCGTCGCTGCGACGAGACGTCGAGCGCTTGTTCTGGCGTGAGATCGCCAAGGGGCTCACCAGCGAGGACGCCGCGATCGCTGTCGACGTGTCACCGGCGGCTGGCAGTCGCTGGTTCGAGAGCGTGGCGGCATGCCGTCCTTCATGCTCGCCCCGGTCACGGGCCGGTAACTGTCCTTTCGCCGAACGCGAGTGTCAACAGCCGGTGTTGTCCGGGGTCAGTTTTTCGCGCGTCGTCGACAGCGAGGAGATCGCGCTGCTGAAGGCGCAGGGCCTGGGAGTGCGCGGGATCGCCCGCCGGCTGGGCCGCGACCCCTCGACTATCTCGCGGGAACTGCGCCGCAATGCGGCGACCCGCGGTGGTCGGCTGGACTATCGGGCGTCCGTCGCGCAGTGGAAAGCAGAACTGCTTGCGGAGCGCCCCAAGACGGCCAAGCTCGCCGCGAACGACCAGCTGCGTGAGTACGTCCAGGACCGAACTCGCCGGGCAAGTGCGAACACCGGACGGGACATTGGTCCTCGGGCCGACGCCGGCGGCGTGGAAGGGCCAAAACAAGGCCGCCGTCAGGACTGGCGCTGGGCGACCTCGTGGAGTCCGCAGCAGATCGCCAACCGTGCTGCCGCGAGCCATGGACTCGAAGCGATGCTGGTTCCGGCCGGTCAGCCAGCCAGCGGCGAACTGCCTTCGGGTAGTGCAGAAGCCTGTGCACCAGCAGTGACGGGTGTTCCTGTTACCGCCGAACAACGCTGCGAGATCTGGCAGTTCATCTGGCCCTACGGGCGCGTGACGAGACCTGCGGAATTCACCTGCGGCAGGCTACGCGGGGCCTCGATTGTCGCGCGTCCGGGCATCGCGACCGCGCATCGCGGCATGACCGGGCGCGCTGTGGCTCAGTCGTTCCCTCGGTCTGCGCGACCGCCACGGCTGGCGTATGGGGCGCGCGTATGACTGTTCCTCACGACCGCGTTGGAAGCACACGAAACTCGTTGCCGGACGGGTCTGCGTAGAGCCGCCACGGCAGCTCGCCCCTCTCCGGGTGGAGCTCGCGGCCGCCGCGCTCGGCGATGCTTGCCGCGACGTCGTCGGGATCATCTCCAGTCTTAAGTCGGATGTCGAGGTGCAGCCGGTTCTTGGTCGTCCCCTTGGGGGCTGGCTCAGGGCACAGCTCAAGGAGGGGACCAAGCAGCGACGGGTGGCGCAGGGACCGGGGCGCGACGCCGACCGCGTCGGTCCAGCCGGTCAGCCAGGACCAGAACTCCGCATCCCTGTCCGGCTTGGCAGAGTCGAGCGGGAGCGCCGCGAGGGGTCCGGTGTCGGCGTACGCCGCTCGATCCTCCATGACGCAGCAGGGATTGCCCTCCGGGTCGGCGAGCACCACCCAGGGCACATCGCGCTGACCGATGTCGAGGTGTCGTGCACCCAGCCCGAGCAGCCGCTCGACTTCCTGGGTCTGGCGGGCCCCGCCCAAGAGGTCCAGGTGGAGTCTCGGCGGCTCGAATGGCGGCTCGGGGACGCGCTGGAAGCACAGGTCGAGCACCGGTCCGCCCTCGATGGTGAGCCGCGTCTCGAAGGCATCAGGCTCGTCGGTCAGCCGCTCGCCGCCGAGTACTGCCTCCCAGAACCGGCCCAGCCGTTGCGGCTCGACGGCGTCGATGACGAGGTTCTCCAGATACATGCACCCACCGTAGGTCCAGCAGGCGTCGACATCGCGAGCCATGACACGACTCTGGCGCCCATGCCTCCGGCGATGTCGCGACGCTTGCTCGCGGTCAACACAGCGGCGTGCAGGATGCGGATCCACTGCGAACGGTGCTCATGACCGAGCGCCGCCCACGCCCCGCCGGTCGCGGGTCACGTCGAGGCGCACTCAACTCGGCATGTCAGTGCGTAACCGCGACGACCCGGCGGGCTTCCACTGGCGTGCCAAGCGACGTCTCTCGAACAGGCAAGCGCGCATAAGCGCCGTTCTGGGTTTGCGCAGTCGGCACCAGCAAGGCGCAGGACGCCGGCTTGGCTCGACCCAGACACGCTCGCGTGCCGCTTGGTCAGGCGCGTGCCGTCCGGGCGACGGCAAGTGGGGTGACGCGATCGACCAGCTCGTCGCGGGTCGGCCCTGCGGCGTAGCCAGGTCGCCATCCCTGTCGCAGCAGGGCCCGGACGTGCCCGTCGATCGTGGTGAGCGAGGCCGGGGTCGTGAGCATCCCGAGGACCGGGCCGACCACCGGCGTGAGCGAGGGGTCGGTCTCGGCTGCGGTGCAGAGGATGTCCGAGCTGAGCGGGCCTTCGACGTCGAGGTCCGCCCCTGCGTACCGCCGGAGCAGCTCGGCGTCCCACAGCAGGTGGTCCTCGTACCAGGGTCGGACGTGCTCCTGGCACCAGGCGTCGAACCGCTGACTGGTGTCGCGCGCGTCGGTCTCCCCGAGCATCGCGAGGAGTGCCTGCGCCTGCTGCAGGTCGAGGGAGACGCCGCGCCCGGCGGCCGGGTTGGTGGTACACACGGCGTCGCCGACGAAGCTGACGCCGGCCAGCGGAACTACGCCGGTCTCGTCGAGCTGACCACGGTAGCCGTTGGTCAGCCGTCCGCCGGTCATCGGCTCGGTGATCGGCTCGTACTGCGCGGGGTCGGTCCAGGGAGCCAGCGCTGGGATAAGCGAGACGGCTACGTCGAAGGCATCGGTGCGCCGCAGCCTCGCCAGCTCGGTGTCGTGGGTGGGCAGGACGACGAGAGCGGACAGCGTGCGGTCGTCCTGTGGAAACAGGATCGCCTGGTAGCCGTCGTAGACGCGTCCTGACAGCGCCCAGGTCGGCCAGGGTGCACCCGGCCGAGCGCGGTACATCCGCGCGACGTAGGAGAACCCGCATGACGACTCGCTCCCAGGCGCCCGCAGGTCATCGCCCAGGCTGCTGCCACGACCGGTCGCGCAGATGACGCGGTCGGCGTCCAGCGTCGATCCGTCGACGACGACTCCAGAGACGCGGCCGCCGGTCGACACGAGACTGCGCACCAGGCCGCTGTGCGCCGTCAGCCGGGGCTCGCGCGCTGCGGCAAGCCAGAGCACTCGCTCGAACGTGGTCCGTCGGCACTGCAGGCCCGTCAGGAACTCGGGCGCCCCCTCGAAGTTCGCCGGCACCCCACCCGCGGCGAGCAACTGCTCCCACACGTCGGGCATCCGGTTCTGCAGCGCGAGTCGCACGAGGTGCCGGAAGTAGTGCGGGTGGGCGAACTGCATCACGCCGCGCCGTTGCCAGCTCTCGTCCGGTACCGGACCGGGGTCGCGATCCACCACCGTCACCTGGTCCCCCTGGCGTGCGAGCGCCATGGCGCAGTAGAGCCCGACCGGTCCCGCCCCCACCACGACAGTGCGCACTCGCCACTCCGGCTGCTACCGTTCACCGGTGATGCCACCGGCGATGTACTCGATACACTGATGGTCACCCGAACCGCTGTCAAGAAACCCTACTCGTCGACGCTTCGTACGGCCCAGGCCCGGGTCACCCGCCGCGCAATCGTCGATGCGGCGACGGCGTTGTTCATCGAGCACGGGTACGGGGCGACGTCGGTCGATGCGATCGCCGCGGCCGCGGGCGTCAGCCGCAAGACAGTGTTCACGTCTGTGGGAGGCAAGCTCGAGACGCTGAAGCTCGCCCTCGACTGGGCCATCTCCGGCGACGACGCCCCCATCCCCGTCCTCGAGCGTCCGCACGTCCAAGCCGCGCTGCACGAACCGGACGCGCGACGCATCCTGCGCGACTTCGCCACGAACATCCTCGACGTGATGGGCCGCACGGCAGCACTGGCGCGGGTGTTGGCGTCCGTCGCCGGCCTGGATGCCGACCTGCGGGCGCTCAACGACGACCTGCACGCCCAGCGCCAGCACGGCATGTCCTTCCTGGCCGCCGTGCTCGACGAGCGCGGAGCTCTCCGACCCGAGCTGACCGTCACCGAAGCGGCGGACGTGCTCTGGCTCCTCAACGACAGCGTGCCCTACCACCGGCTCGTCGTGGAGCAGGGCTGGCCAGCGGAGCGGTACGAGGCGTGGCTGGCAGACAGTCTGCTCTCGCTGCTCATAGCGCCGGGCTACCGACCGAGACCGAACGCCCTCCGCCAGGGCCGTACACCGCCGGGGCCGGTGAATCGGCCCAGCCGGGGCCGGCCGTAAGCGCCGCTAGGGCGGCCGGCGACCAGAGTCGTTGTCTTCTCGGTAGCAGTTGACCGTACCGACGTCCGGACGATCATGGTCCTTCTCCTCTGGAAGGGTCCGTCATGGCCGCCACGCTGCCCGTCACCCGCATGGAACCGTCGGACGTCGCTGTGGCGGCTTCCTGGCCCGCTACCGAGAGCCCACCTTGAGCGCCTACCGCCGTGACCTGCGGTGCTTCTGGCAATGGTGCGCCGATCACCAGCTTGAGCCGCTGGCGGCGAAGCGGCCGCACCTCGAGCTATATCTGCGGGAGTTGGAGCAGCGCGGCTACACCCCGGCCACGGTCAGCCGCCGCCTGTCTACGGTCGCGGGCATGTTCAAGTACGCGGTCATCGACGAGCTTGTCGCTACCAACCCGACCAGAGCAGTGACCCGGCCGCGGGTGCCGTGGGAGGGGCAGGGTCGCACCGTGCTGCATCCGCTGGAGTTCGCCGCGGTGCTCAGCGCCGCCAGGCAGCACGGTGATACCGCCCACACACTTGTCGCGCTGCTCGGCATGCTGGGCCTGCGCGTGAGCGAGGCGTGCAACGCCCAAGTCACGGATCTGCGCTACGCCGGCGGCTACGAGCTGCTCCGCGTGGTCGGCAAGGGCGCGAAGCCTGCCGAGATCCCGCTGCCCATCCCGGTACTCCGCGCGGTCAAAGCCGCCATCGAGGGCCGCAGCCGCGGGCCGATCCTGCTCTCGGCGAAAGGCAAGGCCCTCACCCGCGGAGCGGCGGGCCGGCTACTCCGCCGGGTCGTCCGAGAGGCAGGCGTCACCAGCCCGGCTAGACTAGCCCGCACACGCTGCGCCGGACCTTCTGCACCGCCGGGCTGATCAGCGGCGTCCCGCTGCGGGACATGCAGTACGCGATGCGCCACGCCGACGCCCGCACCACCATCCGCTACGACATGGCCCGAGCCAACCTCGACCGGCACGCCGCCCACAGCGTCGCCGCCTACCTGGCCGGGATGGCCATTGGGTGACCCGACCAGCGACACCGGTCTTCTGGGCGGCCCTGTGCTGCCCACGGCAGGGCGGCGACGGCTCGAGGCGGCAGCCCGGTCCGCTGCGTCCGGCGAGGTGACCGACGCGACGCGGACGCTCGATCCACGGCTACTGCGCGCGGACCGGCGCATGAGAGCGTCAGGCACGCAACTCCGACGGCGGACGCCGGAGCGAGACGGACGGAGGACCTGTGTCTCCCAGGCCGGGCGGCGAGACCGACAAGCTCGGCAACCGGTACGAGCTGGACTGGGCGATCAGGCACGCCCTCTATTGCCTCCGCGACGACGACCGCTCCCTGACGTTCGAACCGGTCGACCCCGACCTGGCGGCCGGCTCCGAGTTCGCCTACACCGTCGGCAGCCGGACTGAGGTCCACCAGCTGAAGCGCCAGGTCGGCAATAGGAACTACTGGAGCATCAAGACGCTTGCCGGCTTGAAGATCTTCGAGGCCGCCGCCGCACATGTCGCTGCCGGCCGTGAGTACCACTTCGTGTCCCTGGTCCCGTGCGGGCCGCTGCGCGAGCTCGCGGACCGGGCGCGCAAGTCCGCGGACCTGACGGACTTCAGTCAGTCCTGGCTCAATCAGGAGCTGCGGGCTGCCTTCGACGAGGTGTCGGCCGGCGACGCCCTCCGCAGCCCCCAGGCGGCGTGGACCGCGTTGCGAGGCATGCGGTTCGAGGTCCACGACGAGCAGGACGTCGCGCGCGTCAACGGCATGCTGGCCGAGTCCTGCCTCGACGGCGCTGCCGGCCACGCCGCGTCTCTGGCGCTCGGAGACATCCTGCTCGCCACGCTCGGACAGCGGCTCACACGCGCCGGACTCGTCGAGCGGCTCGCGGAGCGCGGCATCACACCCCTCGCCGAGGGCTCGCACGCGTCGGCGCTGGACCGGGTCCGCGCAGTGACGGCGAGCTGGCGGGGCAGCGTCCAGCGGGAGCTGCTCGAGCCGCCGATCGCCCGGGCGGAGGCGCAGCAGCTCCTCGACGCGCTCGCCGTCAAGCGCCTAGGGCTCGTCGTGGGCGGCGCGGGGGGCGGTAAGAGCGCCGTGCTCGAGCAGACCGCCGCGCGGCTGGCAGCCGCCGGCGCGGAGGTCCTCGCGTTCCGGCTGGACCGGCTCGGGGCGTTCGCCTCGACCAATGACATCGGCAGCCAGCTCGGTTTGGACAACTCGCCAGCCGCCGCACTGGCCATGGCGGCGGACATGCGCCCCGCCTACCTGGTCCTCGACCAGCTCGACGCCGTCAGCCTGGCGTCGGGCCGAATGCCGGAGAGCTTCGACGTCGTCATGGACCTCATCGGGGAGGCCCTGTCGGTCTCCGGCGTCCACGTGGTCCTGGCCTGCCGCCAGTTCGACGTCGACAACGACCACCGGATCCGTGCCCTTGCGGCACGGCCCGACATCACGACAGCCGACGTGAGCCTCCTCCCGGTCGCAGACATGGAGGGCGCCGTCGCGCAGATGGGGCTCGAGCCCGCCCGGCTGACCGCCTCGCAACGGGCGCTGCTGCGGACGCCGCTGCACCTCGTGCTGCTGCAGAGCATCTCCTCTCAGGCCGACGCCTTGGCGTTCCACTCGAAAGGCTCGCTCTTCGACGCATTCTGGGAGCGCAAGCGGCAGACCGCCAGGGCCAGGCGCAGCGGCGTGCGGTTCCACGAGGTCATCGCACGCCTCGCCTCCAAGGCTAGCGATCGGCAGGCGCTCTCCGTGCCTATCGAGGCGCTCGACCAAGACGACCTGATCGACGACGCGAACGTCCTGGTCTCGGAGCACGTGCTCGCCCGCCAGGGTGACCGAATCGCCTTCTTCCACGAGGCGTTCTTCGACTACGCCTTCGCGCGCCAGTGGGCGTCGCAGTCCGAGACACTGGTCGAGTTCCTCCTGAAAGACGAACAGGAGCTGTTCCGACGGGCGCAGGTCCGGCAGGTCCTGCAGCACTTGGCCGAGCGGGAGCCTGACCGCTTTGCCGTAGAAGCCGAGGCGGTCCTGGCTAGCCCGGGCATCCGCTTCCACATCAAGGCGACCGTCGTCGCGGTCCTCGCCGACTTGCCGGCGCCCGGCAGCGAGGAGTGCCAGCTCGCGCTGCGCGTCGCCTCGGCGGCCGGCCCCGCCTTCGAGCACCGCTTTTGGCAGCAGCTACGCCGACCGCAGTGGCTCCACGGCCTCCACGAGGAAGGCGTCGTGGCCCAGTGGCTCGACGGCCCGTCGCCCCTGCTCAGGCAACAGGCTCTCGAACTGATGGTCGGCGGCGTCAAGGAACACGCCGACCTCGTGGCCGGCCTGCTCGAGGCACGGCAGACCGAGCCCGACTTCCCGGAGTGGCTGCGGTGGACCGTGCGCTTCGCCGACCTCCACGACAGCCGGCGGATCTTCGATCTCCTGCTCGCCGCGGTCCGCCAGGGCGTGTTCGACCCGGCGTCGGGAGAAGTGTGGTTGGCCGCCCGGGACCTCCCCGAGAAGCAGCCCCTATGGGCCGTCGAAGTGCTCACGGCATGGCTCGTCGAGCGCCCTGGCGCCCTCAAGCTGGACGACCAGGGCAAGGTCGTGGGCCTCTGCGTCTACGACCATAGCGCGGCGGAGCTGGTGCGCGGCGCCGCGGTCGCCGTCCCCCTCGCCTTCGCCGACGCGGTCGTGCCGCACCTGCGCGCCGTCATGGCGGCGACGGCCCTCGAGCCCCAGGACGGCTCGGCGGTCCACGATCGGCACTTCAGCGTGCGGTTTCCGTCGGCAGGCCAGGACGAACGCGACCTCGACGATGTGCTCCTCGCCGCTTCGGTCCGAGCGCTGGAGGAGCTGGCCCGAACCGCCCCAGGGCTGGCCGAGCCCATCCTGAAGTCGCTCGCCGGCGACCCCCACGAGGCGTCGCAGTACCTCCTCTATCGGGCCCTGACCGCCGCGGGGCCGGCCTTCGCTGAGTGGGCCTGCCGGCTCCTGCTCGAGGGCGACGGGCGGCTCGACTGCGGGTACGCGTCCGACAGCAACTGGGTGGCCCGCGAGCTCGTCGTCGCCATCGCGCCGCATCTCGACAGCGGACAGCACCAACGCCTCGAGGACGTCTTCCGCGATCACCGCAACCGGCACGAGGGCCGCCGGCGCCTCGGTTGGTCCGCCTTCACCCTCCTGTCGGGCCTGGACGAATGCCGGCTCAGTCCGCAAGGGGCCCGTCGCCTCGGCGAGTACCGCCGGAAGTTCCACCTCACGGCCCCGCCCGCGCCCCGCCCGATCACAGCCGGCTTCATCGGCTCGCCCATCGAGCAAGACGCCGCTGGCAAGATGACCGATGACCAGTGGCTGCGGGCCATGGCGAAGCACGACGCGGACAAGACCGACTGGGACAGCTTCTCCGGCGGGGCCCGCGAGCTGTCGCACGAGCTGCAGCGACGCGCCGTCAGCGAACCAGCACGCTTCTCCCGGCTCGCCCGACGCATGACGCCAACCACCAACCCCGCCTACGGCGACGCCGTCCTGATGGCTCTGGGCGAGGCAGCCGTCACCGACCACGACGCGCCGGCGGTCTTCGACGCTGTTCGTCACATCGCCTCGTTCGGGCACACCGCCAGCGATCGCTGGCTGGGCACCGCCCTGCGCCAGCACTACCGCGCGGTCCCGCTCGACCTCGTCGAACTGGTCCGGGACCGGGCCATGGCTTCCGCCGATCCGGCGGACGACTCGCCCGTGTTCACCGTCCACGGCGCAGGCGGCCGACGCGCCCGCGACCTGCACGTGAACGGCATCAACACGAGCCGCGGCAGCCTCGCCGAGGCGCTCGGCGACCTACTGGTCTACGACCCGGACGGACAGCGCACCGAGCTGGTGCGCCCGCATCTCGAGGCCCTCGCCGCAGACCCGGTGCTCAGCGTCCGGGCCTGTGTCGCCCACACGGTCGCGGCATCCCTGCGCCACGCCCGACCCGCCGCCGTCGCCGCGTTCGAGCTCCTGATCACCGCGGACGACACTCTCCTCGCCGCCGACCTCGTCCAGCAGCTCATGATGTACATCGGCAACGTCGAGCCGCAGGTCATCGACCCGGTCATCCCGCGGATGCTGGGATCCGACGACGACGAGGCACGCAACGCAGGCGGCGCCCTGGCGGCGTTCGCCGCCTTGGAGTGGAACCGACCGGAGCTTATGCCTCGCGCCCTGGCGGGAGACGTGCACGTTCGAACAGGAGCCGCCGCCATGTGCGCGGGCCACCTCGCCAGAACCTCCAACGCCAGCCTGGCGGCCGCCGCCTTGACGCGTCTGGCCGGGGACGACGACGACAGCGTGCTCAAGGCGGTGGCGCAGGTCGCTCCGCGCCTGAGAGACCTTCCCCTCCGTCCGTTCAGCGGTCTCCTGGGCGATCTCATCGAGTCCCCCGCGTACCGGCACGCCGCGACGCAGCTCCTACTGACGCTCCAGCACGCCCCCGACAGGGTTGACGGCCTGGTCCTCAAGGCGGCGCGGCGCTTCCTAGACGTCTACGACCAGGACGCGGCGGACATCAGGACGGCCGCCTCCGCAGATGCCCACTACGTCAGCGAGCTGGTTGTGCGAGGGCTGGCGCAGTCGCGCGACCTAACCCACCGGTCAGCCCTCCTCGATGTGCTCGACCGCATGCTGGAGCTGGGCGTCTACGGGGTCGGGGAGGCGATCGCCGCGTCCGACCGCCTCTGATCCTCGGGCCCTGCTCCCGGGCCGAGTCGAGGCCGCTGCCCATGTGTGCAGCCGACGGTGCCAGTGCCCGTTGGCACGGGCGCGAGGTGACTCGCTGCTGTCGTACGTCGGCACCCCTCAGTACGCGGACATCGTCACGGCGGAGTGGACCTTGTTCGAGCCGCTGCTCGGGGCCAGCGCACGGGCGGCGTACCACTTCGCCGAGCACGCCAAGCGACTGACGGCGGCCGACGTCGAGCGCATGAAGGTCCGAGCGGGACTGGCTCCGTGTCGTCAGTTACCAGTCTCCTCCCCGCAGCACCCTCAGCGAGGCCCTCCATAAGCGCCGTTCCGGATCAAGCGGTCGCCAGCGGGGCACGCTCCTCGCAACGGCCAGCCGTGCGGAACTGCCGTGGAATGTCGCGCTGCACCGCCTCTCGGTGAACGGATGCGCTGGACGCCGTGGTCGATCACGGTCGAGTCTGTCAGCGTGGTGACGTCGAGGGAGCAGGTGCTCGAGCTGTGCGGCCGCGAGGTGGTGATCACGAACCCGGACAAGGGTCGTGTTCCCCGACGCCGGGCACACCAAGTTGGACCTGGTCCGTTACTACTTGTCGGTTGCCGAGGGGGCGCTGCGCGGGGTCGCCGGACGGCCGATGATCCTCAAGCGGTTCGTCAAGGGCATCGGCGAGGAGGCGGTGTTTCAGAAGCGGGCCCCAGCCACGCGGCCGGAGTGGTTGGACGTCGCTGAGCTGCATTACGCGTCGGGCACCTCGGCAGCCGAGATCGTGGTGCGGGACGAGGCCGGGCTGGCTTGGGTCATCAACCTCGGTTGCGTGGACCTCAACCCGCACCCAGTGTTGGCTGAGGACCTCGAGCACCCCGCCGAGCTGCGCATCGATCTGGACCCGGTGCCCGGCGTCGAGTGGCAGCAGATCGTCGACGTCGCGCTCGTCGCCCGGGAGGTCCTCACGGACGCGGGACTGTCCGCGTGGCCGAAGACGTCCGGCTCCCGCGGCTTCCACATCTATGCCCCGGTCGACCCGGTCTGGACCTACCCCCAGGTGCGGTTGGCGGCGGAGGCCGTGGCCCGCGAGGTGGGCTCCGCGCGGCCGGGCTGGCGACGAGCCGTTGGTGGAAGGAGGAACGTCACGGGGTGTTCGTCGACTTCAACCAGAACGCCAAGGACCGCACGGTGGCTTCGGCGTACTCGGTGCGGGCCGCGCCGGACGCGCGGGTGTCCACGCCGCTGCGTTGGGACGAGGTGCGCCGGGTCCGCCCGGAGGACCATACGCTGACCACCGTGCCCGCCCGGTTCGCCGAGATCGGCGACCCGTGGGCCGGGATCGACGCCGAACCCGGGTCGCTCGAGGCGCTGCTCGAGCTGGCCGAGCGGCTCGGCCCAGTGGAGAAGCGCCCGAAGGGGACCGGGCGGCGAACGCTCAGCATGCCGCTCGTCGAGGTGGCTCAAGCCCGCACGAAACCGGAGGCCCTCGCCGGCCTCGAGTCCTGGCAGAGGAAGCACCCCGACGTCATGCCGCTGCTGGAGGACTCTGACGTGCTCGTCGATGGCATGCGCGGCAGCAGCTCAGTGTGGTACCGCGTGCGGATCAACCTACAGCACGTCCCGGAGGCGCAACGTCCCGAGCAGGCCGAGCTCGAGGTCGACAACGACCCCTGGGCGGGCTACCGCGGCTCCCAGCGACGGCGCTGAATGACAGCGCCCCTACCCACCCGCTGCTCCCCCTCACGCCTCACACGCCCAGAGCGTCCGTAAGCACGAAGCAGTGCAGCCACTCCCGGACGCGAGCATCGGCGCGCCGACAAACGCCCGCCAACGGTCGCTGACCGCTCGCTCTGCGCGACCAGCAGGTGAGCCCTCCAGAAGCGCCGCTCCGTCTCGCGGGCAGTTGTCACGACGGTGACGACTACCGCGGCGGCGCGCCGAGAATCACCGCGCCTCCAGCTTTCGAGCAGGATCCGAGAAGCCAGCGTCCGGGCGGCGTCCGTACGCTGGCCCAACTGATCCTCATGACGCTGCCTCACCCCCGGCGCACCGGCCCCGTGGCGCCGACCGGGCGCGAGCAGCGTCGAGCCGCAGACAGGGAGCGAGACCCGTGAAGACCATGACCTGCACGCAGCTTGGAGGGCCCTGTGATCTCTCGCTGCGCGGAAGCACCGCTGACGAGATCATCAAAGCGCAGGACCGCCACCTGAAGGAGGCGGTCGCCTCGGGCGACCAGACCCACGAGAGCGCGTTGAAGGACATGAAGGGCCGATGGAGGCGTCCCCTCGCCGCCATGGGGTGGTATCGCCAGGTCAAGCGCGATTACGCCGGGCTCGCCGAGGACTGACGAGGCAGGGCACGCGCCGCTGCGGCCGTCAGCCCGGCAGTGCCGCCGAGGTGCTGGGCAGCTGTCCGCGCGGCCTGCTCCGGCACCGCCGCAGCAAGGGACCACCGGGCGCCAAAGTGTGAGCCTCAGACACAGGTCGGCCTTCGTCGGAGCCGGTCGACCTTCTCAGGCGACGGTAGCGGCCCACGCCCTTAGTCGTGCAGGGGCAGCATCCAGCCGGATCGTCGAGACGTCTCGCGGTGGCGGGCAGAAGCTGCAACTCGCCGGGGCCGAAACCCGGCCGCTTCGGTAGGAACCATTCCGAACGGCCACTCGGCCGAACAGTGCCTGCTGGTTGACCTCGCCGACGACGAGGCAGTCGGCCCTGGTCGTCGGTCAGGGCCAGGAAGGCCCAGCCGCGGGCGAGGAGGACGCGGCGGTCGTGCGCGCGGATCGCGTCGACGGCCACCTGGGCGGTATCCGTCCCGGCGCGCATGGGCATGCTGCCGAAGCCCACGTACACCGGCGGTGCGCCGGCGTCCAGGAACGCCTCCAACTCGGCCGGGAGCGGGCGTTCATCCGGCAGGATCCACGTCCCCGGTCTGCACGACGTCGAGGTTTGTCAGGTCCTGCCACGGGCCAGGGTCGGGTCTGCCGCCAGCCACGGCTGGTCGGTGAAGACGTGGTCCCGGACGTTGTCCACCGGTGGCAGGCCGATCGACGCCCGCTGGGTGTTGTGTGCCTCGCCGTACAGCGCGTTCACGCGCTGGGCGTCCAGCTCCCACAGCACCCGGTTGTCGGTCACCTCCGGTGGAAACGGCCGGCCCGGTTGTGACGACGGAGGGTAGTGCGCCGAGGGCAGTTCGAACGGATGCAATCACGCGTACACGTAGCGGATGCCCAGTTTCTCGGCCACCGACCGGGCGCCGGCCGGCATCAAGCCGGTCGCCAGCAGCGCGTCGCATCCCTGCGCCGCCGCGGCGAGCGTGTGGAACCGTGCGGCGACCAACTCGGCGGCGAGCCGGAACGTGTCCGCCGCGGACGGCGGCGTTACGCCGGTCACCAGCGCCCGCACCGACGGGCCGAACGGCACCAGCGGCACGCCGACGCCGGCCAGCAGCACCGCGAACTCCTCATCCGGCGGCGCGCACACCCGCACCTGCGCACCGAGTTCCCGCAACGCCACCGCGAGTCCCGCCAGCGGTTCGACGTCCCCCCGTGACCCATACGTCGACAACAACACTCGCACTTCGCGATCTCCCATGTCCGCAGGGTCCTGGCCTCGACCGACAACCCTGAGGCACGACCCGGGTCTTGCCGCAAGCCCCCGGGTGCGCTACACGTTGAAAGTGGCAAGGAGCGGGAACTCCTTGCCTTCACCTTTTCTCGTCCGCTGTGACGGATAGCCTCCTCGCGAAGCGGCGGCCCACCGCCTCCGGACTACCCGGGGCGGTTCACGCAGCATCCGCGCCCGTGCGGGTCGCAGTTTCCCGGACTGGTGCGGGAACGGCTGTGATCATGTGCATTTCTCGTCGGTCAAGGCGCGGCCCGGTCATGTGGGCCAGCTTGAGTCTGCCGACGTGCCGCCGATGTATGGGGAGGCGCAGGGCCACGGGGCAGGGGAGACCACATGGGGACAATCAAGGAAGCGCCGCTAATCGCAGGTGCGCTGCTGCGATGGCCCACCGGACCCGGGTCGCCAGTCGGCGTCATCACCGCCGTCTACAAGCAGCGAGTCACGGTGCTTCTCGATGGTGAGGAGCAGTCGAAGCTCTTCGCCAGCGGCGCCGGTGTCGTCGAGCGCGTCGTGCTGTCTGGAATGGTCAAGCGTCAGAGCACCGGCGATGTCGGGATCGTTCAGGGGATGACGACGAAGGTGCCGCCGCGATGGCAGGTCTTCGTCCATGGCCGCGTGATCACGGTCGCGGAGGCGGACCTCAGGCCGCACGTTTTGGACGATCCACGCAGCAGATTGGCCAACGGCCGCGTGGGGACCGCCCGTCAATTCGCGCTCGCAGTGACCAGCCGTCGCTATGAGATCGAGCAGCTGATGAACGATCTGGTCTCGCTGGGTCAGTCACGCGTCGCTCTGAAGCCACACCAGGTTTCGGTGGTGCACCGCGTGGTGAGCGACTACCCCCACCGCTACCTGCTCTGCGACGAGGTGGGCCTTGGCAAGACGATCGAAGCGGGGCTGGTGCTGAAGGAACTACGTGCGCGCGGAGGTGCGACACGCTGTCTCGTGATCGTTCCGCCGAACCTCGTCCGCCAGTGGCAGTTCGAGTTGAGGTCGAAGTTCAACGAGACGTTCTCCATTCTCAACTCCGACACCGTCCGCTTTCTAAAGACTTCTCAGGGGTTCGATGGCAACCCGTTCGAGGCCTTCGACAGCGTCATAGTCTCGAGCGGCTGGATCGGCAGTGAGCCGTGGTCCAGTCTCGTGGCGGAGGTGCCTTGGGACATGGTTATCGTCGACGAGGCCCACCACGCACGGGTGCGCATGTCCGGCAATAAGCGGCTCTTGTGCTGGATCCGTGGGCATGATCAGGTGATCGCGCGGCCGGGTAGGGGTGGGCACATGCCGCCGAGGTCGAGCATGGC
>Ga0208080_1000418_pt1 | contig 21531 bp, 17 predicted proteins | sample NGESurdeep092012_3_FD_184476 | JGI IMG/M metagenome (GOLD analysis project Ga0208080, IMG submission 184476) | Arctic peat soil microbial communities from Barrow, Alaska - NGEE Surface sample 210-3 deep-092012 (SPAdes) | ecosystem: Environmental > Terrestrial > Soil > Wetlands > Peat ...
TTCTGGACCAAGCCGCGGCAGCGCTGCGCGCGGCGTTGATCCGCGCTCCCTCCGATCGACGCCGTTGAATCGCTATTCGACTCGTGAACCCGTCTTCTTCTCTCGCCACCGATACACCAGAAAGCTCCCGACAACAAGCACGAAGAGAACGATACTGATCTCTCCCAGATAGTCGTCGAGCTTCGACAGATTCTTTCCGAACACAAAGCCAACCGCGCTGAAGGTCACCGCCCAGAGCAGTCCACCGGTGAAGTTCACAGCGCTGAAGGTAGGAAAGGGCATGTGCGCGACCCCCGCCATGAGCGAGCCGAAGATCCGCAGCAGCGCGACGAAGCGCGCGAGGAACACCGTCTTCATGCCATGCCGCTCGAAGTACTTCTCGGTCCGTGCGAGACGATCGGCGTCGAGGCGAATCCAGTGTCCCTGCCGTACGAGCAGTCCGCGTCCCCCGATCCGCCCCACCCAGTAGCCACCCGATCCGCCGAGCACGGTGCCGAGCGTCGTCGCGAGCACGACGCCCACGATGCCCAGCGAGCCGCGCGCGGCAAAGGCAGCCGCGGTCACCACGGCTGTCTCGCCGGGAAGTGGCAGGCCAAAGCCCTCGAGCGTAACCAGCAGCGTCACGGCGAAGTAACCGTAACGCTCGATGAAGTGCGTCAGAAAATCGAGCATGGTGGGCGCGAGGGTGAACCGGAGATGTGTCGGCTCAAGCAAAGCAAGTCGGCGGCCGCACGGGAGGCTAGCGGTGTGCGCCATATCTTCCGCTTGAATGCACCGGCGCAACTGAGTTAGCTGCAAACTAACATCTGTGGAACTGACCCCCACTTACGAGCTCACAACTCGTGCTCCGTCGCACCTCGAATATCCCGTTGAGGAAGTCCAGGTGCATCCGTGACGCCAACGCCACATCCGATCCCAGCACTCCATCGAAGTTGACGAACGTCCATTTCCGCTCGGGAGCCACGGGAATGTTTCGCAGCGTCATTGCGTAGTCGCCATCGCTCAGCGCAATCGCGCGTGCCACCCACTCGGTGCGATGTTCTTCGGTGCCGAGTCCGCGGATCGAGCCGCGACGCATCGCGACGGGAGTGTTCGGCTGCTTTCGCAATAGCGTCGTCGTCACGTACGTGCCCTCCGCGCCGGTGTCGAGGCCGAAGAGCAGGGGCCGGCCGTCTTCGGTGACCAGCCGCACGACCGGGTACCCTACCCAGTAAAGATTGCGCACCGCGCGGGGATTTGGTCGCGGGCGGCTGATGGTGATGGTGCCGGCCCCAGCGTCGATCACGAGGTCGAGATACCGAAGAATATCGGTGCCGATCACGCCATCGATATTCACCGTCTCGTGCATGCCGTTGACGATGCGATGATCGAGCCGAAGCGCGCCGCGATTCACGAGTGCGGCACCGAGTCCACGTGCCACCATCGGTCCGATCGCGAGCGAGTCGATGAACACGGCGCGCGCCGGGATGTGGCCAGCGACGACTTCGAGCGCCAGCGTGTCGGGCGCGGCGAGCTTCACGCCAGACTTCACCGCCACATCATCGGAGAGGAGCGTCATGCTCGCTCCAGTGTCCAGCCAGAACTCGCGCGCAACCCCGTTGATGCGCACCGTCACGACCGGCGTCCCGAAGGCACTGCGGCGCATGGGCAGCGTCACGGGCGAATCGGGAACGTCGATCACAGGCACCGGCACATCAGACAATGCACGCCCCCATCGCTCGACGCCCGCCTGTGCGGCATCGGGGTCCACCGACTCTGCGCTGTCGCGGTCCGTGCCGATCCGCGCCAGCGCGGGCCAGTCGGAATGCCACGAGAGCGCCATGGTGAGTCCGACACGCGCGCGCGCTCGGACCGCGGCGTCGGTCGCGTTCATGTGCAGAGCGCGGAATGCCACCGCCGCGCCGTCAGGATCGCTGGACAACAGTCGCTTCAATGCGAGCGAGAAGGTGAGTTGATCGACCGTCCGAGCGGCCGCATCCGCACTCGGCAGGTCGAGCACGGCGATGTCTTCCCAGAAGTCCCGCGTGTCGAAAGCGCTCTTGCGCAGTGTATAGCGCCCGCGATCGACGCGCACCGTGGCATTGTCCTCGATCGTGTCGATCGCGACGGGAACAGCGGTCCGACCTTCAACGATCGCGTCAGCCGGCGGCAAGGCAACGCCTCCGCTACGACACGCGGCGGCGGCGATGACGAGAATGAAGACTGGCGACGCAGGTCGCATGCGGTGAGTGGTGGGTGATGCTGACACTCTACAGACTCCCCGTGCCGACGATCCGATACCGACTCACCCAATCGGCGTAACGCGGCTTGGAGTGGGGGAGTGCTCCAAGCGGAACACCGGCGTTGAGGTCAACACATCTTTTGCGAGCGACGTATGGCTCTTGGTGAGGGTGCGAAATTCCGTCTTTTTTCAGGAGAACACAATGCGCGGTCCTGCCCGGGCACTCGTCCCCGCTCTTATGCTGTTCGGCAGCGTTTCGTGCGCCACCAACACGGCGCAGAACACGCCGGCGGGTCCAGGGTCGCCGACGAGCGAGGATGCGCTCATGGCAAAGGCTCGCGCCATTCACGAGCGGGTGATGACACTCGATACGCATGTCGACATCGAGCCCGGCAACTTTCGTGTCGGGGAGCTCAACTACTCACAGCGTCTGAACACGCAGGTCGACCTGACGAAGATGGAAGAAGGAGGGCTCGACGCCATCTTCTTCTCGATCTACGTGGGACAGGGCGCGCTCGACTCGGCGGGCTATGCCCGAGCGTACGCCACGGACACCGCCAAGTTCAACGCGGTGCACACCCTTGCCGAGAAGATCGCCCCCACACGTATCGCGATCGCCTACACTGCCGATGATGCCCGTCGCATCTACGCGAGCGGGAAGAAAGTCGCCCTGTTAGGCGTCGAGAATGGCTATGGCATCGGCACCGACATCACGCGCGTCAAGGAATTCTACGTTCGCGGCGCGCGGTACATGTCGCTGGCGCACAACGGTCACAGCCAGCTCTCGGACTCCAACACCGGCGAGACGACCAACGATTGGATGTGGCATGGTCTCTCGCCGCTGGGCAAGCAGGTCATCGTCGAGTTGAATCGGCTTGGCATCATGATCGACGTCTCGCATCCGTCAAAGGAGTCGATGATGCAGTCGCTCGCCTTGAGCAAGGCGCCGATCATCGCGTCGCATTCGGGCGTTCGTGCGCTGTGCAATGTGTCGCGCAACCTCGACGACGAGCAGCTCAAGGCCCTCGCGAAGAATGGCGGCGTCGTTCAGATGGTCGCGTACCGCGGCTACGTGAAGTGTGATCCCGCCGGCACGGTCGCAAGGACGCAGGCGATCGCCGCGCTGAATCAGGAGTTCTCGATCAAGCCGGCCGTGCGCGGTGGAGCAGGCGGCGGGGGTGGATTCCCGCGCGGACCGGTTGCGGGCACACCGGGCCCGTCGTGCAGCGCCAGAGCGGCAGCGGGAGCCGCGCCGTTTCGCAATGCGGCGACGGTCGCCGTCGATTCGCAGGTCGCGTTGCTGTCGCCCGAGCGCCGGACGCAGTATCAGGACCGAATGCGCGCAATTGCCGAACGCTATCCGCAACAGCCAACCGCCACGGTGAAGGATTTCGTCGACCACATCGACTATGGCGTCAAGCTCATCGGCCTCGACCACGTCGGGATCGGTTCGGACTTCGATGGCGGCGGCGGCCTCGATGGCTACAACTGCGCGCTCGAATCGATCAATGTGACCAGAGAGCTCGTGCGTCGCGGGTACACGGAGGAGCAGATCGCGAAGATCTGGAGCGGAAATCTGCTGCGCGTGATGGGCGAGGTGGAGAAGACGGCGAAGCGGATCCAGGCCGGGGAGCTCAAGTCGTAGTCGTCTCCGATCGTGTTCGTCGCGCAAGCAGAGCGATCAGCAGGCACGCGAAGCTCAGCACGAGCCCATAGGCTACCCGCTCCTGCCACGTCGGCGCATGCACCGCCTGTCGCAGGCCGCCCAGCCCTTGCTGTACCAACGCGGCAACGATCCACGACCACGCGCTGACCGTGCCCCAGGTGTATAAGGCGACCGCCACGAGAGCCATCATCGCGACGAGCAGGATCACTCGCATTGGCTCGACGTCATTCGTCGGCGCGACTGCGATCATCGATGAGACAAGCAGCGCCAGCATGACCGCCGCGATCAGCACTCGTAGCGTCCATTTCCGTGTGATCCCGGCGACGACGAGGATGGGGATCCCAAGAAGCGCGACCATCATCATCGTCGTCGAGGGCAGGTCAGAAATTCCGCCAAGCATCGGTACTGCCTCATTCAGAAGCGTCGATGGCGCGTGCGGTATGCCCTTGCTCGGCACGAACTCGCTGATGCGGCTCATTGCGTAGACGAGGCCGCCGAGTCCGAGGCCGGCGATCAGCATATCGTTGCTCGTCGCGCTGGACGCCGGCCCGGCGAGCATCGGAATACCGACTCGTCGCCTGAGTGCGCCGAGCGCGAGCCAGAGTCCGAGTACGATCAGGCTGAGAGGAATGGCGGAGACGAAGCCGAGCGCCTTCGTGCCGAGGAACCGGCTCCACGGCTCAGCAGTGTCGTAGGAGAAGAGCGTTGACGGCAGCGAGTTGAGATCGCCAAGCACCGCGAGCACGACGAGAGCGCCGACGAGCATGAAGGTTCCTCGGCGGTCGAACATCCCGTCCAGCAGCAGCATCGGGCGCCGGCGCGCCACAACGATCGCTCCCGTCACGATTCCTCCGATCAGGAAGAGACCGCAGAGGCCCGCGATCATCGCGTGCGTGGTCTGTCGCTCGCGGTCGGCGCGAATGAAGGTTTCCGGAAGCTCCACTCCGCGACGCGCCACGAGAGGCTCGTCGCCGGCGACATGCACCCACGCTCTCGCCGCGGCGCCCGCCGGAAGCTTCACCGCGGTGTCGGTGTAGGTGACCGTCACATCGTGTCTCGCCGGAAGCGCCGTTTCCTTGAAATCGGATTCCTGAAGCATCGCGGTGTTCACGCCTTCGCGAGTCAGGGCCGCGAGCGCGATGCGGCGCACGTCATCCGGCAGGGTCGCATTGCGACGCGCCGAATCGGGAATCAGGTGTCGTGCGTCGAGCGGTCGTCCGTCAGGCAAGAGCCGCACGCGCCACTCTTCGGTGCGCTGCGCGGCGGTGCCGGTCGTGTGCACGTAACGCACGACCCACCACGCCGGCGGGAGATACGTGGTAGCAAAGCGCTGTGCCTGCGGGATGAGCTTGTACTCATGCAGAAAGCGCGGCCAGGCGGCGAGTGTGTCAGTCGCGGTGTTGGTGAGGCGGCGCCAGCCGGCCGGTTCGCCGCCCTGCGCACGAAGCATGGAGTCTGCCGTACTCGAGACGCGCGCGCAATCGGCGGTGAACTGAGGGCCAAGCGTTGGCTGGGGAGGACGAACCACGGCGGCGACCGCCGCGATGATGGCAGCCGTCACGGCGAGCCGGCGAGCACGGGTCGTCAGCACCTGCGACTGTCGCGGAGCAAGCGTCGCGATGCTCTCCACTGATTCGACGGGCGTCCAGGCAGCGAAGCGCGCCTCGTTCGGTGCCGCCGTGAGTCCGCCCTGACGCCTCCACCGCCACGCGACCACGAGTGCCGGCGCGAGAAGCGCGAGCAGGATGATTGCCGCGGATATGTGGTATTCCGCGGCGTTGCCAGAGGTGGCGAATAGTCCGAACAGCACGAGGTCGTACACGAAATGCGCGACGACCGTGACGAGAATCCCGAAGTTGAGAACCAGCACGCCCCAGAAACAAGCATCGAGAAAGATCTCGACGCCGCGCGAGTACGGCGGCCACGACGCGTAGCTTGCATGGGCAAACCCGAATGTCAGCGCTGTCACGACGACGCCCGCCGCCATCCACCACCCGCGCTTCGGACGCTGTCCCACCCAGAGTGACAGCAACGCGAGAGGCAGCGCGCGAAAGAGTGCTTCCTCCCATACGCCGGCATTCAGTGACATGGCGATGCCGGACATCCACGGCATCGGCGTCGCGATCAGATTCGGATCGTCGAGCACCTCGCTCGGCACCCACCATCCGAGCAGCGTCCGCGTCACGAGATAGAAGACCGCGACGTAGGCGAAGGCGATGGTGGCGACGGCATAGCCACCGGCAACGCGTGACGCGACCTCACGCGTACCGCGATACTTCCACAGCTTCCACCAATCGAGCTGCTGTGGGAAAGCCTGTCGCGACGCGGCTTCGGCCGCGGCGAGCGTGAAGCCGGCGAGCAGCGCCGTCAACGCTCCCGTCAGCAGGGCTGCCATGGCGATCCGAGCCTGAAACGCGGTCGGCGACATTGCAGTGTCGTAGCCATACCAGCTTCCCGTCATCTCGTTGAGACCGGCGGCGACTGTGAGCGCGCCAATCACCGCGCCCACTGCCATCGCCTCGCGCCATCGTACGTTCTTCGATCGGGCGCTTCTCGAGAGGAAGACGATCCCCGCGATGGCGATGACGAGCGCGCCGAGGCCGGCAATGAGCGCGAGCAGATCGTTCGCCGAGCGCATCTCGCCGTACCGCCGGCGGAAAGACTCGGGAATCTCAACGTACTGCCGCACCTTGGCAGGCGCGTCGCCGACGATCACGACCTCGGAGCGAATGGCCGCTCCGCCGATGCGGCGGTCTACTCGCTCGAAGGTGTAACTGCGATCGACGCGGCCGCTCGTCTTCCTCGTCTCGTATGAGGACGAGACGAGCCGCCAGCGATCGGCCCGATCGTTGATCCAACCGCCGAGCGCGAATTCTGCGAGGCGCTGTCCGGAATCGGCGGTGATCGCGGGTCGCCGATCCGACTCGGCAAGGGTTCTGGAGAAGCCGACGATGCGGCCGTCCGGTGCGAAGTCGACGTGCGCTTCGTGAGGATCGCGCGGGACGAACGCGCGAACCGACCAGGTAAACGGTGCTATGTCGCGTCCGCGAACGAGGGCCTTGAGCGAATCAGCGCCGCCGCCCGCCAGCTCGACGAATGTGCGGAGCGAGTCATTCCCCTGAAAGTGAACGGCCGTCCGCGCGCCGGATGGAGCGAGGTCGTGCGCGCGAAAGAACGAGTCGGCACGCGCAAGAGCGATGTCGCGCGTGAGCGACTGCTCGAGCGAGACGATCGGGAAGGCGCGCGGGAAGAGCCAGACGGCGGTGACGGCCGCGGCAAGGGCGACCGCGGCGATGAGGATCGCGAGTGTGGAGGATCGCTTCGGTCGCGGGACGACTGGCTCTGACACAGGGCTACCGGAGCACGAACCCCGGATCAATTCCGGGCCGCTGCGCGACGTTCCCCGCGAGCCATCCGGTCATGTACATCCACTGCGTCATGCGCGTGAGCTTCGGATAGTCGATCGTCTTCGGCTCGTCGCGCGGAGTGTGGTAGTCCGGGTGCAGGTTGCTCGAAAAGAAGAGCGAGGGAACGCTCCGCTCCGCGTACGGCACGTGATCGCTGCGGAAATACCAGCCTTCCGGATGCGTGGGGCGGTCCCACAGCGAATCGATGACGAACTTGCTGGTCGCCCGGTTCGCGTCGATCGCCATCTGCACGAGCGCGGTCGAGTTGCGATGTGGTGGTTGCGAGCCCATCAGCGCCGCCGTGTCAGGATGATTGCGGCCGAGCATGTCACCATTCAGCACCGCGACGATCTTTTCGAGCGGCACAACCGGATGCGCGACGTGATATCGCGAGCCGAGCAATCCCCGCTCCTCGGCGCCGTGAAAGACGAAGAGCGCCGAGCGCTTGCTGGGCTGCTTCTTCCACGCGCGGGCGATGGCAAGGAGCGCAACGCTCGTGCTGGCGTTGTCGTCGGCGCCATTCCAGATCGAGTCGCCGTTCACGGTGTAGCGCACGCCGTCGTGATCCTGATGTGAGCTGAAGAGGACGTATTCGTCGCGGAGCTTCGGATCGGTGCCGCGAATCTCACCGATGATGTTCACCGAGGGATACTCGAACGTCTCGGTGCGGAGGCGGATGTCGACCGGTTGGCCGTCGGTGCGGAGATCGGCCAGTGCGGCGCGGTGGGCGAGCAGGACGGGAACGGGCGTCCTCGCCGCGCCGGCGTTCGGATTTGCGCCCGCCGCACCGGCGGGGTTCGGATTTCGTGTGAAACGGGGAACGCCGCCGATCACATCGTACGTGCCGCGCGATTGGATCTTGGCGACGCCATCGAAGGCGATTTCGGCAATCGAGTCGGCGACGATGATGACGCCAGCGGCGCCGCGCCGCGTGAGGGCATTGCCCATCGCGGTGATCGCGGGGCGGGTGTAGTTGTATTCGTGGGTGTTGGTGGTGCTGCGAATGGCGGCCGGTGATGGAGCGACGAGCGAGGCGACGGCGATCTTGCCGCGGACGTCCACCGTGGTATCGCTGATGTTGCTGACGAAGATTGTCGGCGCCAATACGTCGACGGCAGCGTTCGTTGCGGGGGTGATGTCCGTCCAGAGCGTCAGCGGTCGGCCGGCGAGCTTCACCGAGCTCGACGTCGTCGAGATGCGCGAGCGGCGCATGTTCCACCATTGAAACCAGCTTCCCATATCGCCTTTCGGCGCGAGGCCGATCTTTCGCATTTCCTCAGCGAGCCACATGGATGCGCGCATCTCATCGATAGTGCCGGCTTCGCGGCCGCGCATGTCGTCGCTCGCAAGGGCGTAGAGATCGCGTTTGATGTCGCTCTCCCGGATCGCCTTGATGGCGGCGGGAGGCTTGGGCGGTGCTATCGATGGCTTTGCGGACTGCGCGCCGAGTGGTGCGGAGAGGAGCAGCGCCGGGAGCAAGCGGAGGAAACGACGCATCTTCGGATCGGGTTGAGGGTAGTCGCGAATCACGACTGCAATTTCGGCCACGAGCACACGACGCGCCTGTCGGCCGCAGTTCAGCAGGAGCGATCAGATCCATGCGCATCGAGCCACCTGCGTACCACAAGCTCACGCTCGCGCGTAGCCGCAAGCGACCTGCCCGCTGGATCGAGGAGCCAAAGATGAAGACAGCGCCGCCGGACGGCTACCACGCTCGCCGTTCTTCCGGCGGTCGCGGCGCACCGCTGTCCGGCAGGGCCAACGCTGCGCGAACCACCACGATGCCGGCTACAGCGAGGGCGCCCACAAGGACGAAGGTGCCGATGGTCTCTTCTGGAGCTGGAGCTGGAGCTAGGCGACGGCGACGAGCCCGGCGCAGACCCTGGCAAGGTGCTCCGTCTCGATCATCGGCATCGCCGCGCTCCGGTCAATCATCACTCCGCGGTCTTCGGATCGATCACCGACGCGATCTCGGAAATCACATTGGCCGGAAAGCCACCCTGCCGCGCATGTTCGCGAATCATTTCTGCGTTCGGCGCTCGGTACACGCAGTAGATCTTGTCACCGGTCACGTAGCTGTGATCCCATTCGATCGCCGGCCCCATTCGGTTGAGCACGCTACACGATTGCTGCGACAGCGCCTTGAGTTCCGCGGGCGTCATCTTGCCGGCTCCAGGAACCTCGCGTTCGATCAGGTATTGCGGCATGATCCCTCTCCGTTGGTTTGGTGCATGAAGGTGTAGGGCCAACTGCCGACCACGTCTGTCGGGGGATGGCCGACAGCATCTCGGAGGGGTCACCAACGACGCAGGCGCGTTGCGCTCACGTGGCCTCGAGCACCACCGCAGCCTCACCGGCGCCGAGCGACTCGCTAGCCCACACGCCTCCCATGCTGGCGCACGGCCAGCGTCAATGTCACAACTCCAAACATGAGCAGCGCTGCGATTGGCTGGACCACGTCACGCGCAGATGCTCCCTTCAACAACACCGCCCGCATTACCCCGATGAAATGTTTCACCGGATTGAGCTGCGCCAGCATCTGCGCCCAGGCTGGCATCGACCGAATCGGCGTGAACAACCCACTCATCAGCAGATAGATCATGATGATGAAGAAGGTGACGAACATCGCCTGCTGTTGCGTATTCACCAGCGTCGACACGAACAGCCCGATCCCGAGCGCCGCCACCAGGTAGATCCCCGCCGCGACGAACACCAGCGCGATGTTCCCCCGCATCGGTACGTGAAAGACAAACCGTGCCACAAGCAGTCCAAGCGAAAGCTCGACGAGCGCCAGCACCCAGAGAGGAATGAGCTTTGCCGCGATGAACGTGCTCTGTGGCAGCGGCGTCACAATGAGTTGATCCAATGTGCCGAGCTCCCTCTCGCGCACGATGTTCATCGCCGTGAGCAGCGTGCCAACCACGGTGACGAGCTGTACGAGAATCCCTGGTACCATGTAGTCGCGATAGTCGAGCTCCGGATTGTACCACCCGCGGGCCCGTACCTCGAGCGCCGGACCCGCCACGATGGCTGGTGAAAGTGACGCTCCTAGCTCGTTCGCATACGACGCGATGATCTGCGTGGCGTATGACCTGGTGACCCCAGCAGCCGCTCCGTCTTCCGCGTTGAGCACGAGCTGAATCGTGGCCGTTCGCATCCGCACGATGTCTCGCTCGAAGTCAGCCGGAATACTCACGATCATTCCGACACGCCGCGCCAACATCGCGTCATTGGCCAGAGCCATCGACGGTGACGCATCAGCAACCACGAAACGACCTGATGCCCGAAGCCTGTCAACCAGGGCCCGCGACGACGCGCTGTGATCGCGATCGACGACATACATCTGCGCACTCTTGACCTCGAATGTCGCCGCATTCGACAGAATCAGGAGTTGCACGATCGGCATGACGAACATCAGCGCCACCATGAACCGATCGCGAAAGATCTGGAGAAATTCCTTCCGCAGCAGAAAGCGCAGTGTACGCATGCGTCAGGCAAGCCTGGGCTTGAAACTCCGCACCGCGGCGGCCATGAGTAGCGCCGCCATGACGATCAGCACGAGCGTCTCGCGCCACAGGTAGGGCAGGCCAACTCCCTTGAGCATGATCCCGCGCGCGATCACGATGAACCAGCGGGCGGGTACGATGCTCGTGAAGGGCGCGAGCCACGCCGGCATGCTCGCGATGGGGAACAGCATCCCCGACAACAAGGTGCTGGGCAGCATCGTGACGAGCATGGCCGCCAGCATGGCCGCACGTTGCGTTGAGGTACGCGCCGCGATCAGCACGCCGATGGCGAGAGAAACGATCGCGAACAACACACTCTCGCCGAGCAGCAGCAGAACGCTGCCTCGGAACGGAACGTGAAAGACGAGCCACGCCGCGAGCAGGGCCGTGAGCACGTTCGCAAACGCGAGGCCCAGATACGGCAGCACCTTCCCCACGATGATCTGCCAGGGCCGTAGCGGCGAGACGAGCAGGACTTCCATCGTGCCGCGCTCCTTCTCACGCGAGAGCGAGATCGCCGTCATCAACGCAGAGACGAGAGTGAGGACGAGTGCGATCAAGCCAGGAACGAAGAGATTCACGCTCTCGAGCGTGGGATTGAATCGCATGCGCGTCTCGGTCGCGATCCGGACCGTCCGACCTGGAGGAAGCGCCGCCGCCGCCAGCTCAGCGTCGTACGACGAGATCACGGCGCGCGAATAGCTCTGCATCACCGTGCCGGTATTGGGATCCGATGCATCGACGGTAAGGAGCAGATGCGCCGGCTCAGTGCGCGATGCCAGATGACTCGCAAAACTGGGCTCGAAGACGAGCGCGACGTCTGCCTCTCCCCGACGAAACAGTGGCTCGATCGCGCTCGCCGTCTGACTGATGGAGACGATGCGAAAGCGAGTGGACGCGACGAACCGGTTCCGCAACGCGATCGTCGCGTTATCCGGACTCGGATCGACGATCGCCAGCCTGATGTCTCGCACGTCGCTGCGCAGAGCGAAGCCAAAGAGCACGACCTGCACGAGCGGCATGAGCAGCAGAATCGTGAGCGTCTGCCGGTCGCGCAGAATGTGCCGGAACTCCTTGACCATGAATGCCCGCAGCGCGCCGCGCTTCATGCCGTCACCGTTGCCCCTCGCGCGAGCCGGACGAACAGGTCATCCACCGTGTCGACCTCATACTGCGCTTTCAACGCGGCGGGAGTGCCGAGCGCCGCAATCCTGCCGTCGACCATGATGGAGATGCGGTCGCAGTACTCGGCTTCGTCCATGTAGTGCGTCGTCACGAAGACGGTCGTGCCGCGCGCGGCGGCAGCGTAGATCATCTCCCAGAACTGCCGCCGAGTAATGGGGTCGACGCCACCGGTCGGCTCGTCCAGAAACACGATCTTCGGTTCGTGCAGCAGCGCGACGGAGAAGGCGAGCTTCTGCTTCCACCCCAGCGGCAGCCTTCCCACGAGATCTCCGGCGCTTTCCGATAGTCCGAGCGACTCGAGCAGCGCTGCGGTCCGATCGCGAAGCTGCGCATCGGAGAGTCCGTAGATCCCACCGTAGAGCTGAATGTTCTCGCGCACGGTGAGATCGTTGTAGAGCGAGAAGCGCTGGCTCATGTAGCCGATATTGCGCCGAATCTGCGCGCGCTCGGTCCCGACATCGAAGCCCGCGACGCGCGCTTCCCCATCGCTCGGCGCGAGCAGGCCGATGAGCATCTTGATCGCCGTCGTCTTTCCAGCGCCGTTCGCGCCGAGGAAGCCGAATACCTCGCCGGCGCCGACGTCGAAGGTGATGTGATCGACAGCGACGAACGAACCGAACCGGCACGTCAACCCATGCGCCGAGATCGCGAGGGCATTGGGGTTCATGCAGCGGAGCCCATCAGGGCCATGAAGCTGTCTTCGATACCGGCGGCGATGGGCTCGACGCGGGAGTCGGGGTGGCCTTTCGCACCAAGGTAGGCGGTCAGTTCCTCGACTACGGAAGGCACCTCGCGATCATCCGTGTAGTGAAGCGAGTCGCCAAAGAGGTACACCGACCGCGCATGCGGATACTCACGCAGCGCTTGAAGCATCGCATACCGATTCTCACCATACACGGCGAACAGCGGACGCTCAAACCGCGCCCCGATCGCTCCCGGCAAATCAATATCGAGTATGCGTCCGCCATGCATGAGTGCCACGCGGTCGCAGCGCATCGCCTCATCCATGTACGGCGTCGACACGACGATCGTCAAACCCGATGCCTTCAATGCAGCGAGCTGACCCCAGAACTCACGGCGCGAGACAGCATCCACACCGGTCGTCGGCTCGTCGAGCAGAAGGATCTCCGGCCGATGCACGAGCGCGCATGACAGCGCGAGCTTCTGCTTCATGCCGCCAGACAGCGCATCGGCGCGCCGGTCGCGAAAGGGCTCGATCTGTTTGTAGACCGGCGCGATCAGCTCGTATCCCTCTTCAACCGTCGTCCCGAACACCGCCGCGAAGAACTCGAGATTCTCGGCGACACTCAAATCGGGATATAACGAGAATCCGCCAGGCATGTATCCCACGCGAGAACGGATATCCCAAAGGTCGCGTGCGACGTCGAAGCCGAGTACCGTTGCGCTACCAGAATCTGGAAGCACCAGCGTCGTGAGGATGCGAAAGAGCGTCGACTTGCCAGCGCCATCCGGACCGACAAGACCGAACAGCTCGCCTTGCGCCACGTCGAACGAGAGATCGTCCAGCGCCACGACTTTGTCGAAACGCTTCGTGACAGCACGTACCTCGACCGCGTTGCTCACGTTCCCGTTGGTGCGGCGGCGAGATCCAGATCGGCGGGCATGCCGATCTTCAGCACCCCACGCGGGTTCGCCACATACACCTTCACCGCGTACACGAGATCGGTTCGCTCGTCGCGTGTCTGAACGGGCGTCGGCGTGAATTCGGCTTTTGACGCGACCCAACCCACGATTCCAGTCATGGTGAGCAGTGTGCCATCGCCCTGATCGACATGCACCTGCACGTGCTGACCCAACTTCAGCGACGCGAGCTGCCCTTCGACCACGTACGCGCGCAGGATGAGCGTGTCGAGGTTCGCGATTCTGTACAGTGGCTGGCCAGGTTGCACTACTTCACCTGCCTTGGCGTACGTGGCGAGCACCGTACCTGCTTCCGGATTGGCGATCTGGCTCTTGTTGATACGGTCGTGGATTTGCGCCACGTGCGCGGAGTTCGATACGACTTCCTTCGCCACGCTCTGCCGTTGCGCCCGAGCTGCCTGTATCTGCGCGACGAGCGTGCGATAATCCCGCTCCGCCTGATCGAGCTGCTGTGCCGTCGCCGCCTTCTGGTCGAACAACCGGCGCGTGCGGTCGAGCGTGCGTCGGGCAACCGCGAGCTGCGCCTCGTACACGCCGATCTGCCCACCGGCTGCGACGACGCGCGCTTCCGTCGCCACACGCTGCGCGATGCTCTGCGCGCGCTCGAGATCGAGCTGTGTCGTATCGACGAGACCGACGACGGCACCGGTGGCGAGCTTTGCGCCCTCTACGGGCGTGAACCAGCGCAGTTGACCGCTCGCCTGCGACGAGACGACGACTTCGTTCGCCTCGAAGTTGCCGTAGGCGTCCGGCGCTTTCTGATTGGTGCACGCGGCCATCGCTGTCGCAACCAACAACAAAAGCGTGAATTGAGAAAAAGCCCGATGCAATGGGAGAAGCCTGATAAACCCCAAAAAATAATCCGGCCGTTTCCGTCCAATCAGGCCGTTTCCAAAGTCACGCTCTTCTTTATATGTGAACATCAGCGGACCTCGATGCCAAGCGTAGTGAGAAAGCGCGCATGAGCCTGGGCAAGCTCAACGCGATGAAGCGCGCGGCTGATGCGCGCACTGAGAACGTCAGTCTGTTTGTCCACGTATTCCGCTGACGTCACGACGCCTTCGGTGAATCGCACGCGCATCTCCGTCGCAATGCGCTCACGGAGCGCGACGATCTCGTCGTCGCTCGACACCACGCCACCGAGCCGGTCGATCGTGGCGAGATCCTGCGCAACGCCACGCCGCAGCGACTCCGTGAACTGCTGCTCGTCCGCCGTTACGATCTGTCGCTGAAGGGAGAGCACTTCGCGATCCCGATCGGTCGCGCCCCAATTCCAGGGCGTCCACTGAAGCTGAACACCCGCGAGCCAATAGCCGTCGAACTTGTCGCTCAAGGGATTGAGCCCGGGTCGTCCGTAGCCGGCGCGACCGAACGCCGACACGCGCGGCCTGTCCTGTGCCGCACGCGCTTCATCCTGTCGCTGAAGCAGATCGCGCGAGCGCGCGAACTGCTCGTATTCCGGGCGCGCGCGCAACGCCACCAGCGTGCTGCGCACCCGCGCCACCTCGGCGCCGAGCTCCGGCATACCGAGCACGGACAGGGTGTCGAGCGACTGGCCGGTGAGATCGGCGAGCACATCCACGGAAGCGCGATGCGACGCACCAAGTTCCGCGATTGTCTGACGCCGCCGCAACAGCTCGGCGCGAATCGCCAGCTCCTCGCTCGTCAGCGCCGAGCCTTCACGTACGCGAACCTCGGCGACCCGAAGCTGCGCTTCGAGATCCGTGATCGTCGTCTCCATCTCGGCAATCTGCGACTGCGCGCGCAGCGAGGCGAAGAACAGATCGTTCACGTTCTGCCGCAGGCTGAAAAGCGATGCGCGAAGGCGCGACTGCGCCTCCGAGACCTGCGCGTCCTCGACCGCGCGACGCGATGCGAGAGTCGGATCGTACAACCGCTGCTGCGCGAGGAGCCGCGCGTCATACGAGTCGTGTGGTGATACCGGCAGGGTCACGCCCGGGAGCACAACAGGAATTCGGGCGACCGCTGATTGATACTGCGCCTGCGATTCCGCGGAGAGCGAAGGCCGGTGCTCCGCGTCGAGATTCTTCTGTCTGAGCCGGGACTGCGAAGCCAACAGATCGAGCTCTCGGCCGCGCGGATCGCGTTGCACCGCGCTGGCCTGGAGAACGCCAAGATGTACCGTGTCCTGCGCCGGCGTCTGCGCGCTCGAGAGAGGGAGCGGCAGGAGCAGCGACAGTATCAGTTGGGATATCATGGCCGGAGTGCGTTGCGGAAGAACGCGGGGAGCTCTGTCTTCCGCTGCTCGATGAACCGCGCGAACGCAGCGTCGTCCATGCCGAAGACGACGCGGAGCATCGGGCGAGCCGCGAAGGGGAAGATGCAGAGCGAGATGAGATTGATCGCGAACTGTTCCGGGGCGATGGGGCGTATGGTGCCGGCCGCGACGCGTTCGTCGATCTGCTGCCCGAGCTTCTCGAACAGCGGCGACAACACGCCTGCAGGTTCGGCGCCGATCGCCTTCGCGAGCAGCTGAGGAATGCGCTCCGGATGGTGATGCAGCTCGGAAAGCAGATAGCCGGGGAGGAACGGATTGCGCGACAGATTCTCGAGATAGACCGCGACGAGGCGGTCGATCTTCGCTTCGAGCGAGATGTCGGAGCCGAGGGTTTGAGCGAGGGCGGGGAGGACTCGGCCGGCGATCTGCTCGAACACCGCGCTGCTGAGGTGCTCCTTCGAGCGGAAGTAATAATGAAGGAGGGCCTGGTTGACGCCGGCCTCCTGGGCGATCTCCTGCATCCGAGCGCCGGCGGTTCCACGACGGAGGAACACGGTGCGGGCCGCGTCGAGGATGCGCTGCTCGGTTTCGCCGTCGCGACTGGCGCTTGCCGGCTGGGCGGAATGTTTGGTTCGCTTAGTCATATGATTTAACTAAACAGTTAAACAAAGTATGCACGTGTCTGGTTGCTGGAGCAAGGGTATGTAAGGGCTCAGGTCGACAGGCCGCTCAATCGAGCAACGAAGAGTGTATGCCAGGCGCCTGACGTTGCGTGTGCTCGTGTCCTGATCACCTCGACGCTCAGCCCCGCGTCGCGCAGAGATTGTTCAAAGTGCGAATCGCCGTTCGCCGACCAGTAGGCGAGCCGCCCATTGGGGCGCAGCGCAGCGACCGCCATCTGGATGCCAACGTGCCGGTAGAGTTGCGCATTGCCGGACGTCGTCAGCGGCTCCGCGCCATTGTCGACGTCGAGCATGATCGCGTCGAATTGACCGCGGCTCTGTTTCAGAACATTCGCCACGTCGTCGTGCCGCAGATCGACTCGCCCGTCTGCCAGGGCCGCAGCGGCAAGATTATAGTCGGGATTCATGTTCCAGCCAATCACCTCGGCCGCGATCTCCGCCACGACCACGCGGGCATCGGGTGCGAGCGTTCGCAACGCGGCCTTGAGTGTAAAGCCCAGGCCAAGCCCGCCAATCAGTACGCGAACATCCTTGGCTTGCCGCAATGGCAGGCAGACCAGCTCGGCGAGCGTGTCCTCCGAGTGGTGCCGGCGCGTGGACATCAGATCCACGCCATCGACGCGGATGCTGTACGCCCCATCGTGCCGATAGAGCATCAGGACGGTTCCATCTGGAGTGGTCGCCGTGTCGAGGTGCTCGACCTTCTTCACGTTGCTGATGCTATTGGCATGAGCACGCCGCTCTCAGCGCAACTGCGCCATCGCCCGGTCGATCGCCGCGCGAGCGCTATCCAGCTCAGCATGGATTCCGCCACGCTGCACCCACAACAGGCGTCCATCACCCGCGATGAGATAGCTCTCCGGCACACCAACCGCCTGAAAGCTGTGCTGCACTTCGCCCTCCGGATCGTGCCCGATTGCGAAATGAAGACCTTCCGCCTCGGCGAAGCGCCGCACCTTGGAGCCATCGCCAGCATCGACACTCACCGCGACCACGCGCAGCCCGCGCCCGCGATACTTCTCGTCGATCGCCGCGAGATCGGCCATCTCTTCGCGACACGACGTGCACCACGTCGCCCACAAGTTCAGCAGCACGGGCGTACCCGCACCCACGCGCACCGTGTCGCCCGCCAGCGTGCGCACCGAGTACGCGGGCGCGCGATCGCCGACCATCAGCGGACGAAAGGCCGCGGGCTGCTCGTGCTTCGAACAGGCGGCAAGCGTCACCAGAGTGCCGAGGAGCAACGCCGCGCGCCGCGCGTGACAGATATCCATGGATGAATATAGATATGCGGTCGAGCAAGCTTCGGCGCGAGGAACCACCAGCTCGCGAAGAACGTCAGCAAGACGATGGACTCGCAGCTCGCCGGAAGCGATAAGACTGCGACGTGATTGACGGAAGCGCGGTGAGAGTATTCCTTCTCCCGCCATGCGTACTTCATTCTACGACAACGTGTTCATCGTGACAGTGCCGGCGAACGGAGTTGCTTCCGCGGTTCGCCTGCACTTCGGCGCGGCGACGGCGTGCGTCGGAGACGAGAAGATGAAGGAATGAAGGAAAACACGAAGACATGAGCGCCGCTGCCACACTGGGGATCCATTGATGACTGAGCGCACTGAACACAGCTGGTCGGTGGATGGCATCGAGGAGGGAATCGCGCGGATCGAGGAGGATGGGGAGCGGATGCTCCACATACCGCGGCACCTACTTCCCGCCGGGGTGACGGAAGGCCAACTTCTCCGGGTCACTCGCTCGTCCGCGTCTGGCCCGGATTCGATCGTCGTCACCATCGCGATCGATCACGTGGCGACCACCGAATCGCTGAGAACGTCCAAGGCGACGATGGCGCAGGCGATGGCCGCGTCGAAGAAGCGGGATTCGGGGGGCGACGTCGCCCTCTGACGCTCGTGTGGTCCAGAGGTGCAGCGTTCTTCGCCGTCCATGCGTCATCCTTAGATACACCCTGTCCTCCCGCTCCCGCACGGAGCCCTGGTTCCGACCGGGCATCGTCCACCCGTTGCACACTCAATCACACACCATGAAAATCCGTCTTCTCCCCATCGCGGCCGCTGCCGCGATTGCGGGTTGCGGGGGCACGAACCCCGAGCCCGCCCCAGCGCCCGTTCAAGCCGCTGCCCCGACCCGTCAGGGAGGTCCCGGTGGACCTGGTGGTGGCGGAGGTGGCCAGGGCGCCGCACAGGACTCCACAGGTGGAGGACGTGGTGGCGGGTTGGTTCCCGCCGCGCCGCGCCCGTACAATCGCGTCATCACGGCTGAGGCCAGGACGCGCCGAGGACTCTTCTCCACGCATCGTGTCGGCGACGTGCTCTACTTCGAGATTCCGTCGAAGGAGCTCAACAAGGATATGCTCGTCGTTGGCCGCTATACCCGTGCGCCGGCGTCGGATCCGAACCTCCCCGGGGGCGGCTTTGGCGAGTACGGTGGCGACCAGTTCACCGAACATGCGCTTCGTTGGGAGCGGAACGGCAACCGCGTGATTCTGCGCGCGCCGCAGTTTTCGATCACCGCGGACACGTCGCTCCCAGTCTATCGCGCGGTGCAGGCGGCCAACTACGCGCCCATCGTCGCGATCTTCAACGTGGATGCATACGGTCCGGACAGCGCTGCGGTCATCAACGTGACGCGCCTGTTCACGACGACTATTCCGGAACTCGCCGCCATTCGCGGCACGATCGACGCAACACGGTCGTACGTCGAGCGCGTCATTGCATTTCCGGATAACGTGGAAGTGGAAGCCACGCAGACCGGCACGCCGGCTCCAGCCGCTGGTGCGGCGGCGGGCGGTGGTGGTGGCCGTGGTGGTGGCGCTGCCGCCGCTGCGTCCTCAGTGCTCGCGCACTGGAGCATCGTGCGTCTCCCCGGGCAGCCGATGATGCCGCGTCGCTTCGACGAACGCGTCGGGTTCTTCACCGAGCGCTACGTGGACTTCGGTGCGGACAGCCGCGCCGCGCGTCGCCAATACATCACCAAGTATCGTCTCGAGTGCGCGGGTGCACCCGACGCGAACGGACTCTGCACGCCGAAGAAGCCGATCGTCTACTACGTCGATCCGTACACCCCGGAGCAGTGGAAGCCGTGGATCCGTCGCGCGATCAACGATTGGAAGCCAGCATTCGAGGCCGCCGGCTTCAAGGATGGCATCGTCGCCATGGACGCGCCGGCCAACGATCCCGACTGGTCACCGGAAGACATCCGTCACACGGTCATTCGCTGGCTGCCCAGCACGACGGAGAACGCCGTCGGCCCGCACGTCAGCGATCCGCGCACCGGTGAGATCCTGAACGGCTCGGTGCGCATCTTCCAGAACGTGATCAATCTCAATCGCGACTGGTACTTCACGCAGGCGTCGCAGCTCGACCCGCGCGCCCGCACCTTCCCCTTCCCCGATTCCCTCACGGGTCGGCTGCTCGAGTTCGTCGTCGCGCACGAGATCGGTCACACGATCGGGCTTCAGCACGACCAGATCGGCAGCTCGACGTATCCCGCCGACAGCATTCGCAGCGCGTCGTGGGTCCATAAAATGGGGCACTCGCCCAGCATCATGGACTACTCGCGCTACAACTACGTCGCGCAGCCCGAGGACAAGATCGCGCTCGAGGACATCATCCCGCGCATTGGTCCGTACGACAAGTGGGCGATCGGCTGGGGCTATCGTCCCATCCCGGGCGCCAGCACGCCGGACGCAGAGCGCGCGACGCTCGAGACGTGGACGCGCGTTCAGGACACTGTGCCCTGGTTCCGTTTCTCCGCGAACAATGAGTTCGGCGGCTACGGCACGCTGAACGAGGCGGTCGGTGATGCGGATCCGGTGAAGTCCACCGCACTCGGCTACAAGAACCTGCAGCGCGTCATCGGCTACGTCTCCGGCGCGGCGACCAAGGCCGGCGAGGACAACAGCGATCTCAAGGAAGTGTACGATCGCACGGTTGGCCAGTGGGCAACGGAGGCGAACCACGTTGCCACGATCGTCGGCGGCGGCACGGTGTGGTACAAGTCGGGTAGCCAGACCGGCCCGGTCTACGTCGCGCTCTCCAAGGCGCGCCAGGCGGAGGCGGTGAAGTTCATCAACGACAACGTCTTCAAGACACCGACCTGGTTGATCCGTCCGGAGATCGCCGGCCGCTTCGAGGCGGGCGGGATGATCAACCGCATCAACAACGCGCAGGCGCGCGTCCTCACGAGCATGCTCGACGATGGCCGCATGAATCGTCTGCTCGAGGGCGAGGCGCTCGCGTCGAACAAGACCACGGTGTACACGCTGTCCGGCCTGCTCGACGACCTTCGCCGCGGCGTCTGGTCGGAGATCTACGCCGGCCAGTCGATCGATGCGTTCCGTCGCGAGCTCCAGAGCGACTACCTGACGCAAGTCGGGCGGAAGCTGAACCCGCCGCCCGAGAATCCGGCCCAGGCAGCGCAGCTCCGCCAGTTCGGTATCGTCCGTCTCCCGCTCAGCGACGACGCGAAGTCGCAGCTGCGCGGCACCCTCGTTACGCTCCGCAGCGATCTCCGCGGCGCGGCCGGCAAGGGTGACCGCTCCACACAGCTCCATGTGGCCGGGACGATCAAGCGGATCGACGACATCCTGGATCCGAAGAAGTAGTTCTGAGAGAAGCTATAATCGGAACGAGGAAGGGCGGGAACGCGAATGCGTTTCCGCCCTTTCTCCGTCTGGATCTTCTCCCGTGGGCGAATCGCGCCGGATAGCTCATGCAAACGGCGTTGATCGGAGCCTGCGCTGATAAGCGCGGATCTCCAGAATCATCGCGGATACTGCCACAACGTAGCGATGATCAGGAATCGCCGATCACCTCCCTCCACACTCCGGCGACGTCGATCGCCGATCACTCGGCCCAGTCATGTTCTTCGCCCCGCGCTCGACACTCACCGAGTACTTCGAGCCCGGAACGCCCGCCGAACGCAGTGTGATCGTCCCATTCTGAT
>Ga0208080_1000425_pt1 | contig 21284 bp, 24 predicted proteins | sample NGESurdeep092012_3_FD_184476 | JGI IMG/M metagenome (GOLD analysis project Ga0208080, IMG submission 184476) | Arctic peat soil microbial communities from Barrow, Alaska - NGEE Surface sample 210-3 deep-092012 (SPAdes) | ecosystem: Environmental > Terrestrial > Soil > Wetlands > Peat ...
TGTAAGTGTAAATTGAAGCGTTCATCGTTTCCAGCACTTTGCCTTTGTTGGCGAATTCGGTAGCTGCAAAGGCGCTTGATTGGGGTACTACAACGGCGGTACCGGTAAACGCAAACAGAGCCAGCAGGGTAAATATGGTTTTCATCATGACTTCCTTAAAATAAACGGGTTTAGAAAAAGCCTCATGATCCGGAGGCATGTCCGTCTTTGGACTTGCTTATGTCTTATAGGCTGCAAGAATACAGAATACTTGTCCAGTTGGCAAAGGGGGGAAGCTGCTTTAAGCGCACGACTAAACGGGTAATTTGGATGTGTTTGCACTTAATATCCGGGCTTGAATGAGGATTCAACGCCCCTTTGTTGCTAAATCGATCTAAACCTATCCTTAAGGTGAGTACAGCCGAGGTGCGTCAATGCGGGGCGCGTCCGCGCGGTTTGTGCGGTGCCCTGGCGAACAGGCTGTCATATATCCAGCGCGGCAACAACTTGAGCACGCGCCCGATGATGCCCATTTGCCATGGGATCACGGTGAATGCATTTTGTTGTTCGATGACACGTATCATGCGCCGTGCAGCCTCATCGGCATCCAGTATGAAAGGCATAGGGTAGGGGTTAACGGCGGTCATCGGGGTCTTGATATAGCCCGGACAGATCGTGACGACTTTCACACCGCTGCCATGCAGTTCCACCCGCAAAGATTCCAAATACGAGATGGCGGCCGCCTTGGAGGCGGAGTAGGCACTCGCCCCTGGCAAGCCGCGAAAGCCAGCCACGCTGGCGATGCCGACCAGCGTTCCCCGTTTTGCCGCACGCATCATCGCAACGAAGGGTTGGAAGGTTTTTACGATGCCCAACACATTGATATCCATCACCCGTTGAAAAGCATCGATGTCTTCGGCATATTCGGTGAGTGTACCTACACTTACCCCGGCGTTGGCGATGACCACATCCGGCAAGCCGACACGTGTGATGAAATCGTTTGCCGCATGCTGTATGGCAGACGAATCCCGCACGTCCAGCGCGTAACAAAATACTTTGCCGGGAAATTCTGCACTGAGCGTTTGCAGCAACTCACCGCGCCGGGCGAATGCGGCGATCGTTGCGCCGCGTTCGAGATAATGGCGCGCGAGCGCAAGTCCCAAGCCGCTCGACGCGCCACTTATGACCAGCGTCTTGGCTGGCGTTATTTGCCGGCCTAGTTGCATGGCCATGCAAGGCTTAGTACACGCAGCGGCATTTTTCTTCTTTCAAAGTGACCAATGTGCTACGGGTTGACTTGCCGTTACCTTGGTGAATTATTTAGCTTCGGTGCGTCTTGCGGGCAATTGCGATCATTTCTTTCAGCACACGGATCGTGTCCTCTGGCTGCAGGCCCTCGATCACATATTTTCCGTCTACCACCAGAGTAGGCGTGCCGCTAATGTTATAGCTGCGGATCATTTGCTTGGCGCGCGCCACCTTGCTTTGCATCGAGAAGGAGTTGTAAGCGGCGGAAAATTTCGCGCCATCAACCCCGTGCGATGAAACAAAATCCCGTATCTTGTCTCCTTCGAGCAACTGATTGTTGTCCACGTTCCATGCCTTATACAGCGCATCATGCAGTTGCTGCTGTTGTCCCATACTTTCGAGCGCATAGAAAGTGCGCGCCATCGGCTCCCATGAGTCGCGGAATATCGTGGGGACGAAAGTCAGTTCCACATCTTTGGGCATGGTCTTTTCCCACTTGCTTAACAGCGGATGCAAATGGAAACAGTGCGAGCAGCCGTAAAAGAAAAACTCCAGCACCTCGATCTTCTTGCTTTCGGTCGGTTGCGGCGGGTTCAACAACGAATAATCCTTGCCCAGTTCCGCTGCAGCAAATGCCGCGCCGCTAACCAGCAGTGACAGTGCAATAACCAGACTTTTTAATAGTTTCATATACGCTCCTTGTGGTGATTGAAAAAACGCTTACTGCGCCCGCATCGGAGTGCTATCCACCCCGTTTTGTTTCAAAAAACTGCTCGCGCGATTCAGGTCGTCCGCGCTCTTGTAAGGGCCCAAACGCACACGATACCACACGCCTTTATCCGGGATGGTCGCGGTTTGAATGTTGGCTTCGACCCCCAGCAGTGCAAGCTTGGCCTTGAGCTTCTCGGCATCATTGACAGTGGAGAATGATCCCGCCTGCAATATCTGCGGTTCATAAGGGGACGCCGTTTTGTTGGACGGCTGCTGGAGATTTACGATCGGTTTGGGCTTTTCAGCGGGTTTGGCCGGCACATTGACGGTTGATTTCTGTTTATCGGTCAGCACCTTGTAGAACTCGAAACGCGGCTTGCCGTCACCCGGAGTAGCGGCCGATTTTTCTGTTGCAGCTCCCGATGCACCAGAGGTTGCCGGTTTGGTTGAGTCCGGCTGCAATTTCGCCACCGCCGGCTGTTCCTTGTTCGTGAACGGGCTGGGGGCCTTCATCAGATACCACGCCACCCCGGCAGCCATGCCGACACCGACCACCATGCCAACGAAGATACCGGCCCATAAGGAATTACCTCCTTTGCGCGGCGCGGAGGAATTGTTACCGTTGTCTCTGCCCATGTTGTATCCGTTCCTTCTCATCACATCATCCCAGGCTCATCACATTTTTTCAGGTGCGCTTACACCCAGCAAAGCCAATCCGTTATGTATAACCTGTGCCGCTGCGGCGATCAACGCCAGGCGCGCCAACTTGACCGCTTCGTCCTCGACCAGAAAGCGCGACGCATTATAGTAGCTGTGGAAATCGGCCGCCAACTCCTTCAGATAAAAGGCGATCAGGTGAGGCGCCAATTCGCTCGCGGCATTCTCGATCACCTGAGGATAATCGATCAGCTGTTGCAGCAAAGCCGTTTCGTATTCGCTGTCCAGCAGGCCGACATCCGCCTCCAGCAGGGCTTTGCGCTCGCCGCCCCATTGCGCCAGCACCGCGCTGATACGGGCATGGGCATACTGGATATAATACACCGGGTTGTCGTTGCTCCTGGATTTCGCCAGATCGATGTCGAACACCAGTTGCGAATCCGGGTGGCGCGCGGCAAGGAAATAGCGCGTCGCGTCGCAGCCCACCTCGTCGATCAGGTCGCGCAACGTCACGTAGCTGCCGGCACGCTTGGAGATCTTCACTTCCTGGCCGTTGCGCAGCACTGTCACCATCTGGTGCAACACATAATCAGGCCAGCCTTGCGGGATGCCGACGTCCAGCGCTTGCAACCCGGCTCTCACCCTGGTGATCGTGCTGTGGTGATCCGCGCCCTGTTCGTTGATGACCCGGGTAAAGCCGCGCCGCCACTTGTCCAGATGATAGGCCACGTCCGGTACGAAATAAGTGTAAGTGCCGTCGCTCTTGCGCATCACCCGGTCCTTGTCGTCGCCAAAATCGGTGGTGCGCAGCCACAGCGCATCGTCCTGCTCGTAACTGTGGCCGCTGGCAATCAGCTTGTCGACCGTCTCCTTTACCTTGCCCTCGGTATACAGCGCGGATTCCAGCGCGAATACGTCGAAGTTCACCCCGAAGGCGCGCAGATCGAGGTCCTGCTCGCGGCGCAGATAAGCCACCGCAAAATGGCGGATCGCCTCTGCATCGTTGACGTCGCCGGAGGCATGCACATGCTGGTCGTCGGCTTCCACCGTTTCTTCCGCCAGATATGCCCGGGCGACATCCGCGATGTAATCGCCGCGATAGCCCGCTTCCGGCCAGCTTGGGTCGTCCGGCGTGATGCCCAGGCAGCGCAACTGCACGGATTGCGTCAGGTTATCGATCTGCACACCCGCATCGTTGTAGTAAAATTCGCGCGTCACATTCCAGCCTGCCGCATGCAACACGCTGCACAAACAATCCCCCACCGCCGCGCCTCGCCCGTGACCCACGTGCAGCGGCCCGGTCGGGTTGGCGGAAACGAATTCCACCCCCACCTTGCGCCCCGCGCCGAGGTGGACGTGGCCGTAGCCCGCGCCCGCCTGCAACACGCCGCGCACCACGCCCTGCTTGGCCGAGGTGGTGATGTATATATTGATGAAACCCGCCCCGGCGATCTCCATCTTCTCGATGACGTCGGATTCCGGCAACGCCGCGATCAACGCCTGTGCGATGTCGCGCGGCGATTTGCGCAACGGCTTGGCCAGCTGCATTGCCAGATTGCAGGCGTAATCGCCATGCGCTGCCAGCTTGGGACGCTCGATGAGTATCTCGGTTTGTGTCGCGCCATTGTTAGCAACTTCTGGAGCCACTTCGCGCAACGCCTGCGCGAACAATTCGGACAAATGGGACTTGAAATTCAATACGACAGACATGAAGCGGCACCTTTAGAGAGGCGCGGATTATATCACTTGGGTGCTATCGGATTGTTTGTGAACTTGCTTCCATACAGGATTAGAGTTTTGTCGAACGCCTGTTTGCGATCCACAGCAGCCGTTCGACTGCAAGCAAATTTAAATTTACCGGCATACTCGCAGATATATAATATTTTTTCATCGGAGAAAATAAATGGCTGAACAAATTTTTCGGGGTATCGAGCTGTTGCCCGAAACCAAGGTGGTCAATCAACTCTTTATTTTGTTGCACGGTGTGGGCGGAAGGTCGGCCGATCTGGTGCCGTTGGCCAATAAGCTCAGAGATGCATTTCCAAGTGCCGCTTTCCTGCTCCCCGACGGGACCCATCCATTCGACGGCGGAGGCGATGGCAGGCAATGGTTCTCAATAAATGGGGTGACCGAAGAAAATCGGGCATCGCGCGTTGTCGAGGCCATTCCGGCCCTGCATACCCTGGTGCGGCATGCTCAGGATCGCTTCAAGGTATTGCAGTCGGACACCGCACTTGTCGGTTTTTCTCAAGGCGCGATTATGGCACTTGAATTCAGTGTGATTCATGATGGCAACGCCGGAAGAGTCCTGGCATTTTCCGGCCGGTTTGCGAAGCTTCCCGAAAAAGCGCCCGAGCTCACCACATTGCACCTGCTGCACGGAGAGGATGACCGTGTTATTCCTGTCCAACATGCTTACGCTGCTTATGAAAGGCTCATGCACCTGCAGGGTGACGCCACGCTGGACATCGCATCATCCGTTGGTCACGAGATCCATGCCGCACTTACCGATCGTGCCATTCATCGCCTGCAGACATGTATTCCACTGCGCAGCTGGAAGCATGCATTGAATGGTGCATAGCGAACAATCATGAGCGAAAACATTATTAAAGGTTCATATAGTTCACCTTGGGCACCGCTGCATCACCGGGTATTCAGGATGCTGTGGATCGCTTCGATTGTCTCGAATATCGGTTCCTGGATGCACGAGGTCGGCGCTGGCTGGCTCATGACTTCGCTTGCACCCAGCCCCCTGATGGTGGCTCTGGTGCAGGCGGCCACGTCCGCTCCGGTATTTCTGCTGGCGCTTCCTGCGGGTGCACTTGCCGATATTGTCGACCGGCGGCGCTACCTGATCGCATCACAAATCTGGATGATGCTCACTGCCGCAACGCTAGGCGCACTGACACTTTCAGGAATGACTACAGCACCGATCCTGTTGATCTTTACTTTCGCTCTCGGCATAGGCACCGCAATGATGATGCCGGCATGGGGCGCGATTACGCCGGAACTGGTGCAGCGATCCGAACTCCACGCTGCGATCGGCTTGAACACAATCGGGATGAACGTATCCCGATCCGTCGGTCCGGCGCTTGCCGGGTTGATCGTTGCCGCAACCGGGCCCGGAATGGTCTTTATCCTGAATGCCATTTCATTTCTTGCCGTCATTGCAGCCCTGAAACGCTGGCAACGCACGCCAACGGTAAGTGAACTGCCTGCCGAACGCGTCTTGGGGGCGATGCGCGCCGGATTGCGTTATGCACGTCATTCTCAGGAGTTGCGTGCGGTGCTTACCAGGGGAGCTGCTTTTTTTGTGTTTGCAAGCGCCTCCTGGGCATTGTTGCCGCTGATCGTCCGGCAAGAACTGAAAAGTGGTCCCGGCACTTATGGACTGTTTCTGGCTTGCCTGGGTGTAGGCGCGATTGCCGGCGCGTTGCTGCTGCCTCGTATTCGCACCCGTGTATCGCGGGACACAATTGTGGCGGGCGCCACCGGGCTTTACTCGATCGCCATGCTGGCACTTGCCCATAGCGGGAATGTGTACGCAGCCGGTGCGGCAATGCTGCTTACCGGAGTGGCCTGGATCAGCGTGGTATCGTCATTGATGACGGCCGCCCAGACGGCGCTGCCGGGTTGGGTGCGGGCACGCGGTTTGGCGCTCTTCTGGGTCGTTTTCATGGGAGGTATGGCTGCGGGCAGCGCACTTTGGGGACAGATTGCATCGTGGGTTGGCATCCCCTACGCCCTTACGGTGGCAGCCGCCGGAGCATTGCTCGGAATTGCCGCAACATGGCGATACCGGATCGGGCAGCATGATGTGGCTGATCTTTCGCCGTCGATCTACTGGCCGACACCGATGATGCCCGATGATCTTGAAATCGACAGGGGACCGGTAATGGTGACGGTGGAATACCTTGTCGACCCGGCAAGAGCCGATGAATTCGCGAAGTTCATGCTTCAAATGCGCAGGATCAGGCGACGCGATGGAGCGTTCATGTGGGAGCTATTCAACGATATTGAACATCCGGATCGCATGGTGGAATGTTTCATGGTCGAATCGTGGTTTGAGCATTTGCGACAGCATGAACGGGTGACTGTTGCTGATCGTGATGTCATCGAAAAAGCGCGGGCGTTCCATCTCGGCATTGAGCTTCCCAAGGTGACCCACCTGGTCGCTGAAAGGAAATAGCTGATCGCGGAGATAGGCGCAACAGTTTACCGACCCCGCAATGTTGCCGCCGGAATGATGGATTTTGACCAACTGCTGCAGGTCGTGGTGGTCAGCATACCTGCCGGTCATATTCGAAGCGATAAATCTGTGGAAAATGCATATTGATCGGCGCATCGTGCCGTGAACGAAATGGAATATAGAATTGCATGTGCGCTTTTGGCACCTTGCGAACGTATTACCACCAGCTACCATACTGTCGCAGTCCGAGCTAAAGCGGCCAGTCCATATTCTTCAAGGTGGACGATTATCTATTGTTGAAATGATCAACTTGCCTGATGGGGTGTTGCATCAGGACAGAACCCAGTGCGGTGAGAGATGTCCTTGTCGATAAAATTTATCCTGCAATCAGGCCGCGCAATTTCTCCGGCGACATCTTTTCCCCTTTTTTGATGAGTTCTCGCGCCATCTCAACCTTGTCCCACACGTTGCACATCATCACGCCTCTAACCTTTCCGTCGCGCAGGTAGTAGATGACCCCGGTATCATTTTCCTTCTGCCAGTCGGCGAAGGTCTCCATCTTGGAATCAACTTCGCCGGTCGCCTCGTAGCCGAACTCGAACAGGTCCGAGAAAAAATACGGCTGATAGGTGTATGACTCATGCGCGCCGGCCATATTCCGCCCCGCCCATTTCCCCTGGTTGAGGGCGTTGTCCCAGTGCTCCATGCGCATCGACTGTCCCAACGCCTGGTAAGGAAAAAAGGCGTTGTCGCCTGCGGCATAAATATCCGGACGGGAAGTCTCGAGGTATTCATTCACCAAGATTCCATTGCCCACTTCCAGCCCGCCACTTTTGGCTAACTCGACTTCCGGGATCACGCCGACTCCGACTATCACCAGATCCGATTCGATTTCTTCACCCTTCTCGGTGCGGGTAATAAATTTGGCACCTTTCTTGGTGAAAGAAACGGGTTTGTCCGACGCCAGTACCCTGACGCCCTTCTCCAGGTAGCGGCGCTGCACAGCACTCCCCAAATAATCAGGAAAAACGCGGTCGCAGAGGAGTGTTCCCGGGAAAATCATCGTGACGTTCAGCTTGCTGATGTTGAGCGCAGCGGCCAACTCCGAGCCGATGAACCCGCCACCGACCACCACTGCTGACTTGCCCTCTGCAGCCACTTCTCTGGTGCGCAGATAATCGTCCAGACTGCGGAAGTAACATATGTCATCGAGATCCCCGCCGGGGATAGTCAGCGTCCGTACCTTACAGCCTGTTGCAAGCAGCAGTTTTCGATAGCTGAATGTTTCGTTATCGGTGTTGGTTATGGTTTTTTTACCGGGATCGAGCCGCACCATTTTTGTTCCCAATGCCAAGGTAACTGCATGTGTATCGTAGAACTGGTGGTCATGGAGAAAGATGTCCTCCACTTTCATTTTCCCGAACCAAAGCTTTTTAGACAGTGGCGGCCTATCATAAGGCAAGTGATTTTCCTCGCCGGCCAGAAGTATACTGCCCGTCTCATCGAGCTCGCGAATGCCCTCCACTGCCGATGCACCTGTCAGCCCCCCGCCCACAATTACATAATCGTAAACGTGCTTCATTATCTTCTCCCGGTGAACATATGAGTTCAGTGTCACACTTGAATGCGCGGCGGCACTGTGCGTTGCCGTACCGAATAAATGTGGTCGTTGTTGCAATATAAACTAAAGTATTCAAGCAATGGATATTGAAGAGGCATTGGAAGATGCCATCAGCCACGGACAGTGGGGTGATCGTCGCCCATAGCCATAACGAGACCGAGGCCATGCGTGTACATGCGTTGCTGCCCAATAGCCGCAACGTTCTGGAAAATGAATCCAACGAACCATAATCGGGCTTTGACATACTCTGGATCGTTGTGCGCTGGAATTACCCCGAGCTCAGTACGCGCCCAGATATTTCTTATATCGGTATTTCTTATATCGGGAATTTTAGCGGCATTCGCATTGACCATCCGGATGTCAGGGCACTGTTAGAAAATACCCGCGCCCTGCGGGAGGGTTCAACACCGAGGCGTTTGACGAAGAGGCTATGGATGGTCGCACTGTCCTGAATTTTATCGTGTCCGGAGCGGATGGATTTGCCGTTGCCCGAGTACGACGCAGCGAACTAAGGCTGGAAACGACGAGCCAGTTTCAGTCCAAGTTAATCAGCCAGTATCTGCACGATGCTATTATTGAGACCGTCATAACGGAAGCTCTGAAAATCGACAAGAAGCTGCCGGATCCGCTGTTCAATCCTTGGAAGGACGCGAAGATGAAGTATCGTTTTGTCACCATCTGGTATATCGAAGCGCCAATCGAGTCGGTCTGCGAGGCCATATATCATTCTCTGAACTGGCCCCAGTGGTGGCGCAATGTGGAGAGCGTCGAAGAACTCGCCCTCGGCGACTCCCGAGGTATTGGCAGCGTGCGCCGTTACACTTGGAAGGGACGCTTGCCGTATCGGCTCACCTTCGATGTTTGCATTATCAATAGCGAGCCGCTGGCTGCCATCGAGGGCGTCGCCAGCGGTGATGTAGAAGGAAAAGGCCGCTGGTCATTCACCGCAGATGGCGCCGTGACCGCCGCACTCTGCGAGTGGCAGGTGCGTACCACGCCAGTCTGGATGAACCTGCTGGCATTGTTTGCGCGTCCATTCTTTAAATGGAATCATAATGCCGTGATGCAGCAGGGCGGCGAAGCGCTGGCGCGGATGCTTAATGCACGCCTGGTTGAGATTGCTCATTACTGATATCCAACCAAACCGAGATGGCCGGCATCCCCAACACATCATGGGCAATCGAAGCAATCCATACATGCACAAACTAATAGATCAGGATTTAAGAAATGCCAGCAGGTCGGCGTTGAGCTGGTCTTTGTGGGTGACAGCGAGGCCGTGGGGTGCGCCCGCGTAGATCTTCAGGGCCGCGTTCCTGACCAGCTTTGCTGAGCGAAGAGCAGCGGCGCCGATCGGCACGATCTGGTCGTCGTCGCCGTGAACGATCAGCGTCGGCACGTCGAACTTCTTGAGGTCTTCTGTGAAATCCGTTTCGGAGAACGCCTTGATGCAATCGAAGGTGTTCTTGTGACCGGCCTGCATCCCCTGTAGCCAGAACGAGGCTATCATGCCCTGCGAGACCTTGGCGCCGGGCCTGTTGGCTCCAAAGAACGGGCCGCTGGCGATATCCTTGTAGAGCTGCGAGCGGTCGGCGATAGAACCTTGACGTATCTCGTCGAACTTCTCGATCGGCAAACCGCCGGGATTGGCAGCCGTTTTCAGCATCAGCGGCGGGACGGCGGCGATCAACGCTGCCTTGGCCAATCGTTTCGTGCCGTGGCGGCCGATATAGCGGGCAACTTCGCCACCGCCTGCGGAGAAGCCGATCAGCACGGCGTCTTTCAGGTTAAGCGTTTCGATAAGCTCAGCGAGGTCATCTGCATAGGTGTCCATGTCGTTGCCATTCCACGGCTGGCTCGACCGGCCATGGCCGCGACGGTCATGGGCGATGCAGCGATAGCCGTTGGAGGCCAGGAACATCATCTGAGCCTCCCAGCTATCCGCACTGAGGGGCCAGCCGTGGCTGAACACCACAGGCTGTCCTGTGCCCCAGTCCTTGTAGTAGATTTCTGTACCGTCTTTCGTTGTGATCGTGCTCATAAGTTTGTCCCCGTTTTTTACCGTATCAGGCAGCGTGCTTTATTACCCATGCGACATACTGATCCATCCAGTCCTGCAGGAATTTCTTGCTGCCTGCACCGATGTTGCCGGCCCCGTCAAACAACCCCTCCTTTACATAAATGAATGCTTCGGGTTGTCCCAGCGTCGGTACGTCCAGATACGCGAGAACGTTGCGCAAATGCTGTTGTGCCATAGCCGTGCCGGTGGCACCGACCGAAGCGCCCAACACACCGGCGGGCTTGCCCGCCCAAGCGCTCTGGCCATAGGGACGCGAGGCGTGGTCGATTGCGTTCTTGAGCACGCCGGGGATCGAGCGGTTGTATTCGGGCGTAACGAACAGAAGGCCCTGGGCGCTCTTGATTTCGTTCTTCAGCCGCTTGACGGACTCGGCCTGGTTCGCGTCGTCGTCCTGGTTGTAAAGCGGCAAGTCGCCGATTTGCACTTGCTTGAACGAAAACTCCGCGGGTGCCAATTTTACAACGGCGCTTGCCAGTTTGCGGTTGAACGAATCGTGGCGAAGGCTTCCGACGACAACGGCGATTTGGTATTTGCTCATGACGATCTCCTGTAAAAAATGGCGGCTTACAGCGCACGCATGAAGGCCGCAAGGTCCTTCTTCTCCTGTTCACTCAGCTTCAACTCCAATACGAGGTTGAAGAACTCCACCGTGTCCGCGAGCGCCAGCAGGCGATCATCGTGCAGATACGGTGGCGCATCTTGGATGCCGTCCTGCAACAGGTTGACGAAGCGCCGGCGCACATGCTCAATACATCCTTGGTTGAGATCGCGCATTACTGAAGGGCGCACTGAAGATCAACCATCGGTAAACCAATATGGCGGTCAAACCGAATACCCCATGGGCAATCAGCGTGATCCAACCGCGCGTTTGTGCGAACCATGGAAAGATCGCGGTGAAACCGTATAGATTGACCACATACAGCGCGATACCGAAGCCGATGCCCGCCAAAGGTGCCGGGATGATATCGAGACGCGCGGTGAATAATGCCAGCAATACGGCGCAAGTAATGGAAATCATAAAATGGATTAGCGTGGCCATCAGCATGACACCGACATCAAATGTCGCCGCTGGCGACAATACCGAGCTACCCAGCACCATTGCCGCAGTCAGCCGGGCATCGCGGTACAGGATGGCGGGAAAGTCATCGGTAAAGATCAGCCAGAGCATTATCTCGATCAGTGTGGATGCGATACCCGCCATTACACCGGCCCAGATCATGGCACGCCAGCCGGATAGGTAATTTATGCGGCATCTATCCATCTCATTCTTTTTTACAATAGAAACAGAAATAACCTAATAACAATGCCTGTTAGCGCAACCCGTCAGTGCCCTTGGGCAGATCAATCCTGCCGTCTCAGCCAAGCTTTATTGAATAACAGGACTAAATGTCACAGCGTTACTTATTTTTTTTCCTGTCCCAATTTGCATCATCCATAACTATGACGATTGCTGTAATTACAAATAATACGATCATGTGTACCAATGACCAATTCATTTTAATTCTCCTTAGATGATAGGATCGGGACTGCGCCGATCACACAAGAATATTCACAGTGTAAAAAACTCTTGTCCGCCATGAGTTTCCACGATACGCCCGCAACCGCTGGGGTACTGTGCGGCAACACACACAAATAGGGATTAATTAATCGGGATCCATCTGTTGATGACCCCAAACACTCCCAGACGCTGTTGATAAGGCCCGCAATGTTTATTGAATACCGCCTAAAAAATTGTTCGAACGGATTACTGCCGACTTTGCCATGCCGTTGCGGGGAGTGTTTTGGTTCGGGCGCGAGTTTAAACTCTCTTCTGAACCCACTATCGCAGTTTACGTCCCAACGCTGTCGGCGCTGGGATATTCCATTCCGCCTAACCTCAATAAGCTTGGCGTGGCGTTCGTGGAGGGCCACATAAGCGTCGAGGAGTCAGTCCACAAACTATTCAGGGCCGCAGAAAGTTTGGTTAGCAAAGTCGCCGCCAATAAGCGTGCAGCTTGGAGCCAAGAGCGGACGGCCAATAATTCCCCATATGGCAGTCGTTCACCATAAAATATTTGCTTTGACACGAAGATAGGAAATAACATGAACAAGGATGAAGTTCTCAATATTATCGAAGCTACTCTTAAGGGTGGCGATAAAACTCCGGGACTATTCGATTTACCTAAAATTATGGGTATTAAATCGAAGATCGAATCTTATACTTCAATAAACGATGTCATTGGGGTAATAGAGAAAAACCGGAACCTTATATCCAAGGCATTTGGGTTGAGTGATGAGGTTATCGAAGAGACCATGGAGAAACTAAAAGCTCTTGAGAGCTAATATCATTACCTGCTACAAAATCGAAACGGATTTTGCTCAATCACTCGATAAACGTACAATGGTTTGACGGACGCTGACGTGCCACAAGCGGACGGTCAATATTTTCTCCATAGCGGATGTCCAGCATTCGAGTATCGGTTCTTCGCCGGTTCGGATAAATCAAGTAACTGGATTATCACTGTTCCAATTTGATGTTAGCGCACCAATGTCTGCCGGTTCTTTGAGTTGAGCGGCTTGGTGTTTTGGTTTTACCATTCTTGCGGCAATTGGTATTTATCCGGCAGCAAATTGATGATTTCCCTTTGCACCAGAATATTATGCTCTTCATAGAGCGCGTAGCCGCATAAAGTCAGTACTTCGCCAAAATTCTCCAGAACTTTTTCGCCCTGCCACACCCATTCGACAGGCAAGCAAATACCGAGATCGCTTTCGGTTGGATAATCTGACAGCACAACACCTATGGCTTTGATATGCAGGCTGGATTGTGGTGTGCAGTGTTTGATGAAAACGATGTCTTCATTCTTGATGGCCGAAACGATATTGTGTAAGTCCGGTTTGTCATCCGGTGAGCGTGGGAGGCATACAATGCTCTTGTCGAGAAAACCTTGCGCATTGCGTTCATCAATTCCGAAAAATGCAGTCATTGCTCCTCCATTTATGTTTTATGTTGTCTATTATGCATCACCGAGAATAATAGTTTAAGCCGTTGCTGCCAGTCGAAAATTGGCTCAGATGCCGAAATTCGACATGACACATGTCAAATCAAAACAATCCCAATGCCGGCAACTGTTCACAAACCTGATGCTTGGGTCAACGATCTCCCGGCACATGGGTCAAATTGGATCGGCGCCAATAGACTGGGGTTGAATGGTCGCTAACGTGCCGATTGAGGTGCGGGGGCTGGAAAGTCCACCCCCGCTTAGTCCGTCACCTACAACGAAGTACCGGATCATAAGCTCATTATTCTGGTATCAATGCCCCGGTTTAAGAACGACTTTGGTCCAGCCCTCCTTGCGCGCATCAAAGTTTTCATAAGCTTCGGCCGCCCGGTCGAGTGGCAGTTCGTGCGAGATGATGAAGGACGGTTTAGCTTTTCCCTCTGCGATCAGCTTACACAACTTGCGGTTGTATGCTTTTACATTGGCCTGGCCAGTCCCTATGTGCTGGCCCTTGATCCAAAACTGTCCAAAGTCGAACGCAATCTGACCTTGCTTGGCCAATTTATCTTTGGCATGAGGGTCTTCCGGTACGAAAACCCCCACCACCCCGATTCCGCCCGTCGGGCGCACGGTTTTCACTAGATTGTTCATCGTCAGGTTCGGCACCTCATGCCCTTTGTGGTCACAGCATTGATAGCCCACGCATTCACACCCCCGATCCGCTCCTTGGCCGGCGGTCAGCGCCATGACCTGTTCCACGCCAGACCCATCCGAGTCATCGACCGCGATAGCACCGATTTTTTCTGCCAATGCCAGTCGGTCCTTGTGCATGTCCACGACCATGACCTTGCTGGCCCCTTTGATGATCGCAGAGTACGCCGCCATAAGACCGACCGGCCCAGCGCCGTAAATGACAACCGAATCGCCTGCTTGCACGCCTGCGAGCTCGGTGGCGTGATAACCCGTCGGAAAGATATCGGACAACATAACGTAATCATTTTCCTTTTCCTCAGCATCGGGCGGGAGCACCAGACAGTTGAAGTCCGCATAAGGCACACGCAATAGCTCGGCCTGTCCACCACTGTATGGCCCCATGCCTGCGAAGCCATACGCTGCGCCCGCGTTGCCGGGGTTGGCAATGAGGCAGAACCCGGTGAGCCCACGCTCGCAATTTTCGCAAAAGCCGCAAGAAATATTGAATGGCATGCACACCCGATCTCCCAGTTTGACGCGGTCGACCGCGCTGCCGACCTCGATGACCGTTCCAAGATTCTCATGCCCGAAGATTCTGCCGGGCTCCATATTAGTCCGGCCTTCATACATATGCAGATCCGAGCCGCAGATGTTCGTGGTTGTGATTTTCACAAGCACATCGGTTGCTTTTTCAATCTTGGCATCCGGGACTTTTATGACGACTACGTCGCGAGGACCTTTATAAACGACTGCTTTCATGAGGATTCTCCTTTATTAATAGATGTTTTTCGTTTGCACCCATACCTTCTGTTAGCTATCACAGCACAGCACAGCACCTACCTTCAAGCTCTACGGAACTGGCGGTTATGCCAATGTTCGAACGGACTTTTCCCGGGCCCATAGTCGCGTCTTTGCCGCAGCAATAAAGGCGTCTTTGTCGTTGGTATCCACGACGCCCGCGTCTTGTCCGACATTCGCTATTTTCAAAAGCGCATGTCCGCCTTTGTCGACGGCGATTGCCTTGAGATGACCGAAAGCATCGCGCACGAAATCGATCGCGGCGCCTTCCCTAGACAGGGCTTTTGCGCCTTCGTCGGAAAGGATGACGGCAACTGCGTCAAACAGCACAGAAGGCGTACCCGCCAGTTGTCCGTCAGCCGCCAGCATCGATCCATCGGCAAGCTTCGCGCCGCCCACTTTGGGGGCGATGATTTTCACGCTGGCACCCGCATTGGTCGCGGCCTTTTTAATTTTCTTGATGGCAGCGCCGTCTGAGCCATCCGCGATCAGGATGCCAATCGCGCGCCCCATGAGCGTGTCTTTCATCTTGCCGATGATCTGCAATGCGGGCGAAGGTTCCATCTCCCGCACGGGTGCTGCGGCCTTGGGCGCATCGGGCATTTTGTCGAACCCGAGACCCTTAGCGACTCGTTGGGCAAGATCTTTTTCGATATGCCGCAGGTGACCGACCATCGCTTCGCGTATGTGCAGATGCTCGACTTTGGAAAGTTCGAACACCAGCGCCGACGCGATATGCGCCTGCTCATAGGCGGATTGGCTGAGATAGAACTGCCGCGCCTGGCTATAGTGGTCGGCGAAACTTTCGGCACGGATGCGGCCCTTCTCGCCAGTTTCAGTTACCGCAGCGCTATGAAAGCCCTTGGTCGGCGTTTCGCGTGGCGAGTTATCAGACAAGGTGTTGGGCTCATACGCAACACGGCCCGCCGGTTGCGCCATCTGCATGTGTCCGTCCCGCTGCTGATTGGCAAACGGGCACTTGGGTGCGTTGATCGGGATCTGGTGAAAATTGTGTGAACCCAGACGCGAAAGCTGCGTGTCGAGATAGGAGAATAAACGGCCTTGCAACAAGGGGTCGTTTGAGAAATCGATGCCTGGCACGACATGCGAGGGACAAAAGGCAACCTGTTCGGTTTCAGCAAAAAAATTGTTCGGCCAACGATCCAGCACCATGCGGCCGATCACTTTCAAGGGCACCAGTTCTTCGGGAATCAGCTTGGTCGCGTCCAGATGGTCGAACGGGAATCTGTCCGCTTCCTCCTGCGTGAAAAGCTGAACCGCGAATTCCCACTCGGGGAAATTACCTGTTGCGATGGCATCGAACATATCGCGGCGGTGGAAATCTTGATCGGCGCCGCAAATCTTGACGGTCTCATCCCAAATGGTTGACTGCAAGCCCAGCTTGGGTCGCCAGTGGAATTTGACGAAAGTCGATTCCCCCGCCTTGTTAATCAGCCGGAAACTATGTATGCCAAAGCCTTCGATCATGCGCAGCGAACGCGGCAGAGTGCGATCAGACATGATCCACATCACCATGTGCATGGCCTCGGGCGTGAGCGACATGTAATCCCAGAACGTGTCGTGCGCGGTCGCCGATTGCGGAAAACCGCGGTCAGGTTCCATCTTTACGGCATGGATGAGGTCCGGGAATTTGATGGCATCCTGGATGAAGAAAACCGGGATGTTGTTGCCGACCAGATCCCAGTTGCCTTCCTTGGTATAAAATTTGACGGCAAACCCGCGTACATCACGCGGGGTGTCGACAGAACCCGCACCGCCTGCGACGGTCGATATGCGGGTAAACAGAGGCGTCTTCTCGCCTACTTCGGTGAGTATTCTGGCGGTGGTGTACCGCTTCAACGAGGCGGTCAGCTCGAAGTATCCATGCGCGCCCGTCGCCCGCGCGTGAACGATACGCTCGGGAATACGCTCATGATCGAAATGGGTGATTTTTTCGCGGAGGATGAAATCTTCCAGTAGCGTCGGGCCGCGCGGATTGGCCCTGAGCGAGTTTTGATTATCGGAAAGTGCGACACCCTGGTTCGTGGTGAGCGCGGGCTGCTCTCCACCAGCTATCTGGTGCAGCTCGCCGCCGGCAGCCAGTTGTGAGTCTCCGTACGGGGCCAGGCTCTTTTCCTGTTTGCGTTTGCCAGAATTACTCGTTGTCTTTTTTTTTCTCATGATCGATCTCCTTGGTGTGTAACGCCAGCTTGGCGCGCAGTCGACTCACTATTCCGTCGTTTTGCCGTCAAAGTGTTCGTTGTCGGCCTCCGCGTCGGCGCGGGTATGGTGGAGGACGCCGTTCCGATGATTCGGCGGTGCATAGAGCGTGTAAAGCTTCAGTGGAACACTGCCGGTATTGATGATGTTGTGATTCATCCCGGCCGGGACAACTACCGCGAAGCCGGCGCGGATCGCCGTCCGAACGCCATTGAGAACCGCATCACCGGTCCCTTCCTCCACGCGGAAGAACTGGTCGAGCTTGTGGACTTCCGCCCCGATCTCTTCCTTGGGCTTTAACGCCATCACGACGAGCTGGCAGTGCTTTGCCGTGTAAAGCACCCGGCGAAACTCGTCATTCCTGACGGCGATACCCTCGATGTTTTGCACATACCCTTTCATGGCTGCACGTCCGGTTGATGATTTTTACCTCTTCGATCGTTTGCTTCACTGCTGTATGCAACAACAACCAAAAAAGACCCGGCTGTTTCCTACAAAACTAGAAGGAAGGCCACAAGGTCCTTCTTCTCCTGTTCATTCAGCTTCAATTCCAAAACAAGGTTGAAAAACTCCACCGTGTCCTCCAGCGTGAGCAGACGTTCATCGTGCAGATACGGCGGGGAGTCCTTGATGCCGCGCAGCGGGAAAGTCTTGATCGGGCCGTCCGCCGAAGCCATCATGCCATTGATCATGCGGGGCTTGTAGAACCGCTCGGTCCGCAGATTGTGCATGGTGTTATCGGTGTAGTAGGGCGCAGGATGGCACACAGCGCATCGGGCCTTGCCGCTGAAGAGCGCCTCGCCCTTGAGTTCGGCGGGGGTGGCCCTGGACGGGTCCAGCACCCCGAAGACGTTGAGCTTGGGGGCCGGCGGGAAGTCGAGGATCTCCTGGAACTCGGCCATGAAGTGGACCTGGCTGGCCCGTTCCAGGATATTGACCCCCTTCTTGGTCGCGATCACCGGGTCGCCGTCAAAATATGCGCCGCGCTGCTCGAACTCGGTAAAATCCTCGATGCTCTTCAATGCCCGCTGAGAGCCGAACAGCCGCTGGATATTCACCCCGCGCAGGGTCGGGGTATCCAGGCGGTGCCGGAACTCCTGGGGACGGATGTCGCCCACAAGGTGCGTGGACGCGATCGTATGGCCGTTCGCGTGGCAGTCGAGGCAGGCCACGCCGCGGCTCGGCTTTTCAGAACGCCGGTCCTCGGTCTGGTTGAATTGCTGCTGCGGGAATGGCGTCACCAGCAAGCGCAGGCCCTCGAGCTGCTTGGGATTCAGTATCCCGTTGAACAGTTCATAGTAATTCATGATCGTCACGAGCTTGCCCTTCGAGACGTCGCCGAGATCAGGCCGCGTCGTCAGGTAGATGGGCGCCGGGAACTCGGGCAGCAAGTGGTCCGGCAGGTCAAAATCCAGATCGAACCGGGTAAGGTCCCGTCCTTCCTGCTTCTTGATCTCGTCGATCTGGAATTTTGGGAAAAGCATGCCGCCTTCCGGGTGGTTCGGGAACGGGAGAGGGAAGAAACCGGCCGGGAACAGACCCTTTTCCCGGATCTCGTCCGGGCTCATGGCTGCCAGCTTTTCCCAGGTCATGCCCTTGAGCAGCTTGATCCTGACGCCTTCCTGCACGGCCTTTCCACGGGACATGGTAACACCCTTGGCCGGCCGATCGCTCAGATCATAACGCAGATTGAGCAGGTCCATCTGCCGCTTCATTATCTCCGGCTTCGCAGCCTTCATACGAGCCATTATCGATGCGAAGTCCTCCTTGATATCAACAGGAGCGTAGCTTGTCGCTCCCCTTCCCGAGTCCTGGGCATACGCCGCACCCATACCAATGAGCGCCATGACGAGCATTGCCCATCCCACTCCCCGGTACGTTGCGATTCGCTGTCTCATTTCATGTCTCCTTTCTTGCGCCGGAATCGGCAAGCTAACGCCGGAGCTGTTTCATGGTCTCGCGCATGAACGCGGGGAGATCGGCCGGTTGCCGGGACGTGACCAGATTGGCGTCAACAACCACTTCCCGGTCCTCATAGAGCGCGCCGGCATTTTTCAGTTCGTCAGCCACCGATTTGTAGCAGGTGGCGCGTCGTCCCTGCAACAGGCCGGCGCTGATCAAGATCTGCGGCCCGTGGCAGATGGCGGCAACCGGTTTGCTGCGGGCAAAAAAGCTGCGGGCGATTTCCAGCGCCTTCGGCTCTTTTCTCACCAACGCCGGCGCCGCCCCTCCGGGCAGGACCAGGATCGCATAGTTGTCGGGGTTGACCTCGTCAAGGGTCTTGTCCACGGCCACTTCGTAGCCGTGCTTGCCCTTGATGGCCCCGCGGCTCAGGGAGGCCACTGCCACTTCGACGCCCGCCTCCTTCAGCCGGTAGTAGGGGACCAGCAGTTCAGAGTCCTCAAAATTGTCCGCACTAATAATCAAGGCTTTCATATTTCCTCCGGGAAAAAACGTAGATTTTTCTCCTCGCTCCTTAATCCCGCCTATTTAAGCCGGGACTCGACCGCTTTCCAGTCGATGTTTTTGAAAAACGCCTCGATATAATCAGCTCGTTTCAGGCCGTAATCGAGCATGAAGGTCACCTCAGCGTCCAGTCACATCTCTATTCCGTCGTTTTACCGTCGAAGTGCTCGTTATCAGCCTCCGCGTCGGCGCGGGTATGGTGGACGACGCCGTCCCGATGATTCGGTGGTGAATAGATCGTATAGAGCTTCATTGGAACACTGCCGGTATTGATGATGTTATGATTCGTCCCAGCAGGGACGAGAACGGCGAAGCCCGCGCTGATCACCGTGCGAACACCATCGAGAACGGCCTCGCCCGTCCCTTCCTCCACGCGAAAGAACTGATCGAGCTTGTGCACTTCCATCCCGATCTCCTCCTTGGGCTTCAACGCCATGACAACGAGCTGACAGTTCCTGGCCGTGTAAAGCACCCGGCGAAACTCGTCATTCCTGACGGCGATACCCTCGATATCCTGTACAAAGCCTTTCATAACAACTCCCTCTTTCGTTTTGCCCCAAGGGGGCGTTGATGCCATTACCCGCCGAGTGTCTGGTCCTGGTTTTTAAACCAGGTGAGTGCGTGTTCAAAATGCTGCGGATCAAAATCTGGCCAGTATTCATCCCTGACATAGAAGTCCGCATAAACCGATTGTACCGGGAGAAAACCGCTCAATCGGCGTCCTCCTCCCCAGCGTACGATCAAATCCAGACGTGATACTTCATCTGAACGCAGGCCGCCGCTTTTAAGACCGGCCAGATCCCATTCCCAGCCATAGTTGACGAGTAGATTCACCTTCATTCCGGCACCCTGGCGCTGCCGGAATTCTTTTAACGCCTGGGGGAATTGCGTCGAGGTCTCATCGCCGACAACCAGCAGGGCCGCTCCACGGCGTGCAATCTCGAAAGCGAATGCAACAGTGGCCTCGCTGAATGCCTGTTTCTGAATGGAAGGCCGCCTGGTGTTGTCCTGGGTAAAGCAGTAGATGGAAACTTCCTTGATCCCCCATTTTTTACATTTCTCGTACAGCAGCAACCCCGGGTCGATGCCATGAGCATATCCGGCCTCTTTGGGCAGCCCATGATCAATAGCCCAGCGGCGATTTCCATCGGGAATGAAACCGACGTGTCGCGGGATATTATTTTTCGCCATTGCAAACCTTGTTCCAAAATGATGTGGGGCCATACGATATGAAAATTATTATTGACCACTGGTATTATATTACGCTCACAACCGGAAAATTACTTGAAATTCTTCGCCGCAAAATCCCAGTTTGCCAAATGATTGATGAAGTTCTCGACAAACTTGGCGCGCAGGTTGCGGTAGTCGATGTAATAGGCATGTTCCCACACGTCCACGCATAACAAAGCCTTGTCACGCGTGGTGAGCGGTGTACCGGCCGCGCCCATGTTGACGATATCCACTGAGCCACCAGCCTTCTTCACCAGCCAGGTCCAGCCGGAACCGAAGTTGTCCACGGCGGAAGTCTGGAAAGCCTTCTTGAACTCGTCGTGGCTGCCCCACTTCTTGTTGATGGCATCGGCCAGCGCCCCGGTTGGGGCTGCACCGCCTTTCGGCTTCATGCAGTTCCAGAAAAAAGTGTGG
>Ga0208080_1000435_pt1 | contig 21018 bp, 19 predicted proteins | sample NGESurdeep092012_3_FD_184476 | JGI IMG/M metagenome (GOLD analysis project Ga0208080, IMG submission 184476) | Arctic peat soil microbial communities from Barrow, Alaska - NGEE Surface sample 210-3 deep-092012 (SPAdes) | ecosystem: Environmental > Terrestrial > Soil > Wetlands > Peat ...
TTCGTCCTTGGCCGGCCTGGTGGTTTCAGCGGGGGGCCTGTACCCGATCCCATCTCGAACTCGGCCGTAAAACTCCCCAGCGCCAATGGTACTAAGTCTTAAGACTTGGAAGAGTAGGTCGCTGCCAGGCCTGCCAAGGACGAAAATTCCTCAACACGATGTTTCGAAATCGCGAAGCGCCCTGCTTCGCATTGAATGACAAACGGGCCGCCAGCAATGGCGGCCCGTTTTTCTTTGCGCGCCGACTATTCCCATGCGCTAGCGCTTCTTCGCCTGTCGGGCCGACCACAGGGCTGCGATGCGACGGCGGAATGCCTTTGGTTTTTCGGCGAACAAACGGCCGGCCAGCCGCGCTGCCGTCTTCAGATGCGCGGTGCGGCGCGCGTCGATCATCGGAGCCAGCCGCGAGCGCCAAGGCGCCAACGGCTGGTGTGGCCCAGTGAAGTTGCTGAGCACCGCCAGATCCTGGCAGGCGCCGAGTTGGTTGCGCAGGCGCTGAGCTTCCTCCGCCCACACTTGTCCGAGCCGCGGCCACAGCGGCTCGATCAGATCCATCTGGTGACGATGCTCGACCACCCGGCGGCGCAGATCGTGCAGATGCTCGGCTTCCGCATCGCGCCAACTGTCGGGCAGCAGTTGCCGCGCGCGGCGATAGGTGGCTGTCAGCCCGTCGGCGACCGTATCGAAGTCGATCGCCTTGAGCGGCCAGCGCTCGAGCGAGAACATGGCATAGTCGAGATAGCGCGACAGCAGGCCGCGCGTGGTCTTGGTGAAGCTTGTCTCCTCGGCCGCATCCCTGATCTCGGTCAGCCGCTGGCGAATGGTTTCCGACGAGGTGGCGGAGAAGGGCGCGTCGGTCTTGCGTAGGTTGCCCAGGGCGTCGAGCGCCGACTGGGCGTCGCGGGCGCCCGACAGCGTCCGCATCAGCTCGCGCGCTTCGGCTCGCATCTGATCGGCTTGCTCGCCGAGGGGGCGGGCGAGCAGGCGAAGCAGCGCACGCCAGCGCTTGAGGGCTTTTCGCACCTCATGCACCGCCTCGGCGTCGGATAGTTCGGGATCGGCCAGGGCCCTGCGGGCATCGGCGATGATCGAACGCGCGCCGGCGGCGAGACCGTCGCCGAAGCTGCTGTCGCCTCCCGCGGCCACCCCCATCATCGCCATTTTTTGCCGCGGTTTCATGACAGGATCATGAAAAGCAGCATTCTCCGCCCTTCCCATTGGCGTCCGCCATTGCTACATAGCGCTTGAAACGCACGGGCATCGCCCCGCGCGTCGCATTTTGACGCGGGGTGGAGCAGCCCGGTAGCTCGTCAGGCTCATAACCTGAAGGTCGTAGGTTCAAATCCTACCCCCGCAACCAAATTACGCCGCCAAGTCAAAGACTTGGCGGCGTTGTCATTTCTAAGTTGTGCACGAATTCAGCCGTGTCAACACTGTGTCAACAAAAGACGTAGCGTCCCATGTCGCCGATTGGCGCCGGCCGGAAACGTCGGTGAAGACTTTACTCCGGTTTCGTTTGTGTGCAAATAATCAATCTTCACTGGCCGGAAAACGAGATGCCGCATATCACAGCGCGCGATGGCACGCGGCTCTATTGCGAAGAGGCGGGCCAGGGCTCAGCCGTCGTCTTTGTACACGAATATGCCGGCGACTATCGCACCTGGGAGCCGCAGATGCGGTTCTTCTCGCGCGCGCATCGCTGCGTCACCTACAGCCAGCGCGGCTATCCGCCGTCCGATGTGCCGGACGACGGTGCGCGCTACAGCCAGGATATCGCGCGCGACGACGTGATCGCGTTGATCGACGCACTTAAGATCGACAAGGCGCATGTGGTCGGGCACTCGATGGGCGCCTACACAGCGCTGCATGTCGGCATGCTGCGGCCTGAGCGCTGCCTGTCGGTGACGGCCGCCGGTTGCGGCTGGGGCTCGACCCCCGACGTCCAGAAACGCGAGGAGATGAAGGCGCTTGCCGCCGAGACCGGCAAGATGTTCGCCGAGGAGGGGATCGCGCAGGCTGCGGCGAAATATGCCGACGCGCCGATGCGCCAGGCGCTCAAGCATAAAGATCCGCGCGGCTATGCCGAATTTGCCCGCATGCTGGCCGAGCATTCGGCGCAGGGTCACGCCCACACCATGCTCAATCTCCAGCTCAAGCGTCCGACGCTGTGGGAGATGGAGGACAAGCTCAAGCGTTTCGCGGTGCCGCTGCTGGTGATCGTCGGCGACGAGGACGAGCCCTGTATAGACGGCAGCGTGTTTCTCAAGCGCACGGTGCCGACCGCCGGTCTGCTGATGATCCCGCGCTCCGGCCACAACGTTCCGTCGGAAGAGCCGGCCGCGTTCAACGCCGCGCTCGCCGATCTGTTTGCCGCTGCGGAAGCCGGGCGCTGGTTGGCGCATAAACCAAAATAGAAAATATCACTGGAGGATCACCATGGACCTCAAGCTCAAGGGCAAGACCGCGCTGGTCACCGGCGGCAGCGAAGGCATCGGCAAGGGCATTGCCCGCATGCTGGCCAAGGAAGGCGTCGACGTGGCGATCTGCGCGCGCCGCATAGCGCCGCTCGAAGCCACGGCGAATGAGATCGCCAAAGCGACCGGGCGCAAGATCGTCGCCATTCCGGCCGATCTGCGCAAAGACGCCGACGCCAAGAGCTTCATCGAAAAGGCCCACCAGGCGCTCGGCCGCGTGGACATCATGGTCAACAATGCCGGCTCGGCGGCCGGTGGCGTCATCGAGCATCTGACCGAGGACGACTGGGAGAAGGGCCTGCAGCTCAAGTTCATGGGCTACGTGCGTTGTTTGCGCTACGTGCTGCCGATCATGGTCAAGCAGGGCGGCGGCCGCGTCGTGAATCTGGTCGGCAATGACGGCGTGAAGCCGTCTTACTGGGAAATCTGCCCGGGCGCCGCCAACGCCGCCGGGCAGAACCTCACGCGCTCGCTCGCGGGGCAATACGGCAAGAACAACATCAGCTTCGTTGCTGTGAATCCGGGTCCGGTGCGCACCGAGCGCTGGGCCGGACTGGTCGACGCCATGGCGCGCGACATGAAAATCCCGCGCGAGGAGGCCGACAAGCTCGCGCCCGCCTCGATCCCGATGGGGCGCATCGCCGAGGTGGATGAGGTGGCAAATCTAGTGGTGATGCTGGCCTCGCCATTGATGGAAATGGTCAACGGCACCATGATCGAGATCGACGGCGGCCAGGACAAGCCGCTGATGGACCGCTTCCGCGACAAGCCGAAGGGCTGAGCGCATGATCCCGAAAAGTGGGGACCGGTTTTCGGAAATGATCGTGCGCCGGCAAACGCGCAGAATTGAGGCATCCCTTCCGGGATGCTTTATGACGGTAGTTACTGAATCACCTCAAATCCGGATGGCAGTAGCGCGATGAAGGCTTCGCAGTTCCGTTATCACGCCCCTAAAACGCTCGATGAGGCCGTCGCTACCTTGGCGGACGTGGCGCCGCATGATGGACGAATTTTAGCAGGTGGACAAAGCCTGGTGCCTATTATGGCGTTTCGACTCTCTCGGCCGGCGCATCTCGTCGATATTAACGGGATCGATGGCCTCAATCGCATTTCAGTCGATGGCGACAGATTGTGCATCGGCGCGTGTGTTCGGCATGCGGCGTTTTCTCGCCCGATCGTCGAAGGGATCCTAGGCAAGCTGCTGTCGACAGTTGTGCAATACATCGCCCATTATCCGGTCCGCACGCGCGGCACATTCTGCGGCAGCATTGCCCATGCCGATCCAGCGTCCGAATGGTGCACGGTTGCGACTGCGCTCGGTGCCGAGATGGTTGTCAGAAGTGTTCGTGGTCAGCGAATTATTGCTGCGCATGACTTCTTTGCCGGAATGATGACAACCGCTCTGCAGGAAGATGAACTGTTGGTTGAAGTCCGTCTACCATTGCTCACGCCAGATACCCGGTATGGCTTCTATGAATTTAGCCGGCGTACCGGCGACTTTGCGATTGCGATGGCGCTCACCCTTTATCGCGTCGAGGAAGGTCGGATCATTGAGCCACGCATCGCAATCGGTGGCGCCGAGCCACATCCGCGCCGGATTTTAAATGCAGAGCAAGCTCTTGAAGGACAGGCTCCCAGTCCTGAGAGTTTTATTTCCGCTGCAAACCAGGCTGCACGCGCAATCGAACCGATGGAAGACGCACAAACGAGCGGGGAGTATCGGCGCGACCTCGTGCGCACTATAACGCTCCGCGCATTGGAGCAGTCCCTTGCTTGACCGAGATACCCCTTCACGCTGACCCCCGCTGGGCGGAGCTAAACATGACCCATACAGTGGAAATTACGCTCAACATCAACGGGCGAGACTACGCCGTCGCAGTGGAACCAAGAAAGACGCTTGTCGACACCATTCGCGAGGATTGCGAATTAACCGGAACACATGTCGGTTGCGAGCATGGTGTCTGTGGCGCTTGCACTGTGGTGGTCGATCAGGATGTGGTCCGATCATGTCTGATGTTTGCAGTTCAGGCGGACGGTAAACGCATCCGGACGGTAGAGGGGCTGGCAGACGGTGAGAAGCTTCACCCTATGCAGCGCTCCTTTATCGCAAATCACGGGTTGCAATGCGGGTTCTGTACCCCCGGCTTTTTGATGTTGGCAGTAAACGTGCTTGAAACTAACCCCGACATCACGGACGACGAAATGTTGGACGTCTTGTCGTCCAATCTATGTCGTTGCACTGGTTATCGTAGCATCGTGAAGGCGGTGAGGGACGCCGCGTCTGAAATGCGTTTGGTCGGCGTGTCCTGACCGAGTTTGTTAACAGCGCGCAGCGACACGATGCGCTGTAAAAACGAGACCTTCCATGCCGATCGACATTCACGCCCACTATGTGCCGCCACAACTGCTTAAGGCAATTGCCTCCAGAGGCCACGACATTGGCGTATCGCTGGAGCCTGCGGCTGGTAATGCGTCGGCGGTGCATTTCAAATATGGTTTAAAGGTAAGACCGTTCTTCCCAAAGTTGATTGAGCCGGTCGCGCAACGCCATGCCTGGCTCGACGAGCAGGGCATTGACGTCCAAATTGTCGGAACATGGCCGGATATTTTCGGCTACGGGCTTGCGGTTGACGATTGTGTCGTCTGGCACCAGATGCTCAACGATACACTGTCAGAGTGGTGTAATGAGAATAGTGAACGATTTGCATGGCTTGGTTCCGTGCCGCTAGTCAACGCAGAGGCCGCTGCAAAGGAACTTGCGCGCGCCGTGAAGCTCGGGGCCTGCGGCATCATCATTTCGTCAAATGTTGAAAACATCAATATTGGTGAGCTGCCGCTGGATCCGTTTTGGCGCGCGGCCGAGGCGGTCGCCGTTCCGATCTTGATCCATCCGGTCCTGGTGGGCCCCGCTCCGCGGGCAGCAAAATTCGGATTGACCCAGGTGGCACAGTACACGTTCGACACGACCCTCGGCGTCGGTTCGCTCCTGATGTCGGGCGTGTTGGATCGCTTTCCAACGTTGAAGCTTGTGATCTCCCATGGCGGCGGAACATTTCCGTACCTGGCGGGACGGTTCGATATCATGCACCGCCGTATGGACCGTGCCGCCCAAGGTGACGTCGCAGTCAAGCTGCCTTCGGCCTATGCAAGTCAGATGACTTACGATTCCATCGTTCATGCACCTAAGGCGCTGCGGTTTCTCATTGATATGGTGGGTCTCGACAATATCGTGCTCGGCACAGATTATTCATTTCCGCCCGCGGACATGGAGCCGCTTGCGTTCCTGCGCGCGACGGGATTGTCTGCAACCGATATCAGCGCGATCGCAGACACCAACCCGCGACGGGTTTTCGTGCGGGTGCGCCGATAGAAATTATGATATTTCTGAGGAACGCATTTCTCGAACAGAGGTATGACAGATAATGAACGTGACCTCAACGAACGTGATTGGTCAACCGATAAGTCGCACGGAAGACCTTCGCTTCGTCACGGGTTCGGGACAATTTGTCGACGATATGAAGCGCGAAAAGATGCTTCATGCCGTCATCCTGCGCAGCGGTGTAGCGCATGGACGCATCCGCAGCCTCGATGCATCGTCCGCACGTGCGATCAAGGGCGTTCATGCCGTAATCACCGCGGCAGAGATCGGCACCACGATCCCGCTAATTCCACTGCGGCTAGCCATACTGTCCGAGTATAAGCCTTATCTACAGCCGGTCATCGCGAGGGAAAAAGTTCGATATGTCGGCGAACCGATCGCCGTCGTGGTCGCAAACACGCAAGCGCTGGCCGAAGACGCGCTAGAGTCAATCGCACTCGATATCGATCCGTTGCCGGCATTGCCGGATCGTGCCTCCGCAGCGCGCGATGAAACAATTTTGTTTGAGGAGAGTGGCACGAACCGCGCGCTGCGCTATGCGGTGGCATTCGGGGATGCAGACGCGGCCTTCGCCAAAGCCGAGTATACGCGCCGCGAGACCTTCCGCTGCCACCGCCTGACCGGCTTGCCGCTGGAGACGCGCGGCCTGATTGCCGAGTGGGGTGTCGCTAATAACAAGCTGACCGTTTTTGGGGCAAGCAAAGTTCTATTTTTTAATCGTCGCATTCTCGCGCCGATGCTTGGCGTTTCCGAAGCCGACATCGACATGATTGAGGTTGACGTCGGCGGCGGCTTTGGCGTGCGGGGAGAGTTCTATCCTGAAGACTTCCTAATCCCATTCGCTGCTCGTCACGTTGGCCGTCCGGTCAAATGGATCGAGGACCGCCGGGAGCATCTCACTGCAACGAACCACTCCCGCGACGTCGAGTGCGAGGTCGAGATTGCCTGCATGCGTGATGGCACTATCCTCGGATTGCGCGGCCATATCTTAAGCGACATGGGAGCCTATATCCGTACCAATGGCGGCGTGGTTCCGGCAAAGGTCGCCCAATTTCTGCCGGGACCCTATCGCATCCGCGATATTGCGATCACCGTCGAAGTGCTGATGACCAGCAAGACGCCGGTCGGCACCATGCGGGCGCCAGGACGGTTCGAGGCGAATTTCTTTCGGGAGCGGCTTCTCGACATGGTCGCACAAGACCTTGGGCTCGATCCGATGGATTTTCGTCGCAGAAATCTCATCACCGAAGCGGAGATGCCGTTTTACTCCGGCAAACTCGTGCCTTACGAGCCCGAGACAGAATTTGACACCGGTGATTATCACGCCGCTTTCGAGCGTGCATTGAGCGAGATCGGTTGGCCGGAAAAGAAGTCGTTGCAGGGTCAATTAGTCAATGGCCGCTATCATGGGTTGGCTGCCGTACCGTTTATTGAGAGCAGTGGGTCGGGCAAGGAAAACGCCCGGATCGTTATTGAAGAGGACGGCTCTGTGTCCGTCTATGTCGGTTCATCGGTGCTTGGCCAGGGGCTCGAAACCACTCTGGCGCAGGTGGCAGCTGAAACGCTGAAGTGTCCTTTTAATCAGGTGCGAATTCTTCATGGTTCGACGACCTATGTGACTGAAGGTTTCGGCACCTTTGCTTCCCGGTCGATGGTGGTGGGTGGTTCGGCGGTCATGGACGGATGCAACAATCTTCTGGCCGCAATTCGTGCCGCCGCGATCGAACGCTTGGCGTTTTCCAACCAGGAAATAGTCATTTCAGACGGATTGGTCCGGGCTGGCGATAAAATCTGGACCTTCGCGGACTTCGCCGGCCTTGAGGTCGCGGGCACCTTCGCGACGACGATCCGGACATACAGCTATGGTGCGCATGCCTGCCACCTTGCAGTCGATCCTCGCACTGGACGGGTTGATATACTTGACTACGTCGCGATTGAAGACATCGGACGGGCGATCAATCCCCAGGTCGTGCACGGCCAAGCGATCGGAGCTCTGGTGCAAGGTCTCGGCGGAGTCTTTCTGGACCATCTAATCTATGATGCGGACGGGCAATTGCTCAACACGTCTCTGGCCGAATATCTTGTGCCAGTGGCTTCGGATTTTCCAAACGTCCGCGCCATTACCCTGGAGCTTCGTCGGTCGAAAACCAATCCTCTCGGCGCAAAGGGCGCGGGAGAAGGCGGCATAGTCGCTGTCGCTGCGACCGTTGCGAATGCGGTCGCGGCCGCACTCCGGCCGCTCGGTGTTGAAGTACGTCACCTGCCGTTGTCGCCGGCCGCTATCTGGAATAGCGTGAACGGGGCAGGAAATCGTAGGCATTCAAAGACATGAGTTTGAAGGAACATTCGATGAAGAAACTATCGCTCATGCTTGCTGCAATTACTGCGATTGCAGTCATTACACTATCACACCTCGCCTCGGCCCAGGATGTCTATCCGAACAGGGGCATTAAACTGATCGTGCCATTTGCGGCAGGCGGCAATACCGACGTGGTCGGTCGGTTAACCGCTGCATTCATGCAGAATGAACTCGGCGTCAGCGTGGTCGTCGAGAATCGTGCCGGCGCTGGCGGCATCATTGGTACAGATGCTATCGCCAAGAGTGCGCCTGACGGCTACACGCTCTGCGTCTGCGGCAACGGCCCGCTTACGGTGGCGCCGTGGACCGAAAAGATGCCGTATGATCCACTCAAGGACCTCGCGCCGATCAGCTTGATCAACACAAATCCGCTCATCCTCATCGTTAATCCGAAACTCGAGGCAAAAACCGCTGCGGAGCTTTCCTTGCTGAGCAAGAAAACGCCGAACGGACTGAGTTACAGCACTGTTGGCTCGGGAGGCCTCGTTACATTTGCGGCTGAGATATTCCGCGTTCAGACGGGATCGAATCTAGTTGCGGTTCCGTACCGAGGCGGCGCGCTGGCAACTGCAGCGGTGGTGAGCGGTGAAGTCCAATTATCATTTGCCAACATGTCGGACGCGATGGGGCAGCTTGCCGCCGGCACCGTAAGGCCCCTCGCCATCACAACGGCTACACGCAGCCCCCATACACCCGACATACCCACGCTCATGGAATTGGGGCTTGTCAGTTATCCAGTCCTTTCGTGGAATGCTTTGTTCGCCCCGGCCGGCACCCCGCAGCCCATTATCGATCGACTAGCCGCGCTGATGGCCAAAATGGCGAAAGATGATTCCATCCAAAAGCGTATGGCTGGCGTCGGTTCAAATTCAGTCGCCAATTCCCCGAGCCAATTCACCAAAATGCTGCAGGAAGAGTCCGATCAATGGGGTAAAGCCCTCAAAGAGATTGGTTTGAGGAAATGATGCGGTAATAGTTGAGATGGAAACCCGAAAGGTGAAATCATGGTAGCCCCACCTCCGAATGACCGGTGCATGCTGCAAACTCGTCGAGCGGTTTTGAGAGCCGGCGGCATTGCTGCGGCGAGCGTGGTAGCGATGCCGTTCATCGCGCGCTTCAGCCCAGCTTTAGCGAACTGGCCTGACCGCCCGGTTCGACTTATCGTTCCGTTCGGCCCAGGCGGCCCTGTGGATGTTATTGCGCGCCTGATGGCGCCAGGCCTTTCCGACGCATTGAAGGCTTCAGTAATTATCGAAAACAAACCGGGCGCTGGCGGAAACATCGGCAATGCGTTCGTCGCGCGCGCTGATCCGGACGGATACACCGTCCTGTGCACGTCGAGCACCTTCGTCATCAATCCAATGCTGTACCCAAGCGTGCCTTACGATCCCGTCAAAGATTTTCTTCCGGTCGTGGATTTAGCCGGATCGCCCACGGTCTTCGCCGTCCAGCCCAGCCTCGGAGTGAAGACCCTCGCTGAATTCGTGGATTATGCGAAGAAACGAAAAGGGCAGTTGAGCTACGCGCATTCCGGATTCGCCACACCGGCTCACTTGGCCGGAGAGTTTTTCAAGGTCCGCGCTGGCATTGACCTGACGGCGGTCCCCTTCGGCGGTGGCGGCCCTGCCGTTCAGTCATTGATGACGGGCGCCGTTCAAATGGTTTCGACGGCTCTGCCCGGAGCGCATCCGCACATCGTCGCTGGTACCCTCATAGGCATCGGAATGACTGGAGAAAAGCGTTGGTTTGATCTTCCACAGGTCCCGACTATCGTGGAGGCTGGATACCCGGGTTTCGTCGTCGACACATTCACCGCGATGTTCCTGCCGGCGAAGACACCGCAGGACATCGCCGACAGGCTCACGAAGGAGTGCACAGCGATCCTGCGACGTCCCGATATGCAGGCGCGATTGCGGACCGTCGGATTCGAAGCTTCGGCTGGCGGAGCGGATGCGCTCCGGGCACGCATCGCGCGCGAGCTGCCGATGTGGAAGGAAATCATTCAGCAAGCCAGGATCGTTCCTCCCTGATAGAGACTTTGTTTTCGCCGTCGACCACGGCGGTGTTTTACAGTTGCACGCTGTTGCCATTGTCCCTACAGCCGCCACGGTATTCGGCCGCAATGAGACTTGATGCACGATCCTTGGAGTTTCCCGAAGCAGATATCCGCGATTGTCAAGACCGCAAGAGCGGCCGGAGTGTTCGTTGTATTCGTACGCAACGTATACATCAGCGATCGGAACTTTTGTTTGTCGGACGTATGGCTAGAGTAGGCGGCACGCAAGCGGGCCGGCTGGTACATGAGGATCCCGGTCTGCGCGGCTGACTCGTGGGGCGGTGATTTTTATGGCGACGTTCGACCGGAATCCGGCGATTCGATTGTCACCAAGCGCCGCTACAGTGCGTTCTACAACACCGATCTCGACACGATCCTGCGAATGAACGGCATCCGGACGGTCGTGCTGACGAGAGTTGTCAACAATGTTTGCGCCGAAACCAGCGCGCGCGAAGCCTTTGTTCGCGACTACTATGTCGTACTTGTCAATGACGGAACAGCCGCCTATTCGCAAGCCGATCATGACATGGCGCTGAAGAACATTGACCGGTTTTTCGGCGAGCTAACCACGATCGACGAACTCAGCGGCTTTTGGCCGGCCCGCAATCGGTTGAATACGAGGGATGATCAGGAATGACCCACGAGCGCTCCGAAATACGCGATGGCATGCGAATCGAATGGGATGCCCCAATTGCGATGGACGATAGCGTCATCCTTCGCGCCGACGTATTCCGGCCGGTCGCCGATGGCGAATATCCCATCATCTTAAACTATGGGCCTTATTCCAAGGGAATCGCATTCCAGGACAGCCGTCCGTTCGCCTGGGATCGCCTGATCAAGCAGCATCCCGAGGTCGCCGTCGGATCGAGCACCAAATACCAGAATTGGGAGGTGGTCGATCCCGAGAAGTGGGTGCCCGATGGGTATGCCGTGGTCCGCGTCGACTCGCGCGGTACCGGGCGTTCCCCCGGCTACGTTGATCCGTGGTCGCCACGCGAAACCAAAGATCTCTACGATTGCATCGAATGGGCTGCCCGCCAAACCTGGAGCAACGGCAAGGTCGGCCTCAACGGCATCTCCTATTTCGCGATGAATGCATGGCAAGTAGCGGTCTTGGCGCCACCGCATCTCACCGCGATCTGCGCTTGGGAAGGCGCAGCCGATCACTACCGCGAGACCTGTTATCACGGCGGAATCTATAGCGAGTTTATCTCGAACTGGTATCCGCGCGGGGTTATTCCGATGCAGCACGGCGTCGGAGAGCGCGGCCCGCGCAGCCGGGTGACCGGCGAAACCGTCGCGGGTCCCGAGACCCTCTCTCCCGAAGAGCTCGCGCAAAATCGCCGCGACATTATCGCGAGCGCATTGGAGCATCCATTCGACGACGATTATCATCGGGCACGCACACCCGATCTCGAGAAAATCACTGTTCCGGTGCTGTCGGCGGCCAATTGGGGCGGTCAGGGTATTCACCCGCGCGGGAATTTCGAGGCGTTCATGCGCGCCTCCTCAAAGCAGAAATGGCTCGAAGCGCACGGCGACACGCATTGGATGGAATTTTACACCGACTACGGGGTCAGACTTCAGAAGCGTTTTTTCGGTCACTTTCTGAAAGGCGAGAACACCGGCTGGAACAAGCAGCCGGCGGTTCAGCTGCTGATCCGTCATCCGGGCGAGAAATTCGTCGAGCGGCACGAAAACGAATGGCCGATCGCGCGCACGCAATGGACGAAGTTCTACCTTGATCCGCGCGACAAAGGCTTGAAGCGAACGCCGAGCGAAGGCAGCACTGCCATCGAATATGATGCCTTGGGGGATGGTGTCACCTTCAGCATCGAGCCGCTCGATAAGCCGATCGAAATCACTGGTCCGGTTGCCGCCAAGCTCTTTGTTTCGTCATCGATGACCGATGCCGATCTTTTCCTGGTCTTGCGCGTCTTCGCGCCCGATGGGGACGAGGTGGTATTCCAAGGCGCCCAGGATCCGCACACACCGATCGGGCAGGGGTGGTTGCGCGCTTCGCACCGGAAGCTCGACTCCAAACGCAGTCTGCCTTATCGCCCCTATCATACTCACGATGAGATTTGGCCGCTCACCCCGAGCGTGCCGGTCGAACTCGACATCGAGATCTGGCCAACCTGCATTGTCGTGCCGGCCGGATATCGAATCGCCCTTACAATTCGTGGAAAGGATTATGAATACGGCGGCCCACCCGTCGTCGCGCCGCATGTCCCGTACCCATTGCGAGGCGTCGGGCCGTTTATCCATAGCGACGCCAAGGACCGTCCGGCCGCAATCTTTGGCGGGAAGAACACTCTGCACATCACCAAGAAGCGACAACCCTGGCTTTTGCTGCCGATCATTCCTCCAGCTTAATGGGCCATGTAGCCGCGCGCGCCAATGCGTTCGCAGAGATGCTTACGACTGTCCGCCTTCTATGCGAGAAGCGAGTGTCTGACCGTCAGATAGCGGTACTTGTTTCTCGTCACGCAAGGGCGCTCAATTGAATGCCGAAGGCACGTGATGGAGCTAAACTGATGATCTATACTCGAGTAGCCTTGGTGGGCGCGGTTCTTGCCGCATCGTTTGCGTTCAACGGTATACCGCAGACGCTCGCGCAGCAAAAACCCGCGCCGGCGACAGTACGGGTTGTGACCCCGCCGCTGACCAACTATACGCCGCTGCTAGTGGCGCGCGACAAAGGCTGGTTCGCGGAAGAGAACCTGTCGGTCACCTGGTCAACCGTGACCCAGACCGCCGTATCGATCGAAGCGGTGTATGGCGGCAGCGCCGAGTTCGGTGGCGGGGGTGTGCTGGAGCCGATGATCGCCCGCGGGAACGGGCTGGATCTGATGCTTGCTCTCCCGACGGCGCGGATCAGAAGCGGCCCGCCGGACAATTCGGGCATGGCTGTGCGCGCGAATAGCGATATTCAGCGCGCAGCGGACCTGGCAGGCAAAAAGATTTCCGTGGGGCTGATCAACAGCATCAATCATATTCACATGATCGAGTGGCTGAAGAAGGCCGGCGTCGATGCCAAGACCGTCCAATTCATAGAGATTCCATTCCCGCAGATGGCCGATGCGCTGCTCCAGAACCGCTTGGACGCGGTGTGGGCCGTAGAGCCGTTCCTGACCATCATGAGAAAGTCCGGCAATGTCCGCATCATTGGCTATCCCTACCAGGACAACGTACCGAACATGGATATCACCGCGTTCTTCGCCAAAGAGACTTGGCTCAAAGCCAATTCCGATGTGGCACGCCGGTTCAGGCGCGCCTATCTGCGCGCCGTGACCCACCTGAACGAGGCATCAAAAGAGGAGCGGGATGGCTGGGTTGCAAAGTTCACTGGGGTGAAGCTGGAGCTGGTCGCGGAGATGAGCCTCCCTGTGTTCCCCACGGAATTCAGCATGCCGAGCCTTCGGACCAACATGGCTCTCGGCGTAGCGCAGCGGCTGATCACGCCGTTCGACATCGAGACGATGGTCTGGAAGCCCTGAGGCGGAAAACGACGCCGGACAGTCCCAGCGTCGTTCTCCTCTGGTCAGGACGCTGCTGTGAGCCGCGCCTGCACAGCGGGCCAACAAGTGATGACCTGCTCGCTGCTGGCAACCTCCCCGAAGAACTGATCGATGTTGAATAGCGTTGCGTCGTGCTGCGCCTGCGAGAACGTAGCCGTGCAATCGCTCGTGAATACGACGTAATAGTCGCGCAGGAACGCCTGACGGGCCGTAGTTTCGCAGCACACGTTGGTCGCCACACCGGTCATGATGACGCTGCGTATCCCGCGAGATCGCAGCACCAGATCGAGATCGGTGCCTTCGAACGCGCCGTAACGGTGCTTGGTGACGACCACTTCGTCAGGAAGCGGTCTGACCTGGAAGAAATCGCCGTTCCACTCGCCGGGCTCGCACACCGGATACTGAACATAGGCGCCGTTTCGGCGACGTTTGGCCTGCTCGAGCCAGACCTCGGACAGGTAGTGGTTCGGACCCGTGTTGTAGACGCAGCGAATCCAGACCAGCGGCACCTTTGCAGCGCGTGCCGCGTCGACAAGCCGTTCGAGGCGCGGGATCATCTTCTTGACCAATGATAGATCGCGCCCCTCGCGATGCATGGCGCCGCCGTCGGCACAAAAGTCATTCTGAACGTCGATGAGAACAAGAGCCGCGTGCCGTGGATCAACTTTTTCGCTCAATGTGCTCAGCATGGTTCGGCTTCCTCTCAGGGCTTCCACAGCATGGTTTCGAGATTGAACGGCTTGACGAGTTTCTGCCGCACCGCGATATCGAGATTGGCCCGAAGCGTCGACACGTTGAACTCGGTCGTGAATTCCGGGAGGTTTAAGGCGGTCACGACCTCGGGACGCGCCCCGGTGTACTTTGACACCCAGTCGTCACGCTCCTCCTTGCTGGCATTGACCAGATGGGTTGTGGCGCGGTTCACCGCGCTCTTGAAGCGGCGGGCCACGTCCGGATTGGCCTTGACCCAGCTCTCTTTGGCCACATAGGCGGTGATGTCCATGCGAGGGACATTCTCCTGATATGGATACGCGATGACGCGCGCATTACCGCTCCGGAGCAGGAAGGTCAAGAACGGCTCCACATTCCAGACCGCGTCGAGCCGGTTCTGCAGCAGCGCATCGGCCATCTGCGGGAATGGAAGTTCAAAGTACTGGATGGAGTCCGGATCGACGCCGTTGCGCTGTAGCCACTCCCTTAGGTGGACGTAGTTCGGCCCATTGATCAGCCCGGCCGAGACCCTTTTGCCGACCAGGTCCTTGGCTGTCTTGATCGTGTCGTTGGTGCGGACCGCGATGCCGGAATTGTCCGGTGGGTTCGAGCGGATGCGGCTGCTGGCTGCCAGGTAGACGATGTCGAGGCCATTGCCGCGCGCAACCATCGGTTCGAAAACCGACCCGCCTCCAACCTCGGCACTACCGCCGTATACGGCTTCAACCGCGATCGCACCCTGGGCCACCGTAGTCCAGGTGACATTGAGGTTCTCGTCCTTGAAGAAGCCCTTGTCACGGGCGACGACCAGAGGAGTGAAATTGGCCACTCCCATCACGGCGATCCGGACGTTCGCGGGAGCCGCTTGGGCGAGCGCTGCCTGCGGAGCGATGCCGATCGCCGCGGCAATCAGGCCCCGTCTCAGGACTGAGGAAATGATCGTCATGGATTTGTCTCCTGTGGTTTGACCGGGCACGTCAATTTCGACCGCTGCTCTCATGATGCCATCGAACCAAGCGCCCCTCTATCAGCAAGAAAAGACGGTTGAGCACGTAACCGAACAGCGCCAGGGTAAAAATCCCCGCATACATATCCGGGACCTTGAACGTACGCTGTGCGAGCAGGACGAAGTAGCCAAGGCCGTCGTTGGAAACGATCATTTCTCCGAGGACAGCCAGGATTAGCGAAATAGCGAGACTGATGCGCATTCCCGTCAAGATTTGCGGACTGGCCGCGGGAATGACAAGTTCGCGGAACGTTTGAAGCGTTGTAAGACCAAGAGTCCGCGCCGTATCGAACTGGACCGGATCGATCGAGCGAACGCCGCTATAAGTGTTCAACAATATCGGAAATAGCGACGCCACGAGGATCAGGACGACCTTCATCTCGTGGCCGATGCCGACGAACAGCACCAGCACTGGAAGATAGGCGGGGCCCGGAATGGGCCGCAAGACTTCCACGAGCGGTTCGAACAGATTGTAGAGCACGCGATAATAACCCATCGCGAGCCCCAGCGCGATGCCGACCACAACCGCAAGCCCATAACCCAACATCTGCCGCCACAGCGTGGCGAGGAGGTGCCTGGCAAGCGTCCCGTCAACGATGTTTTCGAACCAGGCCTCAAATATGCGGGTAACGGTCGGCCAAGTTGGCGACGTAAACAGGTACATGGCCGAAAGCTGCCACGCCAGCAGCAGCAGCATGATCAGGATCACGCCGGTCATCCGGGATTCCCGGAGAATCGTCTGCAGCTTCGGGTTCATGGCGTCTCTGCCCGTCCGGCCATGACCTGCTCGACCATGTTGCGGTAAAGACGTTCCCGCAGCTTGAGATACGCCGGCTCGCTACGCGTCTCGATCTGCCGTCGTGGGTAAGCAAACGGAACTTCGACATTCTCCGCGATCGTGCCCGGCGAAGCGCTCAGCATGATCACCCGCTGGGCGACATAGAGGGCCTCGTCGAGGTCGTGCGTGACGAACACGACCGTCAGTCCAAGATCGGCCCAAAGTTTCAACAGCAGATCCTGCAACTCGACGCGCATCATCGCGTCAAGCGCACTGAACGGTTCGTCCATCAGCAGGAGTTTAGGACGCCGCGTCAATGCGCGCGCGATGGCGACGCGCTGCTGCATGCCGCCCGAAAGTTGATAGGGATAGTAGTGGGGATAGCGGCCAAGTCCGACCAGCTCGAGATGTTCAAGGCAGAGCTTTTCGAGCGATTCGCGCGAGGCGGCGGATTGGTACTTCACGCCGAGCAGAACGTTTTTGATCACGGTCTTCCACGGGAAAATCGATTTTGTATATTGCTGGAAGACGAACATCATCTCGGAACGCGGACCGTCGATTGCGGTGCCGTCGAGTTTGACCGATCCTGCCGTCGGTTCGGACAGGCCCGCCATGATGTGCAGCAAAGTCGATTTGCCGCAGCCGGAAGGGCCGATCAAGGCGACGAATTCGCCTTGGCGGACCGAAAAGGTAATGTCCTTGAAGGCGGCCCGACCATGGGACGTGAACCGCTTTTCAAGCCCATCGATCAAAAGATAGTCTGTCATTCTGCAACTTTTGGCGGTCGGACGCAGGCGCCCGTCACAAGGGGTGTGAAGGCCTTCGCTTCAGGCACAATCAAATCTTATGCCATTGGAAACCTGATAGCTAACCGCGTGGGCGAGGTGCCGCGGTCGGTCCAATGCGCGATTAGGCATGGCAGTCTCGGCGGTGTACCCGTAACATGCTTCCCGATTATCGCCGCCGCTGCCAACCAGAGGAACCCTCGTGCCGATCGATGTTCATGCCCATTACGTTCCCCCGCAGCTGATTGACTCGATCGACAGGACGGGCAGCGACATCGGCGTGCGGCTGGTGTCGTCGGAAAGCCCGACTGTAAATACGGGCCGAACATTTACCCCACCTCAAGTTCGGCCCATCCAGTTGATATCGTGCGGATATTCCGCCTGGCAGAGGAGCCAGCGCCTGCACTTGTCGCGACCCCTCATGAAGCGCAGAAAACCGTACTGGATCAAACGCTTCGATCAAAGAGGCAGGGGGGCCAATATTGCGCGCGATTTTACAGTCATGGCGTGCTGGCAGTCGGCGAACGCGAGGCTTCGAGTGGCGACTTGACCGATCCTATCCTTCAGCATGTCTGGTCGGCCAACGGGATTCGCCTCCTGGGTGATGGTGTCCCGGGAGGTGATGTCGCGGCCGCGCGGTCGGAGCTTACGCGCTGGGAGCAATGGTATCCGTTCTGGGCCGCTCGAGGTGACGCCTACGAAGAACTGGCGCGCGCCGCGTTCGCGCGAGGCCGCCGGCAGAGCGCCGGCGAGCTCTTCTGGCATGCAAGCCTCTCCTATCACTACGCGCAGTTCCTGTGGTTTCACGACCCGGCGAACCGTGAGGGTGGCCAAATGCGGAAGGCGGCGCTCTATCGCGAGGGGGCGCCGCTGTTCGCGGTTCCGGCCGAGCGCTTCGATCTAGCCTTCGAAGGCTTCACCATACCGGGCTATCTGCGGCTTCCGCCGGTGAGATCGGGACATGTCCCGGTGGTGCTTGTGCTCGGCGGTCTCGAGAGCACGAAGGAGGAGAGCTACCTGTTCGAGAACCGATGCTTGGCGCGGGGACTGGCCACCTGCACCTTCGACGGTCCCGGGCAGGGCGAGATGTACTTCCAGGCGAAGATGCGGCCGGACTTCCACCGCTTTGCTTCGGCGGTGGTGGACTGGTTGGGGGCGCGGTCCGACATCGATGCCGGACGGATCGGAATTATCGGCCGCAGTCTGGGCGGGTTCTATGCCGTGCACACCGCGGCGCACGAGCCGCGGATCAAGGCCTGCGTGGCCTGGGGCGTTCTGTTCGACCTGTCGTATTACGACGCCATGGGGGAGCCGAGCCGGCGCGGCTTCGCCTATGTTGCGGGCTACGATGATCATCTAAGCGCAGCGCCGTATCTCAAGCAGACACTCAACCTGGCAGGTCAAGCCGAACGCGTCTGCTGCCCGGTCTACGCCCTCCACGGTGCACTCGACCGCTTGATTCCGGCGACACAAGTAGACCGATTGCGCAAGGCGCTGGCGCGCAATCCCGACGTTGAATTCGACATCCCGCCTAATGGCGACCACTGCTGTCACAATCTCTATCATGTCGTGCGGCCGAGGATGGCCGACTGGCTCGCCGAGCGGCTTGGCGGTCGCATCTAGCCGAGATGCATGCAGAGTCAAGTCATTTGGGGATAATGGGAAGATGCAGGTAGGAGCGCTCGTTTTCTCGTAGATGAAGGGTGATATCACCGCCAAACACCCGTGCGGGCCGATCCGCCTTGTCTTCGTGACGCAATGCTCCAACACTGGAGGCCGCGGCGTCTTACTGCCGCGTGCGATTGAGAAGGATCAAGCAATGAAAATCGTCGATCTCTCCCATGTCATGAACGTGCATACGCCCGGCTGGGTCGGCTATGCAGGCAACAAGATGTATTACGCGCAGAATCTGCAGACCCAGATGATCGTGGCACAGCGCATCGATACCGCGCTGCACGTTGGAACCCATTTCGACGGCGCCATGCACGCCACCGATAATCGTAAAGGAGATATGGCCTCGCTGCCGCTCGATTATCTCTGCAACCGCGGTGTGGTGGTCGACATCTCCAAGCACATGCACGACTGGGCGGTGATCACGCCGGAGATGATCGAGAGTAGCGGCGCCGATATCCACGAGGGCGACATCCTCATCCTGCACACCGGCTGGCATAAGCACTACGAAGGCCAGCCGCAGCAGGATCTGGTGAAATATTTCTGCTATCACCCCGGCCCCAATCTCGACACGCTGCATTGGATGCTGCAGAAGAAAATCAAATGGTGGGGTTCGGACGTGGGGTCCTGCGACCACGCCATGAACACCTCCATCCGCAACATGCGGCCCGATCTCGCCGCCGAGTTCACCAAAAAACACGGCAAGACGCCGGCGGAATTCTTCGGCACCTTCGAATACACCCACAAGAAATCCGGCCGCCGCGTCAGCCAGGACATGTTCCCGTTCCACAGCTGGGCGTTCCAGGAAGGCCTGCTGCACGCGGAAAATCTCGGCGGCGATATCGAACTCATGCTGGGTAAGCGCTGCCTGATCGGCGCGTTCCCCTGGCGCTACGAGGGCCTCGAAGGCTGCCCGTGCCGCATCGTTTGTTTCCTGGATACGGATATGTCGGTAGAAGCGGTGGGAGATGCGGCAAAGGCGATTTTGAATGTATAAACCTTGATGCATTCCGACAGAACGGGCAGGCGATGCCTTGTCAAATGCCCAGATAGCTGGATTTGATCTCCTCGTTGGCCCTGAGCTCCTCCGGCTTGGCGGAATAGACCACTTGGCCCTTGCTCATGACGTGCACATAGTCGACCAACTTGAGTGCGAGGTGCGCGTTCTGCTCGACCAGCAGGATCGACAGGCCCTCCTTCTTCAGCGTGCCGATCGCCTCCCACAGGCCCTGGATGATGATCGGCGCCAGCCCTTCCGACGGCTCGTCCATAATCAGGCAATCCGGGTTGGTCATCAGCGCGCGACCGATCGCCAGCATCTGCTGCTCGCCGCCCGAGAGTGTCTTGGCGCGCTGGTAGCGCCGCTCGTGCAGGCGCGGGAACAGCTTGTAGACGCGGTCGAGATTCCAGCCATGGCGATCCGGGCTGCGCTCGGCAACCAGCAGATTCTCTTCTACGCCGAGGGTCGGAAACACGCGGCGGCCCTGCGGCACTAAGCCCATGCCGCTGCGCACGGTCTCGAACGAAGCCTTGCGCGTGATGTCGTCGCCCTTGAACACCACCTTGCCGCGGCGCGGCGGGCTGAAGCCGACGATTGATTTCACCAGAGTGGTCTTGCCGACGCCGTTGCGCCCGAGCAGGCCGAGGATCTGGCCCTGCTCGAGCTGCAGCGACAGCCCCTGCAGCACATAGGCGTCGCCGTAATAGGTGTGGATGTCCTGAACTTCGAGAACGGCCATGGCGCTAGTCGGTCCCCAGGTAGATTTCCTGCACTTTGGCGCTTGAGTGAATCTGTTGCGGCGTGCCGGTCTCCAGCACTTCGCCGAAGTGGAGCACCGAAATCTGCGATGCGACGTCGAACACCACGTCCATGTCGTGCTCGATCAGCAGGATCGCAAGCTTGGGATCGAGCTTCATCAAGAACTTGGCCATCTCGGTGGATTCACCCGAGGACAGGCCGGCGGCCGGCTCGTCGAGCAGCAGGATTTTCGGGTCGCTCGCCAGCCCCAGCACGATCTCAAGCTGGCGCTTTTCGCCGTGCGACAGATTGCGGACTTGGGTATCCTTGCGATCGAGAAAGCCGGCTTGTTCGAGCAGATGATGGGCCTTGTCATAGACCTCACGGTACGAGGACAGAAAGCGCCACATTACGAATTTCGTCGGCCGTAGGCCCTTGATTGCCAGCAGCACGTTGTCGAGCACGGTCAATCCGAGAAACAGGCTGGTAACTTGGAACGTGCGCGCCATCCCGAGCGCGGTTCGCCGGTGGCTCGACCAG
>Ga0208080_1000436_pt1 | contig 20999 bp, 20 predicted proteins | sample NGESurdeep092012_3_FD_184476 | JGI IMG/M metagenome (GOLD analysis project Ga0208080, IMG submission 184476) | Arctic peat soil microbial communities from Barrow, Alaska - NGEE Surface sample 210-3 deep-092012 (SPAdes) | ecosystem: Environmental > Terrestrial > Soil > Wetlands > Peat ...
GCTCCGGTCCGAGCACTCGCTCGAGCGGGCGTTGCTCCGGAGCGACAACGTGCACGTCGATCTTGCGCGCGCGCAGCGCTGCCGCGACCTCGAGCCCGATGAAGCTCGCGCCGATCACCACCACCGTGTGAGCATCCTTCGCGGCCGCAATGATGGCGCGGCTGTCGGCAAGCGTGCGCAGATAGAGCACGCGACTGCCAGCTGCCTGCGGCGTCGGCAGATGAATTGGATCTGCTCCGGTCGCGAGCAGCAGTGCGCCGAAGTCGTGCGTGCTGCCGTCGTCGAGTGTGACACGCTTGCCAGACACGTCAATCGTCGTCACGCGTCGGCCTCGCACGAGCCGAATGGCGTGTGCATCGTAAAACTCGGGGGAGCGCAGCGGGATCCACTCTTCGGGCGCGGTGCCGGCGAGATAATCCTTCGAGAGGTTCGGCCGATCGTTGGGCACCGAGTCCTCACCACCGATCATCGTGACCGGACCTTCGTAGCCTTCGCGGCGAAGCATCTCCGCTGCGGCGTTGCCCGCGGCGCCCGCTCCGACGATCACCACCGACGATGGTGCCGTTCCGCCCGAAGAAACCGCCGGCGCTCGCTCGACGAGCAGCTCGTCCGCCTCGATCTCACGCGTGACGTAGAACTTTGCGTCGCGCCGCTCGACCACCCACCGTGAAACGGGCTTCAGAGCGGGGGCACGCAACGCCTCTCCAGTGCGCAGGCTGAAGCACGCGTGATGCCATGGGCAGCGCACCGTGTCGCCAACGAGCAACCCGTCGGCAAGTGGCCCGCCGTAGTGCGTGCACGACGCACCGATGGCGAAGATCTCATCGCCTCGGCGCGCAACGAGAACGGGCTTTCCCGCCGCGTGACCCGCGAGCATGGCGCCGTCAGCGAGCTCGGCGAGAGCGAGGCCCAGCGTGAAGTCCGGTCCGGTCAGTTCTGCCTGTTCGCCACTCATGTCAGCCGCCAGTGCGAAAGTTTGCGATTCTACTTCACCGCACGCACCGCCCTCGGCAATGGCCGGCCGGCGAGCGCGCCCGTGTAACTGCCCTCGCTCACCGCGACCGTTCCATTCACGAGCACGTAGCGCATTCCCGTGGCGAGCAAGGTCGGCTGTTCGTACGTCGCGCGGTCGCTCACGGTCCGGGGATCGAACACGATGACGTCGGCGAACTTGCCAGGCGCCAGCACGCCACGGTCGGTCAGACGCAGCGTTTCCGCCGTGAGCGCACTCGACGAGTGTATCGCCTGCGGCAGTGTGAGGAGATGCTTCTCGTACACGAACTGCCGCAGCTTGCGCGGGAAGGTGCCGTACTTGCGCGGATGTCCGCCCGATCCGTCGGAACCGGTCATGACGAACGGCTGCACCATGAAGGTCTCGAGATCCGACTCCTTCATGTTGAACGACGCGACGCTTGCGTCGCCGGCCAGAATGATCTGTAACGCGGCTTCGATGGGCGGCTCGTGACGCGCCTGCGCAACCTGCTCGAGATTCCTGCCGAGGATGCTCGTGTCGCGCGTCGAGCTGATGAGCAGCGACGCTGCGCCGCCGCGCCGGACCAGGTTCTTCTCCATCTCGCTCACGAGTCGCGCCCTCGTCACCGGATCAGCGACGCGCGCGCGAAGCGAGTCGCGTCCTCCCGCTTCGGCCCAGCGCGGCAACAGCGAGGCGCCGACGCTCGAGCCCGAGGCGAGGTATGGATACTGATCGGCCGTGACATCGAGCCCCACCGCGCGAGCCGCCTTGATCAGCACGACGATGGAATCGCTCTGCCCCCACACATCGGTCCCCAGCGCCTTGATGTGGGAGATGTGCACGGGAATGTGCGCCTCGCGAGCGATGCGGATCGTCTCGTTCACCGAGCCGACCACGCCGCCGCTCGTGTACGACCCCTCGTCTCGCATGTGCGAGTCGTAGATGCCGCCCTCTCGTGCCGCGATCTTCGCGAGCTCGATCACCTCTTCGGTGGTCGCGTAGCTGCCGGGCGCGTAGTACAGCCCGGTGGACATCCCGAGCGCGCCCTCCGACATCCCGCGCGCGACGATCGCGCGCATCGAGTCGAGCTGGCTCGCCGTCGGTGCCGCGTCGGACATGCCGAGCACCGCGCCGCGCACGGCGCCCTGCGGGACGTAGAGCGCGGCATTGGTCCCTATTCCGTCCTTTGCCCAGGCGCTCAGTCTCTTCCCGATCTCGATCGTGCCGCCGCCATCGTTGTTCGTGACGACGGTCGTGACGCCCTGCATGAGATAGTTGACGTTGCCATGGCGGTCCTTGTTCGACAGATCCTCGAGCGTATGGCTGTGCGGATCGATGAATCCGGGCGACACGACCAGTCCGGCGGCGTCGATGACGCGCAGGCCGCGCACATTCGCCGCGGTCGCATCGCCGACGAAGACGATGCGGTCCTTCGAGATGCCCACGTCGGCACGCCGCTCTGCCGCGCCCGTGCCGTCGACGACAGTTCCGCCGCGGATGAGCACATCGACCTCGCGGCCCTGCGCCGACAGCGAGCTGGCGCGGAGGAGAGTGAGGAGGAGAGTGAGGAGGACGACGGAAGCGAACGATGAGCGGCGCATGGCGGTCGTTTTGAGGGACAGGGACAGGGCGAGTATGCGACTACGTTCGCGCTTGGTCGGCCGCCGCGTCAAGTGATGGCGAGTGGACGCGCAGCGAACCAACCTCTAGAATTCCCGGACAATGATCTCAGAGCGCCTGTACATCGACGGCCGGTTCGTCGAATCAAATTCAAAGCGCACGATCGACGTCATCAACCCCGCGACTCAGGAAGTCATCGCGCGGGTGCCGGACGGCGATGCAACTGACGTCGACGCCGCGGTGAAAGCCGCGCGCCGAGCGTTCGAGTCGGCGCCGTGGAATGAAGGGACGGCGCAAGAGCGGGGCCGCATCCTGTTCCGGCTCGCGCAGGTGGTCCGTGAGAATGCCGCGCGGCTCGCCGAGCTCGAGACGATCAACAACGGGAAGCCGATCGTCGAAGCGGAGTTCGACATCGCGGATGTCGCAACCTGCTTCGAGTACTATGGCGGGATGGCAACGAAGATTCACGGCGACGTCGTGCCCGTGCCCGACAATGCGCTGAGTCTTGCGCTGCGCGAGCCGATCGGGGTGTGCGGACAGATCATCCCATGGAACTATCCGCTGCTCATGGCTGCATGGAAGATCGCTCCGGCGGTCTGCGCGGGGTGCACCGTCGTCCTCAAGCCGGCGGAGCAGACGCCGCTGACGATCCTCGAGCTGGCCAGGCACTTCGAGTCTGTCGGGCTGCCGCCTGGCGTCGTCAACATCGTGACGGGGCTTGGGTCAACCGGCGCGGCAATCACGGCGCATCCCGACGTCGACAAGATCGCCTTCACCGGCAGCGCGGAGGTCGGCAAGATCATCATGCGAACGGCGGCTGACACGCTCAAGAAGATCTCGCTCGAGCTCGGCGGGAAGTCGCCCAACATTCTCTTCGCCGATGCGGATTTCGAGGCGAGCGTGGACGGTGCGCTCTTCGGATTGTTCATCAATCAGGGAGAAGTCTGCTCGGCAGGCAGCCGGATTCTCGTCGAGCGGTCGATCTACAAGAAGGTGCTCGACGCGATGGTCGAGAAGGCGCGCGGTATTCGGCTCGGGAATGGACTCGATCGCGAGACGAAGATGGGACCACTCGTGAGCCAGGAGCAGCTCGACCGAGTCCTCGCCTACCAACAGATCGGAGCGAGGGAGGCGAAGCTCGCACTCGGCGGTGGACGCGCGCGCGGCGCGGAGCTCGATCGTGGGCTCTTCGTGGAGCCGACGATCTTCTACGACGTCGACAACTCGGCGCGAATCGCGCGCGAGGAAATCTTCGGGCCGGTGGCCGCCGTGATCCCCTTTGACGACGAAGACGACGCGATTCGCATCGCCAACGACAGCGACTACGGGCTCGCGGCAGCCGTGTGGACGCGCGACATCTTTCGCGCGATGCGCACCGTCAAGCGTCTGCGGGCAGGGATCGTGTGGGTGAATCACATGCAGCCCACATTCGTCGAAGCGCCGTGGGGCGGCTACAAGCAAAGCGGAATCGGGCGCGAACTCGGCAAGTGGGGCGTCGAGGAGTATCTGTATGTAAAGCAGGTACACATCAACCTGAACGAGAAGCCCATCGGCTGGTACTAGCCGCGTTCAGATCGGTGAAGAGCACGGCGTTCGCGAAGCCGTCATTGCGCCTTCACGGCGCTGAAGGTATTGCCGCCGAGGATCGAGTACACGAGGGTGACGGTCCCCTCGGAGAATTTGTTGTTCGGTAGTTTGCCGTACCGTGCATCGCGGGTCGATGCGACGTACTGCACGCCGAGTGCGTGGGCGCCGATGACGCGCAGTGTCATTCCGAAGTTTCCGCGGAAAATCGTTTCAGACCCGTGGACGTCGTCGGAACCGAGGCCGCTCACGTAGTACTCGCGGGCTGTCATGTCGAACATGACCCGGTGACCCGCGATGAGACGGAGCGCCACGAGCGCCTGCGGAGTCACGCCGAAGTGGTAATCCCGAATCGCCGCGTTGGTCGGCGTGCTCGCGATAACTGTGGTCGACCCCGCCGCGCCGTAGCCGACGCCGCCGAGCATCGAGCCCTGAAGGGCGAGGCCGGGCACGATCCAGTACTGTTGCGTAGTGCCGAGCGAGAGTGCCGTGCTCGACACGCGAAACAGGTGCGGTGAGATGTAGTCGTAGGTGCCGTACAGTCCCCAGATTCCGCTTGCGGTGGCGCTTTCTCCGGTCTTGCTGCCCACGAGGAGACCGCGGATCATCACATTCTCGACGGGATTGCTGGTACTGGAGAGGAAGGAAAACTGGAAGTCGAAATAGTCGAGCGGGCGTGTGTAGTCATAGCCGGGCTGTCCGGGGAGACCGTAGGACATCGAGAACTCCGTGGTTGCGTCTTGACGGTAGAGAGTCACCGGAGCGGAATAGTCGCGCGCGATGGCGTCCATGCTTGCACCGAACCTGACCTGCCAGGAGGTCGCCGGGGCTTTGTCAGGGAGCTTCGCCTTGAAGCGCTCGCCAAAAACGCGGCGGTTCACTCCGCCCGGCGGAGAGATCACGGCCGCGGTGTACTCGTGCAACGCGTCGGGCTTGGGACCGCTGCCATTCTTGAGCACGAGATCCGCCATCCGGTACAGCGCCTCGCCGAGCATGCTTCCGGCCTGCCCGGTGGTGATCATGTCGTTGATGGAGGGCGAGTCGGTCTCGCCAGCCATCTTCCAGATGAAGCTGCCGACGTTGGCGTGGATGAGCGACGTCCAGAAGCTGTGACCGCTCGATCGCGCCAGGCCATACATCGTGGCGCCTTGATACGGATGAAAGAACTGATTGACGTTGAAGGGATCCGGGTCGTGGACCCAGCGTTGCTCGCGGAGGTGGTCCCAGGTGGTGGAGAAGGTCGAGCTGAAGACCTTCTTGCCGTCCTGCATCTCGTTGGGGTACGTGACGCGGTCGTAGGCGTTGAGCAGTGCAAGAAAGCCGGTGATCTCGAGAACCGGGAGGAGCTTGCTCCTCGAATCGCTCGTATCCGCTGGTGGCGCGGGGAGCAGCGTGTCGGGCACGGCGGCACCGGTTTGCGCGATGGCGCGGCTGGCGGGAACACCGGCGAGTAGCGCGATGAGGATCGACTCGCGAACGATGTTTCGCATGCTCCTTTCCGGCCCTGATGATGCTCGACGGAGAGGCGTCCGAGTGTGAGGTCGCCGAGGATCTATTGCGCAGTGACACGCAAGGGGGGTGCCTCGGCTACATCCATCGCCTGACCCGTTGGCGATAGGAAAGGTACTCCGCTCCGAAGAGCTCGGATAGGAAGTGCTCCTCTCGTGCGATGACGAGGCGGTCGAGGAGGGCGACGAGCAGGAGCACACCGAACGCTAGCCAGAGGTTATTGAGAGCGAAGGAGAAGCCCGCGAGGACGAGGACAAGGGCGACGTAGAGCGGGTTTCTCGAGAGGCGATACGGACCATCTTGAACGAGCGCGGTGACGGCAACCCCGAATTCGGGCGAGGTACTCCAGCGGCGCAAGGTGGATAAGGCCCACACGCCAGTCAGGAGGGCGATGACAAAGAACGGGGCAGCGGTCGCGAAGCGAACGACGAGTGTGTCGGGGAGGAAATGGAGGGGAATGAAATGGTCGATGGCGACGCCGACGAGAAGGATCGAGAAGAACCACGCAGGTGGCGGGACCGGCACACGGACGGTCGCGATGGGCAAGGTCGGAGGAGTATTCATGTGAGTGACGTGGGCCTAACTCTCTATTCACCTGCGCAACATCCTACCGCGCCCCCGTCCTACCCCGCAAGACACGCTGCGATATCTGCTACCCGCCTCCCAGCCGGTCCGCAGGACTCGCGCGGCTCTACTCGAGCAGCGGCGCGAAGTCGGCCGTCGTTCCCTGCGGCGTACGATTGACGACATAGATCCCCGCGAGCACCAGCCCGCCGCCGATCACCTGTAGCGCCGTCAATCGCTCGTGCAGCAGCGGCACCGCGAGAAGCGCCGTGATTGGTGCCTGCCCGAGCAGCGCGACCGACGTAACCGAGACCGGCAGACGGCCGAGCGCGTATGCAACGGACAGATGGCCGACAACCTGCGTGACGAGCGCGAGTCCGAGCAGCGCCCACCAGCTATGCGCGGATTGGCCGATGAGCGGTGTACCGATCGCGAGGCAGACGAGCAATAGCGTGAGCGCCGCTGCCACTCCCGACACCGCGCTGAACGTGAGGGCGTCCATCTCCTGCCGGCTGCGACGAACGAACAGCAGATATCCGGCATAGCACGCCGCGCTGCCGACGGCGAAGGCATCGCCCAATCCGAGCTGCGGGTGACGGAGGATGTCCATGCCGACGATCGCCAGCATGCCGGCGAAGCTCAGCGCGAATCCCGCCCAGAACCTTCGCGTCGGCCGGTCGCGATAGAGAAGCCACGCACCCAATGCAACGAACACCGGCGCGTTGGTGCCCAGCAAGGTGGAATTCGCGGCAGAGCTCATCATCACCGCGCTGTTGAACAGCACGAGATCGACGGCGAAGAAAACACCCGCGATCACCGCAGCTCGAACCGCCGCGCGGCTCGGCACCGCCTGCGTGCCGCGGGCCGCCAGTGCCCAAGGAACGAACACGAGCTGCGCGAGCGCCATGCGCCAGAACGCCGACGTCCATCCTGGAACGCCCGACCACCGGACGAACAATGCGGACCATCCAATGGCGAACACGCCCAACGCGAGCACGGTGTAGGCGCGCGTGTGGCTGATGTGCTGCGATCGAGGTAAGGTGGAAGAAATGCTCAATCGCCTTACGAAAGCTCGTCGATGGTGCGGCGGCTATTTCTCAGCTTCGTCTCGATTTCCTCGGCGGTCTCCGCGGTCGTGGCTTGCCAGGCGAGAATGGCGCGCTGCTCGTCCAGCATGAGCTTCCGGGGCAGCGCCGGCGGCTTCAGTCTCACTGAAACCAACGAGCCTTCGATCCTCACGATCATGCCCGCCACCGCGATCGCGTGAGAGGCTTGCGGCGTGAGGGTGAGACGAACGACGTCGTTCGGTGGAAAGCGCGCTCGCGGGCGCCCGAAAAATCGCTCGTAGCCATGAGCTGTTCTCCCATCACGAAGGCTCTCGACTACTCCCTCGAGGCAGCCAGCTCCGATGCCTCAACCGGTCGAAGCATCACGTCGATCGCGAGCCAGACGACGCGAGAGATCGGGAACAGCATGATCATGACGCCGAGGAGCACGATCGGTATCGCGTACTGGAGAAATGACCACGGGACGTTCGGATACGTGATCCATATCGCGGCCCCAATGGCGAGCACCGCGAGTGTCTCGCCGATCATCATCCCGAAGAACATGGCTCCGGAGAAGTAATCGTCGTCGCTTCGGCAGTAGCGGAAGCTGCACGCGGCGCACCGGTCGTGCACCGCATTGAAGCTCTTGAGCACGCGGCCCTCTCCGCAGTGCGGGCACCGGAGCCTCAATGCGCGCGACGCCAGAAGCAACGCGCGACCGGCGGACGGCATGTCGAGCGCAGACTCAGTCGTGCGATTTGCAGCGGGCTTTGACGAGGGCATGAAGACAATCTACCCTTTGTCCGTCTTTCGCAGCCGGATCAGACCTTCCTGCGCGACGGAGGCCACCAATTCGCCCGACTGTGAATGGATCGTTCCGCGCACGAAGCCGCGCGCACCCCGCGTGACCGGGCTGTCGGTGGAATAGAGCAGCCATTCGTCGGCCCGAAAGGGACGATGCATCCACAGCGAGTGGTCGAGCGACGCGAGCTGAAGTCCTCGAGCGCGGTAGGAAATGCCGTGCGGCTGGAGGGCCGTGACGAGCAATCCGTAGTCCGACGCATAGGCAAGTACCGCCTGGTGAATCCACGACTCATCCGGCAGCCGGCCGACCGCGCGAAACCACGCGCGGCGAATCGGCTCGCGCTTCTCTGCGCGCAGTAGGTCGATCGGATCGACCGGGCGGATGTCGATCGGCCGCTCTTGCGTCAGCACCGAGCGCAGCGATTCTGGAATCCTGTCGGCCATGTCGCGAATGAGCTCCAGCTCGGGCGTCAGCGTGTCAGGATGCGCAACCTCGGGCATCTCGGACTGATGCGCGGGACCTTCCTCGGTCACGTGAAAGGACGCCGAGAGGTTGAAGATCGTCTGCCCGTGCTGGATGGCGGTGACGCGGCGCGTGGTGAAGCTCGACCCGTCGCGGAGCCGATCGACGAAGTAGACGATTGGCGCGTCGAGATCTCCGGGCAGAATGAAATACCCGTGCGCCGAATGGGCTTCGCGATTTCCATCGACCGTTCGGCGCGCGGCGACGAGCGCCTGCGCGAACACCTGACCACCGTACACTCGGCCCGTGCCGAGGTCGCGGTTTTGGCCGCGATAGATGTTGACCTCGAGGGGTTCGAGGTCGAGGAGGGCGAGAAGGGCGTCGAGGGAGTCGTTGCTCATGCGGTGCCTGGGGAGTGCCGGCGTCGAGCTCGAAACCTCGGCGACTGTACCGCCAACCGCTACGGCAACCGGTCTTTCGGTGCGGGCGTCGCCTCGACGCCCTTCTACGAGTGCCGACCTCTACCTTGACGTCTGGGACGCGACCGGCAGGCATATCGCGAGCACCATCTCCGTCACGTACAATCCATATCCAGACAACCAGGCAGTTGGCATGCGCATGAGCCACGACGCACTAGCCGGAATTCGAGTCACTTGTGTGGCCGTGTACGTGCCTGCGCTTGCAGCGGCGCAGCGACTTCGGGAGTCGGGGGCGCGGATCAGCGTCGTCGAGCCGCCGAGTGGCGATCCACTCGAAACGTTGGCTCCCGCCTGGTATCACCGGCTGCACGAAGGGATCGCGGCGCGGCGGATGGATCTCAAGAGCGCAGAAGGTTCTGCACAGTTCGGTGAGTTGCTCGCCGACACGGATGTGCTGCTCATCGCACTTCGCCCTTCCGCCGCTGAGCGGCTTGGACTCGGGTGGACGGCGCTGCACGAGCGATTCCCCATGCTCTGCGTCGTGTCGATTGTGGGGCATGCGTCTCCCAATGCGGAAAGGCCCGGACATGATCTGACTTATCAGGCAGCGAGCGGACTGATCGCGCCACCTGCGCTCCCGCGTACGCTGCTGGCGGATCTCGCAGGCGCCGAGCGGACTGCGTATGTGGCGGCGACGCTGCTCGTCGCGCGCGCGCGGACGGGCGTGGGGCATCGAAGTGAAGTCTCGCTCGAGGAGTCGCTCGCGCCGTTTGCCGAGCCGTACAGCTATGGCGTGACGAAGAGCGATGGCCTATTCGGGGGTGCCCTGCCCCGTTATGCGCTCTACAAGACATCAGACGGGTGGATCGCGGTAGCGGCGCTCGAGTCGCACTTCTGGCGGCGGCTTTGCGACGCGCTCGGCGGCGGAGAGCTCGATCGCGATGGACTCGAGCGCGCGTTCGCGAAGCAGAGTGTCGAGTACTGGGCGCGATGGGCGCGTGAACGGGATTTGCCGATCGCGGCAGTGGAATGAGTGGTCCGCTAAATATCACTCTAATGAGCCTGGAAGAACGCGCACCTTCCGCTGTTCGACAACGGTTCGTGCCGCAATTTCGACAACTCGTGACACGCCCGAGCCGCTCGTGACGCGGAGCGGACCTGCGGAACCGAAGGAGCGTATCAAGAGATGAAGCAATCCGTGGGACACCGGACAAGCGCGAAACCACGGAGCACCCATCTCACATCAGGAGACGACGATGCAAAAGATTTCTGTCATCACTGTCCTCGCCCTCGCACTCACCCTCGGCACCTCTAGCGTCGTCATCGCGCAAAGCGGTGGCCGTCCAAACGGTCAGCGCGCCGGGCAGCAGGACAGCACCCTTCGGCGCGGGCCGAACGGCCGGGGTGGGCCGAACGCAATGCTCCTCCGCGGTATCACCCTTTCGGCGAGCCAGCAGACCAGCATTCAGGAGCTGCGCGATAGCCAGAGAAAGCAGATGGAGGCCAATCGTCCGCAAGGCCAGCCCGGCCGCGGAGAGAACCCTCAGGCACGCGTTGCGCGTGAGCGCGGAGACACGACCGGCATGGGAGCCCGCCGGGCGCAGATGGGGCAGCGCCGAGAGCAGCACATCGGCGCGCTACGCTCGATCCTGAATGCCGATCAGCGCGTGCAGTTCGACAAGAACGTTGCGGAGATGAAAGCACACGCCGGAGAGCGCCGCACCGGTAGCATGACACGCAACCGTTCACGTCCGTCCTGAACTTCCGCATTGCGCGATGGCCCGGCCGTCCAGGTGGACGGCCGGGCCATCGTCGCAAGGTAGACCATTCTCCGCCGGCGGCGAGGCTCCTAGTACAGCCGCGCGAGCACTTCCTGTAACAGACTTTGCGGCACGTTCTGGAACGTCAGCCGCTGGGCGCCCGGCAAGATGATGGCGCGCTGCACCAATCCGTTTCCCTGCCGATAGTAGACGTACTGCGAATTTCCGTACGGCTGGGTGCGCACGACAGTGTAGCCGTGCCGCCCGAAGACGTCGCGCAGCACAACCACGCCGTCGGTCGCGCGATAGAGCTTCTTCGCCTGTCCGGGCGGCAGCCCGCCCTTCTTCGCCAAGCCGGGCGGCAGCCCGCCCTTCTTCGCCAAGCCAGGCGGAACGCGCTGGTATTCGCCGTTGCTGCCGACGACAACCGGATGGCGGACGTCGCCCTTAGCGGGATCGCCTTGCTTGTTCTTGTCGTGACCTTTGTCGTGTCCCTTGCCTTGCGCCGCGGCGCTGCCCGCGACGAGACAGAGCGCGAACGTCGCTGCGGTGAGTGATTTGAGTAGATGGATAGGCATGGTCTGAGCCTTGGGATGAAGGTCTGCCCCAACAAACTGGCATCTTTGGGGCCAGGCCAGCGAGCTGTGCTACCCCGCAGGATCGCAATCACCGTTCGTGCCGCGCTTCGGCGATTCGTGCTTCCGCGACGCAGTTTGTGACGTGACCTCTACCGCTCTCTCCCAGTGGTCGCGTATGCTCCACCCATGGAATCGGAACACCGGAACGCCACCGCTCGCGCGTCCGCGGACGATCTCTCGCTGACGCAGCGCGAGTTCGCGCTCATTGCCGCGTTCTGGACCTTGTTCGCGATTCTCTCCTCCGCGAACCGGTTCTTCGATGCAATGAGCCGAACGGGAGGAGCCGCGACCTTTCAAAGCGCTTGGGTCGCGGTTCCCGTCATTGACTCACTCTGCTGGGCGCTGCTGACGGGGCCTCTCTACTGGCTGGCGGCGCGCTACGGCACCGAGCGTCTCACCCGCCCTCAGCGGCTCGCGCTCTTTGGCGCGCTGGGAATCGTGGTGGTGGTATTGGTTGGCGTGATCGGAACGGCAGTGCGTTCGCACTTCGGCAGTCCCCCGCCGCGCATGCCGAATCGCCCGCCAAGAGCGCCACCATTCTGGCCTGGAATGCTCAATGCGCTCGTCATCTACCTCGGCGTGCTGGCCGCGGGGTTTGCGCGCGCCTACTCTCTGCGCTACCGCGCGCGCCAGGAGCAGACCAACATGCTCGAGCGACAGCTTGCCGAAGCGCGGCTCGATGCGCTTCGTCGCCAGCTCGATCCGCACTTTCTTTTCAATACCTTGAACGCTATTGCGTCGCTGGTGGAGCGCGATCCGCGCGGCGTCCGCAAGATGATCTCGCGACTCGGCGCCCTGTTGCGATTCAGCCTCGAGGGAGCCGATGCGCCGGAGATCACCCTCAAACGGGAGCTCGCTCTCCTTCAGCAATATCTGGAGATCATGCAGGTGCGCTTTCAGGGACGTCTCGAGGTCACCATGGAAACTGACCCGCGCACGCTGGATGCGCTCGTTCCGACGCTCATCCTGCAGCCGCTCGTGGAGAACGCCATCAGACATGGCATCGAGCCCCAGCGCGACGGCGGGCGCATCACCATTGGAACGCGCCTTGATGGCGACACGGTCGTCTTGCGAGTGGCCGACGACGGGCCGGGCGTCTCGGCTGGCGACTCCCTTCTCGCATCGCCCGGCGATGCATCGTTCGGCGGAGTGGGCCTGCGCAACACGCGCGCACGCCTTGCACAGCTTTACGGCGGCCGCCAGCACTTCGCGCTCACTCGCGACGACGCACGCGGAACTGTTGCCGAGGTGAGAATTCCATTCCACGTCGCCAGCGGCACCTCTCCATCCGCGATCCTTCACGAGTCGGCATTCGATGCCTGATTCTCCCGTCTCTCCGTCGGCTCCGCTCTCCGTGCTCGTCGTCGATGACGAGCCGCTCAACCGGCTGCGTCTGCAGGATCTGCTGCAGCGCGAGCCGGGCATCGCGTCGATTCGAACGGCGAACGACGGCGTCGCGGCAATCGAGGCGATTCGCGCCGAGCGGCCCGACCTCGTCTTTCTCGACGTACAGATGCCGGGCAAGACTGGCCTGGACGTCGTTCGTGAAATCGGTCCCGATGCGATGCCCGCGACGATCTTCGTCACCGCGTACGATCAGTATGCGGTCGAGGCGTTTGCGGTTGCGGCCGTGGACTACCTCGTCAAGCCATTTGACGACGAGCGGTTCGAGGAGGCGTTCCGGCGTGCGCGCCGCGCCATCGCGGCCCAGGACATGGGCCGCCTGCGCGAGCGTCTGCTGGCCATTCTTCAGCAAGGCGACTCGACTGCACCACTACCCGCCGCCGCGAAGACGGACACGCCCGCGCCGGCGTCACCCTATCTCGAGCGCTTCGCCGTCGAGGTGCGCGGCGCGGTTCGGCCGGTGCTCGCAAAGCAGGTGGACTACATCACCGCCGCAGGGCCGTACGCGGAGCTACACGTCGCCGGTCGCACGTCAGTCATTCGCGAAACCATGCAGACCCTCGAGGAGCGCCTCGATCCGCAGCAGTTCATGCGCGTGCACCGGTCCATCATCGTGCGTCTCGATCTCGTGGAAGCGCTGGAGCGAGAACCAGGCGGCGATGGAGTGCTTGTCCTGAAAGGCGGTGTTCGGTTGCGAGTCAGCCGCACGCGTCGCGACGCAGTGGAACGGTGGCTGGGGCTGATTCCCTGAGTGCACTCCCTCTGTTTCATATTGCCCAAGGAGTGATCATATTGCGCTTTTCTGCCGAGACGAGCGCGGACCTGCCTGTGGCTCCCGCAGATCCCGTCGCGGGCGACTCTGACCTCCACGACTCGGAAGACGCCTAGCAGGTCATGCTGTCGCCGGGCTCGGGACAATTCACAACATAGCCCTGCTCGCGTAGCCTGCCGGAAAGTGCGTCCTGGGCCGGCACCTCCCCGTGGACGAGGCACACTTGCTTGAGGCGTGGCGAGGTGTGCCGAACCTCGGCGAGCCAGCCCGCCAGTCCGTTCCGATCCGCGTGTGCGCTGTAGCCGTTGATGATCTCGACCTTGGCGCGCAACTCGACTTCCGCTCCAAGCACTCGAATGACCGGCTGTCGTTCCACGATGCGCCGCCCAAGCGTGTGTGCAGCCATGAAGCCGACGATGAGCACCGTGTTTTGCGGATTCGATGCGCCATGCAACAGGTGATGGAGAATACGCCCGCCCTCGACCATCCCGGATCCCGCGATCACGATCATCGGACCGACGCGATTGTTCAGCGCCTTTGATTCGTCCGTGCTGCTCGTATATGAGAGCAGATCGAATCGAAAGAGCTGTTTGATCTCGCGGACGGGCGCCTCCGTAGCGTCGAACAATTCGGCATTGCCCTCGAACACTGCGGTCGCAGCGGTAGCCAGCGGGCTGTCGATGACGATCGGGACCGCGGGAATCGCTCTATCGCGGACGAGCACGTGAAGGTCGTACACGAGCTCCTGAGCCCGACCCACGGCGAACGCCGGAATGAGTACCCGTCCGCCGCGCGCTGATGTCTCACGGACGACCCTCGCAAGATGATCGCGCGCCGACGCCACGCTCTCGTGGTCCCGGTCGCCGTAGGTAGACTCCATGATCACCACGTCGGCGGCATCGGTCGGCGGATCGGGATCGCGGATGATTGGGAGACCCGAGCGGCCGATGTCGCCAGAGAAGACCAATCGCGACACAACCGACCCCTCCGTCGCCTCGAGTACCACGGACGCGGAGCCCAGGATGTGTCCCGCGTCAGTGAAGCGCGCGCGGACTCCGGGACACACGTCGAACCATTCGCCATAGTCGTGACGGCGAATCAGTTGCTCGACCTGCGCCGCGTCCTTCACTTCATATAGCGGCGGTGCGACCGACTTGCCGTGCCGGGTGAGAAACGCGAAGTCATTTTCCTGGATCCGCGCGCTGTCGGCCAGCATGATCGCGGAAAGATCGGCAGTCGCTTTCGTCGAGTGGATCGGGTTGGAATAGCCACCCTTGACCAGAAACGGGAGCCGCCCCGCGTGGTCCAGATGCGCGTGCGAGAGCACGACGGCATCGATGTCCTGTATGGGACAGGGCAGTGTTCGATTCTTTGCGTCGGCGTCGCGGCGGCGTCCCTGGAACAAGCCACAGTCGAGCAATATGGTTTTCCCGTTCGCGCGCACGATATGGCACGAGCCGGTCACTTCACGAGCGGCGCCGGCAAATTCGATTCGCATGTTCTTGTCGAGTGAGATTGGCGCTGGGAGTGTACGGCGTCTTCTGCTGACGTTGCAAGCTGCGTGCAGCACCACGCGAATGCGATGTCCGGGGAGTGCGATCGTACTTCGAGGCCATTCTGGGCGTCACGATCATCGTGGCGGCGATGAGGCGCGGCACCTTTCGGTGGCTGATCGGCTGTGCAGTCGGTGTGCACGGAGGTCGCGCATGCTTGACGGCCGGCGCGTCGTCGAGCACTCGCGTCGGGAGTCTCCCCAACGCCTTGACGGCAACGTCCGTCGGAGCGTCGGTGCAACTCCCGACTGACCCCGAATCGCCCCATGCGCAGACTTCCTTCCAAACGACTCGGCATCCGCGTCGAGCGCCTGCTTATCAGAGACATTCTGCGCCGGAGGACATGTGCCGTACGTCGCCGACATCCGACCACAGGAGAGCGCCGCACGCGCCGGCCGGTCCGGACCCGAACCTATCGTGCTCGCCACGAGGCCGTTCACCGGAACTCCGGGACCACTCGCCGTCGCGCAGTGGCTCGCGGTGCGCGAGGGTCGGCCGCTTCACCTGGTGAGCGTGCTGGAGCCCGCCGGCAGTACGAGCGTCGCGGGCGACGTCCCACTCATCGCGCCGCAGTACTACGAGGAGGAGCGTTCGGCGATCGTGAGCCGCATCTTCGAGGCGCTCCAGCGCACACAGTACGCGCATCTGGACACGCGCGTGGAACTCGTTGACGGGAGCGTGCCGCAAGCCGTCACCCGCGTGGCGCGCGATCGTGATGCGTCGCTGCTCGTGCTCGGAACAGGCGGCATGGGCGGCCTGCGACACGGACGGATCGCCCAGCAGATCCTGCGCACCGCCAAGGTTCCCGTGCTGCTCGTGCCGCCGGATGCGACAGCGCAGCCCATTCGTCGCGCGGTAGCGGCAGTAGACTTCAGCGCGTCGAGCCTTCGCGCCGCGAACGCAGTGCTGCCGCTGCTCGCGGAAGGAGGGCATCTCACGCTCTGCCATGTAAAGACGGCGTTCCATCCGGGTGAGGCCGACGTCGCGACGTTCGATCGCGAGTACGCGTTGCGATGCGAGGAGCTGTTTGGCCGTTTTGTGCGCTCACTCGCGCTGGTGCCGGGCGTGACGGTGACGACGAAGCTCCTGCATGGAGCCGCCGTGCCGCAGATCAACGAATTCCTGCGCCAGGACAACGCCGACATTCTCGTGTGTGGCCGGCGCAGCCACGGCTTTGTCGAGCGGCTCCTGCTCGGCAGTGTGTCATCGGCGCTCGTGCGGCAGGCACGGATCCCGGTGCTCGTCGCGCCGGAGATGGTCGAGGACGAGAACGTGCCGGTGAACGCGATCGAGCGCTCCGGTGTGGAGCACTGGCCGTCGGATGGCTGGGCGACGCTGCTGCATATTTTCACGCAGCGGCATCGCGGCGAGCGCGTGCGCATCGAGCTGAGCGCGGACGCCGATGGCGATCCATGTACCGTGGCGCAGGGCTACGAGTTGCTCGACGTCAGCTACGAGCCGGACGGCTCGCGCGTGTCGCTCACGCTCGGCGATCCGTGGACGACGCAGGGTCAGATGAGCCTGTGGATTCCGGAGGTGCGCTCGCTCGCGCTCGAAAGCAGTCTCGCAGGGGCGGACCGGCGTCTCGTCATGGACAGTGGCCGCGGGCATGGAATACTCCGGCTCGCGGACGATTCGGACGCATAACCGATCAGCGATCGGTACGTTCGGCCCCGGCCGTTGTCTCGAGCGTGGCGTCGGTGAAAGTGAGGAGTGTCTGCCCGCGCCCGTGCGCGATCGACAGGCCGACGTCCTGCCCATGCCTGTCGGCGAGGAGAGCCACGGCGCGCGGACTCGGAATGCCGCGCGAGAGATGCACGCTGCTTCCCATTCGCTCGCCGAGCATGAGCTCGACGCGGCGGTCATGTGGATCGTACGTCGCGCCCGAGAAGCGGTACCCGACTTCTTGTGTCTGCGCGCCGAACTCGGGGTCATCCACCTCGAGCCGAGTGGGGCGGCCACGATTGCGGGCGGTGAACCGTTCGAGCATCGCGGACCATTGCTCCGGCGACGTGGCTTCTACCGTACCGCTGACACGCAACTGAACTCGCTCCAGCTCCGCGGCGCGCGGCGCGGGAGCCACGAGTACCGAGCACGTGGCGCGCCGCAGCACGGCGGAGGCCACACTGCCGACGAGCAATCGTTCGAGGGATCCCATGCCGTGCCGTCCGACCACAATCAGATCGGCATGCAGGTGTTCTGCGTGGTGAACCAGCTCCTGCGCGGGATCTCCTCTGGAGGTGATGTCGCGCACCGTGATGCCAGGCGGGGTCGCGACCGCGCCGTGCAACCGTTCAAACCGCGCGGGAAGCAGGCGCTCATAGCGCTCGTCGATACCGGCGAGCACGTCGGCGAACGCGGGATCGGCGAGCGTGGAAAGTTGCCACGCATGCACGTACGATATCGTACCCGCGGCGTCCATCAGGGTCAGCGCCACTTCCGCCGCACAGGCACTCTCCGGGCTGAAGTCGGTCCCCGCCACCACCTGACGCGGCTCGCCGGCGAGTTCACCGCACACGGCAAGCACCGGGCAGCGCGTCACGCGCAGCGTACGAATTACGGTCTCGCGTTGAAGCAGGCGATCAACGGTATGGTGCCGACCGATGCCCATGATGATGAGCGGAGACTTTTCGCGCTCCGCAACCTCGGCGATCGCGCGGGCCGGATCGCCGAAGGACACGTCGGTGCGCCAGGCGGCCGGCTCCTGGCTGTGCTCGCGCACGAGCTCCGAGAGCCGCGCGGCGAGCGCATCTCGGCGCTCGGTCTCGAAGTTCAGCGGAGTGAGTCGTGGCTCTTCTCCCAGCGAGTAGATCGGGAGCGGCTCGAGCACGGCGATAGCGAGTACGCCATTGGGAGAATGCCGCGCAAGCACACGGGCAGCGCGCAACGTGGCTTCTGGCTCGCGTCCTCCGACGGCAACGATGATCGGGCCTGTGCGCGATGGCGCTGCGCCGAACGAGTGAAGCGAAGCGACAGCAGTGGCTTGTGGCATGGCGGACTCCTTCCACTCAGGGATTCGATTTCGCCAACGGCAACAGTCTGACGTTGCGCGCATGGACCGACCATCAGGTGATGTCGGACAAGCCACAGAGCGGCAAATCCTGCACCGGCGTCGGTCAAACTCCCTGCATCCGATCCGACAGGGATTCATAGCGACCTCGTGGGCTGCCGTCAGGGAGTCGGTCATTGGTTGCTGAACATCGCTTTGGATCGAGCCTTGCCTGTCAGGAATTCTCAAGGACGGGTGCCCCTTGTCAAACCCGTGGAAGTGTGACACGCTCAACAGTGCACCAGACGAGCGCTGGGATGGTGTCGTCAACTGCAACAACCCCGGCAGGTGGGCCTTCCACTGCCACATCCTTTCTCATGCCGAAAGCGACCACAGCATGTTCGGGATGGTGACTGCACTCATCGTTCAGAAGTAGCGCGCCATGGCGACCTCGGACATAATTCGCGTCATTCTCGCCGACGATCATCTCGTCGTGCGGGCAGGCCTCAAGGCGCTGCTCGCGGCCAACCGCGACATCGAGGTCGTCGGAGAGGCCACGAACGGGCTCGAGGCGCTTGCGCTCGTCGAGCGCCTCAAGCCAGACGTTGTCGTGCTCGACCTCGACATGCCCGTCATGGACGGGATCGCGGCAACCAGGGAGCTCGCCAAGCGGGGGACATCCACGCGCGTGCTGATTCTCACGATGCACTCGGAAGACGAGTATCTCGTCGCACTGCTGGAGGCCGGCGCAGCGGGCTATCTCGTCAAGAATGCCGCCGATCGCGAGCTCGCGGACGCGGTGCGGGCCGTCGCGGCCGGCGACAGCTACGTGCAGCCCTCTGCGGCGCTCACGCTCGCCCGCAACGTGAGCCGTCGCGCCAAACATGCCGACGAGCGCGAGCAGTACAACCAGCTCAGCGAGCGGGAGCGGGACGTCCTGGTGCACGTCGCGGGGGGCTACTCCGCGTCGGAGATCGGAGAGCGACTGTTCATCAGTCCCAAGACGGTCGAGACGTACAAGCAGCGTATCACGGAGAAGCTCGGGCTTTCACACCGCGCCGACTACGTGCAGTTCTGTCTCCGGCTTGGCCTCCTCAAGACGACGTAAGACAATGAGTGCCGCCGGCAGCCCACGGTTCAGCGAACTCTCCGACGAGCAGGCGCGCCGGCTCGTCGCGCGCAATCACGTTGGCCGGCTGGCGTTCTCGCTCCACGATCGCACCGACATCCAGCCGGTGAACTACGTGTACGACGACGGGTGGATCTTTGGGCGCACGCAGATCGGCTCCAAGCTCGTCACGCTCTCGCACCATCCGTTCTGCGCGTTCGAGGTGGACGAGGTGCGCGACATCTTCGACTGGGACAGCGTGGTGATGCGCGGCTCGTTCTCCATTCTCGATCCGGAACTCAGCTCGCCCGATCGCTACGAGCGGGCGCTCGCCAAGCTGCGCGAGCTGATCCCCGCTGCCCTGAGCCCCTCCGATCCGGTGCCGGACCGCATGATTCTCTTCGGCGTGTACGTGGACGAGATCAACGGACGTTCGGCGCGCCCATAAGTCATCGGTGCGGTCGCCATCCTTTAGCTGTGGGTGCCGGTAATGGAGTGGTTCGTGCGCGCGTTTCTCAAAGCGGGCCTCGTGTGGCTCGCACTGGGCATCACATTGGGTGTAGCGATGGCCGCGCATCCGGTGTGGACCGTGTACCGTCCGGCGCATGTGCACATGGTGCTGCTCGGCTTCGTGACGATGATGATCTGCGGGGTGGCGTACCATGTGATTCCGCGCTTCGCCGGTTTTCCGTTGCACAACCGTCGAGCGGCGGGCGTGCACTGGTGGCTCTCGAACACGGGGCTTGCGATGATGGTGTGCGGGTTCATCGCGCGGGCAACGAACGCCGGTCCGGGCACAATCGTGCTGGCCATTGGCGGCACACTGTCGGCGACGGGCGCATACATCTTCGTTTATCTGATCTGGCGCACCGTTGACGGTCCGGTCGCGATGCAGAAGGCGGCGAAGCGCGCACGAGAGGCGACGACGAACAGTTCGGCGGCACGGCTACCCATCATATGACGTCGCTGGTACGACGTTTTCTCAAGACAGCGATTGCCTTTCTCGTTACCGGACTCACGATCGGCGGCTGGATGCTCGTGGAGCGGGAGCTCAGCGGACGCTTCGCGTCGCCGTACCTGACGAGCGCGCACACCCACGCCATTCTGGTCGGGTTCGTGATGATGATGATTCTCGGCGTCGCGCTGTGGATGTTTCCACGGCCGGCCAAGGGCGACACGCGCTACAACCCGCGACTCGCCGAGACCGCGTACTGGATGCTGACGGCGGGAACGGCAGTGCGGGTGGTGGGTGAGTTGCTGCACTCGCACAGCGATGCGACGTGGCTGCGGTGGATGGTCATCGTCGCCGGGCTCACGCAGATCGCCGGACTGCTCACCTTCTTCGCGACGATGTGGTCACGCATTCGCGGCGTGGGGAGCAATGCGCGAGAGGTGGGCGGCGAGCGCTTCTGACGCCGCCCGCCGTCGCAACCGCGCCCGCCTACTTCTCTACGACGAGAATGCCGATGGTGCCCTTCTGGCCGTGGCCGAATCCATGGTTCACAAAGGGAAACTCGCCAGCGACGTCGCACTGCAGCTCGAAGCACATGCCCCCACCGGGTGAGACGTCCCACGTCTGTACGCCGCGCACCGGTGAGCCCGGAGGCGCGCCGAGGTAGACGGTGTCGAACTGCTCGCCGACAACGTGGAAGTGGCAGGGGTGCGTGGGTCCCGCGTTCACCAGCCAGAAGCGCACGCGGTCGCCGAGCTTCACTCGGATGGGATCCTTGATGTACTGGTTGGGGCGGCCATTGAAGCAGACGAAATCCGGAAGCGTTGACAGCATCTTCTGG
>Ga0208080_1000437_pt1 | contig 20994 bp, 19 predicted proteins | sample NGESurdeep092012_3_FD_184476 | JGI IMG/M metagenome (GOLD analysis project Ga0208080, IMG submission 184476) | Arctic peat soil microbial communities from Barrow, Alaska - NGEE Surface sample 210-3 deep-092012 (SPAdes) | ecosystem: Environmental > Terrestrial > Soil > Wetlands > Peat ...
CCCGCCTATGACCAGCAAGCCGTAAAGCGCGTACGCGGCGAGCATGTAGAAGGCCGTATGCGCGATGTTGACGATGCGCGCCACGCCGAAAATGAGCGAAAAGCCGATGGCGAGCAGTGCGTACACGCCGCCGTTGATCAGCCCGCTGACTAAGATGTCCTGGAACATGGCTGGATCTCCCTCTCTCCTAAGACAGAGGGAGACCGCGCGGCTGATTTGCTACTACTTGGGCATCTTGAACGGCTTCATGCCCTTGGTTTGCGGCGGCCAGAACGGCACCTTCTGGCCGTCCTGCCATTGCACCGCGATGCCGGAGGTCTTGCCCACCGCCCAGATCAGATCGTGGCTCTTGTCCCAGGTGTCAATCCCGGCAGCACCGACCGCCTCCATTTTCTCGATCACCGGGATCAGCTTGTTGGCATCGATGCTGCCCGTTTGCTCGATCGCAGTCTGGAGAATGTGGATCGCATCGTAGGTCGCGGCATTGTAGGTCGGTCCCCTCTTATAACGTTCCTTGAACGCCTTCACGAAGGGAATGGTCTTCGGCGTCGTTTCCACTTCGGAAAAGGTATCTAGGGTGGCGACGTAGTTGCCCTTGCCGGCGGTAGCCTGCCAGAAACCGTCTTTCTGCGCCTCGACGTTGATGCCGAACGCGATCGCGGGCAGCTGCAGCTCGCCCATCTGCCGTCCGAGCACGATACCCATCGGGCCGGATATTACGGTGAATACGATATCGGCGCCGCTGCGCTTGATCGCCGAGAGTTCGGCGGTGACATCGGTCGCGATCGGAGAGGGCTGCCAGGTGCCCACCACTTCCATTTTCATCTTCGGCAGGTTGGCCTCCGCCGCTTTCACGATCGCCTCGGTCCACGCCGCCTTTTCGGCGAGAATCGCCACCTTGGGCACCTCCTTCTTCAGGTCGGCGCGGATCTGTCCGCCGACTGCGCCTAGGACGGTAAACACCGTTTTCACGAGGTCGGCCGACTTGGTCGGCGTGACGCGGAACCAGTACTTATAGCGCTCGTAGTCCTTGGTCACGTTCTCGGTCAACTTGGCATCGGCCGCGCCGACGCCTAGAAACAGTTTCTTCGCGTCCATCGCCACTTCCTGCATCGCCAGCACCGCCTCGGAGCGAAAGCCGCCGATGAGGAAATCGGCCTTGTCGCGCGTAATCGCGCGCTCGATGGCGTTGGTGGCGTCGGGCACGCTCTGGATTTCATTGGTGTCGATCTTGATGATCTCGATCAGGCGTTTCTTGCCGCCGACGGAAATGCCGCCGGCCTTGTTGATTTCATCGCGCGCCATTTCGGCGCCGGCCCAGTGGTATTCGCCCTGAATGAAGGCCATGGGACCGAGGACGGCGATTTTGATATTCTGCGACCAGACGCCCTGGCTGAAGATAAGCCCGAGCGCGGTGACAACGGGAAGTAGCAGCTTGCGACGCATGATGTCCTCTCCTTGAAAAAACGGCTGGACCAGCGCCACCTCCGGGCGCGCGGCCTGGATATTATTTGTAGTTATGCGTCTATGGTGCCAGTTTCGGCGCTGTCTGTCCATGTTCATCTGGCCTGGCCGCAGTCCGGCATCTTGCCCCTGGGCGCTGTTGCGCCTATAGTACGGCGCTCCAAGCGCAACCGAGGACGCCGGGAATGGCACGCGAGCAATTTGTCTTCCGCCACACGCTGCGCGTGCGCTGGGCCGAAGTCGACAAGCAGGGCATCGTTTTCAACGGCAATTATTTCCTTTATTTCGACGTCGCCATCACCGAATACTGGCGCGCCATCGGCATCAACTACCCCGACGGCATCGTGAAGGCTTTCGGCACCGATATGTACACGGTGAAGGCGACGGCCGAGTACCACAGCTCGGCGGAGTACGACGATATCCTCGATATTCACGGCCGCACCGCGAGGCTCGGGCGCTCGAGCATGCAGTTCCTGCTCGAGATCTGGCGCGGCGACACGCACCTGGTCAGCGGCGAGCTGATTTATGTCAACGCCGATCCGGCGACAAAAAAGTCCGCCCCTTTACCCGAACCGCTGCGTCAGAAGATCATCGGCTACGAGCGCGTCCAGCCCGAATCAGGCCCGGCCAAGTCATAGCAGCGATCGGCTAAAATAAGCTTCTTCTCCCTTTTTTTCCAACGGAAACCATCATGCAAGTTCGCGACCAGCTTTATATCAACGGCCAATGGACCGCACCCAAAGGCAACAAGTCCATAGATGTGATCAACGCGTCGACCGAGGAGGTCATGGGGCGCATTCCCGAAGGCAGCGAAGACGACGTCAATGCCGCAGTCGCCGCCGCGCGCGCCGCCTTCGACGGCTGGGCCGCGACGCCTGCCGCCGAGCGCGCTGCGTTCCTGCAAAAAATCCACGAAGGACTGAAAGCGCGCATGGAGGAGATCGGCAAGCTGATCGCCGGCGAAGTGGGCATGCCGCTGAAACTCGCCACCATGATCCAGGCGGGCTCCCCCACCGCGACCTTCGGCCTGTACGCCAAGATGCTGGGCAGTTTCGCCTTCGAAGAGAAGGTCGGCAATTCGCTCATCCTGCGCGAGCCGGTCGGCGTGGTCGCGGCGATCACGCCCTGGAACTATCCGCTGCACCAGATCGCGGCCAAGGTCGCGCCGGCGCTCGCCGCCGGCTGCACCGTGGTGCTCAAGCCTTCGGAAGTGGCGCCGCTCAATGCCTTCGTGCTGGCCGAAATCATCCACGCCGCCGGCCTGCCCGCGGGCGTGTTCAACCTGGTCACCGGCTACGGCCCGGTGGTGGGCGAAGCCATGGCCCGGCACCCGGATGTCGACATGGTGTCCTTCACCGGCTCCACCCGCGCCGGCAAGCGCGTATCCGAGCTCGCGTCGGCCACGGTGAAGCGCGTGGCCCTCGAGCTGGGCGGAAAATCCGCCTCGGTCGTGCTCGACGACGCCGATCTCGCCGCCGCGGTCAAGGGCACGATCAACGCCTGCTTCCTCAACTCCGGCCAGACCTGCTCGGCGCACACGCGCCTGTTGGTGCCCGAGAGCAAATACGATGAGGCGGCGAAAATCGCGGTCGAATTGGCCAAGGGCTTCACCGTCGGCGATCCGTTCGGCGGCACGGCCAAGCTGGGACCGCTGGTATCCGAACTGCAGCGCGAGCGCGTGCGCGGCTACATCAGGAAAGGCATCGAGGGGGGAGCGGAGCTGCTCGCCGGCGGTCCGGACGCGCCCGCAGGCCTGCCCAAGGGTTACTACGTCAAGCCCACCATATTCGGCCGGGTCAAGCCCGACGCCACCATCGCCCAGGAAGAGATCTTCGGGCCGGTGCTGTCCATCATCACCTACAAGAACGAAGATGAAGCGGTGAAAATCGCCAACGGCACGCCCTACGGCCTGGGCGGCGGCGTGTGGTCGAAAGACGAAGAGCACGCGAAGAAAGTGGCGAAGCGCATGCGCACCGGCCAGGTGGACATCAACGGCGGCCCGTTCAACCTGCAGGCGCCGTTCGGCGGCTTCAAGCAATCGGGCAACGGCCGCGAGCTGGGCCGCTTCGGGCTGGAGGAATTCCTCGAGTACAAATCCCTGCAGCTTAAGCCCGAAGCCAAAGCCTGATGGCGGTCAAGTATTACTGGGAAGACTTCACGCCGGGCCGGGTGTTCGAAACCGCCACGCGTACGCTGTCGGAGGAGGACATCGTGCGCTTCGCCCGGGAGTACGACCCGCAGGCCTACCATGCCGACGCGGAGGCCGCGCGGCGCTCGCCTTTCGGCGGGCTGATCGCGAGCGGCTGGCAGACCGCCGCCGTGGGCATGCGCCTGATGTGCGACAGCTACCTGCTCGAGAGCTCCTGCGTCGGGTCGCCCGGACTGGACGAGCTGCGCTGGATGAAGCCGGTGCGCCCCGGCGACACGCTGCGCTTGAGGAGCACCGTAATCGAGTCCACGCCCTCGGGCAAGCAGCCGAACCGCGGCACGGTGCTGTTTCGCTGGGAAATCCTGAACCAGAACGGCGAAGTCGTATTGTCGATGCTCGGCCGCCAGTTGTTCCTGCGCCGCGCGCCGGCGTAGCTTCCTGAATCAGGTTCAAACGTGAGCTACAAATATTATTGGGAAGACTTCTACCCGGGGCAGGTGCGCGAGACCAGCGGCTACAGCCTGTCCGAAGAAGAGATCATCGAATTTGGCAAGAAGTACGATCCTCAGCCCTTCCATACCGACAAGGACAAGGCAAAGGAGTCCGTTTTCGGCGGACTGATCGCCAGCGGCTGGCAGACGGCCAGCATGGGCATGCGTATGCTCTGCGATCTCTACCTGCTCGAGGCGGCGAGCCTCGGGTCGCCCGGTGTCGACGAGCTGCGCTGGGTAAAACCGGTGCGCCCGGGCGACACGCTGCGGCTGAAATCGACCGTGCTCGAAACGCGCGCCTCCGCGAGCCGCCCCGACATGGGCACGGTGCGTTCGCGCTCGGAAGTCTACAACCAGCACGGCGAGCTGGTGATGCACATGTCGGGTGTCGGCATGTTCCGGCGCCGCAATCCGGGAGAGTAGCGAATTCCCGCCCAGGCTACTGCTTCCCGCCATAGCCGACCAGGCCCATCAGCAGCCGCGCGCAGCCGTACGCGCTCCAGATGAGGGCGCGCCGCCATAATGGTTGGTTATGCCACGCGCTTTTCGCCACCACCATGGCGCCGTCCTGCATGTGGTCGTGCAGGCTGCGGCGCAGCTCCTGTGAAAATGGCGCGTCGTCGACGACGATGTTGGCCTCGCGCGCCAGCATCAGGCTGAACGGATCGATGTTGGAGGAACCCACCGTAGCCCAGCGCTGGTCGATTACGGCGACCTTGGCGTGCAGGAAGCTCTTGTGATATTCGTAGATCTCCACCCCGGCGTCGAGCAGTGACCCGTACAGCGCGCGCGTGGCGTAATGCAGCAGCATGTATTCGACCCGGCCCTGCAGCAGCAGCATTACGCGCACGCCGCGCCTGGCCGCCCCACGCAGCGCATGGCGGAAGCGGGCGCCGGGGAAGAAATAGGCGTTGGCGATGATGATCTCCTCGCGCGCCTCCGCGATTGCGGCGAGATAGGCATCCTCGATGTCGGATCGATGGCGCACGTTGTCGCGCAGCGCCAGCGCGGCGCGCTGATTGCCGTGCACGATGGCACTGACCGGCGGATGCCGCTGCGCGCTGCGCCTGAGACTCGCCCAGGCGACCCGGTGCCACAGGTGCGCGGTCTGGTCCAGAACGCTCGCGATCAACGGCCCCTCGATGCGCACAGCATAGTCGTAGCGCGGCGGCGTATGCCGGGGAGTATGCATGTCGTCGATGATATTGATGCCGCCGACGAAGGCCACGCGAGCGTCCACCACCACCAGCTTGCGGTGCAGGCGCCGCAGGCGGTTGCGCCGCAGGGTGAGGGGCGAGGTCTTGGGTCCGAATATCAGCACCTCGATATTGGCCGCGGAGAGCAGCTTCCGCGTTTGCTCGAAGATGCCCTTGGAGCCGAAGCCGTCGACCAGCACATGCACCCTCACGCCGCGCCCGGCTGCGCGCACGAGCGCGGCGGCGATGCGTCTGCCGGTGTCGTCGTCGGCGAAAATGTAAGTTTCGACATAGATCTCGCTTTGTGCCGCGTCGAAGGCCTGCTCCAGCGCCGGAAAATAGGCGCTGCCGTTGGTGAGCAACTGCAGCTTGTTGCCGCCCAGGAATTCGAGCGTCATCGCAGTTCCAGTTCGACGCTCAGCGCGGCATGATCGGAGATGCGCGACCAGGGCAGGCCATGGTGCACTTCGGCGTGGCGCACGTCGAAGCCGCGCGCATAGATGCGGTCCAGGCGCAGCAGCGGGAAGGTGCTCGGATAAGTGCGCGCCGGCCGCCCGCGCTGGTCGCGGAACACCTCCTTCAGGCCGAGTTCCGCCACCAGCTGGCGCCCGGCGGAACTGCGCCAGTCGTTGAAATCGCCGGCGACGACGAGCGGCGCGCCCGCCGGCACCAGGCGCTGCACACGTTCGGTCAGCGCCATCAGCTGGCGCCGGCGTCCGCGCTCATACAAGCCGAAGTGCACGCACAGGCAGTGCAGACGCAATTCACCGAGCGCGATTTCGCAATGCAGCAGCCCGCGATGCTCGAACCGGTGAGCGGACACGTCCTGGTTCTCCGCACTGATGATCGGAAAGCGGCTGAGGATGGCGTTGCCGTGGTGACCCTGGTCGTATATCGCATTGCGGCCGTAAGCGTAGTCCTGCCACACCTCGTCGGCGAGGAACTCGTACTGCGGCGCCACCGGCCAGTTGAGGACATGCGCGGCGTGATGCGCGTGCTCGCCCTGCACTTCCTGCAGAAACACGATGTCCACATCGAGCAGGCGCAGATGGTGGCGCAGCTCGTGCACCATCATGCGCCGGTTGAAATGAGAAAAACCCTTGTGGATGTTGTAGGTAGCGAGGCGCAGTTTCATCCCGTCCTGACACTCGGTGTAGCGATGGCCATGGCGCGGATCAGGGCTTCAAGCCCTGAAACAGCTTCTCGCGCCCGACCTTGATGAGGAATTCGCCGTTGTACATGAAAATGTCGGCGGTGGCGAAAGTGTCGCCGAAAGCTTCCGGGATGAACGAGCCGGTGCCGATCACGTCCACCGGCGCGCGCGCGTGGCCGAACATCTTGCACTTGAACGGCGTGAAACCGCTGGAGCCGACGATGTGCGCCGAGTTGAAACCCGAGGCGTCCAGGGTCTGGCGCATCTTGATCACGCTCGCCACGGACACGCCGGTGCCGAACAACACCTTGCGCACGCGATCCTTGACGATGTTGAGCGTGTCCGAGTCGTAGGCCTCGTCGCCCATTACCGCCCGCACCGCCTCGTACTCGTTCAATACATGCAGCCAGTCGGCCACCAGTTCGACCGACTGCTCGTAGTCGAGCCCTTCGGCATAGCGCTCGCCATGGGTGTCGATGCGAAACGCGAGCGTGCGCGCGCTGGCGGGGTCAGCCGGCAGCCTGTCCTTGTACCACCAGCGGCAGACCTCGAGCGCATCGCTGAATTCGCGCGCATAGTAATCGACCAGCACGGTGAGTTTGTCCTGCGGGTGCGTCTCGGCGTACATTTGCGCCGCTCTCAGGGTCGAGCCGGCGTAGCCGACGATGGCATGCGGCATGGTGCCGAGGCCGTTTTCCAGGCCGTAGAAATGCGCGGTCAGGTCTTGCGAGCCGCCGATGAAGCCGATCGCACCGGAGAGCTTGGCGATGCGGCTGCCGACCGCGGCGCCGTAAGCGGCCAGAATGGACAGATCGTCGCCGCAGGCGTGGCGCGCGTGCATGTCGATGAAGGCGACTTTGGGCAGGTCGGTCGCCATCTTGTAGGCGTTGTAGGCCGAGACGCAGGCGGTGCCGACGCGGCGCAGGATCAGCGTCTCCAGTTCGACCAGCGCCGCGAATGAGCCGGTGTAGGTGAAAATCGGCTTCTGATCCGGGACGAAGGCGCCCTCCTCGTACAGCCGCGTGATCTTGAGCGGCACGGCGTCCCGCGGGTAGTATTCGCGCAGGATTTCCAGCGCCGGGTTGACGGCGCAAACGGTGCCGCGGCGCAGGAACACGCCGTAGGTCACGGTCTTGTCGCCGAACTTCTCCACGATCTGGCGCGACTTGGTGAAATACTTGTCGGTGCGCGAGAGCACGTAATCGGCAAGCTCGCGGCGCTCTGTTTCGACTTTCAAATCCAGCGGTTTGTTCATGACAGTTTTTCCAGATAAGCGCCTATTATGAACGGCGTGGCGCCTCCGCCGCAAGCGTCAGGCCTCCTACAGGTTCAGGCCCCCTGGCCAAGCGCCGGCGCAGGGCCAGGGGGCTTGACCCATGTCAATCGCCGCCGGCGCCGCTTCCCATGGACCTCCTTGTTCAGACCGTCCCTAAGCGCGCTTGCCGCGCTTTTTCGGCAGCAGCAGGATGGCGTCGCGATTGCTCCACGAAAGTGTGGACTCGGCGGCCTCTTTCCACGGCAACCAGCGGAAATCCAGGTGTTCGGTCGGTTCCAGCCGCACCGGCAATATTTCCGGCAACTCCAGACCAAATACGCGTTCCTCGTTGTGTGTCACTCCTTCGGGGTAGCGGCTGAGATGCTTCTTGAAGATCTCGAAGCGGTTTTCGATTCCCCAGTCCGTGAGACGGTACTGCGAGGCATCGATGCCGGTCTCCTCGAGCACTTCACGCGCAGCGGTTGCTATGAGCGCCTCGTCCAGGTGGTCGATGCTGCCCGTGACCGATTGCCAGAAACCGGGCCAGCCGGCGCGTTCCAGCATGAGCACCTGCAAATCGACGGTGTAAATTACCACCAGGACCGAGCGCGGGATTTTAAAGCGCGACGTCATGCAAAGATGTCATTCCGAACGAAGCGAGGAATCTGCTTCTTATACTCCAAAAGCAGATTCCTCGGACTACGCCCCGAAGGTCTCGATCCCCCTTCCTCGGTCCCGCTTGACGGGAGAGGGGAAAGTCCCCACCTCTTCGGGTGGTCCCGACCTTCGGTCTCCCACCTTGGGGGACGTCCTCGGAATGACAAGAAAAAGGTCAGGCTCCCGGAAATACCGGCAATCCCGGGTTCCAGCCGTCCGGACCGCTGACGATCGCCCAGAACGGCTTACCTTGCCCCTGCCAGTATTCCGCAGCGCCGTCGAGCACTTCTACCGCGGTGGCGAACTCTTGCTTATGGCCGGCGCCGAAATGCTTGCCATGCTCGAGCAGCAGCACGTAGCCCGGAGCCGGATGCCAGGAAAGATCGCCGAGGCAGTCTTCGAACGCGTCCCAGTTGCCGCCGAACCAGTCGGGAAAAGCGAGCGCCTTGGCCACCAGGCCGGTGAAGCCCTGCTTGTCGTGCACGCGGCCGATGTCCACGCGCCACAGCGCGAGGCCCGCTGCCTGCGCGGCCTCGGCGATGAGCCGCGTGTCCGGGCCGGTCAGGTAGACGCCGGCCTGGTCCTTGTCCTTGAGCAGTTGTTCCAGGGAGCTACTCACGGATCCGCCTGAAAGAATTGTAATGGTCGTCGGTGTAATAGTACTCGCCGGAGGTGCGCACGTCGTCCGAGGCGCCCGCGCCGGCGACGATGCGGCGCGCGCCGCGGTCGCGCGCACCCGGCGTCTGCACCGTGTATTCGCGGTAGTAGCCACGCTGGCGAGCGGGCAGCATTTTCTCGCGATTGCTGAACACGCTGCCGTCCTTGGCGTAGGCAAACGGCCCGCCCGCCTTGACGAGCGCCAGCGCCGCGCGCGCCTCACCGGGCAGACCGGCAACCGCAATATCGCCGATCAGGGCCGGGCCTCGCGCAAATGCCGCGCCGGTCAACGCCAACAGCGCGCAAAAGGCGATAACGAGCCGCTTCATGTTTGTTGGTCCGGGGTCAATCCGCACAGCCAAGAGCCGGGAGTTCTAGCTTTTTTCAGGCTATTTCTCGGCGCCGCGCAATCTGATGTGCAGCTCGCGCAGTTGCTTCTCGTCCACCGGACTGGGCGCCTGCGTCAGCAGGCATTGCGCCCGCTGCGTTTTGGGGAAGGCGATGACGTCGCGGATCGATTCGGTGCCCGCCATCATCGCGACAATGCGGTCCAGGCCGAAGGCAATGCCGCCATGGGGCGGCGCGCCGTACTGCAGCGCGTCGAGCAGGTAGCCGAATTTCAGCTTCGCTTCCTCCGCTCCGATGGCGAGCGCGCGGAACACCTTGGACTGCACCTCCTCGCGATGGATGCGCACCGAGCCGCCGCCGATTTCCGATCCGTTCAGCACCATATCGTAAGCCTTGGCAATCGCCTTGGACGGATCGGTGCCGAGGTAGTCCTCGTGGCCGTCCTTGGGTGCGGTGAAGGGATGGTGCATGGCGACCCAGCGCTTGGCTTCGTCGTCGTACTCGAACATGGGGAAGTCCACCACCCACAGCGGCTTCCAGCCCTGCACGGCAAATCCTTTTTCATGGCCGATCTTGACCCGCAACGCGCCCAGCGCATCGTTCACAATCTTGGCCTTGTCGGCACCGAAGAAAACGAGGTCGCCGTCTTTGGCGCCGGAGCGCTCGACGATGGCGTTGAGCGCCGCATCGGAAAGATTCTTCACTATGGGCGATTGCAATCCCTCGCGGCCCTTGGCGATCTCGTTGACCTTGATATAGGCGAGACCCCTGGCGCCGTAGATGCCGACGAACTGGGTATAGGCGTCGATCTCGCCGCGGGTGAGCGCGCCGCCTCCGGGAATGCGCAGCCCGGCCACGCGTCCGCCGGCCGCATTGGCCGGGGCGGAGAACACCTTGAACTCGACGCTTTTCATGATGTCGGTAAGTTCCGTGAACTCAAGCGCCACGCGCAGATCGGGCTTGTCCGAGCCGTAGCGCGCCATCGCCTCGGCATAGGCCATGACCGGGAACGGATCGGGCAGATCCACAGCCAGCGCCTGCTTGAACACGGTGCGCATCAGCGCTTCCATGATGCTGCGGATTTCTTCCTCCGCCAGGAACGAGGTTTCGATATCGATCTGGGTAAACTCGGGCTGGCGGTCGGCGCGCAGATCCTCGTCGCGGAAGCACTTGGTGATCTGGTAGTAGCGGTCGAAGCCCGCAATCATCAGCATCTGCTTGAACAGCTGCGGCGACTGCGGCAGGGCGAAGAACATGCCGGCTTGCACACGCGAAGGCACCAGGTAGTCGCGTGCCCCCTCCGGGGTGGACTTGGCGAGCATCGGCGTCTCGATGTCGATGAACCCCGCCTCATCCAGATACCGGCGCACCGCCATCGCCACCTTGTAGCGCAGGCGCAGGTTCGCCTGCATCTGCGGCCGGCGCAGGTCGATCACGCGGTGGGTGAGTCGGGTGGTCTCCGACAGGTTGTCTTCGTCGAGCTGGAACGGCGGCGTGACCGCCGGGTTGAGGATCTCGAGCTCGTGGCACAGCACCTCGATCTCGCCGCTCTTGAGTTTCGGATTCACCAGCGCCGGCTCGCGCCGGATCACCTTGCCCGCCACCCTGATCACGAATTCGTTGCGGATTTTCTCCGCTACCGCGAATACCTGCGGCCGCGTCGGATGGCACACGATCTGAACGATGCCTTCGCGGTCGCGCAAATCGATGAAAATCACGCCGCCGTGGTCGCGCCGGGTGTTGACCCACCCACACAGGGTGACCGTCTGATCGAGCGCGGCGGCGCTAACCAGGCCGCAGTAGTGGGTACGCATAGTGTTGGTTATCGGTGATGAAGACAGGTAATGAGTCATGGGTAATGGGCGGGCGGCATCACTCATTACCCATTGCCCATTACTAAATCATGACTTCCTTTTTCCGCTCCCGTTCGGCGGCGCCACACCCATGGAAATAACGTATTTCAGCGCCGTGTCCACGCTCATCGCGAGTTCGATCACGTCCTTGCGCTGCATCATCACGAAGTAACCGCCGGTCGGGTTGGGGGTGGTCGGCACATAGACGCTTACGTAATCGCCCTGCAGATGATTAATGACGTCGCCACCCGGGGTTCCGGTGAGAAAGGCGATCGTCCACATGCCCTCGCGCGGCCACTGCACCAGCAGCGCCTTGCGAAACGCCTCGCCGCTGGAGGAAAACAGCGTATCGCTCACCTGCTTGACGCTGGAATAGATCGAACTCACCACCGGAATGCGGTGCAGGATTTCGTTCCAGAAATACACCAGACGCTGGCCGATGAAATTCGCCGTCACCGCTCCGGTCAGAAACACGATCAACAGCGTCAGCAGCACGCCCAGGCCCGGGATATGCATGCCGAGCCAGTTCTCGGTGCGAAGCGCAAGCGGGAGCAGCAGCAAGGTCTGGTCGAGCATGTCGACCACCAGCTTCAAAACCCAGATGGTGATGACCAGTGGAATCCAGATCAGCAGCCCGGTGATGAGGTATTTTTTCATTCAGCCTTGGCTGTGCTCGGGGGAGCAGCCGGTGCCGCGGCCGCGGCAGGCCGGGCTTTAGGCTTGACGTCGCGCTTGCTCTTGCTCTCGCTCTCGCTCGTGATCTCAGTCTTGGTCTCGGTCTTCGCTGCAGCTTCGCTCTTGCCTGCGGTCTTGGCCGCGGGCTTGGCGCCGCTGTTCTTGAAATCGGTCGCATACCAGCCGCTACCCTTCAACTTAAAGCCGGCGGCGGTAAGCATCTTGCCGAAAGTCTTCTTGCTGCATTCGGGACAGACGCTCAACAAGGGATCGCTCAGCTTTCGCAGGTACTCTTTCTGGAACCCGCAGGTCGAGCAACGATATTCGTAAATAGGCACGGCGGCCTCCATCCATCCAACGAAAAAGACATCGATTATAACGGAAAAGCAGGGCTTCCCCATGGCTAATATATGGGCAAACCCTGCATTTTCAAGGAGCTAAGCTGAAAAATCCGGCCTGCATCCCACCTTGGCGCAGGGCTAGAACGGGATGTCGTCGTCCATGTCCTGGAACTGGCCGGCAGGTTTTTTCGCCGGCTTGGATTCTCCCGCCGCGGACGGCTCGCGCATTTCGCGCGGTTCACCCCCGCCCATGCCACTGCGGGAACCCAGCATCTGCATGACGTCGGCGATGATGTCGGTGCTGTAGCGGTCCTGGCCTTCCTTGTCCTGCCATTTGCGCGTGCGCAGCTTGCCCTCGATATAGACCTGGCTGCCCTTCTTCAGGTATTCGCCGCATATTTCGGCGAGCCTGCCGAAACTCGATATGCGGTGCCATTCCGTCGCCTCTTTCTTTTCGTTCGTGGCCTTGTCAGTCCATTTGTCCGTTGTAGCCACCGAGAAATTGCAGACCGCCTTGCCATCGGGCAGGAAGCGAGTCTCGGGGTCTTTGCCTAGGTTGCCTACGACTATCACTTTGTTGACCGATGCCATTTCGACTCTCCTTTTGAGTTTTCTATCCAGTACTACCTGGCCGACCCGTTGCCCAGCGCCGCGCCTCCGACCGCGTCCGCGCCGCGTTCGCGCGCGCGCCGCGGCACCCGCATGCCTGCGGCGCTTATCCCCCACAACGCAATCAGTGCCGCGCCAAACACAAATACCGGCGCCTGCCCCTGATGCTGCATCAGCCAGCCGCCCGCGGCGCCGCCAACGAACAGGCCCAGCGACTGGGTGGTGTTGTACACGCCCAAGGCCGTGCCCTTGGCGCGCCCCGGCGCCGTGCGCGACACCAGCGACGGCAGGCTCGCCTCAAGTATATTGAAAGCAACGAAGAAGCCCAGCATCAGGATGACAAGCGCGGTGAAATTTTGCAGCGCGAACACGAAGCCCAGTTGCACCACCGCCATCAGCCCGACGCAGGCAAGGAATACCGGCTTCATGCGGTCCTTTTTCTCGGCGTAGAAAATCGGCGGCAGCATCAGCAGGAAAGACGCCAGCACCACCGGCAGATAAACTTTCCAATGCTGGTCCACCGAGAGTCCGCCCGCGCTCACCAGGGCGAGCGGCACGACAACGAAAATCGCCATCTGCACCACATGCAGCGAGAAAATGCCGAAGTTGAGCCGCAGCAGGTCCGGGTTTCTCAGCACGTCGCCCAGGCGGGCGGGTTCGACGTGCTCCTCGGCCTCGATTCTTGCCAACGCCTCTTCCGGCACCACGCTCACCACCACCCAGATCGCCAAGAGCGCCAGCACGCCGGTGAGAACGAAAATGCCGCCCATGCCGATGTGGCGGTAGAGCAGGGGCGAGCCGACCAGGGACAGGGCGAACATCAAGCCGATGCTCGAACCCACCAGCGCCATCGCCTTGGTGCGGTGCTGCTCGCGCGTCAGGTCTGAGAGAAACGCCATCACCGGCGCGGAGATCGCGCCCGCGCCCTGGACGGCCCGGCCGGCGATGATGACGTAAATGTCGTCCCCGATGGCGGCGATAAAGCTGCCCAGCGCAAACAGCACCAGGCCCAGAATGATGATGCGCTTCCTGCCGTAGCGGTCGGAGGCCATGCCGTAGGGGATCTGCAGCACGCCCTGGGTCAGGCCATAGGTGCCGAGCGCAATGCCCACCAGGGTGTGGTCGTCGCCGCCTTTGAGGTGCATCGCGTGCACCGCGAACACCGGCAGGATCAGGAACAGGCCGAGCATGCGCAGGGCAAAAATCGAGGCAAGAGAAAGACTTGCGCGGATTTCCAGGGGCGACATGCGGTTGGAGGAAACGGACGACATAACGTGGCGGTAGCGCAACGGCAGCGTAATCTCGTATATTAGCAGGTTTGTATCTCCGGCCAGCGCCCAAGCCATGGACCAAATCAGGATTCGCGGCGCACGCACGCACAATCTCAAGAATCTCAACCTCGATCTGCCGCGCAACCGGCTGATCGTGATCACAGGGCTGTCCGGTTCGGGCAAGTCCTCGCTCGCGTTCGATACGCTCTACGCCGAAGGCCAACGACGCTACGTGGAATCGCTGTCCGCGTATGCGCGGCAGTTCCTGCAGCTCATGGAAAAACCCGACGTCGACCTGATCGAGGGCCTGTCGCCCGCGATCGCCATCGAGCAGAAAGCCACCAGCCACAACCCGCGCTCCACCGTCGGCACGGTGACCGAGATCCACGACTATCTGCGCCTCCTGTACGCCCGCGTCGGCACGCCCTACTGCCCCGAGCACGCGCTGCCGCTGGAGGCGCAGTCGGTGGCGCAAATGGTCGACCACGTGCTCGCGCTGCCCGAGGACTCGAGGCTGATGATCCTCGCGCCCGTCGTCGCCGGAAGAAAGGGCGAGCAGGCCGATCTGTTCGCCGAGCTGCGCGCGCAGGGCTTCGTGCGCCTGCGCGTGGACGGCAAGATCTACGACATCGACGCCCTGCCCAAGCTCTCCAAGAACGTCAAGCACACCACCGACGTGGTGGTGGACCGGCTCAAGGTCAGGCCGGAGTTGAAGCAGCGCCTGGCCGAATCCTTCGAGACCGCCCTGCGTCATGCCGATGGCCGCGCCATCGCCGTGGAAACGGACTCGGGCAAGGAGCACCTGTTCTCGGCCAAGTTCGCCTGTCCGGCGTGCAGTTATTCCCTGGCCGAACTCGAACCGCGCCTGTTCTCTTTCAACAATCCCCTGGGCGCCTGCCCGGAATGCGACGGCCTGGGCGCGATCGAGTTCTTCGATCCGCGCCGCGTGGTGGCGCACCCGCATTTGAGTCTTGCCAGCGGCGCGATCAAGGGCTGGGACCGGCGCAACCAGTTCTACTTCCAGATGATCACCAGCCTCGCCGCGCATTTCGGCTTCGAGGTCGAGGCGGCGTTCGATAAGCTGCCGCAATCGGCGCAGGACATCGTGCTCTACGGCAGCAAGGAAAAAATCCCGTTCTCCTACCTGAGCGAACGCGGCCGCACCGTCGTGCGCGAGCACGACTTCGAGGGCGTGATCCCGAATCTCGCGCGCCGCTACCGGGAGACCGATTCCATCGTGGTGCGCGAGGAACTGGCGAAATACCTGAACAGCAAGCTCTGCCCGGCCTGCGGCGGCACGCGCCTGCGCGCCGAGGCGCGCAACGTCAAGATCGCCGATAAGGCGATTTTCGAGGTGAGCGCCATGCCGCTCAAGCGCGGCCTCGCGTTTTTCCAGGGCCTCAAGCTGCCCGGCCACAGGGCGGCGATCGCCGACAGGATCGTGAAGGAAATCGCTTCGCGCCTCTCCTTCCTCAATAACGTCGGCCTGGATTACCTTTCGCTCGACCGCTCCGCCGACTCGCTCTCGGGCGGTGAAGCGCAGAGGATCCGGCTCGCGAGCCAGATCGGTTCCGGCCTCACCGGCGTGATGTACGTACTCGACGAACCCTCGATCGGCCTGCACCAGCGCGACAACGGGCGGCTGCTGGCCACGCTCAAGCACCTGCGCGACTTGGGCAACACCGTGATCGTGGTCGAGCACGACGAGGAGGCAATCCTGTCCGCGGACTATGTGGTCGACATGGGCCCGGGCGCGGGCGAGCACGGCGGGAAGCTGGTGGCCGAGGGCACGCCACAGGAAATCATGCAGAACCCCGCTTCACTCACCGGGAAGTATCTCGCCGGGCGCATCGAAATCCCGATGCCCAAGCGCCGCCACCGCTACGACAAGGCGCGCGTGCTGCGGCTTCGCGGCGCCAGCGGCAACAATCTGAAGAGCGTGGACCTGGACCTGCCGATAGGCCTGTTCGTCTGCGTCACCGGCGTATCGGGCTCGGGCAAATCGACGCTGGTGAACGACACCCTCTACCAGGCCGCGGCCCAGCACCTCTACGGCAGCAGCGGCGAACCCGCGCCGCACGAATCGGTCGACGGGCTGGAATACTTCGACAAGGTGATCAGCGTCGACCAGAGCCCGATCGGGCGCACGCCGCGCTCCAATCCGGCCACCTACACCGGTCTGTTCACGCCCATCCGCGAACTGTTCGCGGGCGTCCCCGCGGCGCGCGAGCGCGGCTACGGGCCGGGGCGATTCTCCTTCAACGTCAAGGGCGGGCGCTGCGAGGCCTGCCAGGGCGACGGCGTGCTCAAGGTGGAAATGCACTTCCTGCCCGATATCTACGTGCCTTGCGACGTCTGCCACGGCAAGCGCTACAGCCGCGAAACGCTGGAAGTGCAGTACAAGGGCAAAAGTGTCCACGACGTGCTGAAACTGACCGTGGAGCAGGCGCACGGGTTCTTCAGCGCCGTGCCCATCGTGGCGCGCAAGTTGAAGACCCTGCTCGATGTCGGCCTGGGCTACGTCGAGCTCGGCCAGTCGGCGACCACGCTCTCCGGCGGCGAGGCGCAGCGGGTGAAGCTGTCGCTGGAACTCTCCAAGCGCGACACCGGGCGCACGCTCTACATCCTGGACGAACCCACCACCGGGCTGCACTTTCAGGACATCGACCTGCTGCTGCAGGTGCTGCACCGGCTGCGCGACCACGGCAACAGCGTGGTGGTGATCGAGCACAACCTCGACGTGATCAAGACCGCGGACTGGGTCATCGACCTCGGCCCGGAGGGTGGCGACGGCGGCGGCCGCATCATCGCCCAGGGTACGCCCGAGGACGTGGCCGAGAACCCGGCGAGCTTCACCGGGCAATATCTGAAAGCGGTGTTGGGGAAGAAGAAGGCGGCATGAGCAGGGAGCAGGGGCGCCAAAGGGCGGAAGAGGGGCCCCGGCGCCAGCCGGGGATCTGACCCCGAAGGCGACCGTGGGCGGCCGGCGCCCCTTCGCGTCCGAATTCGGGTCGCATCCCCATCCTGCGGATGTGGCCCCTGCTCCGCCTCATCGGCCGCCCACGCGTAGCGGGGATGCGACCGCCCGCGATTGCCGCCTGACGCCGACAGCGCCTGCTCGTGGATTGCGACAACGGTTCGGAGGCGGCCGCATAGCGCGCAGTCCGCGCCAAGCTCAGACGGCCAGTTCAGGCATATTCCGAAACAGCCCCAGCACCTCCGGATTGGCGAGGGCGTCGGTGTGGGTCACCGGCATGCCGTGCACCATCGCCTTCACCGCGAGCTCCACCACCTTGCCGTTCTTGGTGCGCGGAATGTCGGGCACCTGCACGATGCGCGCCGGCACGTGCCGCGGCGTGGTGTGCTCGCGGATCTGGCGGCGGATGCGCGCTTCCAGCGCCGCGTCGAGCACGAGGCCCGGGCGCAGCTTGACGAACAGCACCACGCGTGTGTCGCTCGGCTGCTCCGGCGGCCATAGCTGGCCGATGGCGACCGACTCCTCCACCGCATCGATTTTCTCGACCTGACCGTAGATTTCGGCGGTGCCGATGCGCACGCCGCCGGGATTCAGCGTCGCATCCGAGCGCCCATAGACGATCATGGTCCCGCGCGCGGTCAGCTCGCAGTAATCGCCGTGGCACCACACATTGGGATAGCGTGCGAAATAGGCCTCGTGGTAGCGCTTGCCACCCGGGTCATTCCAGAAGCCGATGGGCATCGACGGAAACGGCCGGGTGCAGACGAGCTCGCCTTTTTGCCCCACCAGCGCGCGACCGTCCTCGTCCCAGACCTCGACCTTCATCCCCAGGCTGCGGCATTGCAGCTCGCCGCGCCACACCGGCAGGATGGGATTGGCGTCGGCGAACGCCGCCATGATGTCGGTGCCGCCGGAAATAGAAGACAGGCACACGTCGCGCTTGATCTCGCGATAGACGTAATCGTAGCTCTCCGGCACCAGCGGCGAGCCGGTGGAAATGATAGTGCGCACGGAGGCCAGGCTGTGGGTCTTTCCCGGTTTCAGGCCGCGCTTGGCGATCGCGTCGATAAATTTGGCCGAGGTGCCGAACTGGGTGAAGCGCTCGGCATCGCAGTAGTCGAACAGGATCGCGGCGTCGCGCATGAAGGGCGAGCCGTCGTAGAGCATGATGCTCGCCTCGGCGAGCAGACCCTGGAACAGCAGGTTCCACATCACCCAGTTGCAGGTGGTGTAGTAGAAAAAGCGGTCGAGCGGCCGCACATCGAACTGCAGCTTGTAGGTCTTGAGCCCGGCGAGCAGTGTCCCGCCCGCGCCGTGCACGATGCATTTGGGCTTGCCGGTGGTGCCCGAGGTAAACAGAATGTAGAGCGGATGGTCGAACGGCAGCTGCTCGTAGGCGATCGCGCCCGGCGCATAAGGCGCGATCCAGTCGGCGTAGCGCAGCGCATTGGCGATACCCGACACCTCGGGCGCGGCCGACGACTGAAAGGGGTGCACAGCCGACTGAAAGGAGTGCAAAGCCGACTGAAAGGAGTGCAAAGCCAAGTGCGGCACCACCACCACGCGGCGCACGCTCGGCAGCTGTGCCGCGATCTCCTGCACGCGCGCGAGCGAGTCGTGCGCTTTTCCGTTGTAAAGGTAGCCGTCGGCGCAGAACAGCAGCTTCGGCCCGGTCTGGCCGAAGCGGTCGAGCACGCCGGCCGAGCCGAAATCGGGCGAGCAGGAAGACCAGACCGCGCCGATCGAGATCGCCGCCAGCGCGAGCACCGCCGTTTCGGGCATGTTGGGGATGAAGGCGGCGACGCGGTCGCCCGCGACCAGGCCCTCGGCGCGCATGGCCTGGGCGACGCGCGACACCTCGGAATGCAGTTCGGCATGGCTGATGCGGCGGCGAAAGCCGGTCTCGTCCCAGAAGACGAAAGCATCGGCGGCGTCGCGCCGGCGCAGCATGTTTTCGGCGAAATTGAGCCGCGCCTCGGGAAACCACCTGGCGCCGGGCATGCGCTCGCCGTCAACGAGCACGCGCGCGCCTTTTTTCGAGGCGATCACGCCGCAGGATTCCCACACCGAATCCCAGAACTGCTCTGGATGGTCCACGCTCCAGGCGTAGAAATCCGGATAGGTGTTGAGTCCGAGCTTCCAGCGCCGAATCGCCCGGCGCGCGAAAGCGGTAACATTGGCCTCTTCGATCAGCGCCTGGCTGGGCGCCCACATCGGTTGTTCGGACATCGGTTACTCCATCGGGTCATGGGTTGTACTCTATTCCCTTCAGCGGACAACCGGGCCGCGCAGCGGCTGTTGCGGCGCAGACTGATGCCGCCTAGCGGCGCGGCATTATGCCGTAGCCAGAGGCTCGAATACGGCTTGAATCCGCGGCCGCAAGTCCCTCCCTCGATTCCGGCCTGATATAGTAACCGCACGTAAGGCATGATGGAATGGGCGTCTCGATCCGAGCATGATCTTCCCGCTCACATGGAGCAGAGCTTTGCTGCTGGGCGCATGCCTCGTCGCGGCTGCCGCCCGGGCGCAACTGCCCGCGCAGCGCTGTGCCGGACCGCCTTCGGCGCCGGTCGCGGGCTCGCGCGAGCCGACGGTGAAGGACTACGAGCAGATACTGCTGCGCCAGCCGCGCAACGCGCATGATTACTATGACCACGGCGTCCTGCACGAGCGCATGGGCCAGTACACGAGCGCGATCCTGGATTACACCAGCGCGATCGGCCTCGATCCCTGCCTGGCGCAGGCGTACGAGCGTCGCGGCGCCGTCTACGCGAGCCTCGGCCAGTTCGAGCGCGCGCTGCAGGAAGCGGACGAGGCGATCCGCATCGACCCGAACTCTTCCTCGGTCTACGTCAATCGCGGCGCAACCTACGAGGCCATGGGCCAGAATCAGCGCGCCCTCGCCGACTTCAGCCAGGCGATCGCGCTGGATCCGCAGTCTGCAAACGCGTACGTCAGGCGCGGGGCAAGCTTTGAGCTGGCCGGCGAGTTCGACCGGGCGGTCCAGGAATACGGCGAGGCCATCCGCATCAATCCGGGCGACGCGCAGGCTTTCTTTTTTCGCGGCAGGACCCTGATCCGGCAGCGTCAGTTCGAGCGCGCGCTCGATGATCTGGACCGGGCGCTACGCCTGAACCCGCGCGATGCGAAGGCGCACCAGAGCCGCGCCGCCGTGTTCGCCGCCATCGGCGATCACGCGCGCTCGATCCAGGACTACAGCGAGGCGATCCGGCTCGACGCGCAGTACGCGCTCGCCTATCAGGGCCGCGGCGACGCCTATGCGAGGACGGGCCAGCCCGAGCGCGCGCTCCAGGACTACACCGAGGCGATACGCCTCAACCCGAAGAACGCCTACGCCTATTACAGCCGTGGCCTCGTCCGCGCCGGAATGAGGGATCATCAGCGGGCGATCGAGGACCTGAACGAGGCGATCCAGCGCAAGCCGGATTTTGCCCTCGCCTTGCGCAGTCGCGGCATGAGCTACCAGAAGCTCAACCAGTATGAGCGCGCCGTGGCCGATTTCGATGCGGCCATCCGCCTCGACCCGCGCGACACCATAGCGCTGAACGAACTCGCGTGGCTGCTCGCAACATCAAAGCAGGAGCAATGGCGCGACGGCAAGCGGGCGGTGGAGCTGGCGCGCGCCGCCTGCAACATCACCGGCTGGAAAATCCCGGGCCTGTTCGATACCTATGCCGCCGCGCTCGCCGAGGCCGGGAAGTTCGAGGATGCCGTCAAATGGCAGGAGGCGGCGCTGGAGTCGTCTGAGTTCGCGCGCGCGCAGGGCGCGGGCGCAAGCGAGCGGCTGCGCCTGTACCGGGAAGGCAAACCCTATCGCGCGCCGTAGGACGCGCGACGCACGTTATCGAGTTGCAGCAACTCGCCGTGCGCGAGCAGT
>Ga0208080_1000438_pt1 | contig 20985 bp, 16 predicted proteins | sample NGESurdeep092012_3_FD_184476 | JGI IMG/M metagenome (GOLD analysis project Ga0208080, IMG submission 184476) | Arctic peat soil microbial communities from Barrow, Alaska - NGEE Surface sample 210-3 deep-092012 (SPAdes) | ecosystem: Environmental > Terrestrial > Soil > Wetlands > Peat ...
TGGTGGATTGCGCGGAGAGATCGCTCGCCGTGTGCGCGATCTCGCCAGCCGTGGCGGCCATCTCCTCCGAGCCTGCGGTGATCTCCGCCGACATCACGCTCGTCTCCCGCGCCGCGCCGGCGATGGCCTGCGCCAACCGGCGGAGCTCGAGAATCATCGCGCCAATCGCGCGGCTCAGACGACCGATCTCGTCGTCGGCCGAGAGTCGGCGCAGCTGCACCGAAAAATCGCCGGCAGCCACCGCCTCGGCCGCCTCGGCGAGCTCGCGCGCCGGGATGAAGATGCGCCGTTGAAGAAACTGATTCATCGCGGCGAGCGGCAGCACGAGCACCAGAAGTACTGCTGCCGCTCCACCCAGTACGACGAGCCGGGCAGTGCGGAAAGGCGCGGCGATCTCCGCCGTCGGCAGATGGGCGACGATGCGCCAGCGCCCCGCATTGGCGCGCAATGCGAGGGCGCGCTCGGTGACGCTGTCCACAGCGACCGAGACTGCCTGCGCGCTGTCTGCACCCCCGCTCGGCATACCCTGAAGCCGGTGCCCCGCGTTCGCCGAATCGGAGCTGAGAAGGACGCGGTCCGTCGAGTCGAGCACGTCAATGTGCACGCCCGCTCCGGCAGAGGAGAGAGACTGCACAAACGGCGCAATGCTGAATCCGAGCTTCACGACGCCGGCCTTGGCGCTCCCATCCTTCACGACTGTCGCGAGCGAGACGGTGATCTGATGCGCTGACGAATCGTACGCCACGTCGACGGACGAGACTCCGTCGCGCCAGGCGGACTGCCACCAGGCTTCGTCGCTCTGCACGAAGTCCGAGCTGAGCTGAGTCGTCACCGCGTTGTATCCGTTCGCGTCGGTGAGCAGAATCTCCGCGGCCTCGAGCTGAGGCAGGAGGTCGCGAAGGAATTGGCGCGTGGTCGGCGCCACGTTCATCGAGCGCTCCCGGTCGAACCGCTTTTCGAGCTCGGCGACGTCGGCGCCGACGATGCCGAGCGCTCGCGCGCGAGCGCCGCCTTCCCGCGCCGCGCCGACGATCTCCGGGGTCAGCGCGAGCACCTTCGCTTGACGCGTGCGGTCATCGAGCGCCTGCGTGACGACGATGCGCGCGCGCGATGCCGCGTCGGCGACTCGCGTGTCGCCCTGCTGCTCGGCGTCGCGCCCGAGGAGCATGTTGGCTCCGGCAGCGAGCAGCAGTACGGCGAGCGCAGCGCCGAATCCCGCGCCGATGATGAAGCGGCGGTGCAGCGAGGGAGCCTGGCGACCCCGAATGGGCGAGAAGAGCGAGAAAATCGACATCGATGACGTAGGACCGTAGCGAGGACGTGTGACGAGCGGACTATCGTACGACGCGTCGGCGCGGCGTGCTTGAATGCCCCTCACATGGTACTAAATTGCCAAGACCATGACAGACTTCGCACCACCACATCCCGCCGGCGACGCGCCAGTCGCGTACGATCCTGCCGCCATCGAACGGAAGTGGCAAGCGCGCTGGCAGGCAGAGGGGACAAACTCGCCTGATCTGGCGAACGGGGCGAACCCGTTCTACGCGCTCATGATGTTCCCGTATCCGAGCGCGGAAGGGCTCCATGTGGGCAACCTCTTCGCCTTCACGGGGAACGACATTCATGGACGATTCCAGCGGCTGCAGGGGCACACGGTGTTCCAGCCCTTCGGATTCGACGCGTTCGGCATTCACTCCGAGAACTACGCGATCAAGGTTGGCATTCATCCGGGCGAGCTGATTCCTCGCAATATCGACACCTTCCGCCGCCAGGTTCAACGCGCGGGCCTCATGGTCGATTGGCGGCACGAGCTGTCGACGACGGATCCGTCCTACTACAAGTGGACGCAGTGGATCTTTCTGCAGCTCTACAAGCAAGGTCTCGCCTACAAGAAGGCGGCGGCGGTCAACTGGTGCCCCTTCGACAAGACGGTGCTCGCCAACGAGCAGGTCATCGGTGGCGCGTGCGAGCGCTGTGGCACGATGGTGGAGCAGCGATTCCTGGAGCAGTGGTTCTTTCGCATCACGGACTATGCGGGACGCCTGCTCGCGAACCTCGACGGGCTCGATTGGTCGGATAGCACGAAGACGGCGCAGCGGAACTGGATCGGCAGGTCCGAGGGCGCGGAGATCATCTTCGTCGTGCAGGACGTCATGGAGTTCGCGGGAAGCGCGACAGCGAGCGCCGGACGCTCGGGTGAAGTCGCGGTGACGGCGCTCGAGGTTCGCGTGTTCACCACGCGTGCCGACACGATCTTCGGCGCGACGTATCTCGTGCTGTCGCCCGAGCATCCGCTCGTCGAATCGATCACGAGCGACGAACAGCGGGAAGAAGTGAAGCAGTACGTCGCGAAGGCCGCGAAACAGGATCTCGTGAGCCGCAAGACGACGAAAGAAAAGAGCGGCGTCTTCACCGGCGCATACGCGACGAATCCTGCGACCGGCGAGCCGATTCCGATCTGGATCGCCGACTACGTGCTGATGGAATACGGTACGGGCGCCATCATGGCCGTGCCGGGACATGACGAGCGCGATCACGAGTTCGCGAGGGCTTACGATCTCCCGATCGTGCGCGTCATCGCTGGAGAGGAGCATTCGACGGACACGCCGATCGGCGATGCCGCGTTCACGGAGACCGACGGTTGTCGTCTCGTGAACTCCGGTCGCTTCAATGAGCTGAGCGTCTCCGAGGGCATGATCGCGATCACGACCGAGCTCGCGGCGCACCACGCCGCGATCCCGGTCGTGAATTATCGTCTGCACGACTGGTGCATCTCTCGCCAGCGCTACTGGGGGCCGCCGATCCCGATCGTGTACTGCGACAACTGCGGTGTCGTGCCGGTGCCGGAGGATCAGCTGCCGGTCCTGCTTCCGGCGATCGAGGATTTTCGTCCGGATGATTCGGGGGTGAGCCCGCTCGCGCGCCACGCAGAGTGGTATCACACGACCTGTCCGACGTGTGACGGGCCGGCGCGTCGCGAGACGGACGTGAGCGACACCTTTCTCGACAGCGCCTGGTACTTTCTGCGCTATCCGAGCAGCGATCGCGACGATGTGCCATTCGATGATGCGCTGACGAAGAAGTGGCTGCCGGTGCACAGCTACATCGGCGGCAACGAGCACGCCGTGCTGCATCTGCTCTACTCGCGCTTCGTGACGATGGTGTTGCACGATGCGGGATTCATCGATTTCGAGGAGCCATTCACGCGCTTCCGCGCGCACGGCATGATCGTGCGCGAGGGCGCGAAGATGTCGAAGAGTCGCGGCAACGTGGTGAACCCGGACGACTACATCACCGAGTGGGGCGCGGATGCATTCCGCACCTACCTGATGTTCCTCGGCCCGTACGAGGAAGGGGGTGACTTCCAGGACAGGGGCATCTCGGGAGTGAAGCGCTTCCTCGATCGTCTCTGGCGCTCCGTGCAGGACGCGCGCACCGAGGGCGACCTGGAGCCGGAGGTGCAGCGCAAGCTGCACCAGACGATCAAGAAGGTTGGCGAGGACATTCCGCGACTCGGCTACAACACCGCCATCGCGGCGATGATGGAATACATGAACACCATGCGGTCCGGCGAGCGCAAACCGCACATCGACGAAGTGCGCCCGCTCGTGCAGATGGTGAGTCCCTTCGCGCCACACATTGCCGAGGAACTCTGGTCGGTGCTGGAGGGAGGGGGGCACAACACGACGAGTGTGTTCGCCGCCGGTTGGCCGAGCTACGATCCGGCGCTCGTCGCGGAGAACACGGTCACGATGGCCGTTCAGGTGAACGGCAAGACCCGAGGCACGGTCACCGTAGCGAAAACCTTCACGCAGGACGACGCGCTGGCTGCGGCGATGGCGGAGCCGACGATCGCGAAGTTCGTGACCGGACCGGCGAAGAAAGTTATTTTCGTGCCCGGGCGAATGCTGAACATCGTGGTCTGACCGCCGTCTTCAGAACCGTACTCCGACCGTCAGCGGCACAGTCAGCAGCGGCCGTCCGTCCGCCAGCATCACATGCAGCCGCGCTTCCGCGACCGCCGAGAAGCCCGTGAGCGGGATCTCCACGCCCGTGCCGACGTTGACACCGGGGCGCGTGCCCTCCTTCGTCGCATTGTAGATCGCGATGCCGCCGCTGACGAAGGTCTGCGCCGTGGACTGCTGAAGACGATAGACAATGGTCGTTCCGAGCGAGAGGACGTTCGAGTCGTCGCCGGTGTGGCCCGACTTGAGCGCGAAGCGCTGAAAGAGCGCCTCGCCACGCAGCGAGTACGGCTGGCCGCTCACGGCGTACTCGACGACGCCGCCAAGCGCGTATCCTGCCGCGTGATCGTCGGCGAGACGGCCGACCGGAATGGCGATGCCCGCCGTGACGCCGTAGAGCGGAACGTAGAAGTCCGACTGCGTGCGCGGGGCCGGCGCTGGTGGATTCGGCGTGGGGCCGGACGTCTGTGCAGACGCAGTCGAGGCGAGTGCGCCGGCGAGGATGAGCGTGAAGAGAGCTGTCTTGAGACGCATGACGTGAGAGTTTGGGAGAGAAATCAAAAGTCGCAACGACAAATTCCTGCCTTCAGCATGTCAGAGCATCCGCGCGATCCATTCTCCGACAAAGTAGCCCACGCCGGCGACGCCGAGCCCGACGACGAACATGTCGATTCCGGAGCGGAAGACGCCGCGGCCGGTAAAGATCGACCGGGCTGCGCCCACCACCCAGTGCGACAGCATCGACACCGCGAACGCGACGACGGCAGCGGTACGCCCATCGAGGAAAAAGAAGGGAAGTACCGGAATGAGCGCACCGATCGCCGTCGCCGTTCCGGTGATCCAGGCCTCACGAAACGGCGACGTCGCCGACTCGCTGATGCCAAGCTCCTCCTGTACCTGTTCGGCGAGCATCTGTTCCGGATTGGCCATCACCTGCGTCGCGAGCGCGTACGCGCGGTCGCGGTCGATGCCCTTCGCTTCGTAGATGAGGGCGAGCTCGTCGCGCTCGATCTCGGGCATGAGCGCGATCTCGTCTCGCTCCATCGCGATCTCGTGCGCATACACCTCACGCTCGCTCTGCGCGGCGAGATAGCCGCTCGATCCCATCGAGAGCGCGTCGGCAATGAGGCCCGCGACGCCGGCGACGATCACGGCATGGTAGTTCGCTCCGGCCGACGCGCCGATAACACCCGCGACGAGACCGAAGTTCGCCGTGAGGCCGTCATTGAACCCGTAAATGACGTTCCGTAGGAAGCCGCCAGCTCCCGTCTTGTGCCAGGACTCGCCCGTTCGGCCCGCGACGGCATTCAGCGTCGACGCGTGCTCGGCCGACTCCTTGGCGAGCAGCAGAGCTTCATCGCGTCCGGCGACATTCCGACCGGTGGTCCGATGCATGTCGAGGTACGCCTTGACCTCGCGCCCCTCCTCGGCGAGCAGCATCGGGAGCAGGAAGTTCGGTCCGAAGCGCCGCCCGAGAAACGCGAGGAGACGCGTGCGCGCCGTCGGCCGGTACGGCCCGATGCGGCGGCCATGGCGCGTCAACAGGGCGGCCCAGATCTCGAGGTGTCTGTCTTCAACGTCAGCCAGACGCCGATAGATGTCCTGCTTGGCTGGGTCCGGCTCGGCATCGGCCAGAAGGCGATAGAGATACGCCGCATCGGCCTCGTCCTGCCAATGATGCTCGAATGCGTCGAGGTCGGGGGTGTCGGTCTGCGCTTCTTCAGGTGGGGTGAGCGTGGCCATGGTCGAAATATGACATCATGGAGAAGGCGATGTCGGATTGCCGACATCAGACCCCCTCGCTGGGATTGGTGCTCCTGAGCCGGCATGTCCTTTAAAGGGACGTCGGAAGCGGACGGCGGACATGTGACATCCGTTTAGGCGGCACCGCACAGCGTGTTTCGGCCCAGAAGCAGGTGGCGTTGCGCCTCCAATGTGCCTTTCAGCGCCTGGTGCAACGGCCGACGTCGGGATCCGAATAGGCAACCCTCCCATCCCTCCTCGTGTCTGATGGGCTACGGACCACATCGGACAGAGGGAAAACACTCATGCGATTCACAAGCTTGCTCGCACTTGCCGCGGTGGTGGGCGTCGCGGCGCACACCGCCAGCGCACAGACCGAAGGCCGGGTGCGCATCTCCACACCGGCCGTCGCCGGCGGCGTATTCCGCGTCAATGGCGAGCCCGAGCACCGCGCTGCGCTCGGCGTTGGCACGACGACCACGGGGACGCTGCGCGACACCCTCGGCCTCATGATCACGTCGATCACGAAGGGCAGCCCGGCCGAGAAGGCTGGGCTCGAGGAGGGCAACCGCATCGCTGCCATCAATGGCGTGAGCCTCCGCGTCAACGCCGCCGACGTCGAAGACGGCGAGATGTCGAGCGCGCTCACGCGGCGCCTCACGCGCGAGCTCGGCAAGTCGAAGCCGGGCGACGAAGTGGAGCTGAAGGTCTACCGCGACGGCCGCACGCAGACCATCAAGGTGAAGACGGCGGACTCCGACGTCCTCTTCGCCCGCAACGATGCGGTGCGCATCACGCGGTCCGAGATGGAGAACCGGCCAGCGCTCGGATTCAGCATCGGCAACACCGGAAGCCGCCGCGATACGCTCGGCGTGCTCGTGATGAGCGTCTCCGACTCGACGCCAGCGGCCAAGGCGGGAATCGAAGAGGGAAATCGCATTGCCGCGATCAATGGCGTGAGTCTTCGCGTGCCGCGTGAAGACGCAGGCGACCGCTGGCTCGGCAGCACCAAGGCTCAGCGTCTGCAGCGAGAGATCTCGGCGCTCAAGCCGGGTGACAACGTGGCGCTCAAAGTCTACTCCAACGGCCAGTTCCGCGACGTGACTCTGAAGGTGGCGCGCGCAGGGGACCTGCCGAAGAGCGGCGCCATGATGTTCATGGGTGACGGCTTCATGGGCGCGACGACCGCCATGCCGGCCATGCCGGCCATGCCCCGCCTTCCCAACATGCCGATGATGCGCATGGCGCCGATGGCCCCGATGGCCCCGATGGCCCCGATGGCCCCGATGGCACCCATGCCTCCGATGGACGGCTTCCGTTTCGAGATGAGCCCCGAGTTCCGCCGCGATCTGGAAGGAATCCGCGTCCAGCTCAACAACATCCGGCCGCAGATCGAGCGGTCACTCCGCCTAACGCCGCGCGTGCGAGTGATGAATGTGATCGTCTGAAGGCGGGAATAGAGGAATACTAAGGAAGAAAGGAGAGCAGTCCTCTGTCGGGAGCGGGTAGCTACTTAAAACCCCCGCGAATAGAAACTTGAAACGGCCCGGCAGAAACGCGGGTACGGCGCTTCAGGCTGTGTCCATCGCGTCGAACGTCGCGAGCGCTATCGCCTCCTGGAACCACTCCACGGCGCCCCAGTTCACCAGCCACGGCACGCCGGTGAGCCCCAAGTGAGTGGCCATCGCGATGGCGTCGAGAACGCCAACCGCCGCGCCGAGTCCTATCAATAGCTGTCCGAAGCGGCGCATCGCTCGATCCCCCTTCCCCGTATATCTCAACCTAAAATTCGATCTGCGCTCCCAACTCGATCACCCGGTTCGGCGGGATCTGGAAAAACTCCGTGGCGGAGCGGGCGTTGCGTGACATCAGGGCGAACAGGTGCTTGCGCCACCGCGACATCCTGGTCTTGCCGGTGAGCACCAGCCGCTCGCGTCCGAGATAGTACGACGTATCCATCGTCGGCACTGGTACGCCTTGGGCGGCCGCGCGGCCAAGCAGCTCGGGAATGTTCGGCGATTGCATGAAGCCGTATGTCGCCACGAGCCGATAGAATCCCTGGCCCAACTTCTCGAGAGTCAGCATGTGGTCGCCGGAGACCTCGGGAATGCCGCGCGTCTGGACGCTGAGGATCACCACCGTCTCGTGCAGCATCTTGTTGTGCTTCAGATGGTGCAACAGCACCACCGGCACGCCATCGGGACTCGACGTCATGAAGATCGCCGTGCCGCGCACCCGAAGCGGCGGGCTCTTCTCGATGCTGGTGAGGAAGATCGCAAGCGGGAGCGCCCCGGCCTCCTGAATCTCCTGGAGCTGCATCCGGCCGCTCTTCCACGTGCTCATCAGGGTGTACACCCCGATCGCCATCACGATCGGCACCCAGCCGCCATGCTCGATCTTGATGACGTTCGCGACGAGGAAGGACAAGTCAATGAGCAGAAAGAACGCGGTGAGCCCAACGACATGCGCGAGCGACCAGTTCCATCGTGACCTCGCGACCACGGCGAACAGGATGGTCGTGATCGCCATCGTCCCCGTCACGGCGATGCCGTACGCCGCGCTCAACGCACTCGAGCTCTGAAACGCGAGCACGAGCACGAGGCAGGCGACCATGAGCGCCTTGTTCACCTCGGGAATGTAGATCTGCCCAGCCTCGTGCTTCGAGGTGTGAATGATCTGCATGCGCGGCGAATAGCCGAGCTGGATGCTCTGCTGTGTGAGGGAGAACGCGCCCGAGATCAACGCCTGCGACGCGATGACCGCCGCCGCGGTGGCGATGATGAGCAGGGGCCACTGGAACGCCGCGGGCGCCAGCAGATAGAATGGGCTGCTCGCCGCCGCGGGATCGCGCAGCAGCAACGCGCCCTGGCCGAAGTAGTTGAGCAGCAGGGCAGGGAGCACGGCGGCAAACCAGGCGATGCGAATGGGCCGCTTGCCGAAATGTCCCATGTCGGCATAGAGCGCCTCAGCACCCGTCACACACAGCACAACGGCGCCGAGCGTGAGGAACCCGGCGATGCCGTGCTCGCGGAAGAAGAGCACACCATGCCACGGATTGGCCGCCGCCAGCACACTCGGCGCCGCCATGATCGAGCGGACGCCGAGCGCGGCGATCGTCACGAACCAGATCAGCATGATCGGCCCGAATACCGTGCCGACTCGAGTCGTGCCGTACCGCTGCACCATGAAGAGCGCGAAGAGAATGACCAGCGTGATCGGCACCACGATGTGCGCGAGGGCGGGTGCTCCGACCTCGAGCCCTTCCACCGCTCCGAGCACGGTGATGGCCGGTGTGATCACGCCGTCGCCGTAAAGGAGTGCGGCGCCGAACAATCCGAGGGCGACGAGCGCGAGCCGCCGACTCTTGTCGTCGGTTCGGCGCTTCTGCTGGAGGAGCAGCGCGAGCAGCGCGAGAATGCCACCTTCGCCGCGATTGTCCGCGCGAAGGATGAACACGATGTACTTGACGCTGACGACGAGAACGAGCGACCAGAGAATGAGGGAAAGGACGCCGATGATGTTTGGCGGCGTAGGAGTGATGCCATATTCCTGCTTGAAGCACTCACGCAGCGCGTACAGCACGCTCGTGCCGATGTCGCCATAGACGACGCCGAGCGCGGTGAGTGACAGCACGGCGAGCCGTTTCCCGGTTGGTGCGGCGGGGACGGGCACCTCGTGCACGGACGTATCTGTCGAAGTTTCGGCCGACATCGAATTGAGAGAGCAGCAGGTCGGGGCGCCGCCCTAGAAAACGGCGCAGGCCGGAGACGCATGCGCCCCCGGCCCACTTCAACATATGCGCCTGTCGACCTTCCGGCAGCCGCTCAGGCTGACCGGCGCCCTATGCCTTGGCCGCCAAGGCCTCGATTTCCCTTGCTGCGCGGTCCAGAATGTCGACGATCTGCTTCAGAAGCGCCGGGTCGTGGACGGCGTCGGTAGCTCGCCTATAGGTCGCCTTGCCGACTCGCCGAAAGGCGCCATGGACCTCGGCCATCGGCTCGTCCAGAAAGTGGCCGACGAGCTTCGCGATCCGGTCGAAGATGTTGTCCACCGTCTCGCGATTCTCGGCGAGGTGGGCGCGGCCCTCGTCCGTGATCTCGTAGACCTTCTTGCCCTCCGGGCCCGGGACGATCCGAGTGTATCCGAGATCCTCGAGGAACTGGAGCGTCGGATAGACCGTTCCCGGACTCGGCGCGTAGGCACCACCAAATTTTTCCTCGAGCGCCTTGATGATCTCGTAGCCATGCCGGGGCTTCTCCTCGAGCAGCCGGAGGACGACGTAGCGCAAGTCGCCCTGCTCGAACATCCGTCCGCCGCGCCAGCGTCCCCGGGGCCGCCCCTCGGCACCGAAGAAGCCGTTCATGAAGCTGGCGTCCCATCCCCACTTTCCCCGGGCGTGGTGCGGGGATTCGGGCCGAGCGTCCCACGTCCAGAAACAGTTGTGCATGGAGTCCTCCGCTCGATACGAGCGATATATCTTAGTTTGGCATAAGATATATCGGACGATATATCGTAGTCAAGTGTCAGCCTACTCAACGGCGCGGGCAGTTGCCCCGTACCTTAGAGCCAGAACACAAACGAACACGCGGCTCTCTCCCCTGTCACGTTCAATGAGAATCCTCCCCATCGGATGCGTCATCGCCACGGCACTCGCCGCATCCCGTGTGTCGGCGCAGACCGTGACAACCCGCGACACTGCTGCCTCTTTGCCCACTGTCACCGTCACGGCGACGCGAACTCCGGCGTCGATCCTCACCACGCCGCTCGCCATCACGAAGATCACTGCGCGGGACCTGCGGAGCATGAATGGGTACGGACTCGAGGAAGCGCTGTCGAAGGTTCCTGGCGTCATCGCGCAATCGCGCTACGGCACGAGCGACGTGCGACTCATCATTCGCGGATTCGGCGCGCGCGGCGCCGGCGACCGCTCGAACGCGGGGACTTCGCGAGGCGTGCGCGTCCTGCTCGACGGATTTCCCGAGACCGAGCCGGACGGGCGCACGGCGTTCGATCAGATCGATCTCGCCGCGGCGCAGGCAGTCGAGGTCGTTCGGAGCAACGCGTCCTCGGTGTGGGGCAACGCGGCGGGCGGCGTGATCAACATTCTCACCATGCCCACGTCGCGAACGTCGAACATCGACGTGCAGCCGATCTTTGGCGGCTTCGGACTCGCGCGCTACGCCGTGCGCGCGTCGGCGCCGATCGGCGATGGGTCCGCGTGGATCGCGTTCACCAACTCCACCTTCGACGGCTGGCGCGCGCACTCCGATGCGCGGCGTTCCGTGCTCAACGCGGGCGCATCGGGCATGGTGAGCGAGCACACCCGACTCGGCATTTTTCTCGCCGCGGCGAACAACCTCATGCGTATCCCCGGTCCGCTCACGCAGGCGCAGTTCGACGCGGATGCCCGACAGGCCAACGCCACCTACCTCTCGCACGACGAGCGGCGCTACAACCGGCTCGGCCGGCTCGGCGTCTCCATCGATCACGACATCGATACGACGACGTCTCTCTCCTCGGCACTTTACGTGAACCCGAAGTATCTCCAGCGCTCGGAGCGCGGCACATATCGCGACTTCACGCGCTTCCACTTCGGCGGCAACGTCATCGCACGCAAGGAGCTGGTGACCGGCGACGTGCGCTCGCGGCTCAGCGTTGGGGTGGACGAGGCGTACCAGGATGGCACCATTCTGTTCTACAACCTGTCGGCCACCAACGAGCGCGGCACCACGCTCAGCGACAACAAGGGCGAGGGCGCCAACAACCTCGGCATCTTCGCGCAGGACGAGCTCGCGCTGAGCGAGCGGCTCTCACTGCTGCTTGGCGCGCGGTACGACAGAATCGCCTACTACTACCGCAGCTTCATGCCGACGGCTCCGGTGCGCTTCGATTCACGCGACTACACGCGCGTCTCGCCCAAGCTCGGCATCAACCTGCGCGTTGGGACGACGAGCAGCGTGTATGCGAACGTCGGAGGCGGCATCGAGGCGCCCGCCGGCAACGAGACCGATCCCACGCCTGGCGCGCCGGCGCCGGCGCCGTTGCTCAATCCGCTGCTCGACGCCATCACCTCGACGACCTACGAGGTGGGCTACAAGTCGCTGAGCCGATTGCTCGCCGGCGCGATGAGCGTGAGCTACGACGTCGCGCTGTATGACACGGAAGTGCAGAACGAGATTGTGCCCTACGACGGCGGCCGGTACTACCAGACGGCGGCCAAGGCGCGCCGGCAGGGTGCGGAGCTGGGCGTCAATGCCCAGACGTCGATGGGCATCTTCGGCAGCGCGGTGCTGACCTTTTCGAGAAACGAGTACGTCAACTACGTGGTCGACTCGACGGTGCAGTTTCCAACCGATCCCACGAAGATCGGGAAGCGCGCCGACTACAGTGGCAACGAGGTCGTCGGCATCCCCGGGCTCGTCAGCAACCTCGAGGTGGGCACGGAGGTGCCCGGCTACCGTGCGCTCCGATTCAAGGCGGCGATGGAGCACTCGGGGGAATACTTCGCCGACGACGCGAACAAGGTACGGGTGCCGTCATTCACCATCGTGAATCTCACCGCCGAGCTGCGGGACCCCATCGCGTCGGCAAATGGATTTGGCGTGCGCGGCTTCATCACGGTGCACAACGTGGCCGACAGCAAGTACGTGGGATCGGCATTCCTCAATCCCGATCTCGTGGGTGGCGCGCCGGCCGTGTACGAGCCTGGCATGCCGCGAACGGTGATCGTGTCGCTGTCGGTCGGCCGGTTGCGCTGAAACTGCCAGATCGGGTCCATCGAGGTCGCTGAAGAGTGTCTTGGGGAGAAACCAACTGCGTTAAGCGTGGCGATCGCGGATCAAGCGGATCGATCGGATCTCCGCGGATAGAGTCGCAATCGCGTGAGGCCGCCATTCAATTGGCAGACTTGAAACAAGGTTGAAATTGCTGTGAAATAAGCAAAGCTCAGGCAGCGCGGTGGGTGTCGAACGCCGGGATGAGTGGATCAGCGAAGATCCGATATATCCGCTAGATCCGCGATGCCTACGAACGACGCTGTTCGAGAACGCGCTTCGAGCGCCGTTCAACGTACCGCCTCAATACGCATCGACAGTTAAGCTCGCTGCATCGGCTTTCGGCATGTCGATTGCCATATGTGTGGTCACCCGAAAGACGACCAATGCATTCTCAACTGTGAGGATACGACGATGGCTGACGATCTCGGCAGGGAAGGACTGAAGAACCAGGTGAAGGGCGCGGAGAAGGAAGGCGCCGGCAAGGTCCGCAAGAACATGGGCGACATGACCGGCAACCGCAGCGAAGAGCTGAAGGGCGCCGCGAAGGAGATGGAGGGCAAGTCGCAGCGCAAAGTCGGCGAAGCCGAGTCGAAAATCGACCGCAAAACCTGAGCGGCCGGATTAATGACAGCGGGGGGCGCGGCATCTGCCGTCGCCCCCTTCATCGTTTCGTCATCTGGCGTTCAGCGAGACGTCATGTGGACAAGACCGAGTGCTAATGGGCGCGTCATGAAGGGCTAAGGTCCGCGTCGTATCGTCGCGAGGAGTCAATCTCACGACAATACTTTCGCGGAGGACAGCATGTTCACGACCCTGCCGGAATCACGGGCGATTCGGACTCGTAACGCGCGCAGCACGATGGCGAGTGTGGTGTTGCACGGCGCGCTGATCGCCGGCGCCGTGGCCATGACACTGCCGCGGCGTGTGGATGCGACGCCGGAGCCAGTCAAGGAAAGAATTCCCGTGTACGTGGCGATGCCGGATCGCGCCAGGCAGCCAGTCACTCCGATTCCTCAGCGCACGCAGCCAACGCAGCCGAGCGCGCCGCTACCGACGATCGCGGCGCCCACCATCACGCCATCCACGTTACCGCCGATCGACTTGAGCGGTCCGCCGCTGCCGGCCGAGCAGATCGTCATCGGTGGGCCGGGGGCACTTACCGCTCCATTCATCGGCGCCGGCGGATCGAGCGTGCTCACTCCAGGTGGTATCGTCGACGTCGGCGTCGTCGAGCGCATTCCGCGCATACTCGGCGGCGCACCGGCGCCGAGATATCCCGGCGCGCTTCGCGAGAACGGCGTCTCCGGCCGCGTGCTCGTGCGCTTCGTGGTCGACACACTTGGCCGTGCCGAGCTCGATGGCGTCGTAATCCTCGAAGCGACGCATACGCTGTTCGCTGACGCCGTGAAGAGCGCTCTCGGACTTTATCGCTTCAGTCCCGGCGAGATCGGCGGACGCAAGGTACGGACGATGGTGCAGCAGCCGTTCACATTCACGCTGAAATAGATGAGGTGCTGTTCGTAGCGAGCGGGCCGAATAGCCCTTTACTCGTACCGCAACGCCACAATCGGATCTAGACTCGCCGCTCTCCGCGCCGGCCACACGCCAAACAACACCCCGACGACCGCCGAGAATACGAACGCCATCACGATCGACGACGGAGATATTTGCGTGTTCCACTGCGCGAACGTGCTCATCGCCGCGGCTCCGCCGCTTCCGACGACTGCGCCAATGAGGCCGCCGAGGAGACAGAGCACGACCGCTTCGATGAGGAACTGCAGCAGGATGTTCGCACTCGTCGCGCCGAGCGCCTTGCGAATGCCGATCTCGCGCGTGCGCTCGGTGACCGAGACGAGCATGATGTTCATGATGCCGATGCCACCGACGAGCAGCGACACCGCGGCGATGCCGCTCAGCAGATACGTGAATACCGCCGTCGTTTCGCCGAGGGTGTTGAGGAAGTCAGCCTGGCTGCGAATCTGGAAGTCGTCCGCCTTGCCCGAAACGAGCCGGTGCTGGCGGCGCAGCACTCTCTGCACGTCGGCCATCGCATCGGGAATCTTGTCTTCCGACTGAGCGAGCACGCTGATCGAGCGAAGCCGGTCCGTGCCGAAGACACGAAAGCGGCCGGTCGTGATCGGGATGAGCACCTGATCGTCTGGATCGCCGAAGGGGGACGACTGTCCCTTCGACTTGAGGACGCCGATCACCGTGAACTGCAATCCCTTGATGCGCACCGCCTCGCCGATGATGGCGTCGGGCGAGCGGATGCCGAGATTCGTCACGACGGTCTGGCCGAGCACGACGAGACGCTGGCGTCCCTCGTCCTCCTGCGACGTGAACATGCGGCCCGCCTCGAGCTGGTACTTGCGAACCTCGAGATAGTTCGCCGAGGTGCCGACAGCCGAGGTGCTCGCGTTCTGATTCAAGTACTGTACCTGCACGCGCGAGTTGATCTCCGGCTGAACCGCGTTGAGCGTCGTCGTCTTCTCTTCGATGGCCTTGGCGTCGGCCATCGTCAGCTTCACAGCCTGATCGAAGCTGACGCCCATGCCGCGCTGTTGCCCCGGCATCACCGTCAGAAGCGTGGTGCCGAGGGAGGTGATGCGATCCTTGACCGCACTCTGCGCTCCGGCGCCGAGAGCGACCACGGCGATGACAGCCGCCACCCCGATCACGATGCCGAGCATCGTGAGCAGGGAACGGAGCTTGTTCGCGCGCAGCGCGCCCAGCGCTACGCTGATGATCTCGCCGATGAGCATTGGTTTCTCTGTGAAGCCGTAACCGAATTGCCTGACGCACAAACTCGTTGTCGTTCTAAGCCCTTCCCCTCGCTTCGCTCGAGGGCAGGCGCTTCGCTCGAGGGTAAACTTCGCGAAGGACCTGCACATTCACCGTGCAACAGCAGGTGCAGGTCCTTCGGTCGCGTGATGCGCTCGCTCAGGACGACAACATGGCGCGGCTCAGCCGCCACCGGGACGTCCGCCGCCACCGCCGCCACCACCACCACCGCCGCCGCCGCGCGCCCCACCCGCCGGAGTCTGCTGCATTCCAGGCACGCCGCTGCTCGCCTTCATGCGGTCATTCTGTAGCTGGCGCTGCGCCTGCAGCGCTGCGGCCGCGAGCAGCGCGACCTGCTCTCCTTCCTTGAGTCCGCTCACGACTTCGGTGTAGTCGAAGTTGGAGGCACCGAGCTGCACCAGCCGCGGCTCGAAGCTGTTGCCCTTCTTCACGAACACGAGGCCGGCGCGTGTGCGCCGCGCGCCCGTGGGAGCAACCTCGCTTCCGCCGCCGATGTTGAGCGCGGAACCGGGAGCGCTGGCGGCACCGGCAGCGCCCTGCGCGCCACCACGACCACCGCGACCGCTTCCCTGCTGGCCTCCACCCGCCTGTCCAGCAGCACCGGGCGTACCACCGCCCTGTGCGCCGCCACCGCTGGCCTGCATCTCCTTGCGCCGGCAGGCGCCCGCGATCTTCGCATCGACGCCGACCGCGGCGTAGATCTTATCCGACTCCGCGCGCGATGCCTGGCGATCCATGGCGCCACTCATCACCTGCTGGCGCAACCCGTCGAGCTTCACCTTCTCGGCCGGCTTTTTCGCGAACGCCGCCGTGACAGCCTTGCAATCCTTGTCGGTCACCTCGACTTGCTGGAAGCCGCCCTGACCACCCTGGCCGCGCTGGCCTTGCTGCGGATCGAGTGCGACGTCACCTCTCGAAGTGCCGGCGGCGCCACCAGGCGCGCCTGCCCCCTGCCCGCCACGATTGCCGCCCTGACGCCCGCCGCCACCCTGTCGCCCGCCGCCACGCGCCGCCATCTGGGCAGCCATCTGCGCGCGCACAGTGTCCGGATTCAGACCGAGGATCGGCGCCGTGGCCGCCGCTTCGCGCGGATTGCGCACGGCGTCGTTCGGAACTGAAAGCACGCTCGAACGCTGCTCGACCACCACGTTCGTCTCGCCATTCATCCCCGGCTTGAGCAAGCCCTCGTTGTTATCCAGCGTGACGAGCACGGGAAACATCGTGACGTTCTGCTGGATCACGGCCTGCGGCTCGATCTTTTCGACGAGGCCGATGAAGCGGCGATCGGGATACGCGTCCACGGTGACCGTCGCGGTCTGGCCGGGACGAACCTGGCCGATGTCGGACTCATTGAAGAGCGCGCGAACGCGCACCTTGCCCAGGTCGGCCATCTTGAGCAGCGTCGTACCGCCGCCGAACGTACCCGTCGCCGAGGCGATGACGGTGCCGAGCGATACGGTCTTCTCGATGATGGTGCCGGCCAGCGGCGCCGTCACCGTCGCGTCTTCGAGCCGCTGCTTCGACAAATCCATGCTCGTGGTCGCCGCCACCAGCTGCGACCTGGCGTTCGCAAAGTCCAGAGCGGCCGCCTCGTACTCCGTCGCCGTGATGATGCGGCTCTTGAACAGATCGTCAGCGCGCTTCTTCTGCGCCGTCGATACGTCGAGCTTCGACTTGGCGGCCGCGAGCGCCGCGGCGGTCTGATCGTACTGGTTCTTCGTGTCGCGCGTCTCGATCTGCACGAGCAGATCGCCCGGCTTCACGAGATAGCCCGTCTCAACGGGCATCTTGACGATCTGTCCGGAGGCCTTCGACTTGACTTCCACGATGTTGATCGGCTCGACGACGCCGGTCGCCTGCGCATCGATCACGATGTCGCGACGCGTGACCGGAACGGTGGATACGGGAATGGCTTTCTGATCCTTGGACGAGCACGCTGAACCGAAGATGAGCGTGGCGACGACGATGAGCTTGCGCACGGAGAGCGAGTTGGAGACGGTCAGCGCCGGAGTGGCATTGCGACGATTGGCGCGCGATGCGTCGAGCGCGTGATGAGCGGAGTGAATCATGGGAGATCGCGCCCGACGAGCGCCTCGAGCTGCGCACGGGCGACGCGAACGTCCTGCCGGGCTTGAATGAGCGCGGAGCGCGCCGCGTCGAGCGTGGACTGCGAAGTGAGCACGTCGAGGAATACGGAAGCGCCGAGCGCGTAGCGCTGCTGCTGTACGCGCAGGTCTTCCTTCGACGCATCGAGCGTGGCCTGCTGGATCACGATGCGCTGCTGTGCCGAGCGCAGCGCGGCGAGCTGCTGCACGAGGGTCTGCTGCGCCGCGAGCTTCGTGTCGCGCACCTGCGCCTGCACGAGATCGGCCTGTATCACGGCGCGCGTGAGCGCATCCTCGCGCTGGAAGTTGTTGAACAGCGTGTACGACAGGCGAACGTTGAAGTTGTTCGTGTACGCCAGCGGGTTGCCGGTCACGCCGTACGTGTTGCTGAAGCCGTTGCCCGAGCGCGAGTAGGTGAGATCCACCGACGGGAGGTAGGGCGTCCTGGTCGACGTCACGGCGGCCTGCGCGGAGGCGAGCTGCGCCTCGGCCTGCTTCACCGCCGGACTCTGGTCGAGGAGCGCGGCGAGTGCGGTGCTGTCAATCGCCGCCATGCCGAGGTCGAGGGTGTCGGACAACTGTGCGGTGACGAGCGCGTCCGACCCGACGAGCCGCGTGAGCGACGCGCTGGCGACGCGCACATTGTTGCGCGCCGTGATGAGCGCGAGCTGGCCGTTGCCGACCGCGATCACCGAGCGCAACGAGTCGGAGAGCGTCACGACTCCGGCGCGTGTGCGCACGATCGAGGTCTTCAACTGCTCGTCGGCCTGCTGCAACTGCGTCTTCGCAGCCGATTCGGCCTCGCGGGCGGCAAGAATCGCGTAGTACTGCGTCTTCACCTGGAGGGCGAGGCTGTACTTCTGTGACACCTCGTTCGCCTCGGCCGCGCCGACGTCGTACCTGGTGCGCTTCACCTCGTTCCAGCGGCGGCCGCCGTCGAAGAGATTGACGCTCGAGTTCAGGCCGGTGCTGTACGTCCACGGCTGCGTCGCGAGATACGGCACGAGCCGTCCCTGCGCATCGAGGCGCTCGCCAGACTGGTTCACCTGTCCCAGCGAGATGGTGGCGCTGGGAAACAGCGCGCCCTTGGCAGCGCGGACGCTCGACTCGGCGGAGCGAGTCTGGCCGCGCGCCTGAATGGCGGCGAGCCCGTTCTGCTCTGCGAGCGCGACGGCGTCGCGGAGCGCGATGGGACGGGCGACGAGCGTATCGGGCGCGGCCTGCGCGGCGAGAGTGGCGGGCAGGGCGAGCAGCGCGATGGTGGCGCGCAGGAACGAAGACGAGGAAGACATCACTTGTGGCAGGCTGACTTGATGCGCTTGCGCTCGGCGTCGCGCCGGACGTCATCGTCCTTGCGGCGCGCTTCGAGACGCGTACGCTGTTCTGGAGTGAGAATGGCGTTCATCTGGGACCGGCGTGCCGCCTTGATCGAGTCGTACGCTGGCTGAAGCGGCGCATAGAGCGCGTCGAGCTGACAGTTCGACGCGTCGAACACGGAATCGAGCGTGGAGCGCTGCGCCGCTGCGAGCTCGAGATCGTCGTACATCCTCTTCCGCCGAGCCTCGAGGGAGTTGTCGGTCTGCCGGAAAACGCGATCGGCCGAGAATCCGACGACACCACCAACGAGCACGGCACCGAGCAGGAACGCGAACGCTTGCTGTTTGGGACGCTGCATCACGGGACCTAACGCGAAATGAGGAAATGAAGCGCCGCGTCACCGTCGCCAACCGACGCCGAGCGCGTTGCCGGCTCGATGGCCGATGGTGCGGGCGAGATCACGCTCGCATACGCGCTGCTCACTTCGAGCTGGCGCGAATGAGCGAGCGCGAGGCTTGCCGCGAAGATGAGCGCTGCCGCCGCGGCGAGACCCGGCCGCGCCATCTCGGCGAGCTCGGACCACCACGATCTGGTTTCCTCGCCCTGCGCGACGTGTGCGAGAATGCGCGACTCGAGCGAGTCCCAGTAGCGCTCCTCGACGGGAGCAGCGTAGAGCGCGCGGAGGGCGTTCGTCAGCTCGGCATCGCCGGAAATCCAGCGGTCATCCGTCATGATGTACTCCGAAGATTCTGCAGAAGCTTGCGCAAGGCAGCGCGAGCGTGATGAAGATCTGATCGAGCGGTTCCTTCAGGGATGCCGAGCGTGCGCCCGATCTCCCCATGGGTGAAGCCTTCCACGTCATGCATCACGATCACCGCGCGCTGGCGGTTGGTCAGATGCGTGAGCGCCTGCTGCAACCGTTCACGAAGCTCTCCCGACTCCGCAGGATCGCGGAACGGCATCGGAATCGTCTCCGGCAACTCTTCCGCCACCCGAACCTTCCGGCGACGAACGAGGTCGAGCGCGGCATTCGCCATGATCCGGTACAGCCACGCCCCGAATGGCTGGTCGGGACGAAACCGGTCGAGCGCGCGGTGCGCGTGAAGAAATCCTTCCTGCACCGCATCTTCCGCATCCTCGTGCGAGAGCACGATGGCGCGGACGATGGCGTACGCCCTCCGCTGATGGATGCGAACGAGCGCCGAGAACGCGTCGTCTGATCCACGTTGCGCCGCGATCACGATCGCGCGCTCCGTCGTCAGGCCTTCAGCCGGCGAAGGCATGGTGTACGGCGGGAATGGCGCGTTGGTGGCGATCATCCTTCCAGCAGTGAGGTGACGTCATCCCTTCTACGGACGTCCGGGGTGGAGCGTTGGACTCACGGTCATGTCGCGGTCGCTACGCCTTCAAGGCCCAGGGCGCTGGCCGAGCGCTGCATCGCTCCGATCACGACGGCGATGTGCTCGTCGAGGTCGACGCCGAGTGCCTCGGCCCCCTGGATCACGTCCTCGCGGCTCACGCCGCGTGCGAACGCCTTGTCCTTCATCTTCTTTCGTACCGACTTTGCCTCGACCTCGTGAACGCTCCGTGATGGCCGCACGAGCGCCGTGGCGGTGATCAGACCCGTGAGCTCGTCGACGGCGAAGAGTGTCCTGGACATCGGGGACACTCGTGGCACCCCGGAGTACTGCGCATGGCCCAGAATTGCGTCGAGAATGTCCTCCGGCCAGCCGAGCCCGCGCAGAATGCGCACGCCCTCCACCGGATGCTCCTCGGTGGGCGAGTGCGCGTTGTTGGGATAGCGCTCGTAGTCGAAGTCGTGGATCAGACCGGCGAGGCCCCAGCGCTCGACGTCCTCAGCATTTTTTTCGGCGTACGCGCGCATTGCGGCCTCGACGGCCAGCATGTGCTTACGGAGGGAGTCGCTGGCGGTGAACTCGTGGACGAGGGCGAGGGCGTCGATGCGGGCAGGTAGCATGCGATGGGTTGAAGTCGTCGAGGGGAATTGCGGGACGAGCGGCCCTGCGCGCAGCATTGGAGAATGCCGAGACGCGGACCAACCTTAAAGAATACCCAGGAAGGCGCCGAAATGTTTGGCACGGCCAGAGCTTCCTGCGGCTCTTCCGGTCGAAGTTCGTTTCCGGCGGGCTCTACCTATTGGATGAGCTGGCGGCGGCGCTTAGCCCGATTTCGGGGACGCCACTGGAGGCTGTAAACCAAGTGCTTCAGTGCTCGACGCATCGGCACAATACGATAAAACGCCGTTCATCAGTTGAA
>Ga0208080_1000448_pt1 | contig 20837 bp, 18 predicted proteins | sample NGESurdeep092012_3_FD_184476 | JGI IMG/M metagenome (GOLD analysis project Ga0208080, IMG submission 184476) | Arctic peat soil microbial communities from Barrow, Alaska - NGEE Surface sample 210-3 deep-092012 (SPAdes) | ecosystem: Environmental > Terrestrial > Soil > Wetlands > Peat ...
GGGCAGGAGGTGGATGCGGTTCGCCGTCGCCGCCACGAAGACGAGCCCCTGCTTCTCCTGCATCCACGTGAGGAACGTCGAGAAGATGCGGCCGAGCGACGGGTCGCCGCCGCCCGCCTCGCGCCCGCCGATGATCGCCATCTCGATCTCGTCGATCCACAGGAGCGCGGGCGACAGCGACTCCACGGTTTGGAGCGCGCGGTGGAATGTCTGCTCCGGGTTGTCCGTGCCGAAGACGAGGTTCATGTCCAGGCGGAAGAGCGGGAGGTTCCAGAGCGCGGAGATGGCCTTCACGGAGAGCGACTTTCCGCAGCCCGACACGCCCATGAGCAGGATGCCTTTCGGCACGGGCATGCCGGCGTCGAGCGCCTCCTTCGTGAACAGCTTCTGGCGCTTCACGAGCCATTCCTTGAGGTTCTCGAGGCCGCCCACGTCCGCAAGGGAAAACCGTGGCGGCACGAATTCGAGGACGCCGTCCTTGCGGGTCGCCTGCTGCTTCTCGGCGAGAACCTCGAAGTAGGCCTCGTCGTCGAAGATGGGCCGGCGCGAGAAGACCCGCGAGACGACGTGCTCCGTCTCGTCCTGCGTAAGGCCCTTGAGCGCCATGGCGAGCCGCTTCGCATCCGCGTCCGGCAGGCCCTTCTCGCCGAAGTGGCGCTTACCGAGGTGGCCGAGGAGGAACAGGATCTCGCTCTCGTCCGGAAGATCGTAGTCGAGGACGTAGATCTCCTTCTTGAGGTCCTCGGGGATGACGAGATGCGGGGACATGAGGACGAGGAAGCGGCCCTTGCCCTTGAGCGCCCGATAGGCGTCCCTCAGGCGCCTCACGACCTCGGGCTTGCCGAGGAACGCGGTGAGGTCCTTCATGAGGAAGAACCCCGGGCCGCTCGCCGCGAGGATCGCCTCCAGCGCCTTGAGAGGATCGGCCGTGTCGGGCAGCCGCTCCGCCCCGGTGACGATGCCGTCCACGCAGCTCCAGACCGAGAAGGGCACGGGCTTTTCGTAGAACTTCTGGGCGAGCGAGGCGATGGCCCGCTCCACGCGCGCCTCCTCCCAGGACACGACGTAAAGAAGAGGGTAGCCCCCGAGGAGGGCTCGGCGTATCCGTTCGGGTCCCCGGACGACGTCGCTCATCCGCACGAATGTTACAGGCTTCGATACACTGGACGGTCGTGAACCCCGAACACCTCGAACACGTGCAGGCCCCCGACTGGAACGAGTGGCGAGCCGAGCGGCCTTCTCTCACCCCCGACTTCACCGATGCGCGCCTTCACGCCGTCGACCTCTCGGGAAAGAACCTCTCCGGCGCGGACTTTTCCCGGGCGAAGGTCGAGGGTTGCAACCTCTCGGGGGCGTCCCTGGCGCGGGCCCACGTCATGGGGGCCTCGTTCAACGGCTCGACGCTCGACCGGGTCGATCTCTCCGACACGGACCTCGACTATCTGCTCCTCGACCGGGTCTCCTTCGTCGGCGCGACGTTCCGGAACGCGACCCTGAGAAGCGCCACGGTGCGCGAGAGCATCATGACCGCCGTCGACATGACGGGCGCGAAGCTCGACGGGACCGATTTCACCGCGACCGATTTCTCTTTCGGGCGTGTCCTCTACGCGAACTTCCGCGGCGCCCAGCTCGACCGGTGCGTCTTCGAGGGCGCCGACCTCACCCAGGCGGTGTTCGACGGCGTGACCTACCGGGAAGGCCGTTTCGACAAGGCGAACCTGACCCTTTCTTTCTTCCGCGACGCGAAGCTCACGGGGACGTCCTTCAAGGGCGCGAAGCTCCAACGCGCGGTTTTCCGCGGCGCCGAGGCGAACGGCGCCGACTTCACGGGAGCCGATCTCTCCGAGGCCGATCTCGAGCGCGTCGTGGCCCAGGGCGCGAACTTCTCGGACGCCATCCTGCACAAGACGAGCGCCCATCGAGCTGACCTGAGGAACGCCGTCTTCGTTGGCGCGCAGCTCGAAGAGACCGATTTCACGGGCGCCTCGCTCGACAAGATGAACTTGAGGACGCCCCGCATGCACCTTCCGAACTTCACGGCCGCGCGCCTTCTCGAGGCGAACGGCGTGCGCGCGAACCTGCGCGGCTCGAACTTCACGGAAGCTGACCTCTCCGGGGCCGACCTCTCCGAGGCGAACCTCGAGGGCTGCATCATGGCCAAGGTCAAGCTCGCGCGGACGAACCTCAGGCGCGCGAACCTGAAGCGCTCGCGCCTCTCGGGCGCGATCGCGGTGGGGGCGAACCTGTCCGGCGCGAACCTTTTCGGGATCGAGGCTGACGACGCCGATTTTTCGGCCAGCGACGTGCGCTTCGCCCAGCTCGTCGGCGCGAAGCTCGAGGGAGCCTCGTTCAAGCAGGCGAACATCGGGGGCGCGGATTTCTCGGAGGCCCGCCTGAGCGGCGCCTCGTTCGTGGGCGCCTTCGGCGAGAACGCGAAGTTCACCGGCCAGCTTCACCTGAAGCTCGTCCTGGCGGCGAGCTCGCTCCTCGGCTCGGCGAAGAAAAAGGGCGAGCAGATGGAGCGCGACAAAGAGGCCGAGCGCCTCTCGCGCCTCGCCGCGCTCGAACGGAGCGCGGACAAGCGGGCGCGCGCGATGGGCGTCCGGCGCGACGCCGACACGCCCGGGGAGTCGACCCGGTCGTCTCCGGAGACGCCGAAAAGGGGCTGAGCGGCTACTTCTTTTTCGTGGGCGGGACGGTCCTGGCGGCGCCGAGCTCGGGAGCGGACCCGGGTTTCGTGCTCGCCTTCGCCTTGCCGGATTCCTTCGGCTTGCCGTTCGCCGCGTCGCGCAGGGCGGCCGCCGCGCGGCGCAGCTCGTCGAGGATGGCTCTGTCGACGAGCATCGGCTCGGGCCTGCCCGTGACCTCCGCCACAGCTCCGGCGGCGCCGGGCGGCGCTTCGAAGAACGAGACGACCCGCTCCGGCGTCTCCCCCTCGGACAGCAGCTCGAGCGTCGCGACGGGCTTGTCCTTCGCGGATTTTCCGCTTCGCCTCGGCAGGAACGACTTCACTTCGGCGCGCGCGATTCCGCCGCCCAGCGCTTCGGCGACCTCCGCGGGAATCTCGCGTCCCGTCGAACGCCAGGAACCTTCGACCTTCTCGGCTCCCGCCCGGAGCTCATCCGCGACGAACGAGACGCGCCGGAGAGCGGGCAGGTCGACAGGGAGGACGTGCCCTTCCCGCCAGGCCGACATTTCCGCATCGAGGTCCTCGCGCACCCGGTCGTCCACGACGGCCACGACGTTTCCGACCTTCGCGTAGAGCTTGCCCCCGGCGTCCGCCTTGGCGGCACCGAACGAGATCGTGGCGACGATCTCCGCGCCCTTCTCCAGCCTCACCGTCGCCCAGGACGGAGACAGGCCGACGCGCGAGAGCTCGGCCGGAGGGACGGCCGGGAACTCGGAGATCCGCTCGCTCGCGAGGTCGCCGAGCAGGCGATCGACGAACGCGTCCGAGGCGAGATCCGCGACGGGCTTCTCCATCCTCCAGCCGCCCGCGGCGCGGTCCGGCTTCGATCCGCGCGCGACGACGACGGTGTACGGGCCCTTCGTGACGGTGACGCGCGTGATCTCCGCAGTCGGCGTCTCGAAAAGGGAACGGCTCCGGTAGTCGTCGAGCGGCTTCGCGAGGGCCGCGAGCGGCGCCGCCCGAACGGCCGCGAAGCGCGCTCCTTCGGCGGCCGCGGTGGCGTCCGTTCCGGGAATTGCCTGCCCGAACGCGAATGTCTTCACGGATTTGTCCTTGAAGGTGACGGTGACCTTCGCCTTCGGCGTGTCGAGGCCGAATTCCTTCGGGTCAACGTCGGTGCGCACCTCGCCGACGACGTCGAGCCGCCCGAGGTCGCTCGCGAGGTTCTCGGCCGCGAACCCGTCCGCCGGGCCCTCGGGCTCGCCCATGAGCACCCACCGGTTCTTCTCACGGCGTACGAGCCGCACTTTCGGCAGATTGGGGCGCTCGAGCAGGACCGAAGCGACCTCCTCGACGTTCACGTCCGCGAGCCTCTTCGCCGACTTCGCGCGATCCTCGGACGTGGGCTGCTTGCGCTCGAAGAGGATCACGAACGCGAGGAGCGCGAGAAAGACGCCGGACAGGATGAGGAGCTTCTTCGTTGGCATGGCTCTTCTACTTGCGCCGGCGGACCCAGATCGCGATGCCCATCGCGACGGAAGCGAGCGGCAGGAGAAGGAGCACGACGAACGCGACCTGGCCCATGTCGCGCCGCGTGAGCGTGACGGCGACCTGGTCGGCGCTCTTCGGGGGGATCGCCACGAGGGACTCGCGCTCGAGCGCCCAGTTCACGGCAGACGACAGGAGAAGCCGGTTCGCAGCGTTCGCGATGCCCGCGTTCGACGCCCAATCCGCGTCGCCGAAGACGACGACGCGGGCCTTCTTCTTCGCGGCATCGGGCGGCTTCGCCCCGCCCGCCGGCGCCGCATCCCCCGCGTCCGGACGATCCGATTCGGCGGCGGCCGCGAGACACACCGGGCCCTTCACGTCCTTGTCGTCCCTCGCGGGGCGGCCCGACTTCTGAAGGTCCTTCAGGTTCGTCTCGCCCCAGCCGTCCGCGGATGTCTCGACGAGCGGCGTCACCTTCCAGCCGGCCGGCGGCTTCTCCGCGACGCTGACGGAGCGCGCGAGCGGAAAGACGACGGGCATGCCGGCGAGGAGCTTCGTGACGGGATGGCTCCGGAAGCTCTTCGCGAAAACCGTCTCGGCTCCCATCATGGGGAGCGTGTTCTTCGGGTCCACCACGACATCGCTGTCCAGCGTCAGGCCGAGGGACGTGAGGAGCGGGCCCAGCCCGAAGTCGGACAGCGTGCTCGACACTCCCGGCGGAAACTCCACGTCGAGGAAGAACAGGGCGCGGCCGCCGGCGTCGAGATACTTCTTCAGCACGTCGCGCTCACTCTCCGTGAAGGGCGTGCGCGGCCCCGCGACGACCACGAGATCGGCGCCTTCCGGCACGGCGGCCGCGCCGAGCGTGGCCCATTCCTCGACGGTGCAGTTGTCGGCCTTGAGCGACTCGGCGACTTCCGAGAACCCTTCACGGCTCCGGGCCGCGTCGAACTTGCGCTCTCCGTGCCCGGACGTGAAGACGACCTTCGGGGCTTTGGCCTGCGTGACACTGAGGATCGCGGACGTGAACTCCTGCTCGCCGCGGAAGCTCTTCACCGAGGGCTCACCGCCCATGCGGGCGCGCGAGTAATCGTACTCGACGATGCGATCCTCGGTGACGATCTTCTTCTTGTCTCCGGCGCGGAAGACGACGGCGAGATTCCGGACGCCGGTCTCTTCGACGAAGGTCTTCGCCCGGACCGGGTTGCGCGTCGGGTCGAGCGTCTCGACGGTGAGCATGGCGCTCTTCGCCTTGTAGCGCTTGAGGAGCTCGTCGACCTCCGGATAGAGCGGCGTACCGGCGGTCATGAAAACGGTAACCTGGACGGGGGACTTCAGGCCCTTGAGGACGTTGACGGTCTTCTCGGAGAGCGAGTAGCGGCCCGTAGTCGTCCAGTCGAAGCGCGCGTAGCGCCGCGAGCCGATGAAGTTCACGAGCACGAGGATCCCGAGGCCGAGGGCGATCGAGATCGCGAGTGTCGCGCGATAGTTGGAGCGCGAGGGCGTGTCTTTCGCGGTGTTGGCGTCCATCTCAGCGGGCCTTGTTCGCCTCGAGGGCGCGCGTCGAGAGGAAGAGGAAGAAGACGACCGTCGAGACGACGTAAAGGATGCGGCGTGTGTCCACGATGCCCCGGGAGAAATCGTCCATGTGCTCGAGGATGTTCAGGTAGCTCAGCGCGTCGCGCGCGTCTGGGAAGGGCAGGAAGTCGCGCGCGACCCCGATGATGAAGCTGCCGAGGATGAGGACGAACGCGAGGATGGCGGCGACGATCTGGTTCTTCGTCAGTGCGGATGCGAACGTCCCGGCGGAAATGAAGAGCGCGCCGATGAGCGCGATTCCGAGGTAGCCCGCGAGAACCGGGCCGAGGTCGAGCCCCCCGAAGCGGGAGAGCAGGAGCGGGTAGATCGCCGTCGGCACGAACAGGAACAGGAAGAAGCACCATGCTCCCGTGAACTTCGCCGCCACGACGGTCGCCTCGGACACGGGGGCGGTCAGCAGCGTCTCGATGGAGCCCGACTTGCGCTCCTCCGTGAGGAGGCGCATCGCGATGATCGCCGAGACGAGCATCAGGAAGATCCACTGGAACACGTTCGTGAAGAATGTGGACATGAGCGCCATCCGGGGCGTGTCCGGCGAATTGAGGGCTCCGACGAGCACCATGAAAACCCATCCGCTCACGAGCAGGAACGACGTGAGCACGAGGTACCCGAGCGGCGAGACGAAGTACGAGAAGAACTCCCGTTTGACGATCGCGACGAAGGCCCTCACGACGCCACCTCCGTGCCCGCGGCGGGCGTCTCAACGTTCGGGTCGGCGCCCGGCTGCGTGTCGACCTCGACGGCGGCGTCGCGCGAGACGAGGCGCACGAAGACGTCCTCGAGCGAGGCCTGGCGGGGCGTGAGCTCCAGGAGGGTCCAGCCGCGGGTGACGGCCTCCTTGAAGACGGATTCGCGCAGGTCGGTGCCCGACACGCCGTCGAGCGTGACACGCGTCTCGCCGCCCGCGCCGATGCGCGACGCGCCCGAGACGCCGGGCAGCTGGCGGAACACGGCATCGGCCTCGGGCACCTCGCCCTTCAGGGCGACCGTCACGCTGGGTGTCTGCGACATCTGTTGGCGGAGCGTCTCGGGCGTGCCCGAGGCCACGATCCGTCCCTTGTCGATGATGAGGATGCGGTCGCAGACGAGCTCGACCTCGGGAAGGATGTGGGTCGAGAGGAGGATCGTGTGGTCCTTTCTCAGGTCGCGGATCAGCTCGCGCACCTTCACGATCTGCCGCGGGTCCAGCCCGATCGTGGGCTCGTCGAGGATGAGCACCTTCGGCTTGTGCACGAGCGCCCCCGCGAGGCCGACGCGCTGGCGATACCCTTTCGAGAGGTTGCCGATGGGCTTGGATGCGACGTCGTCCACGAAGCACTTCCCGAGCGCCTCGTCGACGCGCGCCTTCACGTCGCGGCCGGGCACTCCGCACAGCTCGGCGCGGAAGGCGACGTACTCCCTCACCCGCATCTCCGGGTAGAGGGCGAGCGTCTCGGGCAGGTACCCGAGCGAGCGCTTGGCAAGGAGCGGCTTCTGGGCGATGTCCACGTCCGCGAGCGTGACGCGGCCGGCGGTCGGGGTGAGAAAGCCCGCGATCATCCGCATCGTGGTGGTCTTGCCGGCCCCGTTCGGGCCGAGAAAGCCAAGAATCTCGCCGCTCTCGACCCGGAAGCTCACGTCCGTGACCGCCGGCGTTCCGTAAAACGACTTTGAAAGTCCCTGTACTTCGAGCATCTCTTTTCGGTGACCTCCGCGTCGGGCCTCGACCGGACGCCGCGTGGCCGCCGGCGGGCCGCAGAAGCCGTGGGAATATAGCAGGCCCCCGGCGGAAGCCCCGTCCCGGCGCGGTAGGATCGCGGAGAAGGCTCTGGAGGTCCGATGTACCGTTCCGTCGCTCGCGTCGTCGATCTCACCGATCCCGCCCTCAACCTTCTCGGTGGCCTCTCGCTCGAAGACGCCCGCGCGCGCGTCGCCTCGGGAGATGCGAAAGCGGTCGCCGCCCTCGACGGCTCGTACGCGCTCGTCGGCGTGGACGGGATCACGGTGAGGCTCGCGCGCTCGCTCGACCGCCCGCTCCGGTACTTCCTCGCCAAGGAAGCGGACGGCCCCGTCCTCGTCGTCGCGGACCGGATCGATGCGCTCGAGAGATGGCTCTTCGAGCACGGGCATGGCGATCAGTTCCACCCGAGCTATACGCGCATGGTGCCCGCTCATCACGTCGTCACGCTGCGCCTCGTCGGCTGCCCGGACCCCGCTCCGAGCTACGTGCGGACGTTCACGCCCGCGCGGAACGTCCTTCCCGGGGACCTCGGCGAGATCGGCCGCCTCTACATCGGCGCGCTCGCGGACGAGATCGCGAAGTGGCTCGAGACGGTTCCCGCGAACGAACCGGTCGGCGTCTGCTTCTCGGGCGGAATCGACAGTGGCGCCGTGTTTCTCGTGACGCACCACGTCCTCCGCCGCCTCGGCATGAGCCCGGCGCGCCTCAAGGCCTTCACGCTCTCTCTCGGGAGCGGCCCGGGCCTCGAGGGCCCGGATCTCGTGCAGGCGCGGGCGTTCCTGGACGCGCTCGACCTCGGTTTCTTCCTCGAGCACGTCGACGTCGACCCGGCGTCTCTCGACCCGAAAGAAGCGGTGCGCGTCATAGAGGATTACAAGCCGCGCGACGTGGAGTCCGCGACGATGGCGCTCGCGCTCCTCCGCGGCATCCGCGCGCGCCATCCCCAATGGCGCTTCCTGCTCGACGGGGACGGCGGCGACGAAAACCTGAAGGACTACCCCATCGACGAGAATCCCGAGCTCACGATCCGGAGCGTCGTGAGCAACCTGATGCTCTATCAGGAGGGATGGGGCGTCGGCTCGCTCAAGCACTCGGACACGTACTCCGGCGGCCAGAGCCGCTCGTACGCGCGCACGTACGCGCCGCTTCGCGCCTGCGGTTTCTCCGGCTTCAGCCCGTTCACGCGCCCGCGCGTCATCGCCGTGGCCGAGGGCATTCCGTTCGACGCGCTCACGGAGAGCCGCGTCGAAAAGCTTTACGCGCTGAAGGGCGAGATCGTCTCGCGCGGCGTTGAGGCGATCACCGGCCAAAAGATGCCCGTCTACCCGAAGCGCCGGTTCCAGCACGGGGCGGGCGGACAGGACGTCTTCGCGCGGCGCTTCCCCTTCTCCGAGGCGCAGTACCGCGCCGCGTTCCTCTCGCGATACCTCGGCGCGGCGTGATCGACTTTTTAGCGGCTGATCGCGAGGCGCGCGAAGGATCGATCCCCGGCCTGAGGCCCCCACGGAACGCGGTGGATCCCTCCCGCCCGTACAGCTTCTTCGTCGAGGAGGAGCCGCGCGCGGGCGGCGGCACGGATCGGGTCGCCACGGTTTTCCTGACGAACCGGGAGTGCCCGTGGCACTGCCTCATGTGCGATCTCTGGAAGAACACGCTCGAGGCGCCGACGCCGAAAGGCGCGATCCCGGCGCAGATACGATTCGCGCTCGAGAGGCTGCCCTCCGCGAACGTTCTGAAGCTCTACAACGCGGGCAGTTTCTTCGACCGCGCGGCGATTCCAAGGGAGGACCACGAGGAGATCGCTTCGCTCGCGCGCGGTTTCGAGCGCGTGGTCGTGGAATGCCATCCCGCCCTCGTCGACGATTCGAGCCTGAGGTTTCGCGATCTTCTCGGAGGCCCGCGTCTGGAGGTCGCGCTGGGGCTCGAGACCGCCAACGAGGAGATTCTGAGAAGGTTGAATAAGGGGATGACCGTCGCCGACTTTTGGGTCGCCGCCTCTTTCCTTCTCAGAAACCGGATCTCTCTCCGGGTCTTCGTCCTCGTCGGGCTCCCTTTTCTTCGAAAGGAAGAGTGGGCGGACGCGACGCGCATGAGCATCGAAGCGTCTTTCCGGTCGGGCGCAGAGATCGTCTTGCTGATTCCGACGCGTCTCGGCAACGGCACCCTCGAGGAGCTCCAGCGGCAAGGTCAGTTCCAGCCCCCGACGCTTCGGGATTTGGAAATGGCGCTGGAAGATTTCTTAGAAGGTGAAGAGGGGCGCCCCCGCGCGGCGGGCCTCGTCTTCGCGGATCTCTGGAATGCCGACGCTCTGGGCGCCCCGTCCTGCTGCGCCGCGGCTCGCGTGAACAGGCTCCGCAAAATGAACCTCATTCAAAGAAGTCTCCCTCTTCCTCCCTGCCCCTCGGGTCTTAGTCACTCGTGAAGGACTCGTTCGACATCGCGGGCCTTCTCGACGCCTCGCGGAGAAACTGGTTCCCGGCCCCGCCCGTCAGCGCTTCTTGCCCGACTTCCGCGGCGCGGGCTTGACCGGCTTCGGCGCGGCGTTCGACGGGGGCGGCGGCACCGGCCCGTAGAGCTCCGGCGGCGGGCCGCCGAAGAAGCCCACGATCGCGGACGCGAGCGACTCGGCGAGAGAGTCGCGGAAGATGCGCGTCTTCATGAGCGCGCGGTCCTCCTCGTTGCCGAGGTTCGCGAGCTCGACGAGGACGCGGTTCGGGACCCGGTTGTACCGGAGCACCGCCGGCACCCACTCGCGGCCGGCGCGGATCACGTGCGTGCGCACCGGCGAAAAGCTGTGCACCGGCAGCCCCGCCTCGCGCAACGCGGCGATGATGCCGTTCGCGAGCGCCGTGGAGACACCCTCGGATGCGACGCGCTCCTTGCGGTTGAACGAGACGACCGGCTGCTCCTTCACCTCGCGATATGCCGCGTACGCCGGGCCCGTCTTGCCGTAACGTTCGCGCAGGTAGCGCTCGCCGGGCACGTAGACCATCGCGCCCCGCACGGAGGGATGCAGCGAGTCGGCGTGCAGCGAGACGAAGATCGTCCGTTCCGGCGGCACTTTCGTGCCGTCCGGCTCGAGCCGCCGAATCAGGCTGTTCACGAGATACCACCTGAGGTTGACGCCGACCGTGGGATCCACGAGGGAATAGACCGGGTCGGTGAGGAGGATCTGGGCTCGGCTGCTGCGAAGCCCGTCGCGGTCGGGCACCTTCCACCCGAGCAGGGAGTCCTTCGTCGTCATGAGAACCTCGGCGCGCGTCCTTTCGGCGAGGATCCTCCTCAGCCGGCAAGCGACGTCGTAGACGTACGTCGACTCCCAGACGCCCCCATGGAGCGTTCCCGTGTCGCGGCCGCCGTGGCCCGCGTCGAGAATCACGCGCACGCCCGCGAGCCCCCGGGCGATCTCGGGACGCGCGAACTGCGCGGACTCGGCCTTCTCCCGCACGCGCTCCTGGGAGCGCGGATCGTCCTTCGGGAGGAACTCCTCGGTCAGGTATTCCATCGGGATCTTCACGGGGAAGCCGACCGGAATCGCGTGGACGTTCCTGATGAGAGAGCGCGCGGCGATCGTCATGGCGAGGTCGTTCACGTCGACGGCATCGAGGCGGCCCGTGAAGCGCACGACGACGGCCGAGTAGAGCGCCTCGCCCTTGCGCAGGCGGTACACGGCGTACCGGCCCTTGTCGTCCTGGTCGTAAACAAGATTCGGCGGCTCCGTGTCGGGCACGCTCTCGGCGTCGCGGAACGGCGCCAAGAGAAGCTCCACGGGAATCCGGACCGTGGCGCCGGGCGGTACGACGCCGAGAGTGAGCGCGTTCTCCTTCGCGAGAGCCGGCGCGTTCCTGGCCGCGCCGGTGAACCATTCGGCGATCTCGGCGAGGCGCTCTTCCTCCACCGCGATGTGAAGCCAGCCCGCCGTCGCGCGCACGTCGGACGGGAAGAGCGCCGCGATCGCGGCGCGCTTCGACTCGTCGGAAAGCGCCGCGTAGGAAAGCACTGCGCTCCGGGTGCCAGCCAGCACGCCCGGCAGGGCGAGCAGCCGCTGCGCCGTCGCGCCGTCCTTCGAGACGCGGCGGGCGAATTCGATCGGCGTCTCGCCTTCGAGTGGCCGCGCCTCGATGGTGATCGCGCCATCCGCGCGCTGGACGGCGAAGTCCCGCGACACCTCGACGCGGCGGACGGCGAGGGGCGGAGACGACAAGACGGCCGGCAGGAAAAGGGCGGCGCAGGCCGCGGCGGCGAGAGAGTGCCGGGCGCTCAACTCACCGCGCCCGGTGCGCGCCGCGCGAGGGCGCCGGATGCGTCCTCGAGGACGCGTGCGAGCGCGAAGAGAAGCGGCTCCGAGTCGCCCGGTCCGATGAGCTGCATCCCGATGGGAAGCCCGTCACGGGAGAAGCCTGACGGAACGGAGACCGCGGGCAGGCCCGCGAGGCTCGCGGGAACGGTGAAGACGTCCGCCAGGTACATCGCGAGCGGGTCGTCCGTCTTCGCACCGAACGCGAACGCGGGCTCGGGCGAGGTCGGGCACATGATCGCGTCCACGCCGCGGAAGGCCGCGGCGAAGTCCCGCGAGAGAAGGGCGCGGACCCTCTGGGCGCGGCCATAGTATGCGTCGTGATAGCCGGCGGAGAGCGCGAACGTGCCGAGCAGGATTCGCCGCTTCACCTCGAGCCCGAAACCCGCCGACCGCGTCTCGCGGTAGAGGCCCGCGAGCGAGGCCTCGCCCTTTCTCGCGCCGTAGCGCACGCCGTCGAATCGGGCGAGGTTCGACGAGGCCTCGGCCGTGGCCGTGAGGTAGTAGACCGGCACGGCGAGCGTCACGCGCGGCACGGACACCGTCGTCACGAGGGCGCCCGCGGCGCGCAGCGTCGCCGCGGCCTCTTCGAAAGAGGCCTTCACGTCCGCATGGAGGCCCCCTTCCGCCGACGACGCCTCCGCGAGAAGGCCGATCCGTATCCCACGGGCGCCCCTGCCCGGCGCCGCGAGGACGTCCGGCACCGGCGTCGCGAGCGCCGTCGAGTCCCTCGGGTCGGCGCCCGCCATGACGGCGAACGCGCGCGCCGCTTCGTCCACCGACCGCGTCAGGGCGCCCGCCTGATCGAAGGACGACGCGAAGGCAATGAGGCCGTAGCGCGAGACGCGGCCGTATGTCGGCTTCCAGCCCACGAGGCCGCAGAAGGCGGCCGGCTGCCGCACGGAGCCGCCCGTGTCGGTTCCGACCGCGAGCGGCACCGCGCGCGCCGCGACCGACGCAGCCGACCCTCCCGACGACCCGCCCGGCACGCGCGCCGGATCCCACGGGTTCTTGACCGGGCCATACGCGGAGTTCTCGTTCGACGAGCCCATCCCGAACTCGTCGCAGTTCGTCTTGCCGACGACGACCGCTCCCGCCCCCACGAGCCGCGCGACGCACGTCGCGTGATCGGGCGCCACGAAGCCCGCGAGGATCTTCGAGCCGGCCGTGGAGGGGCGGCCCGCGACGTTGATGTTGTCCTTCACGGCGAACGGGACGCCCGCGAGCGGCAGCCGCTCACCCGCGTGCACGCGCCGGTCGACCTCTTCTGCTTCGCCCAGAGTCTTCGCAGCGTTCATCGAGAGGAAGGCGCCGAACGCTTCCTGCGCCTTTCCGGCGCGCATGAGCGACTCCTCGGCGACCGCGCGCGCGGTGATACGCCCCGTGCCGACGGCATCGGCGAGCGCCACGAAAGATCCCTCGAGAAGCGCGGCCGGCGAAGGCTTGGTCAAACGCTCAATCCCTCGTCACGACGCGCGGCACCACGAAGTGCCCGTGCGCGAAGGCGGGCGCGTTCGCCTCGATCAGAGAACCGGGCGAGCCGTCGCGGGCGACGTCCTCCCTGAGCGGCGTCGCGTGCGCGGCCACGTCGCCTTCCAGCAGCGACTCGGGCAGCTCCCTCAGCGCCTCGAAGTGCTCGACGATCCGCGTGAGCTGCCCCGCCATCGCCTCGCGCTCGGCGTCGGAAAGCTCGAGGGCCGCGAGCGCGGCCACCTTCGAGACGAGCGTGGAGTCGATCCTCATCGCGAAAGTATAGCGGCCCGCTTGACGCCCGAAGGGCGTGCCCGTACCGTCTTTGGCAGGGACCCGCAAGCATGAGGCCCTTCCTCCTCTTTTTTCCGGGCGGCGTCCAGCTCACCGCCCTCCTGGAGCTGTGGGAGCAGTTCGCGGCCGAGGGGCGCGACGAGGCCTCCCGCTGAAGAGTGATCCCGCGATCCGGCGTGGTTTCCGCGCCCTCCTCCGGCGTGCCGACGCGGCGGCGGCGGCGTCCATCGCGCGGCCCCAGGACCGCGTCCGGGCCGTTGGAGGAGCGGTGCGCGACGCGTTCCTCGGAAGAAGGGGCGGAGATCTCGATCTCGTGGCCCCGCCAGGGAGTGCCGAAAAGCTCGCGACGGAGCTGGCGGCGCGGGCCGGCTCGCGCGTCGTGCCGATCGGTGCCCCGCCGAAGCGCATCCTCAAGGTGCCGTTTCGCTCGCACGAGATCGACGTCTGGGAAGAGACGGGGGATCCCGCTGCCGACCTCCTCCGGCGCGACTTCACCGTGAACGCGCTCTCTTTTTCGCTTCCGGAAGGCACGTTCGCGAGCGCGCCCGGCGCGCTCGCGGATCTGAAAGCAAAACGGCTCACTCCGCCTCGCCCCGGAGTTCTCCTCGAGGATCCGCTCCGGGTTCTGCGCGCGGGGCGCTTTCTCGCGGAGCTGCCGGGGTTCCGGATCGCACCTTCGGCCATCCCGGAGCTTCGGGAAGCGGCGAAATTCCTTCGAAAGGTGGCTGCCGAACGCATCCTCGCGGAGATGGACCGCCTGCTCGCGGCCGCCCCGGCCGACGCCGTCCGCGCGCTGCAATTCCTCGAGCGCCTGGGCGCGCTGAAAGTCCTCCTCTCGGGCACGGCGACGCGCGAGCGCCGTCGCGGGATTTCTCTTGTCGGGCGCATGAGACAGCCGGACTCGAGGGTTGCACGCTCGCTTCTCCTGTTGCCTCTTGGAACAGAGAGAGCCGGGGATTTTCTTAGAAGGTGGAAGACCAGCCGGGAGGAACAGAGGCTCGCGAGCCGGCTGCTCGCGCTGCCTCTCCGCGGGCCGCGCCGGGGGCCGACAAAACGTGACGTGGCAGAGCTGCTCCGGCGCTCTTCCCCTTTCGAAGAAGAATCCACCAGGTTCCTCATGGCGGCCGGCAACAAGCACGCGAGGGACTTGGCCCGCGCGGCTCAGAGAGTCCTGCGCCGCCCCGCTGCGCTCCAAGGGATCCTGAAGCCGACCCGCCCTCTTCCTTTCGCAGAAATCTCTTCTCTTCTCGGCCTCCGGGAAGGGCCGGACCTGGGGCGGGCGCTGGACGCCTTCGACCTCGCTCTGGCGTCCTCGGAGATCCGCGGCCCGCGCGCGGCCCGGGCCTGGCTTCGGCGCCCTCGGCCGCTTCCGGGCGCGCGGCAGCCGCTGTTGAAGTAAAGTGACCCGAGAATCGACATCCCGCGTTCACGCCGGCTCGCGACGCGTCACACCCCGTGAGGGACCCGGGCAGCGCTCGGCCGCTCAGCCCGGCGCGTCGAGGAATGCGATCACGCGCCGCGCGAACGCCACCGGGCGCTCGGTGGGCGGCACGTGCCCGCAGCGCGGCAGGACCTCGAGGCGGGCGTTCGGCAGGCCGCGCACGAGGCGGTGGCCCGCGGCGAGCGGAAAAATGCGGTCGCGGTCTCCCCAGACGACGAGCGTCTCGTGCGGAATCCTCGCGAGATCGCGAGGCTTCACCGCGTCCTCCCCCGCCGCCATGGACGCGACGAGCTTCATGAGCTGCGGTCGGTTCTTTCGGCGCCTTTTGTAGAGGGTCGCCGCGAGGGCGACGAGCGGATGCCCGAGAAAGCGCGAATTCACGCTCGTCGACAGAAGGCGGCGCGCGTCCGCGTAGCTGCCCGGGACGAAGGGCAGCGAGGCCGCGAGCACGTCGATGGTCTCTTCGATCGGCTGCCCCGCGGTGTCGACGAGGATGAGCCTCCTGACGAGGCGCGGGTAACGGCGCACCACGTCGAGCGCCACGGCGCCGCCGAGCGAATGGCCGAGCAGATCCACGCGCTCGGGCCGGTCTGGCAGCGCTTCGATCGCGTCGACGACGGCGTCCGCGAGCAGGCGAATCCGGTATTCGACGCCGGGGCCAGCCGGCTTGTCGCTCCTGCCGTGGCCGAGGAGGTCCATCGCGACGACGCGCCGCCCCCGCGCGAAGAGCCGCAGCGTGAGCGCCCACTCGCCATGGTCCGCCCCGATGCCGTGCAGGAGGACGAGCGGCGGCGCGCCGGAGAGACGGGACGCGCCGGCGTCGAGGCAGCCGACGTGGAGGCCGGTTGGAAGGGCGAGACGGCGGAACTTCAGCTAGTACTTCCTCATGAGCCCGACGACGACGCCCTGTACCTTGAGGTCGCCTTCCGCGACCCAGATCGGCGACATGCGCTCGTTCGCGGGCTGGAGACGGATGCGGCCGTCCGCCTCGCGATAGAAGCGTTTGAGCGTGGCCTCGCCGTTCAGGAGGGCGGCCACCATTTCACCGTTCGAAGCCTTCTCGCGCCGGTTCACGACGACGAAGTCGCCGTCGTGGATGCCGTCGTCGATCATCGAGCTGCCGTTCACGCGCAGGACGTAGTTCTGGCCCTTGCGCGTGAGCATGTCGGGGACGGCGACGGTCTCACCCTCGGGCTCGGGCTCGATGGGCTGCCCGGCGGCGATGCGCCCGGCGAGCGGGATCTCGACGGCTCCGGCGGGCTTGTCCTCCTCGACGAGGACGAGGGAACGCCGCTTGTTCCAATCGCGCACGAGCGCGCCTTTCTCGAGGAGCAGCCTGATGTGCTTCTGAAGCGTGCCGAACGAGGAGTACCCGAATTCCTCGCAGATCTCGCGCTGGGTGGGCGAAAGGCCCCTCTTCTGCCGGTAGGCCCGGATGAAGTCGAGGATTTCCTTTTGCTTCGGAGTGAGCGTCAGCGCCATAAAAAATAAGGCTCTCTATAAAAAATACCTAATTTTATTCGAAGAAATATGAAAACTCATCTCTTCGATGCTGGCGGAACGTCGCTCGATACCATCACGCGCAAGATAGGCGTAAATTCAGGAGACGTCAAGAGAAAAGGAGTCAGGGGATAAGGACAGACCTAAACTCCTGGGCCATGCCTGACGAAAAAGCCCCGAAGCCGGAGCGATCAGTCGGGCGGCGCATCCTGCGTGCGGCCCTTCTCGCCGCCATCGCCGCGCTCCTCGTCTTCGGCGGCATCCTTACGCTCTTCAACCGGTCGTTCAGCGACAACCCGGAGGCGCTCCGTGCGTCGCGCCTGACGACCTCGAATCAGCTCTTCCCGGTGCAGGTCGCGGTCTTTCCCGAACGGATCGCGCGTTACAAGCCTCGTTTCTTCGGCCACACGGAGGATTCGATCTCGACCGACCAGATCGCGTCCGTGAAGATTCAGGCCGGCATGGTGTTCGCGGACGTCGTGATCGACACGACGGGAGGCTCGCCGCCGATCGTGATCCACGGGCTCTGGAAGAAGGACGCCGAGCGCCTGCGCCATCTCATCGGCGTCGCGCAGGAGTCCCGCCGGAAGCGGCCGCCCTGAAGCATGTGACCCATTTGAACTTCGGGCGGTTTGCGGGGAGAATCCGCCGACTCCAAAAGCAACAATCGACAAGGAGGATTTGAATGAAGAACGCTCTCAGGATCACCGCCGTGGCGCTCTGCTGCGTGGCGCTCGTCGCCTGCAGCCAGAAGGGCCCTGCAGAAGCCGCCCTCAAGGCCGCCGAAGCTTCTATGAACGAGATCAGGGCTGCCGAAGGCGCCACGTACGCCCCCGAGCAGACGGAGGGAGTCATGGCTTCCTTCACCGCCGCCCAGGAAGCGTTCAACAAGGGCGACTACAAGACTTCGCTGGAAGTCGCCCAGGGCATTCCCGCCAAAGCCAAGGACGTGAGCGCGGCCATCGCCGCTAAAAAGGACGAGCTCGGAAAGGAGTGGGCCGGCCTCTCCGGCGTCCCCGCCCTGGTCGACCAGATCAAGGCGAAGGTCGAAGCGCTCGGCGCGATGAAGAAGCTCCCGAAGGACATGGATGCCTCCAAGCTCGAGGCCGCCAAGGCGAGTCTCGCGGACATAACGAAGACCATGGGCGAGGCCTCCGAAGCGTTCAAGTCCGGCAACCTGATGGACGCCGTCGCCAAGGGCAACGCCGTCAAGGCGAAGGTCGCCGATGAGATGGCCACGCTCGGCCTCACGGCCGGCGCTCCCGCGGCCGCCCCTGCCGCCGCTCCCGCGGCCGCTCCCAAGAAGGCCAAGCCGGCCAAGAAGTAAACCCCTCGAATCCCGGAACGACGAGGCCCGCGGGAAGCCGCGGGCCTTATCTTTCTCGCCCTCAGCTCCTGTAGTCGGCGTTCAACGACACGTAGTCGTGTCCGAGATCCGAGGACAGCTTCGAGGCCGTGGCCGTTCCAGCCCCGAGGTCCACGACGACGGGCACGCGCTCCTTGCGGAAGATACGCACCGCGTCCTTTTCGCGATAAGCCGCCGGAATGCCGTTCCTCACGAGGGTCAGCGGCCCGAGCCGGAGCGAGACGCGCTTTTCCGAGAAGCGGGCTCCGCTCCGGCCCACGGCCGCGAGGATGCGCCCCCAGTTCGGATCGCCGCCGTGGAGCGCGGTCTTCACGAGCGGCGACGTTGCGACGGCATGCGCCGCGGCCTTCGCTTCGGCCACTGTTCGCGCGCCGGTGACGGTGAGGTCGAGGACGCGCGTCGCCCCTTCCCCGTCGCGCACCATCATCCACGCGAGCGTGCGGCAGACCTCGGCGAGCGCCTTTCGAAACTCCGGACCGTCGTCCTTCGCCGCGAGCTCCGGGCCGCCGAGCGCGCCCGATGCCATCAGGAGAACCGTGTCGTTCGTAGAGGTGTCCCCGTCCACGGAGACGAGATGGAAGCTCGCGTCGGCCGCTTCGCGAAGCGCCGTCTTGAGATAGGCGGGCGTGGCGGGCACGTCGGTCATGACGAACGCGAGCATCGTCGCCATGTTCGGGTGGATCATGCCGGCGCCCTTTGCGACCCCGACGACCCGACCCCGGCGGCCCATCCACGCGAACGAGGCCTGCGCGACCTTCGGGCCTATGTCGGTCGTGAGGATCGCGTGCGAGGCGGCCTCGAGCCCCGAGGGCGAAAGGCGGTACTTCGCGTCGGGAAGCGCGGCGCGGATCTTCGCATCCGGCAGGACCACCCCGATGACGCCCGTGGACGAGACGATGACCTCCTCCTTCGGAAACCCGAGGAGCGCCGCCGCGTGGTTGCGCACGCGTCGCGCGGCGTCGAGACCCGGTTTTCCGGTAACGGCGTTCGCGCAGCCCGCGTTCACGACGACCGCGCACACACGCCCGCCACTTCGCCGGAGGTCGCGCCTGCCGAGGATGACGGGCGCAGCCTGGAACCGGTTCTTCGTGAACAAGGCCGCGGCGTTCGCGCCTTTCTCGGCCACGAGGAGCGCGAGATCGGGGCGCTTCTTCCGAATGCCCGCGCGCACGCCCGACGCCAGGAAGCCCTTCGGGAGCTTCATGCCGCACCTCCCGCGAGACGCCGCACGGCGGCCTTCGCGGCCCGCGCCACCTGGCGCGGCGCGGTGCCGCCCGTGACGTCCCGCTTGGCGAGCGCGCGCCGCACGTCGAGCGCCTGAAGGTCCTGGGCGGTGATCTCCTTCGAGGGCCCGAGAGCCGCAAGCGTGGTGCCGAGCGCCTCGGCCTCCGCGATGCGGCGGCCGACGATTTCATGCGCCTCGCGGAACGGCATGCCCCGCTTCGCGAGCGCGTCGGCGAGCTCGGTGGCGAGCAGGCGGTCGTCCGAAGCCGCCTGAGCCATCCGCTCGCGGTCGAGCTGAAGCCCCTCGACGATGCCCGTCAGCGCCGGCAGCGCGGCGAGAAGGACGCCTCGCACGCGGAAGACCGGCTCCTTGTCGAGCTGAAGGTCCTTGTCGTAGGCGAGCGGCAGCCCCTTGAGAACCGCGAGCAGCCCGGTCAGGTCGCCGATCGCGCGCCCGGCGTGGCCGCGCGCGAGCTCGAGGACGTCGGGGTTCTTCTTCTGCGGCATCCGCGACGAGCCCGTCGCGAGGGCGTCGGGCAGCGTCGCGAAGCCGAACTCGTCGGACGTGAAGGCGATGAGGTCCTCCCCGAGGCGCGAGAGGTGGACGAGGAGGAGCGCCGACGCGAAAAGGTATTCGGCGGCCGCGTCGCGGTCGGAGACTGCGTCGAGCGAGTTCGCGGTGGGCCTGAGGAACCCGAGGTTCCGCGCGAGGGCCTCGCGATCGACCGGCAGCGGCGTCCCCGAGAGGGCGCCCGAGCCGAGCGGGCACTCGTCCGCGCGCGAGGCGGCGTTGTCGAAGCGGCTCGCGTCGCGCCGCAGCATCTCCACGTACGCGAGGCACCAGTGGCCGAACGTGACGGGCTCGGCGCGCTTCAGGTGCGTGTAGCCCGGCATCGGAGAGGCGGCCTCGACTTCCGCGCGGCGCGCGAGCGCGAGCGCGAAGGCGCGCGCGGCCGTCGCTCCCTCGGCGAGGGCCTTTTTCAGGTAGAGGCGGAAGTCGGTCGCGACCTGGTCGTTCCGCGAGCGGCCCGTGTGGAGCTTCCCCGCGAGCGGCCCCACCTTCGCCGCGAGGCGTGCCTCCACGAAAGAGTGCACGTCCTCGTCGTCCGCGTCGGGAGGCACGCCCGTCCTGGACACTTCGGCGCCGATCTCCTCGAGGCCGGCGACGAGCTTCTTGACTTCGCCCGACGAGAGCACGTCGGCCCTGCCGAGCGCCTCCGCCCAGGCAATCGAGCCGCGGACGTCCTCCGCGAGGAGCGACTGGTCGAACCCGAACGAGTCGTTGAAGGCCCGGAGAACCTGGGCGGGAGGCTCGGAGAACCGGCCCCCCCAGAGCTGGCGCCGGGTCAATGCCTCACCCTTCCCCGGAGACGACGGCCTGATACGTCGTTCCGGCCTTCAGGCGCAGGCGCCCCTTCGTGGGCAGACCGAACAGGCGGATGAATCCGGTCGCGTCGGCAGGCGTGTAACCGCGCATGTCGAACGAGGCGAGGTGCGCCGAGTAGAGCGCGTGCGGCGAGGTGCGGCCCACGACCGACGAGGAGCCCTTATAGAGCTTGAGCGTGACGTCGCCCGTCACGGTCGGCATGAGCGCGTTCATGAACGCGTCGAGCGCCTCTCGGAGCGGCGAGAACCATTGCCCGAAGTACACGAGCTCGGCGTAGCGCGCGGCGAGCTTCTCCTTCTCGTGCACGCTGTCGCGGTCGAGCGTGAGCGTCTCGAGCGCCCGGAGCGCTTGGACGAGCAGCGTCCCTCCCGGCGTCTCGTAGACGCCGCGCGACTTGATTCCGATCAGCCGGTTCTCGACGA
>Ga0208080_1000449_pt1 | contig 20802 bp, 19 predicted proteins | sample NGESurdeep092012_3_FD_184476 | JGI IMG/M metagenome (GOLD analysis project Ga0208080, IMG submission 184476) | Arctic peat soil microbial communities from Barrow, Alaska - NGEE Surface sample 210-3 deep-092012 (SPAdes) | ecosystem: Environmental > Terrestrial > Soil > Wetlands > Peat ...
CGTGAGTGTTGAAATACCATGCCGAAACCCTTCCGCGCGATCTTGTGTGCGGGCAGGCCGGCGATGTTTTCGCCTTGGAAAATGACATCGCCCGCCGTCGGGCGTTCGATGCCCATGATCGCTTTCATCGCCGTCGACTTGCCCGAACCGTTCGGGCCTATTAGGCCGAAGATTTCGCCGGCGCGCAGATCGAAGCTCAGGTTTTTGACGGCGGTGAGGCCGCTGAAGCGTTTGGTCAACCCGCGGACTTCGAGGACCGGTCGGTTGCTGTTGGCGTCCATTATTGCCGAGCCCCATGCGCAAGGGCCGATCCGAGGAAACCGTTGGGAAAGAACAGGATCACCAGCAGCGCGACCGTCGAGACGATGAAGGTCGCCAATTCGCCGGTCGGCCTCAGGAACTCGCCGGCGACGATTAGGAAGATCGCGCCCAGCGCGGCGCCGAGCACAGTGCGCCGACCGCCGAGCACGGCGGCGACGATCACCTGCACGCCAACGGCGACATCAACCACCGTTCCCACCGATGCGGTACCGAAGTAGAACACCAACAGCGCGCCCGACAGCCCTGAGAAAAATGCGCTGACCACGAAGGCGGCGAGCTTATGCTTGACGATGTTGAAGCCAAGCGCGCCGGCTTGCACCGGATCCTGTCCGCTGGCCTGAAGCACCAGTCCGACCGGCGACTGCGAAAGGCCGTACAGAATCACTGCGCTGATCGTCATGAAGCCGAGGGCGATCCAGTAGTTGGCACCAGCGTCGATCGTGATCACATCGGGGATCGTCAGGCCGATTTCGCCGCCGGTGAGATCAGCGAACACCACAATGAAGTTTTGCAGAATCAGCACGGCGACTAGCGTCGTCAGCCCGAAATACGGACCCCGCACCCGCAGGGCGGGGAGCGCCAGCACAAATCCGGCAATCACCGACGCCAAAGCGCCCAAAATGATGCACAGATATACCGACCATCCATACTGGTTGTTGAGGATGCCCGCGGTGTAGGCGCCGACGCCGATCAGGAAAGTTGGACCGAAATTCACCTCGCCTGCGAAACCGAACAGCAGGTCCCACGCCATCGCGAATACGCCGAAGTAATACGCGACCGTGAGCAAGCCGAGGATATAGCCGGACACATAAAGTGGCAGCGTGGAGGCGGCGACCACGACGCCGAGTGCGATCCAGAACAGCCGCGATTTGAAGAAAGTGCCCATGCTCATCGCCTCCCGAGCAGGCCCTGCGGGCGGATGTACATCACGATGACCAGCAACAGCAGCGCCGGAATGGTCCTGTACGCGGGCGAGACTAGGTAGGCTGTGAGGGTTTCGAGGTAGCCGACCACGAATGCCGCAATCAGCGAGCCGGAAACGCTGCCGAGGCCACCCAGTACCACGATTGAGAATGCGCTCGCGGTGAGCGGTCCCACGCTGTAGGAGCTGACGCCGAGGAACATTCCGAGGAGCACGCCGGCGATGCCGGCAAGAATGCCGTAGATTGCCCACACCACGACATAGATGTTGGTGAGCTCAAGCCCGAGCAGCGTGACGCCTCGCGGATTCATCGACGCCGCAAGCACCGCCTTGCCGGTGCGGGTCCGGTTGACCAGCAGCCAGAGCAGGCCGATCACCAGACAACAGACTACGGCGGTGAAGATTTCGTTCTTCGGCGTGCGTACGCCGAGGATATCGATCACGCCTTCGACGATCGGAAGCACGGTCTTGGCGTTGTTGGTAAAGAAATACGCGATCAGCTCCTGGATCATAATTCCCCACAGCAGCGTGCCGGTGAGAACGAAGATCTCCTTCTCCTCGTTGGGAATCCGGGTCGATTTCTGAAGCGGCTGCACTACGACGAAATAGGTGACGAGCGCCGCGACCAGTGCCGTAGCTACGCCGATTAGCGCGCCGGCATAGGTGTTCATATGCAGCACGCTCGCGGCAGCCCATGCCGCCACCGCCGCCAGCACCATGATGGCGCCGTGCGAGAGATTGAGCACGCCTGAGACGCCGAAGATCAGGGTGAAGCCGGTCGCACCCAAAGCGTACAACGCACTGATGGCAAAGCCGTCGATCAGGATCTGGAAGGCAAGCATTTATAATGGCCGCGGCAGCACCGCTGCCTCACTCTAGGAAACTGCAAATGCGAAAATGCTCCCGGCCGAACCCGGGAGCATAATCATTGGAATATCAGTTCGCTGTGACCTTAATGAAGCTTGGAAACTTCAACTGGCCTTTGGCGATTTCCTTCGGCCAGACGCTAATCTGCTTCCCATCTTGCCACTGCAGCATCAGGCCGGTGATCAAGCCCTTGCCGTATTTGATCGAATGGGTGAATTGATCGTCTTTGCCATAGAACTGGATGCGGCCGATGGTGCCTTCCCAGTCGGTTTTTTCCAGCGCGTCGACCATCTTGTCCGCATCGGTCGACCCCGCGCGCTTCACGGCGTCGGCGATGTAATAGACTTCGTCATACGAGGTATAGCCGGCATAAGAGGGATAATTGCCAAACTTCGACTTGAATCCTTCGGCGAAGGGAATCGACTTCGGCGTTACGGCGACACCGGGACCGGAGACGCCCTGATAGAGCACGCCGTCCGATGCGTCGTTGGTGTCCTTGCCGAAGGTGCTGTTGGTAGCCTGAGAGCTGATTCCAAGCATCGGGATCGGAACTTGCTGATTCTTCCACTGCACGGTCGGCTGCACACCGACGTGCGAAATGCCGGTGATCATCACGTCAGGCTTCACACCTTCAATCTTGTTGAAGATCGGGGTGAAGTCCGTGGTGTCAGGCGAGAAGCGGATGTGGTCGAGCACCTTCAACCCGATCTTGGGCAGGCATTCCTCGTATCCGACGTCGAGCGGCTTGGTCCAGGCGGCGTCCTCGCTCATGATGACGGCAGTCTTCATGTGCTTTTGTTCCACCAGCAATTCCTTGGCGGCGTCGCAGACCGACAGCGCGAGCGCGGCCGAGGTCAGATAACCGTGGAAAGTATATTTGTTCTTCTCATATTCGTTATGGACGCTCTTGCTGATCTCGTTGGACGCCGCGCCGGGAGTAATAAAGGGTGTCTTCAGGCGCGATGCCCAAGGTTCCAGCGCCAGCACAACTTCGCTGATGTAGCTTGCGATGACGATGTTGACCTTGTCCTCATTGACCGCGCGCTGGAACGCGCGGACGGAATCCGCCGAGGAGCTATGGTTGTCGTAGGTGATAATTTCGATCTTGCGTCCGTCAACGCCGCCCATCGCATTGATTTCATCGGCGGCCATCTGGGCTGCCTGAGGGATCGACGCACCGGCAATGGCTTGTGCTTCCGCGATGACGCCAATCTTGATGGGGTCGGCGGCAAAAGCCTGACCGGAAGCCAACATGCTGAGGGCGGCCGCTCCGAGAAGCCTCGGCAACGACCAAATGGAACTTGGCCAGTTTGTTTTTGTCATGACGTTTCTCTCCAGTTCATAAGCTTCTTATTCAGCCTTCGCACTATTGTAGCCGTGCCTGCGCAGTCAGCAAGCGAAACTGCATCGCAAACCTCTACACGATGTCGAACTAGGCCGCAGTTGCGACCTCGGTCCAATTGTTGAGACTTAAGTCGCATCGGTGTGGGGTAACCGTAACTTCTGTCACTCCAAGGCCGACCTGGATGGCGCGGCTTTACCGTTCTGGGGGAACGAGCTTCTCCTGCTCACGTTATCAAAGTCCCGAAACTACCTGATCTGCCGTCTTAGCTGGCTTGTGCCCTTTTTTGATCCGTGGTGCCATCAAATGCAGTCTGATCCCGAAACTACCATGTTGCTAGCGAGAGCCTTTGATCGGGCTTGGGACCGCTACTATCGCCCTGGCAGGGTGTCGATTTGGGATGTAAGGTCCCGGTCGCTTACTGCAGCGATCTCGAGCGAAACGACTGCTTGGCCGGCCACGCAGTGTAGATCGAACCCGGTCTCCGGTCGCTATCTCCTAAAAACGGGAATATTTCAAACATTCGACGGAGACTCTCGGCAGTTTTGCCTCAGAGTTGGGCGATTTGGGAGTCTGGAGACCGGCTGCCAATTTACAAAAACCCGCAATTGGCGGGAGTTTATGCGATTTATGACTGCACAATCTCCAGTTGTCGGACTGGTTGGCTGGGGGCGGGAAGATTCGAACCTCGAGATGGTGAATTGTAATCTCAGAATAACTAGCCGCTTTTGGCCCAATGTCCGCATGGGCCAAAAGCAGACACTCCGCCCGGGATCGGGCTAATCATCGACTGAGGTTCATGAGCAACTATCTTGCTGAGAAATGACTGGCTTTCGTGTTTGATCGGAGCATTGCTGTGTTGGCTTGGAGCGGCTGAAGCCCGCTTCGGGGTCCTGCCCTGCCGGGTGCTCTGCCCGGGCGGGGCTGAGGTGGTGCGGCGGATGGCGTCGCGCGAACTTCAGAGGATCCTATGACCAAGCCCAAATCAAAGACCAAGGCCGCAACCCGCTCGGCTTCGCGAAAGACCAGCAAGTCCAGCGCCCGCACGCGATCTGCGCCCGCATCGCCAAAATCAGCAGCGCCGCCCAATACCAAGCACGCCCGCATCCTTTCAATGCTGCGGATGCCTGCGGGCGCAACGATCGCTGCGATCATGACTGCAACTGAATGGCAGCAGCATTCAGTGCGCGGCTTTCTTGCCGGCGTTGTTCGTAAGAAACTCGGTTTGAATCTTGTTTCCGAATCGACGGACAAGGGTCGGGTCTACCGGATCAAGGATAGCAAGACTTCGTCCGGGGCTGCGGATCGCGTGAAGCAGGCGGCCTGATGCGATGCGGGAGAAGCATCGCAATGGCCGTGTCACGACCAAGACATCAGTTGAGGACGAGATCGTGCATCTGCGCGGTCTCGACCTCAAGGGCCTGCGTGCGAGATGGCAAAGTGCGTTTCAGAGAGCTGCGCCTATTCATCTGCCACGGCATCTGCTGTTTGCGATCATCGCCTATCGGATTCAAGTCGATCGCTTTGGGGACCTCGACCATGAGACGAGGCAGCTGCTGGATCGTACCGGTGCGAAGGAATCCGGTGCGGCAATGTCGGCGCGTCTGGTCAGCTTTGATCAGAAGCGGACCGAATTGACGCCTGGAACAGTCCTGGTGCGGGAGTGGGATCGACAGTCGCAGCGGGTGATGGTGATGTCAGATGGGTTTGCCTGGAATGGCCAGACCTATGACAGCCTGTCCAAGGTCGCCTTCGCGATAACCGGCACCAACTGGAATGGACCGCGCTTCTTTGGGCTGAGGGATAAGGAGGATCGGTTGGCCATGGACGTGGGGTCATGAAGGCTCCTTCGGTCAAACCGGTTCGCTGTGCGATCTATACCCGGGTCTCCACCGACCATGGGCTCGATCAGGAGTTCAACTCACTGGATGCGCAATACGATGCTGCTTCGGCCTATATAAAGAGTCAGGCCCATGCCGGCTGGGCCCTGATCCGGTCTCGATATGACGATGGCGGCTACTCCGGTGGATCCACCGATCGTCCCGATCTGCAAAGACTGCTGGACGACATCCGGGCTCGGAAGATTGATGTCATTGTCGTCTACAAGGTTGACCGTCTAACGAGGTCCTTGGCCGATTTCGCCAAACTGGTCGAACTATTCGATGCCCACGGGGTGTTATTCGTCTCTGTCACCCAGCAATTTAACACCACGACCTCGATGGGCCGATTGACCCTCAACGTGCTCTTGTCCTTTGCCCAGTTCGAGAGGGAGGTCACCTCCGAGCGCATCCGGGACAAGATCGCGGCCTCCAAGCGGAAAGGTCTGTGGGTTGGCGGTCCCCTGCCCCTCGGTTACGAGATGAAGGATGGCAAGGTGGCATTCATCGAGGAGGAAGCCGAATCTGTGCGGCTGATCTTTCGGCGCTACCTCGAACTCGGCGGGGTCAATGCGCTGGTGCGAGACCTCAAAGACAAAAATATCCGAACCAAAACCAGACTACGCTCAACCGGCGCGACCCATGGTGGCATCCCATTCGGACGCGGCTCTCTATTCTATCTGTTGCGCAACCGGTTCTATATCGGCGAGGTCAAATACAAGGGCGACATCCTGCCTGGCGAGCAGCCAGCGATCATGGACCGAGATCTGTTCGATGCGGTCCAGCAGAAGCTCACGGATCAATGGTCCCATCGAAATCATGCCAAAGCCAAATCCGACCATCTCCTGACGGGATTGCTGTTCGACGATGCCGGCCATCGCATGATACCGACCCACGCGACGAAGGCCGGCATCCGCTATCGCTATTATATCTCGCAGCCGCACCTCAACGGAGAGTCCAAGACCGCATCGGTTGGATCGGTATCGCGTATTCCCGCAACCGACATCGAAGACATCATCGTCAAATTTCTTGGCGAGCATCTGGTCGCTCAGAAGGAGAAGCAAATCTCCAGCGTCCCGCAAGTTGGAGATCGCAAGACTGTCTTAGAGCAAGTCGCGCGGATCGATGTGCATGGGGATCATTTGGCTATTCGATTGAAGTCAGTAGGCGCCGAAGAAGCATCTGACTCGGTGGACGAACAATTACTTTCAATCCCGTGGCAGAAGCCGCCTTCCCGAAACTCTCGAAAAATCCTGATGCCGCAGGGCGTATCCCGAAACGAAGTTCGCCCGATCCGGATCGAACGTCGGGCACGGCTCGTCAGCGCGATCGCCCAAGGCCGTCGCTGGCTTGACGAGATCGTGTCGGGCTCGGTGATTGGCGTCGAGCAGATCGCGGTACGCCAAAAATGCAGTATGCGTCAGGTCAATATGACGATTTCGCTTGCGTTCCTCGCACCGGATCTCGTCAGAGCAGCGGTCGAAGGTCGCCTGCCGCGTGGCATCGGAGTTGAACGACTGCGGGATGCTCCGGCAGAATGGACCCGACAGTTCGAAGCGCTCGGACTAAATCCGCAATAATTACGGCCACGGCTCGAAACGGCATTTTTGCCTCCCAGAATCCCCGATTTCCAAGCTGCCTAACGGTCCTTTGCCCTCGAAATCCAGCTGCCAGGAACGGAATTTTTGGATGCAGAGACCGGAGGCCAAAAATCGGCTCTAGAGACCGCTGATGTCCACAGAGACAGAAAGTCCGGTGACGATACCGGCGAAATCCCGGCAGAAACGGCCTCTTTGGAGTCGCCGGCGAAATGCGCGGTTTGGGAAGACTGGATGGTGGAGATGATCTGGACCAAACTGCCTGCTCCCCACGCAGGGATCGAACCAGTCTCCAAAACTCGAGTCAGGAACGGAATTTTTTGCTGCAGAGACCGGGCGGCGAAATGGGCTCATTCGGCTCGATTGCAGGAGCAGAGACCGCGCTAACGAAGGAATTTGGCAGACATGTCTTTGAGATTGCGGCGCTATTGCGAGTGTCTCAGACTCTATACAACTACAGAGTGTGCGTGGTGGAGATGATCTGGACCAAACTGGCTGCTCCCCACGCAGTCATCGAACCAGTCTCCGAAACTCGAGTCAGGAACGGAATTTTTTGCTGCAGAGACCGGGGCGGCGAAATGGGCTCATTCGGCTCGATTGCAGGAGCAGAGACCGCGCTAACCCGAGAATTTGGCAGACATGTCTTTGAGATTGCGGCGCTATTGCGAGTGTCTCACACTCTATACAACTATAGAGTGTGGGTGGTGGGCGCACCAGGGCTCGAACCTGGGACCCGATGATTAAGAGGAAGCGGGGGCGCCTCTTGTTCGATGCTCACTGCTGCACCAACCTGACGATCTGAGCTCATCCGTTCGAAGCATGCAGAATTTTTTCAAATGCAGATTCGTGACCTACGCGCGAGCTTAAGGACTTCGGATTTTACCGAGGCTAGGAAGCGTCTGGTGGACAATTTGGCATGAGTTCAGGAAATCGTCGCCGCTCCCGACCTTGAGGCGCTCGGGCAGGTCTTGAACGGCCGTTTGCAGGCCTATTCCCGGCTTGGACCTCCCGCCACCGAGCTTAACCTCGCGGAGCGCACAGCCTTCGAGCATCAGGCGCGAACCTACATTCGATCGCCTCCTCTCAACCATTCCGGCCGCGATCACGCCGTCCAGGGATGCTTCAAAATCTTTGTATCGCGTCGTGAGGTTGGCTTTCCTCCGAACTGCTCTTGCGCGGGCGGTTCGGTTGAGCGCACGGATTCGACTTTCCTGGCAAACAATGGCAGTTTGGGCCATCCGCGGGTCCCCACTAGGGTCTACACCGCGGGTCTCCACCGTCCGAATCCGGTGGCTCAAGAAAAGCCCTGTTTTATTGGGTTTTTCGCATCCCAGGCAAGCCTGGCGGAGAGGGAGGGACACTCCGCCACTTTTGGTACTATCCGCCTATTATCCGAGAAAAGCAGCAAATCCGGCCCTTTAGAGGGATACATAGCGGACTACAAAGTGGACTACATTTCGTGATTGCCGTCCACCACGCAGCCGATTTTCCTTAGGTGGCGTGGATGGCTTCCTTCCGCAAGTTCCGTATGCAAATCGTCGTTAATTCGGCGTCCCACCGGACGGCGCGCCTAGCTAGACGGTCGCAAACCAGCGCGGATATCAATAGATTGCCCGCATGAAGAAGATCGGCTTTCTCTCGTTCGGGCACTGGACGCCCTCGTCGCAATCACAGACCCGCTCGGCGGCAGACTCACTCCTGCAATCCATCGACCTGGCCGTTGCCGCCGAGGAATTGGGCGCCGACGGGGCCTATTTTCGGGTCCATCACTTCGCCCGCCAGCTTGCCTCCCCTTTCCCGCTCCTGGCGGCCGTCGGGGCGAAGACCAGCCGTATCGAGATTGGCACGGCGGTGATCGACATGCGCTACGAGAACCCGTTCTACATGGCCGAGGACGCCGGTGCCGCCGATCTCATCGCCGGCCGGCGGCTGCAGCTAGGCATCAGCAGAGGGTCGCCCGAGCAGGTGATCGATGGCTGGCGATATTTCGGCTTTCAGCCGGCCGAGGGCCAGAATGACGCCGACATGGGGCGGCGTCATGCGGAGGTCTTTTTCGACCTGCTGCGCGGTGAGGGCTTCGCCCAGCCGAATCCGCGACCGATGTTTCCGAATCCGCCCGGGCTGCTGCGCCTGGAACCCCATTCTGAAGGCCTGCGTGACCGGATTTGGTGGGGCGCCGGCTCGAACGCCACGGCGATTTGGGCAGCAAAACTCGGGATGAACCTGCAGAGCTCGACACTTAAGAACGACGAAACAGGCGAGGCTTTCCATGTGCAGCAGGCCGCCCAGATCCGGGCCTACCGCGCCGCCTGGAAGGAGGCAGGCCATGCTCGCGAGCCCCGGGTCTCGGTCAGCCGCAGCATCTTCGCGCTGATGGACGATCGTGATCGTACCTATTTCGGGCGCGGGCGCGAAGATGATGACCAGATCGGATTCATCGACGACAGGACTCGGGCGATCTTCGGCCGCAGCTATGCCGCCGAGCCGGATGTACTCATCGAGCAGCTCAGGAAAGACGAAGCTATCGCCGAGGCCGACACGTTGCTGCTGACCGTCCCTAATCAATTGGGCGTTGCCTACAACGCGCATGTGATCGAGGCGATTCTGACCCACGTCGCTCCCGCCCTGGGGTGGCGCTAACGAAGCGGCCTGGCATATCTCGCTTAAATGGAGTCTGACTTGAGCGTTGCCTTCACCAAGGAAGACAGTGCCGAAACTGCGTCGGAGACTCTGCTACCCGACCGCCCGGTTTCAGATCATCCGAACCTTGTTACGGAAGCGGGATTGAAGGCTCTTGAATTTCAACTCCAAAAGGCTCGCGAGGCGTACGAGACGGCGCAGAAGATCGAAGACGTGAATGAACGACGGCGGCAAGCAGCAACCCCTTTGCGTGATGCGCGCTACTTTGCGGCGAGAGTTCGGACGGCTCAGGTCATCACCGATCCCTCGTCAACCGACGCTGTTGCCTTTGGCAGCACGGTGACGTTCAGGCGCGACGATGGGCGCGTACAGAAATATCGTATCGTGGGAGAGGACGAAGCGGACCCCAAGGCCGGTTCCATTTCGTTCGTGGCCCCAGTGGCAAGGCTTCTGATGGGCAAAGCGGTTGGGGATGTAGCAGGGACATCCGGTCAAGAGCTTGAGATCATTGCAATTGCGTAGCACGCCCCGCATCGGACGCAGCCGATGTTTGGAATGGCCGCTTTGCGCCAACAGCGGCCATACAACGAATTAGCGCCACTCGATTCTCGGGGCTGGCGGCGTAAGACAGCCGCTACGGAGCATGCGGACATAAAGACTGCCATCGCCATCATGTTCACCGGCAGTAAGAAGTTTTCTGCAGCCATTGCCATCGCGAGTTTGCTTTGCTTACGGCGTGAAGTGATCTGCCCTTTTTGATTTGACTCCTAATTTGCTTGATCAAGATCAATGAACGCCGCTGCCGCAGGCATATTTTTTGATCGGGGAGTCACGATATGATCTGATAGCCAGTGTACGGATATCAGAGATCAGAAAGCTGGCTATGCCGATTCCTGACCGAAGCGCAAATTCCCATCAAGGACTATCGCGTCGTGCATTTGTTCGCGGATCGGCGCTAACTTCGGCAGGTGCCGTCATGATCGACACTGCGTCCGCCATTATAGGAACAGTGGGGGCCAAGGAAGGTGCGTTGGTTATCGCGCCAGACCTGGCGCCGATCAGTCTCCGAGTTAATGGCGTAGTGCGTCAAGTTCAGGTCGAGACGCGGATGACTCTGGCCGAGGCCTTGCGTGGCCCGCTTGGGCTCACCGGCACCAAGATCGCATGCAATCGAGGTGCCTGTTCAGCCTGTACGGTCTGGCTCGACGGCGTCACCATCTGCGCCTGCATGATGCTGGCCATCGAGGTCGGCGCTCGTAGCGTGACGACGATCGAGGGACTTGCGGTCGGCGACAAGCTGCACCCGGTGCAAACCGCATTCATCGAGCATGACGCCCTGCAATGCGGCTTCTGTACCCCCGGCATGGTGATGAGCTGCGCGGCGCTGCTGGAGCATAAATCCGATCCAACTGCTGATGACGTCAATACCGCAATCAGCGGTCATTTCTGTCGTTGTGGCGCCTACCCGCATGTCGTCACCGCGACGCTCGCGGCGGCCTCGGCCCGAAAGGCGTGAGACCATGGCTTCCGACGCGACAACCCGCACCGAAAACTTTCCCTACGGCATCGCAAGCGTCGGCTTGGGTGAAGTGGAGCGGCGGGTCCCGGTCGAGGAGCCCTCGCCGCTGGCCCCGAATGCCCTTCTCTCCGTGATCGGCAAACCGGTTCCGAGGCAGAACGGGCGCGCGAAGGTCACGGGCGCCACCCGCTTTACGGTTGATATCGCGCTTCCCGGCATGCTGCATGGCCGTATCTTGCGCTCGTCCCTGCCCCATGCCGAAGTTCGCGCCATCGACAGCACGGCGGCTGCGCGACATCCCGATGTCCGCGCCATCATTCCACTCGTTCCCCCCGGCGATCCCGCCACCGCGATCGTCCGCTATATCGGCGCACCCATTGTCTCAATCGCCGCCGTGACCATGGCCGCGGCCGAGCAGGCGCTGCGCCTCATTCGCATCGACTACAAGCCGCTTCCGTTTGTCGTGGACATGGATAGGGCACGCGAGCCGGCATCGCACCCGGTTTACGACAGCGCTTCAGCGCCCAAGGGCCATGTCTCGGGATTTCCCGCGGCGGCGGGTCTGCCGCTCAATGGCAATGTCCGTGGGCCTGCAACTGACGTTCGCGGCGATCCCACCCAGGGTTTTGCACAAGCCGACGTCGTAGTTGAGGGCGAGTTTCGCACCCAAGTACAGACGCATTGTTGCCTCGAGCCGCACGCGATCGTCGCGGATTGGCGCGCGGACGGACTGACCGTCTACATGTCAACGCAGTTCACCGCGGGCGTGCGACACGAGCTCGCGGAGACCTTCGGCCTGCCGTTGAATAGCGTCCGCGTGATCGTCGACGGCATGGGCGGCGGCTTTGGTTCAAAATCGTCGCTCGGCAATTACGGCCGTGTCGCCGTCGCCTTGTCGCGTCAGGCTCAGGCGCCGGTGCGCATCGTCCTCGATCGCAAGGAAGAGCAAATGGATTCGGGCAACCGTCCGAGCACTTGGCAGCGCCTCCGCATCGGCGCCAGGCGCGACGGCGCGCTGACCGCAATCTCCCTGGTAAGCTACGGCACCGCCGGCACTGCCGTCGGAGCCGGCATCGGCAACGTGGCACAGGCGATGTATGCTTGCGCGAATTACGAGGCCGCACAGCATGATGTGTTCATCAATGCGGGTCCTGGCTGCGCGATGCGTGGACCCGGCAATACGCCGGGCGCATGGGCTGTGGAACAGGCAATCGACGATCTGGCCGAGCGGCTTTCGATCGATCCGCTTGCCTTGCGCGACAGGATCGATCTGAGCCCGGTTCGACGCGAAGAGCGCCGCATTGGCGCGGAGCGAATTGGATGGCAGCAAAGGCACGCACCCGGCGCCGATGCCGGGCCGATAAAGCGTGGTCTTGGAGTTGCGCAGTCGCTCTGGGGCGCCAATGTGCAGATCAATTGCGCCTGTGAAGTTCGCATCATGCGCGACGGTTCGGTGGAAATTCTGTCGGGCGTGCAGGATATCGGAACCGGAATCGGCACGGTGATGGCCCAGGTCGTCGCCGAAGTGCTCGGACTTCATGTCGAACAGATTACCGTTCGGATCGGCGACACCGAGTTTCCGGGTGGGCCGCCTTCGTACGGCAGCCGCACGACCGCGTCCATCACCCCGGCAGCCCGCACCGCCGCCTCGCAGGTTCTGCAATCGCTTTTTCGCGAGGCAGCGCTCGCCCTGAACGCTGCTCCCCAAGATTTAGTTGCCCGAGACGGACGCATCCTTGTTCGACACGAACTGAGCCGCAGCATGAGCTTTGCCGAAGCCGCGGGGCGGCTGCGCACGGACCGAATCAGTGCGATCGCTTCCCGCAGCGACGATTACGCCGGCTTTCGCCGCCGTATGGAAGATGCCGCGATAGCTCAACAGGATCTCGGTGGCGTGCAGTTTGCTGCGGTCGCCGTCGACACCGAGACCGGTATTATTCGGGTTGAGCGTGTGGTGGCCGTCCAGGATTGCGGCCGGCCGATGAATCCCCTGCTGATCGAAAGCCAGGTACTGGGCGGTGTTCTGATGGGAATGTCCTACGCCTTGTTCGAGGAACGCATTCTCGATCAACACACCGGCCGCATGGTCAACCCGAACCTCGAACAGTACAAGCTCGCGGGGTCTCGCGAAACGCCGGCGATCGAAGTCGTTGTGCTGGAAAATTATCAGGGGCAGAGCGCGACGGATGCCTATGGCATAGCCGAGCCCGCCAGTATCGCGACCGCTCCCGCAATCGCCAACGCCGTCTATAACGCCATCGGCGTTCGTCTTCGCTCGCTACCCCTGACGCCCGCGGTCGTATTAGCCGCGCTCGGCAAGGTGCCTTCGAGGAGCTCACGGACATGAACCGTTTTGGCTGGAGCCGCGCAGGAACGATTTCGGAGGCGGCGGCAGCGGCTACGGTTACTGCGGCCGACGCAATGATGGCTACTCGCGATTCCACTAATGGAGGCGAGAAATCCGTGGTGAAGGCCGGCGGTATCGATCTTCTCGATCTGCTCAAGGAAGATCTGCTGGCTCCGACGAAGGTCGTCAGTTTGAGGGATGTCACCGGACTCACGGTCATTGCCGAAGAGGCTGGGGGCCTCAGGATCGGATCGATGGTGACGCTCGCCAACGCGGCTGTGCATCCCCTGGTGCGACAACGTTATCCAGCGCTCGCCGACGCGCTGCGCAGTTCAGCAAGCCCGCAAATTCGCAATGTAGGAACGTTGGGCGGCAATCTCCTGCAACGGCCGCGCTGCTGGTATTTCAGAGCAGCGGAATATCACTGCCTCAGAAAAGGAGGTGGCCACTGCTTCGCGCTATCGGGCGAAAACCAGTACCACGCAATTTTTGACAACCAGTCCTGTGCCATCGTCCACCCCTCCACACCGGCGACGGCGCTGGTAGCGCTGGGCGCAACGCTTGAACTCGCGAACAGCAACGGCGGGAGCCGGAACATCTTGCTTGAGGATTTCTTCGTATTGCCGGATCAGGACATCCAGCGGGAGAACGATCTGAAGCCGCGGGAAATCCTCACCGCCATCCTGTTGCCCGCGCTGCCGCCCAGCCTGGGCATGGCGCATCTCAAGCAGGGGGAAAAGGATTCATTCGACTGGCCGCTCGCCGATGTAGCCATCGCACTCGATCTCGGCGGCGACGGGCGCTGCAAGTATGCCGCAATTATCCTTGGCGCGGCGGCACCGGTACCTCACCGGGCTAGAGCTGCCGAGAATATTCTCATCGGCAGACACGTCGATGACGCTACGGCCAGGGAAGCCGCCCATGCAGCATTGGCTGGCGCAACTCCACTTGCCAAGAATGCCTACAAACTGCCGCTGTTCGAGACCCTTGTCCGCCGCGCCATTTTGAAGGCGGCGATCGACACATGACGCACGCGCCAAGGTTATTGCCGGCGCCCATGAGGAGCACCATGATGACACGACGCGAAGTCAATGCCGGAATTCTTGCCAGTGCGGCACTCGCAGCCGCTCCCGCGTTAGCGGTGGCGCAGGGCCCCACGCCCCGCGATCTACCTCCGCCGCGGAGCGAAGGCGGCCAACCGTTGATCGCAGCGCTGAAGTTGAGGCGTTCGACGAGAGAATATTCCGACCGGCCGCTGGCGCCGCAGGTTCTGTCGGATCTGTTGTGGGCTGCCTTCGGCATCAATCGCCCAAGCGGAGATCGAACCGCACCATATTGGCGCCATGTCATGGTCATCGACATCTATCTCGCGATGGCTGACGGGGTCTGGCTGTACGAGCCGAAGACCCACAAGCTGTTTCCCTATGCGAAAGACGATTTCCGCGCGCAGACGGGGCTTCAGGATTTTGTTGCCGCTGCGCCGCTCAATCTTGTCTATGTCGCACATGGCGAACGCATGACCGACGTCGCTCCCGAGGAGAGGCGCCTCTATGCCTCGGTCGATGCCGGCTTTATTGGCCAGAACGTTTATCTGTTCTGCGCCTCCGAAGGGCTCGCCACGGTGTTTCGGGGAGCGCTCGACGGTCCGAAGCTTGGTCGGGCCCTGGCACTTCCGGACCAGCAGTTTGTCACCTTTGCGCAAACAGTTGGATACCCGCGCGGTTGACGCAGCAGGTCATCGCATTAGAAGAGGCTCTCACCGTTGAGTGCGTTAAGAAGCCGCGCTCAACCGACTTCCTGCGCGAAGACTCCAATAGGGACGTTGATGTTTGACAAGGATTAATGAATTCGCGCTACGGCGGCCTATTAACTTTTACGGCAACATTGAGGGAGATTTGTCATGGCGGAAGCAGCCTCTTGAACCGCACTCCTCAGGGCTCCGCGATCGCATCTGGTGGGGAGCTGGCTCGAACGCCACGGCGATATGGGCAGTGAAGTTGGGCATGAACCTCCAGAGTTCGACGCTCAAGAACAACGAAACAGGCGAGCCTTTCCACATCCAGCAGGCGGCCCAGATCAAGGCCTACCGCTCAGTCTGGAAGGAAGCCGGCCATGAGCGCGAGCCACGGGCGTCCGTTAGCCGCAGCATTGTCGCTATTATGGACGATCGCGATCGTACCTACTTCGGCCGTGGTGGAGAAGATGATGACCAGATCGGCTTTATTGACCCACGGACCGAAGCGATTTTCGGGCGCAGCTATGCTGCCGAGCCGGGCGTTCTGATTGAGGAGATCAAGAAGGACGAGGCCATCGATCGAGGCCAACGCGTTACTACTGACCGTCCCCAACCAACTCGGTGTTGCCTACAATACCCATGTCATTTAATCGATTCTGACACACGTGGCGCCGGCTCTCGGGTGGCGCTGAGTGATTCGCAAAAGCCGCTGAGCGTCGTGCTGCGGTTCCTTTCACGAGTCCGCGCGCTTATCACCGACCATGCATTTTCCAGCATACTCGCTTGAGAGGAGTCCGAGCTTGAGCGTTGCTTTCACCAAGGAGGACAGTGCCGAAACCGCATCGGAGATTCTGTTGCCTGACCGCCCTGTTTCACCTCATTCGAACCTTGTGACGGAAGCAGGATTGAAGGCTCTGGAACTTCAACTCCAGTAGGCTCGCGAGGCGTTTGAAACGGCGCAGAAGATCGAAGACGTGAATGAACGGCGACGGCAAGCAGCAATACCCTTGCGCGATGTGCGCTACCTTGCGGCCAGAGTTCGGTCGGCTCAGGTCATCGCCAATCCTGCGTCAACCGATACTGTCGCCTTTGGGAGCACGGTAACCTTCAGGCGCGATGATGGGCGCGTCCAGAAATATCACATCGTGGGAGAAGACGAAGCGGACCCCAAGGCCGGTTCTATTTCCTTCGTATCCCCAGTGGCACGGCTTCTGATGGGCAAAGCTGTTGGGGAAGTTGTCGGCACATCCGGTCAAGAGCTCGAGATCATTGCGATCTCGTAGCACGCCCGCACCGGACGCCGCCGATGTCCGGAATGTCCGCTTCGCGCCAACAGCGGTCGTTCACTGGTACCGCACTCGCGCTTCCGCTGCGGAGCACTGGCATGTTCATCTCAGACCTAACGGCGTCACATCGATATTTTGAATCGAGGAAATCAAACGCTCCACCGCGCTCTCACTAAACGATGCCTAAACCGTTGACGCCCGGATCGCGAACAAGGCGATGTCTCGCCAGATCCGCAGAAGAGTTCTCGATCTCATCTGCTGGAACTGTCTCGTGGAGAGCGCCGAGACTTGACATTGGTTGCCCTCTCTCGTCCTCAGTACCGCCCTTGCAGGAAACCCGGACGGACGATGAGCGTCGTGGGAAGGCTGAGATTGCGCCGAACCACCGGCTGGCACGTCCTCCTCATGGTCGAATCAAAATCATGCTTTTTCACTGGTGATTTCAAGGCGCATTCTGAGATATTCGCGGAATCTTCTTGGGGAAGGTCATATGCGAACACTATCGCTCTGTTGGGCTTATTATTCGTCATCACATCGCAAAAACGAATGGCAGTCTCGTCTGATGGCCTCACTTGCCGGTAAATCGCGGCTGCCGCTTCTCCGAAAACGCTTTCATGCCTTCCAGAAAATCTGAACTACGGATATACGCCTCAAAGGTGGTGATTTCGCTGCGCAGCGCGGCGTCCAATGGCTGTTCGAGACCGTCGGCAACAAGCTCTTTGACCCAGGCCAACCCAAGAGGACTAAGTCTGGCCATTTGCTGCGCCAGCGCCGATACCGTGTCCTGCAAGTCCGAGACAGGCACCACTTCATTGACCAGCCCCCACTGCATCAACTGTGCCGCAGGCACGAGTTCGCCGGTCAAGAGAAGGCGCTTGGCGATGTTGACGGGCAACTTGCGCGGAAGCCGCACTGAACTGCCAGAGCCCGGCAGGACACCATATTTGAGATGCCCATCGCCGATGAGGGCCGTGTCCGCCGCGATCACGATGTCACAACAGAGGATCAACTCAAGGCCGCCCGCGACGGCAACGCCATTCACTGCGGCAATGACGGGCTTGGGCATGCGCTCGATCCGCAGGAAAATATCCATGGACCGGCGCAGTTGCTGGGCAAACTCGCGGTATCCTCCGCTCTCCAGGCGCTTGAGGAACCCCTTGAGATCGCCCCCGGCGCTGAAGGCCCGACCTTCCCCGGTGATAACAACCACCCGCACGCCTTCGTCACGTTCTATGGTATCAAGCGCCGTGACGAGACCGGAAATAACTTCAGGCGACAGCGCATTGAGCTGATCGGGACGGTTGAGCTTGATCCAGGCAACAGCGTTTTCAACGTGAACGATGACAGGATCCTTGCTCACCGGCTTTCTCTTCCCGCGGCTGAGACCTTCAAGAGTTCTTCCAGCTCATGCCGCTTGATCTTGCCGGTAGTGCTGCGGGGCAAATCGGCATCTGCAACAAACCGCACAGCTTTCGGCAATTTGTAGTTGGCGATTTTGCCACGACAGAGCGCGATCACATCGGCAGCCGACAATGAAGTATCCCTGGCGACAACAAATGCAACCGGCACCTCGCCCCAGCGTTCATCTGGTTTTCGTACCACCACCGCTTCGGTAATTCGTGACGAGGCCAGAAGCACCTGCTCAATCTCGGCCGGGTAAATGTTCTCGCCGCCGGACTTGATCAGATATTTGCGCCGGTCGACAAAATCGAGCGTGCCGTCCGGATTACGCCGGAAGACATCGCCCATATGAAACCAGCCATTCTGGAAATCATTCTCCGGCGGCACCTTCCAATAACCGCTGAATAACGTCGGCCCGCGAAACGCCAGCTCGCCAGGCTGTCCGTCGGGCACGTCATTGTCGTCGGCATCAACAAGGCGAATGTCGCACATGGAGTTCTGCTCCTTGGGCAAACGCTCCTGAATAACCCCGATTGGAATCAGATTTTTACTGGCCGGCGGGCTTCCGGTTTCGGTGGATCCGAAGCTGTTGATATACGGCGCCTGAAGCAATTCGGTGATTTCTGCAATCTGCGCTCGAGGAACAAGGTCCGCCATGCAGCCGACGGAGCCAAGGCTTCTTGGCCTCATATCGGTTTTCTTGAACTCCGCAATCGCCTGCTCGACGGTACCGGGCATCAATTGAAGCCACCCGATATCCTCATTGGCGCACGCGTTAACAATCCTCGCCGGATCGAAACCGTTGATGACGACGACCTTGCCGCCCCTCATCAAGGTTGCGAGCACGTTGTCGGTAGACACCATATGAAACATCGGCGCCCAGGCGACGAAGGTTCTTTCGGGGACGAAAGTGCCGTCGATCTCGCCAATAAATCCGCGGGCGATCATCGCCCGCTGGCTGATAACTGCGCCCTTCGGCAAACCAGTTGTTCCGCTGGTGTAGAGGATGACCAACCCATCCTCAGCATGCGCGACGTCTGGCGATTCGCTGTCATGCACCCCCTGCAGAAGGTGTTCATACTCTGCGCCGAGAGTTATGGTTCGACCGACATCGCAATTGAGCCCCGAAAGCAGCGAAGCGAAACGTTCGGACACAAACGTTGCTTTCGGTTCAACCAGCGACAAGCAATGAACAAGCTCAGACGATGCCAAGCGCCAGTTCTGACACGCTACGATAATACCGAGTTTGGCTGCTGCGAGTTGAAGCTCAACGTATTCGGTCCGGTTTTCCGAAAGGATCACAACCCTGTCGCCGTTGCGAACACCTTGTGCTGCAAGAGAATTAGCCAAGCGGTTAACCCGCGCATACAGTTCCGCATAGGTGATGCGCCGTCCCTCTTGCTCAAGGGCAACGCGATCGGGGCCCCGGCGAACCTGCTGGCGAAACATTCTGCCGACGGTCAGGCCAGACGCCGACTCAATCAGTGCACCTCTGAATAAGATTTCACGAGGGGGCATGCTCCCGGCCTATTTCTTCACAAGCGGACAAGCCGATTTTTCGAGCGGCTGAAAAGCTGCGTCACCCGGTACCGTCTCAACGATTTTGTAGAGATCCCACGGTCCTTTGGACTCCTGCGGAGTCTTGACCTGGACCAGATACATGTCGTGGACCATCTGGCCGTCGTCACGGATGTGTCCGTTCCTGGCGAAAATATCATTGACCGGCGTCCTTTTCATTTGCGCCAGGACAGCCTTGGCTTCGTCGGTCTTTGCGGCTTCGACGGCTTTCAGATAGTGCAAAACCGCCGAATACATGCCCGCCTGCATCATCGTCGGCATGCGTCCGATCTTGGCTTCAAACCGTTTAGCGAAGGCCCGTGACTGGTCATCCTTGTCCCAGTAAAACGCATCCGTCAGCAGCATCCCTTGGGCCAGTTCAAGCCCAACGCCTGGAATATCGGTGATGTTAAACAACAGCGCGATGAGCTTTTGGCCTCCCTTCATCACCCCAAACTCAGCGGCTTGCTTGATGACGTTTTGAGTATCCTGACCGGAGTCGGCCAGCGCAATAACCTTTGCCTTGGACGCTTGCGCCGTTAGTATTTGAGAGGAGAAATCCGAGAAGTTGAACGGATGCTTGGTGCTGCCGAGAACCTTGCCCCCTGTCTCCGTCACGATTGCGCTTGCGTCCCGCTCCAAGGTATGGCCGAAAGTATAATCGGCCGTTATAAAGAACCAGCTATCGTCACCCCGCTTTACCAAAGCTTTTCCGGCCACGTTGGAAAGCGCGAACGTATTATAGACCCACTGGATTCCGTTTGGCGAACACGAGGCGCCGGTAAGCTCTGAAGAGCCGGATGCGCCCATGATGAAAACCCGATTCTTGTCCTTCGTGATTTGCTGCACGGCAAGTGCGATTGACGAAACCGGAACGTCGAGGATTACATCAACACCTTCAATGTCGTACCAGCGACGCGCGATTCCGAGGCCTGTGTCGACCTTGTTCTGATGATCGCCAGAGATGACTTCAATGGGATAGCCGAGAACTTTGCCGCCGAAGTCGTCGACAGCCAACTGCGCCGCGACAACTGAGCCTTTTCCACTCCCATCAGCACTCGGACCATTCATGTCCGTGAGCACTCCGAATCTGACAACGTTGTCGGAAACTTGGGCGCGCACCGGCGATGCCGCTATGCAAACCGCGGCCACGAAGGAGATGATGGCAATTTTCTTCAAGGCGTTTCTCCCGAGATACTTGTTAATTTGTTGTTTCGCCTAGCAGAAGTTTGGAAAGCGACTTCGCCGGCCTTGCGAACCGTCTCACGCTATGTTTACGCATCCGCCACATACTGGAAGTGTATGCCCGGAATCATTTTAGGCTTGCGTCAAGTGGCTGCGTTTACCACGCACAACAAGGTAGCCTGAGTGGCGACGTACCGGAACAGCG
>Ga0208080_1000450_pt1 | contig 20786 bp, 19 predicted proteins | sample NGESurdeep092012_3_FD_184476 | JGI IMG/M metagenome (GOLD analysis project Ga0208080, IMG submission 184476) | Arctic peat soil microbial communities from Barrow, Alaska - NGEE Surface sample 210-3 deep-092012 (SPAdes) | ecosystem: Environmental > Terrestrial > Soil > Wetlands > Peat ...
GCACCGCCCCGCTCACCGGACTGTCCGAGGACGTCATCGTCTCCCTCGCGGAGCGATTCGGGCGCGCAAAGACGGCGTTCATCCGCGTGAATTACGGGCTGCAGCGCCACGCTGGCGGCGGCATGGCTGTGCGCACGATCGCCTGTCTCCCAGCGGTGACGGGACACTGGCGTCGTGCGGGCGGCGGCGTGCAGCTCTCCACGTCCGCGAACTTTCAGTTCAACAAGGCTGCACTCGAGCGCGCCGATCTCGGCCCGGCGACGCGAACGATCAACATGATCCGGCTTGGCGACGCACTCACGCTCCCCGATGCAGGCGTCGGCGGACCGCCGGTGAAGGCGATGATCGTGTACAACAGCAATCCGGCCGCGGTCGCGCCCGACCGGAATGCGGTGCTGCGCGGATTTGCGCGCGAGGATCTGTTCACCGTGGTGCTCGAGCACTTCCAGACGGATACCGCCGACTGGGCCGACATCGTGCTTCCCGCGACGACGCAGCTCGAGCACTGGGACATTCACTTCGCGTACGGTCACCACTACGTCACGCTCAATCGCCCCGCGATCGCGCCGGTCGGCGACGCAAAGCCCAACAGCGAGATCTTCCGGCTGCTCGCGGCGCGCATGGGGATGACGGACCCGCTCATGCGCGACGACGACCTGACACTCATTCGCCAGGCGCTGGCGTCTCAGTCGCCGAAGTTGGAAGGAGTGACGCTCGACGCACTGCTCGAGCGCGGCTGGATGCGGCTCAATTTGCCAACGCCCTTCCTTCCCTATGCCGAGGGCAGCTTTCCGACGCCGAGTGGCAAGTGCGAGTTCTTCTCCGAGCGCATCGCGGCCCTCGGGTTCGATCCTCTCCCCACGTACATCCCGCCGTACGAGTCTGCGGAGCGCGACCCGGCGCTCGTTGCGCGCTTCCCTCTCACGCTCATCTCTTCGCCTGCGCACACGTTCCTGAACTCGACGTTCGTGAACGTGACGTCCCTGCGTCGTCAGGCGCACGAGCCGGAAGTGCTCCTTCACCCGGCCAATGCGGAGCGTCGTGGCATTGCCGCGGGAATGATGGTGACGGTCCACAATGACCGCGGCGCCTTTCTGGCGAAGGCCCGCGTGGAACCGGCCATTCGTGAGGGCGTGGTGTGGGCGCCGTCGATCTGGTGGGGCAAGCTCGCGGACGACGGGGCGAATGCGAACCAGACGACGTCGCAGAGAGAGACCGATCTCGGCCATGGGCCGGTGTTCTACGACAATCAAGTCGAAGTCGAAGCAGTTTAGAGACGTGCATTCACGACGTATTTGAAGCCGAGAAGCACTTGCGTCTCGCACACACCCCGCGCTTCTTCACGATATCGATGGTTTTCAAGGGAGGCAGTGTTGTCGTCGTTCCCCGAGACCCGTGGCGCGCTCGCGCGCTCTCCATACGGTGCATCCGGTCGCGCAACGCGATCGGTGAAGGACGAGATGCGCCAGAACCTGCTTGCGCGTCTCGCCACTGGCGGACCGCTGTTCGATGGCGTGCTCGGCTATGAAGAAACGGTCATGCCGCAGATCGTCAACGCCCTCCTCTCGCGCCACAACTTCATCCTCCTCGGCCTGCGCGGCCAGGCGAAGTCGCGCATCCTGCGCGCGCTCGTCACGCTCCTCGACGACACGATGCCGATCGTCGCGGGCAGCGAAGTGAACGACAATCCCTTCGCGCCGATCTCACGCTACGCGAAGAATCTCATCGCGGAGGCGGGGGATGACACCCCGATCGCGTGGGTCGGTCGAGACAGCCGCTTCGTCGAAAAACTGGCGACGCCCGACGTCACGATCGCCGACATGATTGGCGATCTCGATCCGATTCGCGCCGCGCGCGGTGGACATGTGCTCTCCGACGAGCTCACGATTCACTACGGCATGCTGCCACGCGCGAACCGCGGAATCTTTGCGTTGAATGAGCTCCCTGACCTGGCTGGGAAAGTGCAGGTCGGCCTGTTCAACGTGATGCAGGAAGGCGACGTGCAGATCAAGGGATATCCCGTCCGTCTTCCGCTCGACGTCCAGCTCTGCTTCACGGCGAACCCCGAGGACTACACCGCGCGCGGCAAGATCATCACGCCGCTCAAGGACCGAATCGGCAGCGAGATCTTGACGCACTATCCCGAGACGGTCGAGTTGGGGATGGCGATCACGGAGCAGGAATCGTGGACGGCGCGAGAGCCCAGGACCGTTCGCGTACCGGATTTCATCGCCGAAGTGGTCGAACGCATCGCCTTCGAGGCGCGCACCGACAAGCGCATCGATCGCCGTTCCGGAGTGTCGCAGCGAATGCCGATCAGCGTGATGGAAAACGTCGTCTCCAACTCGGAGCGCCGTGCGATCGTCACCGGCGAAGAGGAGATCGTTCCGCGCATCTCCGACGTCTACGCGGCACAGCCGGCCATCACCGGCAAGATCGAGCTGGAATATGAGGGTGAGCTCGTGGGCGGCCACGCGATCGCGCGCGAGCTGATTCGCCGCGCCGCGGACGCTACCTTCAGCGAGCGCGCCGGCGGCGTGAACACGGACGACGTCGTCATCTGGTTCGACGAAGGCGGAGCGCTGCAGGTGACGGAAGACGAGCGCGCCGAAGCGATGCAGACGGCATTCGAGTCGGTGCCGGGACTCGTCGAGCTCGTGCGGCACGTGGGCCTCGCTGCCGAGGGCGATGCGCCGATGACCGTTGCGGCCTGCGAGCTCGTGCTCGAGGCACTCGTGGCGCGAAAGAAGATCTCGCGCTCGGACGGCGGACTGTATGGCCGCGCCGAACCGGAGCGGCGACGTCGCCGGCCGAATGAAGACTTCTTTGGAGGCGGCCTGTCGGCCTGAAGCGATGCCCCCCAGCGCACAGCCGGAGCCGCTTGCGGCGGAGGTCGCGGACTCGAGCGCGAGCCGCATTCACGTGCGCCAGGCCAGCGTTCGCGATCTCGATGCAGTGATGGAGCTCAGGCTGGCGCTGCTGCGGGAGCATCCAGATCACCCGATCTACGGCCGGCTTCGCGCCGATGTCACCGGGCGCGCGCGCGATCTGTTCGCCACGCAGCTCCGCTCCACCAGCGAATCGATCTTCCTCGCCGAGCGCGAGGGCGTCGTCGCGGGGATCCTGCGCTGTGTGGAGGCGATCGGGTCGCCGCTGCTCGACCCGGCGCGCTATGCATACATCTCGTCCGTTTATGTGCGCCCCGAGGCGCGACGTCGAGGCGTGCTGCGTGCACTGTTGCGTGCGGCAGACAAGTGGTCGCGCGAGCGCGGACTGGATCAGATGCGGCTCCACAACGTGGCGGGCAGCGCGTCAGCGGAGGGTGCATGGACCGCACTCGGCTTCGAGATCATCGAACAGGTGCGGCTACGCATCCTGGATCGAGGAAGAAGCTGATGCCGATCGTCACCATTTCGCGGCAGTACGCCTCCGGCGGCTCGGAGGTGGCGGAGCGTGTGGCGCGCGCGCTGGGATGGCATCTTTACGACAACGCGGTCGTGGATGAGGTGGCGGTACGGCTCGGCATTTCGCCGGCCGAAGTCTCCGCGCGCGAGGAGCGCATGCCGTCACTCGCCGAACGTCTCGCGTCGGCCATCTCGCTCTCAGCCCCCGAGATGATGCCGACTGTGGGTGACGCGGCGCTCTCACCGAGCGAGGAGAGAATCGTCGAAGTCACAGGGCGCGTGATGCAGGAAGCCGTTCAGGCAGGACCAGCCGTGATCGTCGGACGCGGCGCGCAATGCCTGCTCGCAACGCGCAGCGATGCGATTCATGTTTTCTGCTACGCTGCGCTCGACGCGCTTGCCGCGTACGCGGTGACGAACCTCGGCGTCAAGCCGGACGAGGCGCGCAAGAAAGTCGCCGAGATGAACGCGCGAAGCGAGGAATACGTGAAGCGGCACTGGAAGCGCGACTGGCGCGACGTCGCGAACTATCATCTCTGCGTGAACACGGCGTGGCTCGGGCTCGATGGCGCCGCGGAGCTGGTAACGCGGGTGGCGCGGGAACGGTTCGGCTGACTACTCGCCGTCGCGCTGGCGCTTGAGCCTCGCAAGATCGTCCGCGACCGATTCGGGCAGGAACATGTCATCGGCAATGCCCGCGATCTCCTCGGCGTCCTTCCACGCCGCCTCGAGAACGTGCAGTTCGCCTTCCAGTGCGCGACGCTCGGAGTCCTCGTGTGCAGGTCGAGTACATACACAAACTTTCCGAGTGGGGAGCCTGAAACTTCCGAGTGGGGGAGTTTTCCCGCAGTTCAAAGTTGAAGTCTTAGAGTTGGGAGATGGTCGTTGTTCGTACTGGAGTAACGTCATCTCAGCACGGCCACGTTCGATACGATACGGCGAAACGAAAGACACCGTCAGTTCCGCTGTTCGTTTCCCACTGGCCCCGTCCGACAGTGGCCTTACGCCACACTATCCTGCGACATGCTCCAAACTGAGTCAAACTTCAACTTTGCACTGCAGGAAAACTCCCCCACTCCAAACTGTTATCAGTCGCAGAGTTCAAAGCGTCCTCAGCTCCGGTCGCTTGAAGAATGCCCATACCCCGAACATCAGCATCATCACCGCCGCGCCGCCGATCGAGACGGCGACGCCGAGCACGTGCGCAACGGATCCGGCGACGAACGCCCCGACGACCTGTGCCAGCCCCACCACCACCAACCCGTACGCCGCCATCATGCGCCCGCGCAACGCATCGGGCACGATCGTCTGCAGCAGTCCATTCGAGATCGCGCCATTGAGAATCATCGTGCATCCGATCGCCAGCAGCAGCACGTACGCGACCCACGGCGTTCGCGTGAACGAGAAGGCCAGCAGCAGCGCTGGCCACGCCATCGACGCGACCATCAGCAGCTTGATGCGAGAGAAGCGGTAGCCAACGCTGGCGAGCGCGAGCGCGCCGGTGAGTCCGCCGACTCCCATGCACGACATCAGTAACCCATATCCGGCCGCGCCGAGCCCGAACATTTCGCGCGCGACCACGGGCATCAGGGCCAGCACTGGCACGCCCGAGATCGAATACACGGTCACCATCGTCATGAGCGCGCGCACCTTGGGCGTGTCGCGCATGTAGCGAAAGGCTTCGAGCACCCCTTCCCATGGGCTGTGCGCCGTCTCCCTGGCCACCCATTTTGGCAGATGGATCATGAACAGTCCGATCAGCACCGTGACGAAGCTCGCCGCATTCAGGAAGAAGCACCACGCGATGCCGAGATTGGCGATCACCGCGGCCGCCAATCCGGGTCCGACGACGCGTGCCAGGTTGAATCCGCTCGCGTTGAGGGCGATCGCGTCGGGCAGGTCTTCGCGACCCACAAGGTCGATGAACATCGACTGCCGCGCCGGAATCTCGACAGACGCGATGAGTCCGCTCACAAAGGCCAGCGCGAGCAGTGACCCGATGGTGATTCGCTGCGTGTAGGTCAGCCACCAGAGCAGCGTCGCGTTGACGAGAAAGGCGCTCTGCGCAATGCGTACGAGCCGGAGCTTGTCCGAACGGTCCACCATCGCGCCGGCGGGCATCGTGAAAATCAGGATCGGTACGGACGACGTCGTCACGACCAGCCCGACGAGAAAGGCGCTGTTCGTCAACTCCAGCGCGAGCCAGCCCAGTGCCATGGACTGCATCCAGGTGCCGATCAGCGAGAGCGTCTGGCCAATGAGAAATAGGCGAAAGTTCCGATGGCGGAGAAAGACCCGGAACGGGTTGATGGATGTTGCTGAGGGCACGGCCGAAATATAGAGCGGCGTCGCGATTCGCCCACGGCTTCGCCCATTGGCACTTCGGCGCGCGCGGCGGTATTTCTCAACGAGGAGAATCGCCATGCGCTTCCATACCTACAGCAAGTTCTCGCCGGAGATGGCCGACGCGGTCGATCTCCAGTCGCTGCTCGACAAGCTCGCCGATTTCCTGCTCCAATCCGGCTTCGCCGGCGGCGACGGGCAGCCCTACTATGGCATGGGCTTCGACGAGCCCGGCGACCGCACCCTGGAGTCCCTGAAGCAGGCGATTCTCGAAGCGCTGATGGAGAGCGGGCAGTTCACTCCCGAGATGCTCGAGGCGCTCCGCGGCGACGGCGACGAAGACGCGCAGGCGAAGCTCGCCAAGCTGCTCGACGACCTCGTGCAGCGGCTGATCAAGGAAGGATATCTCAACCTCGAGACTCCGCCGCAGATGCCCGCCGGCCACCAACCGGTCGAGGGAAAGGGATCCATAGCGCACGCCGCGTCGCGCGACGTGAACTTCAATCTCACCGGCAAGGGAATCGACTTCCTCGGCTACAAGACGCTCCGCGGCCTGCTCGGCTCGCTCGGCAAGTCGAGCTTCGGCAGCCACGACACGCCCTATCTGGCAACCGGCATCGAGGCCGATGGGTGGAGCAAGCCGTACGAGTTCGGCGACGTCTTGAACATCGACGTCAACGAGACGTTGAAGAACTCGCTCATTCGCACGGGAAAGATCGAGGTGCCGATGGACCTCGACTACAGCGACCTGATGGTGCGGCAGGCGGAATACCGCTCGAGCTGCGCGACGGTGCTGATGCTCGACTGCTCACACTCGATGATCCTGTACGGCGAGGATCGGTTTACGCCGGCGAAGAAGGTCGCGCTCGCGCTGACCCATCTGATCCGCACGCAGTTTCCCGGCGACTCGATCAAGGTCGTGCTCTTTCACGATTCCGCCGAGGAGATTCCGCTGGCCATGCTGGCGAACGCACAGGTGGGGCCGTACCACACGAACACCGCCGAGGGACTCAAGCTCGCCCGACGCCTGCTCATGGCGCAGAAGAAGGACATGCGCCAGATCATCATGATCACCGACGGCAAGCCCTCGGCGCTCACAATGCCCGACGGCCAGATCTACAAGAACTCGTTCGGGCTCGACGTCACCGTCATCGAGAAGACGCTGCAGGAGGTCGCGGCCTGCCGGAAGTCGGGCATCATGATCAACACCTTCATGCTCGCCCGCGACCGCGCGCTCGTCGAGTTCGTGAAGCGCATGAGCGAGATCAGCCGCGGCAAGGCCTACTTCACGACGACGATGACGCTTGGGCAGTTCATCCTCATGGACTTCCTGAAGCGGAAGACGCGCAAGGTGTCGTAGCGAACGAGGTGCAGGTCCTTCGCCCTTTCACATCTCGCGGTTCAGAATCTTCCGCAACACGCCGGTGTCCATGTTGCCGCCGCAGAAGACCACACCCACGCGCTGACCCTTGAGCTGGTCGCGGAGCTTCATCGCCGCGGCGACGCCCATCGCGCCGGCACCCTCCACGAGATGATGCGTCGCCGAGAGGATCACTCGAACCGCCTCGGCGATCTCGGCGTCGGTCACCGTCACGAAATCGGCGAGTCCGGCGAGCAGCGTCGGAAAGGTCAGCTCATACGTCGATCGAGTCGCGACACCCTCGGCGAAGGTATCGGCGCGCGGCGTCTTCCGCGGCGACTTCGCGTGCCATCCGTCGTGTTGCGCCGGCGCCCCCGCCGCCCCGACTCCGATGATGCGAAGGCCAGGACGCAGGGCGCGCGACACCGTGATGGCGCCAACCGCCTGCGATCCGCCGCCGATGGCGATGAGCAACACGTCGAGATCGTCGGTCTGCTCGAGGATCTCGAGCGTCATCGTGCCGGCACCGGTGAGCACATTCACATTGTTCGTCGAGTGGGCCAAGGTGAACCCGTGCGCGTCGACGAGCCGCTGCGCCACGACCGCCGCGTCATCGTAGTCGGCACCTTCCTCGACGACCTGTGCACCCCATGCACGCAACGTCGCGTTCTTCTCCGGATTGTTGCCGAGCGGCACACAGATCGTGACGCCGACGCCGAGTTGGCGGCCGGCGTACGCGAGGCCGAGACCGTGATTGCCGGTCGTGGCGCCGACGACGCCGGCGGCGCGCTGCGCCGCATCGAGCGCCGTGAGCGTCGAGAGGCCGTTGCGCACCTTGAAGGAGCCGGTCGGCTGCACGTTCTCGTGCTTCACAAACAGCGCCACGCCCGGCAGCATGGCGTCGAAGGTGGGATACTGCCGAAATGGGGTCGGCGTGAGGTACGGCGAGAGCCGTTCGCGCGCGCGTTGCACGTCGGCGAGGGTGATCGGAGTGGTCATGTATTGAAAGGTTAGACCGGCGTGTTAGCGTACGCAACCGGCCGTGAGATCGACGCTCGCGCGACTGGGCTGTCGGCTGCGACGCTACTTCAGCCGTGCCATGGCGCATGTGACACTGCCATCATATCTTCGTCTGACATTCGAAGACGACATTCTGGCGATGGCGTTCCGCCGGTAACCGCCGTTCGAGGCCTGTGAAGGTCCGCGACCGTGCTGATGACGCCTACTCTCGCGTGGCCACCGTGGTCACGGGCAGTAGGCGACGACAGTACGGTTTTTCTTTTGCCCTCAGCTCCGTACTATGCACCTGCCTCTTTCTCGCTCTCTGCTTCTGACCGAGGACTCATGTTGACGAGACTACGACTTTCACTTCCCGGCGAGGCCCTGACATGACGAGGTGGTCGTGAGAATCGTTTGGGCGATCGCCGTTGGCGCCGCGATTGGAGGCGTGTCCCGCTACTATCTGTCCTTGGCGGTACAACAGCGGCTCGGCGTGACCTTCCCGTGGGGAACGCTGCTGATCAACGTGACGGGCAGCCTGCTGCTTGGCTTCATCATTCGATACGCCCTGGCCGCCCCCGCCGTGAGCGTCGAACTTCGTGCGTTGCTGACGACAGGGTTCTGCGGGGGATATACGACGTTCTCGACCTACAGCTTCGAGACGGCGACGCTCATCGAAGAGGGGCAGTACGAGCGTGCAGGAGCGTACGCGCTGGGAAGCGCTGTCCTCGCGATCGCCGCTACGTTCTGCGGATTCCTTCTCGCGCGCGAGCTGATCGCGTTTCGCGAGCGTGTCTGATCTTCCACCATGCATCGCCCGCGATAGCGGCGGAGAGGAATCATGCACGGATTGAAGGGTGAGCGGGTGCTGATGCGAATCCACATCGGAGAGCATGACAAGTTCGACGGCAAGCCGCTCCACGCCGCCATCGTCGAGTTGCTTCGCCGAAACCACTACGCGGGTGCCACTGTCCTTCGCGCGATCATGGGCTTCGGCGCCAGCTCCAGGATCCGCACGGATAGCATCGAAGTGTTGTCGCTCGATCTACCAATCATCGTGGAGTGCGTCGAGACCGCGGAACGAATCGACGCCATCCTCCCGGAGCTCGACCGAATGATCGGCGGCGGACTCATCACCCTCGAGAAGGTCAACGTGATCGCATATCGGCCGCATTCGGCGCCGGAGGACAGGACGACGAGAGGGTAGGAACGACGACATGAGGCGTTAGATTATTCTCGTGCTTACCGCCCTGCTTTCCGTCATCCTGCTGGGCTTCCTCCTCGGGATGCGCCACGCGACCGACCCCGATCATGTCGTCGCCGTGACGACGATCGTGTCGCAGCAGCGGTCGCTCGCGCGCGCCGCGCGCATTGGCGTGCTTTGGGGCGTGGGTCACACGGCGACGATCTTTCTCGTCGGCGGCGCGATCATCGTGCTCAAGGTACAGCTCTCATCGATTCCGCCACGCGTCGGCTTGACGCTGGAGTTCGCCGTCGCGGTGATGCTCGTCGTGCTCGGGCTGTTGACGCTCGCGGGTAGCTCGCGGCGAGTTGCCGACAGCACGGCGCGCCCGCTCACGGTGGGCTTCGTGCACGGGTTGGCGGGTTCCGCGGCCGTGACGACGCTCCCGCAGGTCGCGCTGATCCCGAATCCGATGTGGGCGCTGGCGTACCTTGGAGTGTTCGGCGTCGGGACGATCGCTGGTATGCTGCTGATTACCGTGTCCATCGCCGCGCCGTCGCTGCTCGCGACGAATCGGTTCGCGGGGCTGAACCGGACGCTGCGCGTCGCATCGGGCGTGGCGAGCATCGCGTTCGGCCTCTTTCTCGCGCACCGCATCGGATTCGTGGACGGCCTCTTCACCTCCGCGCCCTCTTGGACACCGCAGTAGCACGCCGGTCGCGCAAGTCGCGCACGCCGGAACGGATTGTCGACGCGGAGCGCGCGCGACGCTTCGGCACCCTGCTCCGCCGCTGGTTTCGCGCGAATGGCCGCGACCTGCCATGGCGGAACACGCGCGACCCGTATCGCATCCTCATCTCCGAATTGATGCTCCAGCAGACGCAGGTGTCGCGCGTCGTACCGAAGTACGCGGAATTTCTCGAGACGTTCCCCACGCTGCACCACATCGCGCGCGCGCGTCCGAAGCGGGTGACGGAGGCCTGGTCGGGACTCGGCTACTACGCGCGCGCCCGCAACCTGCACGCGCTGGCGAAGGTCGTGACGGACAGGGGGCGTGATGTTTACGGTGCGCTTCCGCCCGACGTGGAATCATTGCGCGCGCTGCCCGGAGTCGGTGCGTACACCGCGGGCGCGGTGAGCTCGTTCGCGTACGAGCGGCGCGCGGAGCTGGTGGACACGAACGTCGCGCGGGTGCTGAAGCGGGCGTTCGCGCCCTCGCTGGTGATCAAGTCGTCGCCTGGGCAGAAGCAGCTCTGGGCAATTGCGAAGCAGCTTCTTCCACGGACCGGAAAGGCGACGTGGACGCACAACCAAGCGCTCATGGAGCTCGGGGCAATGGTGTGCACGGCTCGAGTTGCGCGCTGCTCCTCATGCCCGGTGCGAACGGTTTGCGCGACGTACGCTGCCGAGAACGACAGTTGAGAGTGGGAGAGTTTTCCCGCAGTGCTTAGTTCAAGTTTGACTCAGTTATGCGATGGTCGCAGACCGCTGTGGCGTAAGACCACTCTCAGCCGGGGCCATTGGGAAACAGAACGGCGGAACCGACGAAATGTCGTCTGTTCCGCCGTTTCGTATCGAACGTGTGCCATGGTACGATGACATGACGCCAATAGGAACAACGACCAACCCTCAACTCGAAAACGTCAACTATTAACTGCTGGAGAACTCCCCCACTCACTACTCACTACTTCCGCACAGCGTCCTTTTTCCTCGGATGCCCGGCCGCATGATCGAGGGATGCGTCGTACTTCCTCTCCCCGTATCCGGTGTAGATCTGCCGCGGCCGAGCGATCTTCTGCTCCTTGTCGCTCAGCATCTCTTCCCACTGCGCAAGCCAGCCCGCCGTCCGCGCCACGGCGAACAGCACCGTGAAGAAATCCGTCGGGAACGCCATCGAACGGTAGATGAGTCCCGTGTAGAAGTCGACGTTCGGGTACAGCTTGCGCGAGACGAAGTAGTCATCCGACAGCGCGATGCGCTCGAGCTCCAGTGCGATCTCCAGATCCCTGTCCACGCCGACCACCTTGAACACTTCGTCGGCAAGCTTCTTCACGATGCGCGCGCGGGGATCGTAGCTCTTGTACACGCGGTGCCCGAAGCCCATCAGCTTCTGGCCCTTTCCGCCCTTCACGCCTTCGATGAAGGCGGGGATGTTCTTCTTGTCGCCAATCTCCTTGATCATGTGCAGCACGGCTTCGTTGGCTCCGCCGTGCAGCGGGCCGTACAGCGCCGCGATGCCCGCGGCCACCGCCGAGAACGGATCCACGTGCGAGCTGCCGACAGCGCGCACCGCGTTCGTCGAGCAGTTCTGCTCGTGATCGGCGTGGAGGATGAACAGCACCTCGAGCGTCTTCACGAAGATCGGATTCCCCTCATACTTCGGCTCGGTCATGCGGGCGACCATCGAGAGGAAATTCTCGACGTAGCCGAGGTCGTTGTCCGGGTAGATGAAGGGAAGGCCCTTCACGTGGCGAAAGCAGAACGCCGCAAGCGTCGGCAGCTTGGCGAGCAGGCGCACGATGCTGATGTGCCGCTCCGCCGGGTCCTGAATGTTCTTGGCGTTCGGATAGAAGCTCGACATCGCCGCGACGGTGCTGCACAGCATCGACATCGGATGCGCGTCGTACCGGAAGCCTTGCAGAAAGGTCTTGACGTTCTCGTGCACGTACGTGTGGTACGTGATCTGATGCGACCAGTCGTCGTACTGCGGCTGCGTCGGCAGCTCGCCATTGCGCAGCAGCCACGCCACCTCGAGAAAGCTCGCCTTTTCAGCGAGCTGCTCGATCGGGTAGCCACGGTAGCGCAGGATTCCCTTGTCGCCATCGATGAACGTGATGGCGCTCTTGCACGACGCAGTGTTCATGAATGCCGGGTCGTATGTCATCAACCCGAACTCATCCGGCTTCACCTTGATGGGGCGGAGATCCATCGCGCGAATGACGGTATCGCCCTCCGCCGCGGGGGGCAGGATAGGGACGGTATAGCTCGACCCCGTACGCGAATCCTTGATCTCGAGTGATCCGCCTGCCGCGTTTGACTCCGTGTTGCTCATGTCCACGTTCTCCCTGAAGAGGCGCTTCCAGCGGCGGAACCCGTGTTCCGTCGCGTGCGAAAGGTATCCGTGTGTAGGCGTTGGCGGCATTGCAGGAAACCCTGACACAGCTCCTCGCGCGACGTGTTCGTTTCGACGCTCGCTCTACACGAAGGCGCCTATTGGGACTGATCCTAAAGCATTGTCGTATAGCGAGATACGTCCGTAGGGAACGCTAAAGACGTCGCGTGAGGTATATCCGCGATGATCCGCGCGATCCGCGTTGATCCGTGTTCCCAACGAGCAACGCGCTGTCGACCTTCCAACGCGCACTACCCGCGCTATTTATTCTTCTCTCGCACGCGCGAGACCCACTCAGCCCCTCGGCCGTCGCCACACAACATCACCGTACCAGCCGGACGACTCGTCATTGCCGCGGCGGCAGCGTTCGCCGCCGGCATCATGAACGCGATCGCCGGCGGCGGGACGCTTCTGACCTTCCCCGCCCTCGTCGCCGCGGGGCTCCCACCACTCGCCGCGAATGCGACGAGCACCGTCGCGCTCCTCCCCGGGACGATGACGAGCATGCTCGGCTATCGCGGCGAGCTCGCCGGTGCCCGACGCTGGGCCATCTCGATCACGCTGCCATCACTGCTCGGGGGCGCAATCGGCGCATGGCTCCTCCTGCACACACCAGGCGCGACCTTCAATCACGTCGTGCCCTGGCTCGTCCTCGGCGCAACAGTGCTGTTCGTCCTGCAGCGCCCACTGCTGCCCTGGATTCGGCGTCATCATACGACGACGTTGGACGATGAGGCACTGACGAAGGCCGGCCCGTCGCCAGTCCTGCTCGCCTGGCAGTTCACGGTCGGGATCTATGGCGGATACTTCGGCGCGGGCGTCGGCATTCTGATGCTCGCTACTCTCGGCTTCATGGGGCTCACGAATCTGCACCGCATGAATGGCCTCAAGAATTGGGGCGGCTTCTGCATGAACATCATTGCGGCGGCGAGCTTCGCTCTCGGCGGCATCGTGGACTGGCCGGTTGCACTGAGCATGGCGTTCGCTGCGATGGCCGGTGGGTACCTGGGGTCCAGGGGAGCGCAGCGTGTGCCGCAGCACTACGTCCGGGGCGCCGTGGTGGTGGTGGGAACGGTGAGCGGACTCTGGCTGCTCTGGCGCGCCGCGTAGATCATCGAAATTCAAGGTCTCACGTACTTGTAGCGACGAATCCCCGTCAACACCTTTGCCCCATGACCCAAGCGCTCGTCGCACTCGCGGCGCTGACCGCAGTTCTCCGCTCCGTGCTCCTCGGCTTGGGGCTAGTGTTCGCCGCAGTGGCGACGGCGGACTGGGCCGCGCGCTCACGCCACATCAATCCCTTCAGCGGAGCCGCGCGCTTTCTTCGCGGGACGGTAGATCCTCGACTCGCCGGCATCGAGCGTCAGGTTCTGCGCGCGGGCGGACATCCGTCGGCCACGCCGTGGTGGGCGCTCGTCGCCTACGTCGTCGTCGCGGCGCTGCTGCTCGCCGCGCTCGACATGCTCGTGGGACTTGTACGCGAGATGGTGTTCGCCACGGCGATGGGCGGAACGGGATTTCTCTTTCTCATCGTGCGCTGGAGCTTCGCGTTTCTGCGGCTCGCGCTTCTGGTGCGCGTGGTCGCCTCCTGGTTCCCGCGCGCGGCCGGAACACCGTGGCTGCGCTGGTCGTTCGGTGCCACCGAGTGGATGTTGCGTCCGCTTCGACGCGTCATTCCGTCGTTCGGTATGGTGGACATCACCCCAATCATCGCATACTTCGCCCTTCAGTTGATCGAGGGGCTCGTCCGCCGCGTGTTGTTCTCGGGTATGCCATGACCGATTCGACGCGGCATCGAAGGTGCGGTTGAAGATACGGTCCGTGAATGGCGCAGCGAACGCGGCGTCGCGAAAATGACCGAGAAGGAGTGCGACGTACGATGACGTATGTGATGCTGGTGGGAACCGATGTGGCTCTGCTCGAAGGGTTGGCCCAATCGCTCGCCGGGCTTGGCCACCGGCCATCTGTAACCGCGTCGCTCTCCGACGCACGCGACCTCTGCTCGGCGCATCCGCCACTCGTGCTGGTGGTGGACCGGGCGCTGGCGAGCAGTGCCGGCGCCGAGCTACTCACCGTCCTCATCGCGGCGGGGGGCGCGCGGATTCTCTATCGCGTCGCGGCAATGCCGCCCACCCCGCTGCTTCCCGCGCTCCAGCGCGCGGTGCTCGCCGATCTCACGCTGCCTCTCGAGCGGCATCGGTTGTCGGCGTTGGTGCAGTCGGTGGGAGATCGGGCGAAAGCGACGGGCCGAGCGCCGCTTAATACTCCGCCAGACATGCGGGCGGTATAGCCGCAATGCTGTTCACTTAAGCCGCCCAGGCGCGCTTGGCGAGCCAGTCAGACGATGGCGTGACTCGAATTGCATGATTCGAGTCACGCTTTCGACCGAGCGACCTGCCCTCGGCGCACGACGCCCCTGTACTGTCTTGCCCCCTCCGTTCCCACCTCACATCATTGATCATGAAATACGCCGAAGTGCAAAACTGCATCGGCGGCGCTTTTGTGTCGCCGGATGCCCCGACGCTGGATGTTTACAATCCCAGTAGCGGCGAGATTCTGTCGCGAGTGCCGCTCTCGGGCGGGCGTGAGGTAGATGCGGCCGTTACGGCCGCTCGCGCCGCCTTCCCTGCCTGGTCTGCCACACCAATCAGAGAGCGAGTGCAGGTGCTCTATCGATACAAGACGCTTCTCGAGCGTCATATCGACGAGCTGGCCGCGCTGGTCACTGAGGAGAACGGCAAGATCGCGAACGAGGCTCGCGCCGAGGTGCTCAAGTCGGCGGAGCTGACGGAGTTCGCCTGCTCGCTGCCGCAGATCGCGACAGGTGAAGTGCTCGAGGTCAGCCGCGGCGTGGAATGCCGCGTCGAGCGCTACCCGGTGGGAGTCGTGGCGGCCATCACGCCGTTCAACTTTCCCAACATGGTGCCGAACTGGTCGATCCCCAACGCGATCGCGCTTGGCAACTGCATGATCCTCAAGCCGTCCGAGGTCGTGCCGTTGAGCGCGCGCCGAATCGTCGAGCTGCTCGCGGAAGCCGGGCTGCCTCCGGGCGTGCTGCAAGTGGTGCACGGCGGACGCGACGTGGTCGAAGCGATCTGCGATCACCCGGGCATCGCCGCGGTGAGCTTCGTCGGCTCCACGAAGATCGCGCAGGTCGTCTACCGCCGCGCGACCGGCAACCTGAAGCGCTGCCTCGCACTCGGCGGCGCGAAGAATCATCTCATCGTCATGCCGGACGCCGATCGCGAGATGGCGGCCACGAACATCGTGGCGTCCATGTCGGGATGCGCCGGCCAGCGCTGCATGGCGGCGTCGGTGATGGTCGCCGTCTCAGCGACCGAACACATCATCGCGCGCATGGCTGAAGTCGCACGGAAGATGGTGCCGGGCAAGGATATCGGGCCCGTGATCTCCGCGGCGGCGAAGGAGCGCATCACCCGTTACATCGACGAAGCCGAAGCGGCGGGAGCCACCGTGTTGGTCGATGGCAGAAAGACAGTCGTGACGGGGAAGGAGGGCGGTTACTACATCGGTCCCACCATTCTCGATCACGTCACGCCCGACATGGCGATCGCGCAGGAAGAGGTCTTCGGCCCCGTGCTCGTGATCATTCGCGCGAAGAGCGTGGAAGACGCGATCAGGATCGAGAATGCGTCGCCCTATGGAAATGCGGCGTCCGTCTTTACCGAGAGTGGCGGCGTCGCGCGCTACGTGATGGAGCACGCGAGCGCCGGAATGGTCGGCGTGAACGTGGGCGTGCCGGTGCCGCGTGAGCCCTTCTCGTTCGGCGGCTGGAACGACTCCAGGTTCGGCGTCGGCGACATCACAGGTCGCGGCTCGATCGAATTCTGGACACAGGCAAAGAAGATGACCACGAAGTGGAACAAGGAAGCTGGCGTCAACTGGATGAGCTGAGGAGGCTCCCCATGAGCGATCGATCCGTCACGTTCACGGGCATCAAGTTCGAGAATCCGTTTCTTCTCTCGTCGGCGCCTCCCACGGAGTCGGAGAACAACATCATGCGCGCCTTCGACGCGGGTTGGGGCGGCGTCGTGACGAAGACCATTGGCATGCACCCGGTGACGAACGTCGTCGGCGCGAAGGCGAAGTTCATGCGCACGAGCGCGGACGACGCGTACGTCTCGATGAAGAAGCGGCCCGGCGCCGCGCTGCACTCGTCGTGGAACTGGGAGCTGATCTCCGACAAGGCGATCGACTGGTGGATTCCGCGCCTGCAGCGCATCAAGGCGGCACATCCCACGAAGGTGCTCATCGCATCGATCATGGCTGGCTCCGGCAACGACAAGGAACTCCGCAACTGGCAGCTCCTCGCGCGGGCGGTGCAGGAGAATGGCGCCGACGGCATCGAGTGCAACTTTTCCTGTCCGCACATGGACCGAAAGGACATGGGCTCCAACATCGGCAAGGATGAGGGACTCTGCTCGGTGGTCACCGAGGCGGTGAAGGAAGTCGCGACGATTCCGGTGTGGACGAAACTGACGCCGGCGACGCGCGACATCGTCGTCGAAGCGGCGGCCTGCTTCCGTGGCGGCGCCGATGCGATGGTCTCGTCGAACACCTTTCCTTCCCTGCCACTCATCGATCCGGAGACGCTCGAATTCGAGATCAACGTGGACGGCCTGGTGTCGAGCGGCGGGCTCGGCGGCCCGGCCATTCTTCCCATGGCGCTCGCGAACATGGCGAAGATGACGCAGGCGTTCCCGGACAGGGAATTCTCCGGGATCGGCGGCGTCTCCGATTTCGCGCAGGCGCTGTCGTATTTCCTCCTCGGCGCCGGCACGGTGCAGGTCTGCACCGCGGCCATGCTCGACTCAGCCATCGGACCGAACGTGATCAAGCGGCTCAACGCCGGGCTCGACGCATTTCTCGAGAAGCACGCGGCGGACGGCTGGAAGACGGTGGAAGATTTCCGCGGTCTACGGCGCGATCGCGTGGTGTCGCAGTCGCAGATTCGCCGTCCGGAAGGCGAAGGCTATCAGGGCGGCTACGAGCCCGTCGAAGGCTATGCTGCTCCTGAACACTCGGAGTCAATAACGTCCTGACCGTTTTCACGGCATTCATACCGCTGCGTCCTCTGCGTCCTCCGCGGTGAAATGCCCTTTCGCTGTTGCAGTCAATTGCAGCAGATGTCGCACTCCACGACCGAGACTTCCGATGACCACGATCGCTCCACAGCTGGAACTTCCCCCCGTAGATCACGTTCCGCGCCCGTATGATGGTCCGCCCCGCGAAGAACTCATCGCAATGCGGAAGCAGTTCACGAATCCCGCGGTCTACACGATCTACAAAGAGCCGCTGCTCATCGTCGAGGGGCACATGCAGTACCTCTACGACGAGACGGGCAAGCGATATCTCGATCTGCTTGCGGGGATCGTGACGGTGTCCGTGGGACACTGCCATCCGCGGTTCGTGAAGCGCGTGACGCAGCAGGTGTCGACGCTACAGCATGCGACGACGATCTATCTGCATCCGAACTTTCCGATGCTCGCGAAAAAACTGGCGTCGAAGATGCCGCCGGGCCTCGACGTCACCTACTTCACGAACTCGGGGAGCGAGGCGAACGATCTCGCGATCCAGATGGCGCGCCTCTACACGGGACACCACGACGTGATCGCGCTGCGCAATGCGTATCACGGCGGCAGCCCGAGCGCGATGGGGCTCACGTCGCACAGCACATGGAAGTTCCCTGTTGGCGGCGATGGGCACGTGCATCATGCGATGAATCCCGATCCGTATCGCAGCCCGTTCAAGGGCACGCCGGAAGAGATCGCATCGATGTCCGCCGCCGACATTCGCGACCTCATTCGCTTCTCGACGCCGGGCAAGGTCGCCGCGTTTCTCGCCGAACCGCTGCAGGGCGTGGGCGGCGTGACCTACGGCGCGCCCAACTATCTCAAAGAGGCCTACGCGATCATTCGCGAGTTCGGCGGCCTCTGCATCGCGGACGAAGTGCAGACCGGCTTCGGCCGCACGGGCGATCACTACTGGGGATTCCAGAACTGGGACGTCGTGCCGGATTTCGTCACGATGGCGAAAGGGCTCGGCAACGGTGTGCCGATCGGCGCGGTGACGACGCGCATGGAGATAGCGAAGTCGCTCACGCAGCGTATTCACTTCAACACGTTTGGGAACAACCCGGTGTCGATGGCCGCGGGACTCGCGGTGCTCGACATCATCGACGAAGACGGGCTTCAGGAGAACTGCCGCGTCCTCGGCGTACGCTTCAAGGGGGGACTTCGGAAGCTCCAGAAGTCGCATCAGCTCATCGGCGACGTGCGCGGCATGGGGCTGATGCTCGGCGTCGAACTCGTGCGGGATCGCGCGACCAAGAGCCCGGCGAAGCAGGAGACGGTGGATCTGATGGAAGCGCTTCGTGAGATGAGCGTTCTCGTCGGCAAGGGTGGACTCGACGGCAACGTGCTGCGCATCAAGCCGCCAATGTGCATCACGGCCGCGGACGTGGACTACGCGCTGGACGTGCTGGATGTCGGGCTGGGCCAGGTCACCAGAAAGTAGGCCATTAGCACCCCCGTTGTCGTCCTGAGCGAAGCGAAGAACCTGCACCTCTTCAACCGGATCAGTCCATGAAATTCGATCGCATAGTCCAGGGCGGTAACGTCGTCACTCCCGGCGGCGCATTCACCGGCGACGTCGGAATCATCGGAGAAAAGATCGTCGCGCTCGGCGCCGGCCTCGATACCGAGGGCGCGAACGTCATCGACGCGACGGGACACCATGTGATTCCCGGCGTGCTCGACGTGCACGTGCATCTCGAGCTTCCCTTCTGCGGCACCGTGTCCGCCGACGACTATCGCACGGGGACGCGCGCCGGCGCGCGCGGCGGCGTGACCACGGTCATCGACTTCGCAATTCCGTCCGCGAACGGCTCGCTCAGCGAAGCAGCCGACACCTGGATGAAGAAAGCCGAAGGGAAGTCGCTCATCGACTACACCTTTCACATCTGCGTCACTCGCTACAACGAGCACAAGGATCAGATCGCCGGGATGGTGAAGCGCGGCTTCACCACCTTCAAGGAGTTCATGATCTACGAGTCGGAGGGCTGGCAGTCCGACGACCGCGCACTGTTCGGGACGCTCGAGAAGATGAAGGAACATGGCGCGATGCTGCTCGTGCACGCCGAGTCGTCACGCGTACTCGACGAACTGATCGCACGCCATCACACGCCGGAGTTGATGAAGCAGCACGGCGCCGTGCTGCACGCGATCACGCGCCCGAACTTCATCGAGGCCGAGGCGATTCAGCGTGTCGTGAAGTGGAGCGAAGCGACCGGTGGCCAGCTCTACATCGTGCACATGTCTACCGCCGAGGGCGCCGACATTATCCGCGCCGCGCAGGGACGTGGCGTGCCGGTCCTCGCCGAAACCTGCGTGCAGTACCTCGTGCTCGACGACACCGTGTTCGCGCGGAAGGACGGCCATCTATTCGCCTGCTGCCCGCAACTCAAGAAGCCGGCGGATTCGGCTCGCCTCTGGCGCGGGTTGAAGAGCGGCGAGGTCTCCGTGATCTCCACGGACACGTGCACCTTCACACGCGAGCAGAAGGCGATGTGGGAAGGCGACTGGACCAAGATTCCAATGGGAATGCCGGGGCTCGAGACGCTGATGCCTTTGACGTACACAAAAGGCGTGCTCGAGGGACGCCTCACCCTCGAAGAAATGTCGCTCAAGTTGAGCACGAACCCGGCGAAAATCATGGGGCTCGCGCCACGGAAGGGGGCCATTCAGATCAGCGCGGACGCCGACCTCGCGATCATTCATCCCACGCGCACCCACAAGGTCGTTCCGTCGGAGATGGAGACGAACGCCGACTGGTCGCCCTACGAGGGATGGGACCTCGCCGGCTTCTCGCGCACGACGCTCTCGCGCGGCGACGTGATCGTGGATGACTACAAGGTTGTCGGCAAGGAAGGGCGCGGGCAGTGGCTGCCGCGAACGACGGCCGGGCTCGCTGGAGCGCGCGTTTGAGGTTTTCGAGCGAGATAGAGGCTGAGTCCTGGACGACTGACTTCGTCACGACCGACGAAGATCTCTCGCACAGCCCGCTCTGGAATCCCGATCTCGCTCCAACGCCGCTCTCTCGCCGCACCTGGTCGACGTACAACATCGCGGCGCTCTGGATCGGGATGAGCGTCGTCATCACGACGTACACGCTGTTTCGCCTCGACGCCGACGCCTACGGCCAGACCGAGTGGGCAGGGCTCATCCTCGACGAGGCGCAGTTCGTCAAGAACCACCGCGGCAAGACGTACCGCTGCGCCCGTGACCTCAACGTGCCGTTCAAGATCGCGGTCACCGGCACCCCGATGGAGAACAACCTGATGGAGCTGTGGGCGCTCCTATCCCT
>Ga0208080_1000459_pt1 | contig 20555 bp, 20 predicted proteins | sample NGESurdeep092012_3_FD_184476 | JGI IMG/M metagenome (GOLD analysis project Ga0208080, IMG submission 184476) | Arctic peat soil microbial communities from Barrow, Alaska - NGEE Surface sample 210-3 deep-092012 (SPAdes) | ecosystem: Environmental > Terrestrial > Soil > Wetlands > Peat ...
AACCAATGACTTACCCAGCGTCGTTTGCTGGGTTAGTCAGATGGCTAGTAGTTCTATCAGTCACTTTTCTTGTCTTGCCAAGAAAAGTAACCAAAAGAAATCGCCCCCGGTTTTGATTTTAATTAGTGATGGATTACGCGCCGAGATACGCCCGCTGCACTGCATCGCTGCCTAGCAGTTCGCCAGCCGCACCCGACAAAGTGATCGCGCCGCTTTCCATCACATAGCCACGCTGGGCAACCTGCAGTGCGAGTCTGGCGTTTTGCTCGACCAGCAGGATGCTCATGCCTAGTGTGGCGATGTCGCGGATCGTTGCGAAGATTTTTTGCACCATCAGCGGCGCGAGTCCCATGCTGGGTTCGTCCAGCATCAGCAAACGCGGGCGGCTCATCAACGCGCGCGCCATCGCGACCATTTGCTGTTCGCCGCCGGAAAGTGTTCCGGCCAACTGCTCTTTGCGTTCGGCGAGGCGCGGAAATAATCCGTACATGCGCTCGAGGTCTGCTGAGATTTCGTTTTTGTCGCTGCGGCTGTATGCGCCCATCAGCAGATTTTCCGCCACCGTCATGCGGGCGAATACGCCGCGCCCTTCCGGCACGAGCGCGATACCCATCGCGGCACGCTGGTGTGCTGCGACATTCCTCAAGCTCTTTCCATCGTATTGAATTTGCCCGCTGGCCGGATGCAGCAGTCCCGCCAGGGTTTTCAGTGTAGTGGTCTTGCCTGCGCCGTTGCTGCCGATCAGCGCGACCAGTTCACCTTTTGCGACGTGAAGGTTTATGCCTTTGATGGCCCGGATACCCCCGTACCCGACTTGCAGATCATAGACTTCGAGCAATGGGCTAGTCATCGGCACCTCCCAGATAAGCGGCGATCACGGCGGGATCTTTGCGCACTTCTTCCGGCACGCCTTCGGCGATCTTCCGACCGTAATCGAGCACCGCCACACGGTCGCACAGTCCCATGATGAGCTTTACGTCGTGCTCGATCAGCAGCACGGTGATACCGCTGCTGCGTATGGACTGCAACAGCGTTTTAAGACTTGCCGTCTCAGTGGTATTCATGCCGGCGGCGGGTTCGTCAAGTGCCAGCAACAGCGGATCGGTGGCCAGGGCGCGCGCGATTTCAAGCCGCCGCTGTTCCCCATAAGACAGGTGTTTGGCGAGGATCTGCGCGGGCTTTTCGATACCGACATAGCGCAACAGTTCGCGCGCACGTTCGGTGATGGCACGCTCCTCGTCACGGGTGGCGCGGTCGCGCAGCAAGGCGCCGAACACTCCCGCGCGGGTACGCACATGCCGGCCTATCATCACATTTTCCAGCGCGGTGAGGTTGGCGAACAGGCGGATATTTTGAAAGGTGCGCGCGATACCGGCTTGCGCCAGAACATGCGGCTTGCCTGCCCGATAGTGCATATCATTGAACCGGAATTCGCCCGCGCTCGGCTGATACAGCCCGGTCAACACGTTGAACAACGTGGTCTTGCCCGCGCCGTTCGGCCCGATCAGGCCGTATATCTCGCCGCGCCTGATGTGCAGCGTGACGTCGGATAGCGCGCTCAGTCCGCCGAACTTTTTACTGATACGCGAGGCGTGCAGCAATACGTTTTCAGTGTGTGGCATCGTATACGCTCGCTTCAGCAGCCGTCTCATCGCCATCCAGCTCGCGGCGGCGCACGCGCGACGGCAGCAACCCCGCAGGGCGATACAGCATCATCACGATCAGCGCTGTGCCGAACAGCAACATGCGCAAACTCTCCGGATCGACCAGCGTCTTGCCGAACAAAGCCTGCTGCAGCGGCACGACGCTGTGGCGCAACACTTCGGGCAGCAGTGCCAGCAGAACGCCGCCGAGGATCACGCCCGCGATGTTGCCCATGCCACCCAGCACGACCATGCACAACACCATGATGGATTCCATCAGGCTGAAACTTTCCGGGCTGACGAAGCCCTGGAATCCGGCGAACAGTGCGCCGGACGCGCCGCCGAACATCGCGCCCATTGCGAACGCCAGCAGTTTGAGGTTGCGCGTGTTGATACCCATTGAGGAGGCGGCGATCTCGTCTTCGCGTATTGCCATCCATGCTCTTCCGATGCGCGATCTTTCCAGTCGCCGCGAGACGAATACCACCAGCGCGGTGAAAGCCAGGAACAGATAAAAATACAGATGTACCGAGGGGAACGCGACGCCAAAAATGTTCTGGGTGGTATTAAGCGACACACCCGCCACGCTGACCGGATCGATGCGGCTGATACCTTGCGGGCCGTTGGTCAGATTGATGGGGGCATTGAGATTGTTCAAAAAAATGCGGATGATCTCGCCAAAGCCTAGCGTGACGATGGCAAGGTAATCCCCGCGCAGACGCAATGTCGGCGCACCGAGCAACACACCGAAGCCACCCGCGATTAAAGCCGCCATCGGCAAGACGATCCAGAACGACAGATGCACCCCGCCGGGAAACAGCATCGGAAATGCGAGTGCCAGATGAGGCGAACCGGTCAGTGCGTAGCAGTACGCCCCCACCGCGAAAAACGCGATGTAGCCCAGATCCAGCAATCCCGCGTAACCGACCACGATGTTCAGCCCGAGTGCCAGCATGATGTATAGCATCGCGAAATCGACGATGCGCACCCAGCCTCTCCCAAATAGCGCGTCGGTGGCGAATGGCAATAGTAGCAATGCACCCAACAAAAACCAGAACATGATGTGTGAGTTGCGCTTGTTTGACATAAGCTCGGATAGCTTCATCTCGTAAAACTTTCGCAGGAGCTTGCGCTTTGATTATCAGGCTCGTTCGGCAATACGCTCTCCCAATAACCCTGAGGGGCGGAACACCAGCACGGCGATCAGCACGAAGAAGGCAAACACGTCCTGGTAGTTGCTGCCAAAGAACCCGCCCGTCAGATCGCCGATGTAACCTGCACCCAGACTCTCGATCAGGCCCAGCAACAGGCCGCCCAGCATCGCCCCGCGCAAGTTGCCGATACCGCCCAATACCGCAGCGGTAAAGGCTTTCAGGCCGAGCAGGAAGCCCATGTAGTAATGCGCCAAGCCATAGTTTGCGCTGACCATCAACCCGGCTATCGCGGCCAGCGCCGAACCGAGCATGAAGGTGATCGAGATCACGCGATCGATGTCCACACCCATCAGTTGCGCGGTGTGTTGATTCTCGGCCACCGCGCGCATCGCGCGTCCCAGGCGGGTGCGATGCACGATCACCATCAGCCCGGCCATGATCGCCAATGCCAGAATGAAAATGATGATCTGGATATCGTTGATGATCGCGCCGCCGAAAGTATGCGGATGGTTGGCGATCAGTTGCGGGAATGAGTGGTATTCGCGGCCCCATATCATCATGGCCAGATTCTGCAACACGATGGACACGCCGATCGCGGTGATCAGCGGCGCAAGACGCGGCGCATGGCGCAACGGGCGATAGGCGATGCGTTCAATGCTGTAGCCCAGGGCCATACAACCCGCCATGGCCAACACGATACTGAGCAGCAATGCCAGCAACGGCGGCACACCCCAGCCCAGCATGGCCGTCAGCGAGGAAAGCACCAGCATCGCACCTATCATAACCACTTCGCCATGCGCGAAGTTGATCAGGCCCAGGATGCCGTACACCATGGTGTAGCCCAGCGCGACCAGCGCATACACACTGCCCTGCACTAGACCGTTGATGATTTGCTGAAGCAGGATTTCCATAATTGGTAAACAATAAACGACACGCGGACGTGTCGTTTATTGTTTTGTAGTATTACATTAATGTGCCGCCGCGCTGCTTGCACCAAGCGTCTCCAGCGGATGCCACTGGCCGTATTGCACTTGATACACAGTGATGGCGCCGCCCTTCAAATCGCCTTTTTCATCGAACTGTATCTTTGCCGTAACGCCATCGTATGAGATATTGGCGAGTACGGGCAGATATTTTGCCGGCTCCGCCGAACCGGCTTTCTGCATCGCGGCGATCATCACGTTAACTGCGTCATAACAGTAAGGCGCATACAATTGGATCGGCTGATACTTGGCAACGAATCGATCGGAGAACTCCTTGCCGCCGGGCATCTTGTCCAGCGTCACGCCTGGTAATGTAGCATAAACCCCTTCTGCAGCATCACCCGCCAGTTTGATGAATTCCGGCGTATAGCCGCCGTCACCGGTCATGAATTTCAGATTCATCGCGAGCGCCTTGAGTTGCTTCGCCATCGGCCCCCCCTGCGCATCCATCCCGCCGTAGAACAGCAAATCCGGTTTTTTTCCTTTCACCGCGGTCAACACCGCAGTAAAGTCCATCGCCTTATCATTGGTGTATTCATGCGCCACGATCTGTGCGCCATTGGCCTGTGCGGCCTTGATGAATTCATCTGCCAGGCCCTGCCCGTAAGCGGTGCGGTCATCGATCACAGCGATCTTTTTCGCCGCCAGATTTTTTGCCGCGTATTCGCCCAGCACGCGGCCTTGCTGCGCGTCATTCGCCATCACGCGGAACGCAGTCTTGAAACCCTGTGCGGTATAAGCTACCGCCGTGGCGGAAGGAGAAATCTGCGGAATACCGTTATCGCTATAGATTTTTGCTGCGGGGATGCTGGTGCCGGAATTCATGTGGCCGATCACGCCACTGACTTTGTTGTCCACCAGCTTTTGCGCCACGATGGTCGCGTTCTTGGGGTCGGCCTGATCGTCTTCACTGATCAACTCGAAATGCACCTTGCGCCCGCCAATCATGATTCCCTTTGCGTTGGCATCATCTATCGCCATGCGCGTGCCGTTCTCGTTGTCCTTGCCCAGGTGCGCCTGCGGGCCGGTCAAAGGCGCCGACGCGCCGATGCGCACGATCATCTCGCCGGATGTGTTTTGACCGGGAGTGGGCGATTTTTCGCACCCGAACAGCGTCAAAACAATGGTGGCAAGCAATAGCAAACGAACAGAATAAGATGTCATGGTCAATCCCTGGATAAACGTGCGCGGATTATGCGGAGGCGATGTATTGATTGTCAATTCGCAACAACTACGCAGACAACAAAAAAGCCGGCTTGCGCCGGCTTTCTGAAGAACTCTGCCTTGGGCTTATTTATTCCACAGGCTTTGTTCAAAGTTGATCAGTTGGGTGATCTCGGCTTGCTTGGTGCCAGAAGGATCGTTAGCCGGCATAGGCATAGTCCCCCAGTTACCAGAACCGCCCTTGGAAGCCTTCATCACCAAGCCTTCGATCAAGGGGTATTCCTTGCCGTTATAGGTATATTTGGTTTGGCCATGGTATTTCTTGGCTACATCCTTCCATGCAGGGCCAACTATCTTCTTGTCGACTGAATGACAGGCGGTGCAATTCAACTTCTTGGCCAGTTCAGGCATGTCGATTGCCATTGCGCCACCCGCGATCATCAAACTTGCAGTTGCAACCATGTTTACAATAATAGATTTCATCCTTGCTCTCCATATTTATGAATAATATACCTGAACCAATTACGAAGGTTTTACTCCTTGGATAATTTTAAGCAGCCTCGTCTGCTTTGCATAGCCATTCGACTGAAGAAACTGCTGATAGGACTACTAGTCCATCTGACTGATGAAACAACTAGCCAATCCACTAAGCAACCAAAGAACGGTGGCAAAGTGGCTGGTTATAGCCCAGTATGAGATACTGGACAAGCATTGGTTATAGCCAATCCACCAATTCCCAAGTGGCTTGTTATAAGCCGCCGGTGAACGTTGACAACCAACTCCCCTGACACCAGATTTAACATCTGGCAGTTATCCAATAACGCCGCCCTTAGAACTATAGTTGACAACTATTTGACCTTGAATTGTTGCCGGACTCAAGCAATAGCTTATTACCCCGGTCGCGAATTTAGTGACAGGCAACAAAAAAGCCGGCTTACGCCGGCTTCTTTAGGATTACTTCCGGATTACTTATGGCTCAATTCAAACTTAACCAGAGTCCTGATGTCCGCTTCGGAAACCTTAGGTGCATTTGGGATCATAGCTGCGGTACCCCAGTTGCCCTTGCCGCCCTTGGATACCTTCGAAACCAGGTAATCTTCAGCGTTTTTAAAGCCGTTTTCCTTCAGGATATCAGCAACTTTCTTGCCGGTAGAAGTTTCGCCGTTGCTGTTGTATGCATGGCCCACATCCTTCCAAGCCGGTCCAACTACCTTCTTGTCAACTGCGTGGCAAGCTGTGCAACCGCTCTTCTTCGCCAGTTCTGGCATGTCTTCTGCCATTACGCTACCTGCCATCACCAAACCTGCTGCTGCGATCATGCTTACGATAATAGACTTCATGTTCTCTCCGTTTTTTGATTAAAATTTTAAAATATGGAAGGTTTCACCTCCACATATGATTCTAAACAACTCCGTCCATTTTGCCAACAAACTTATCAGGCAGATTCCTCTGGCGGCAAGGCAATAACGCTATTCTCACAACCAAAGTTGACACCATCATTCCACCGGGCCTCACAAACTTTATTAAAGCCTTATTGTTCATACTGTTGAGATGTCGGGTTGTGTCCGCAAAGGCTCAATACATATTCTCAAAATCCACGCTTTGCCGGACTTATCTCCTCGCATACTCAATTCAGTAATATTTAACTATACCCGCTAAACCCGCTCGGCTCGATACTCCACTATCATCGTGTGCCTGGTTCCCGCCGCGACTTTCACCACATTTTCGATCGCATTCACCGACTCCACGCACACCATTTCGCGCCAGCCGTCCGGCTGCCCCATATCGCCCATCTTGTTGGCCTTTTCCGTCCATGGCGTCCACACCACGGTGGAAAGGCTGCCGGACTTGGCTATATGAATTCGACGCTTGAGCTTATCGTCCTCGATCACACACTCGGCTGAGGTGTTGATGTAAACGCGGTCAGTCTCTCCGGAAAAACTGATCGCATCCTCTTGTTTTCTGAGCGTCGAACCGCCGACTTTGTCCCAGTAGTCGCAGCCCGCCAAACCGTTGACGCGCACCGCGCCGATGTCGCCGATCTGGAAATAAGTATGCAAAGCCTCGCCGATGACGAAATCGGTTTTCCCGGTGTTCTCGGTAGTCAGTTCCATGCGCAGCGTCTCACCAACGATCACGGTCAAATCCAATGTGCAGGCATGCGGCCATTGCGCGCGCGTCTTTTCGCTTTCTTCCAGGCGCAGAGTCAGGCGTGTCGCACCGCCCGGCTCAGTACCCGATTCGATCACCTGCCAAGGCACGGTACGCGCATAACCGTGTCCGGGGAAACCGGATTCGGAAGCATGCGCACCAAACCACGGCCAGCACACCGGCGCACCGCCGCGTATGGATTTTCCCGCTGCCAGCTTGGCATCGCGCGACAGCCATATCACGGGCACGGTTTGACTCCTGGGCTTCCAGGTCATCAGATGCGCACCCTGCAAACATAGCGATGCGCTTGCTTGCGGGTTGTTGATTTCTGCGACGATCAACCCGCCGGCATCTTCACGAAATTCAAGGTGTCCGCTGATGCCGAACTGGGCGTTTAGTTGCTGTGCTGTAGTCATGTTTATGCTCTTTCTGTTTTTTAAATATCATGTGTCCAGGCGCGGCTTTAAACCGCGACTGCTATTTTCGGGTTGGACATTACTCGAGACGGTCGTTAGAGATGCCCGTATAATCGGCGTTTTGATTTTACCTGAATAGCCCATGCTTGTTCATCCGCAATTCGATCCCATCGCCCTGCAACTTGGTCCGCTTGCCATTCATTGGTATGGTTTGATGTACCTTGCAGGTTTTATGACTTTCCTGTGGCTGGGACGCAAGCGTATCGCCATATTAAATAATCCGCAGATCAATACCAAACTCCTCGACGACCTGTTGTTCTATGGCGTACTCGGCGTGATCCTGGGCGGACGTTTGGGCTATGTGCTGTTTTACAAAGCCGGGTATTACTTTGCTCACCCGCTTGAGATTTTCGCGGTCTGGCAAGGCGGCATGTCATTTCACGGCGGCTTTCTCGGTGTACTGGTGGCAATGGCGTTGCTCGCGCACAAACAGCGATTGCACTGGCTGCAACTGACCGACTTCATCGCTCCGCTGGTGCCGCCCGGCCTGGCTTTTGGCCGCCTCGGCAATTTCATCAACGGCGAACTGTGGGGACGACCCACTGACGTGCCATGGGCAATGATCTTCCCCAAAGTGGACAACCTGCCGCGCCACCCTTCCGAGCTTTATGAATTCGCGCTGGAGGGCGTGCTGTTGTTCATGCTGCTCTGGCTGTATGGGCGCAAGCCGCGCCCCGTCGGTGCAGTATCCGGCTTGTTCCTGATAGGTTATGGCAGCTTCCGTTTTCTCGTCGAATTCACTCGCGAACCGGACGATTTTCTCGGTCTGCTGTCGTTGGGCATGAGCATGGGGCAATGGCTGAGTTTGCCGATGGTGATTGCCGGTGTGTTGCTGATGGTTTGGAGCAGCAGGCGCACCGCTTGACACCCGACTGCCTCTCGCCCACTATTCCCATCGTCGAAATGACCCGTCATCACCATAACTAGGGCATCACTTTGGACGACATATCTTTAGCCGCATTGTTTGCCATCTTGCTGTTGTTGCTGGTTTGCAGCGCGTTTTTTTCCGGCTCGGAAACCAGCATGATGGCGATCAACCGCTATCGCCTGAACAGCTTGGTACGCAAAGGAAATCGCAGCGCCAAACGGGTCAGCCGCCTGCTCGGCAAGGTGGACAAATTGCTCAGTTCGATCCTGCTCGGCAACACCCTGCTCAACGTCTTTGCCGCAGCACTGACCAATATCATCATCCTGCGCATGTTCGGTCAAAACGATCTGGCGATACTGATGGGAACACTTGCAATCACTTTCGTGCTACTGGTATTCAGCGAAATCATGCCCAAGATCATCGCGGCAAGTTACCCGGAACGCATCGCGCTGCCGGCCAGCTATTTGCTCACGCCGCTGATCACGCTATTCCATCCGGTGGTATCGGTGGCGGGCGGTTTGGTGAAAGGCGTGCTGTGGTTGCTGCGCATCAAGATAGAAACTGATCAACGCAAACAAAAAATGACGATGGAGGAATTGCGCGGACTGGTATTGGATGCCGAGCATTTCCTGCCGCGCAAGCATCAGAAGATGCTGCTCAATCTGGTCGATCTCGAACGTATCACCGTAAACGACGTGATGATCCCGCGCAATCAGATCGAAGCGTTGAATATCAACGCCGAACCGAACGAATTGCGCCAGCAGATTATCACCTGCCATCACACGCTGTTGCCGGTTTATGCCGACACACCCAGCAACATCATCGGAATCTTGCATCTCAAGCGAGTTCCCGCTTTGTTGCAAGAATCAGCGCTGGACTTGGCAAAACTGCGCGAAATACTCAACGAGCCATATTTCATACCTTCCGACACGCCGCTGCTCAAGCAACTGCAACAATTTCAGGAGCGCCACGCGCGACTGGGATTGGTGGTGGATGAATATGGCGAACTGCTCGGCCTGGTGACGCTGGAAAATATCCTGGAAGAAATCGTCGGGGAATTCACCACGCAATCACCCGCGCAAACCGGCAAGTTTTTGCGCCAGGAAGATGGCAGTTTTCTGCTGGAAGGCAGCAGCAGTTTGCGCGAGCTGAATCGGAAACTGGGATTACATCTGCCGCTGGATGGCGCGAAAACATTGAACGGCCTGATTCTCGATCACCTTGAAGACATTCCGGAAACAGGCACCAGCCTGAAAATCGCGGGTTATGCGATAGAGGTCATTCAAACGCAGGATCGCATCGTGAAGGTGGCGCGCATTTTTCCGGCACCGCCGAAGAATCGGCAATAGAAAACATGCCTTTACAAGCGGCATAAAGCTCGGCATGATGCCCGTCAACATTAGCCCATAAACATTCAGTGAGTGACCTTAGGGAGACGCTATGGCTGTCGCAGCAAGAGACCAAAAAACAAAATCGAAAGAATTTACCTACGCATGGGAAGGTAAGGACAAATCCGGCAAGCCTGTCAAAGGCGAGATGCGCGCAGTCGGCGAAGCCAGCGTTTCAGCCAATCTGCGCCGCCAAGGTGTCAATGTTACAAAATTAAAGCGCCAGAGCAACAAGGGCAAGGCCATCACCGCCAAAGACATCACGCTGTTCACGCGCCAGCTTGCCGTCATGATGAAGGCGGGCGTACCTTTGTTGCAGGCCTTCGACATCGTGGGCAAGGGACATAGCAATCCTTCAGTGGCGCGACTGCTGCTGGACATCAAAACTGACGTCGAAACCGGCAGCAGCCTGCAACAGGCATTTAAAAAATTTCCGCTGTATTTCGACGAGTTGTATTGCAACCTGATCGGCGCGGGCGAAGCGGCGGGTATTCTGGATGCCCTGTTGGAACGTCTGGCGACCTACATGGAAAAAACCCAGGCTCTCAAGAGCAAGATCAAATCAGCCCTGTTCTATCCCGTTTCCATCATCGTGGTGGCGTTCCTGATCACCGCCGTGATCATGATTTTCGTGATTCCCGCGTTCAAGGAGCTGTTCGAAGGCTTTGGCGCGAAGTTGCCGGCTCCTACATTGGTACTGATGAACATTTCCGATGCTTTCGTAACCTATTGGTATCTGATTTTTGGCGGGATCGGAGGAGGCTTTTACGCCTTCTTCTATTTCTGGAAACGCAGCAGGAAAATGCAGATTGTGATGGATAAACTGATGCTAAAACTGCCCGTGTTTGGCGAGTTGATCCGCAAAGCCACTATCGCCCGGTGGACCCGTACACTTTCCACCATGTTCGCAGCCGGCGTGCCTTTGGTCGAGTCTCTTGATTCGGTTGCAGGTGCGGCAGGCAATGCGGTGTATTTTGATGCCACCAAAGTCATTCAACGCGAAGTCAGCACCGGCAGCGGCTTGACCGTCGCCATGCAAAATACCGGCGTATTCCCGAGCATGGTGTTGCAGATGTGTTCCATCGGTGAAGAGGCCGGCTCGCTGGATGCGATGCTCAGCAAGGTGGCCGACTTCTATGAAGCCGAAGTGGATGATGCGGTGGCGGCCATCTCCAGCCTGATGGAGCCGGTCATCATGGTGGTTCTCGGTACGCTGATCGGCGGCATGGTGATCGCGATGTATCTGCCGATTTTCAAGATGGGCGAAGTCATTTAATGAAAAAACAGGAAAAAGGTGCAAGGTACAAGGTACAAGGTACAAGCTACCTCCCCCAACACTCAACCCCGAATCTTCAACCCTCAGCCCTTGTTGCAGCCCAATGAGTCTCTTTGATCTGCTGCAAACGGTTCCCGCCGCGTTTATCGGTGCGTGCCTGATACTTGGACTGATGGTCGGTAGTTTTCTCAACGTGGTCATCCATCGTTTGCCGAAAATGATGGAACTGGGCTGGCAGCAACAATGCGCCGAGTTGCACGGAGAAACCCAGCAGATATCCTCGCACCCGGACGGTGATGCCTCTCCACACACACCCTACAATCTTGTGGTTCCACGCTCGGCCTGCCCGCATTGCAACCATGCGATCAGCGCTTGGGAAAACATTCCCGTCATCAGCTATGTGTTGTTGCGCGGCAAGTGCAGGGGCTGCGGTGCTGCCATTTCGCCGCGCTATCCGATCATCGAGGCGATCAGCGGCATCCTTTGTGCCTACGCGGCGGCCCACTTTGGTTTCGGGCTGGTTGCAGCCGGCGCGTTGCTGCTGATCTGGGCATTGCTGGCGCTCACCGCAATCGACTTTGACACGCAATTATTACCGGACGACATTACCTTGCCGCTGCTCTGGACAGGTTTGTTGTTCAATCTGTTCGGGGTCTTTACCAATTTGCCCAGCGCGGTATTTGGCGCGGTGATCGGGTATCTCGCGCTGTGGAGCGTGTACTGGCTGTTCAAGCTCACTACCGGCAAGGAAGGCATGGGATATGGTGATTTCAAACTGCTTGCGGCCCTGGGTGCCTGGCTGGGCTGGCAGATGTTGCCGCTGATCATTTTACTGTCCTCGCTGGTCGGCGCCGTGGTCGGCATCACCCTGATCGTAGCGCTCAAGCATGGCCGCAATATTCCCATCCCCTTTGGCCCCTATCTGGCCGGTGGTGGGCTGATCGCCCTGTTCTGGGGACAAACTCTGACTCAGGGATATCTGCAACTGCTTTCCTCTCCATGAATAAGGACGCCTCTAAAAATTCAGAGTTCGCCCAAATGCAAGGCGCGGGAAAAATTTCGCCGCGCCGCATATGGTTTATATGTAAGCAAGAAATTTTTTCAGCAACGCAGCATAACCAGCGACTTGGCTGTCGTCTTTTGACAGCTTAGTCGAATGGCTAGCAGTTCATCAGTTGGGATGAAATCTGGATTTTTAGAGGCGCCCTTCTGCGTCGGGCTCACTGGCGGGATTGGCTGCGGCAAGAGCACGGTAGCAGACCTGTTCGCGGAACTTGGCGCGGGCATCATCGACACCGATGTCATCTCACACCAGCTGACCCAGAATGGCGGTGAGGCCATCGCCGCGATCCGTGCGAGCTTTGGCAATGATTACATCACGGACGGCGGCGCACTGGATCGCGCAAAAATGCGCGGTCTGATCTTTTCGGATGTGACCGCCAAGCAACGGCTGGAACTGATCCTGCATCCCCTGATACTCGAACAGGCCAAAGCGCAATTGCGGCAATTGCAAACCAAACCCTACATCATCATTGTCGTCCCCCTGCTGCCGGAAAGCCCCGCGTTCCGGCAACTGGTACAACGAGTGCTGGTGGTGGATTGCGACGAAGCCACCCAGATTAAGCGCGTCACCGGACGCAACCGGATGACGGCCCCGGAAGTGCTTGCCATCATCGCGCAACAAGTACCGCGCGCCGAATGCCTGAAACTGGCTGATGATGTCATACATAACGATGACGGCCTGGGCAATCTGGCCGAACAGGTTACCGTTTTGCATGGACACTACTCGAACATGCTATACAACCATTGACGATGCAAGGTCATTCAATATATCGTTCGCGACTGATTTTCCTGAAACAGCACGATTTCCTTCAATAGAACATTCGGCAATAACGACGTGATCAGCTACGAATATCCCCTTAACGAAAAAGTGCGCACCCTGTTGCGCCTTGAGGATTTGTTCGCGCGCATGGTGTACTTTACCAATCACGATCAAAGCATGGATCACCATGCGGCACTTTCCATACTGTTTGAAATTCTTGAAGTGATCAGCCGCGCCGACTTGAAATCCGATCTGCTGCAAGAACTGGAACGCCAGAAGCGCAGTTTATCTGCGCTGCATAACAACCCCGAGATATCAGAAGATGCTCTGGATACCATTCTTGCTGAGATCGAAGCGGCTAGTGCAAATTTGCTCGCCATGACCGGCAAGGTCGGCCAGCACCTGCGCGAAAATGAATGGCTGATGGGCATCAAGCAACGCGCTGTGATGCCGGGCGGCACTTGTGAATTCGACTTGCCTTCCTATCATTATTGGCAAGAACAGGATGCGATCTTGCGGCGTCAAAGTCTGCAAACCTGGCTGGCTCCGCTCTCGCCCTTGCATGCCGGGTTCAAGATTATCCTGCGGCTGTTGCGCGAAAACGGCAAGGTGTTTCGCTTCACTGCGCACCAGGGAACCTTCCAGCAAATGCAAGGCGGGCGTGTCGCGCAAATGCTGCGTGTCCGCATCAGCAGGAAACTGGCATGCATACCCGAAGTCGGTGCCAACAAATACGCGATCAACATCCGCTTCATCGCCGCAAACTATGCGGCGAAGTCCGCCCTGTTCGAACAGGATGTGCCGTTCGAACTGACCTTCTGCAGCATCTCAACATGATGCCAAACCCGATGAACCAAACCTCCATGAAGCAGGACAAATCAGCGCCGATCGTGACCTGTCCGCATTGCGGCAAAGAACATCAATGGGACACCAACAACCGCTCACGCCCGTTTTGCAGCGAACGCTGCAAGCTGATCGATCTGGGCAAATGGGCCAACGAGGAATATCGCGTCGAACAACGCGAACAGGACTCCACCGAAGAAAATTCCATTCCGGTTTCATTTCGAAGCTGAGACAAGGCGGCGACAAGCTTGCGACGCTGGCAGTGCAATTAGCACGACGAGAGGCAAGCGCGGAAGCCAACGCCGTATCGGCGATGAAATGGAAGTGTAATCACCAGGCCTGACGTAACAACGCAATCCCATGCGCGCCGCGTTGCCAGGCAGCTTCCATATCACCCAGCTGCAGCCCGCCCAGCGCATACACCGGGATCGATGAGCCCGCCGCGATCGCCGCAAAATTCTCCCAACCCAGATGCGGCGCACCCGGATGCGACTGCGTAGCCAGCACCGGGCTCAGCAACGCGAAGTCGCAACCCAGTTCTTCGGCGCGGCGCAACTCCTCAGCGTTGTGACAAGATGCCGCGCACCATTCCACGTCAGGACGTACACTTAACTCGGCCAACTGCGCGCCGGTGAGCTGCACGCCGTCCGCGCCGATCTCCCTTGCCAACTCGACGTCTGCATTGATGATCAAACGTGCATCATGCAGCCTTATCAGCGGCAACATCTTCAGCGCCAGCGCACGCAATGCATCGCGCGAATAATTCTTCTCGCGCAACTGCACCAGCCGCAAACCATTATGCAGCGCTGCTTCCAGCCGTCGCATAAATTCATCCTCACCCAATTCCCGCACATTGCTGATCGCATACAACGCAGGCAACTCCAGCGCACGCAGGATGGGCGCGTTGGCGGGAAGTAACGGAGCAACGAGTACCTGTTCCCTCTCCCCTTCCGGGGAGAGGGCTAGGGAGAGGGGGCGCTGCCAGGAAAACTGCTGCCCCTCATGCGGATGCAACTCGCCACTCCACGCCGTCACGCGAAAGAAATTCAGTCGCACGGTCGCGTGCGGATAAGCGAACACGCGCGTCACCCACGGGTATGCGGTTGTGACCGTGATGCCCAGCTCCTCGCGCAGCTCGCGCACCAGCGCATGGTAAGGAGTCTCGCCGGGTTCGATCTTGCCGCCGGGGAATTCCCAATAGCCGGCCCAGATTTTGTCGGGGGGACGTTGGGCGAGCAGGAAGGAGTTGTCGGGGCGTTGCAGGACGGCGGCGGCGACTTCGACGATTTTGGTTTTTTCAATCGGGTTGTTCAATGAAACCTCAATATTCAATTAGGCCGTTCGCCCTAAGCTTGTCGAAGGGTGAGCGTACACAACATTTAAATCAACACCGCCCGGGGGTAGCCCGACAAATCAAGCCGTTCGTGTTGAGTAGGCCGAAGGCCGTATCAAAACATGAATGACTAAAAGCCAATCAAAACCGCCGAGGGTAGCCCGGCAGCTAGTCACTTTTCTTGTCTTGCCAAGAAAAGTAACCAAAAGAAATCGCCCCCGGTTTGCCGCCCCTGCGGGGTTCCCTGCGTTGCTCGACTGGTCAGGCGGCTGCGGAACTCGCACGATCCGCTACGCGTCCACGTGCTCAGACAGTCCTCGCCGAAATCCCCTAACCAGCCTGCGCTACTCGGCGGCGCACAGGGGATGAAAAAGCTAAAACCCAAAAACAGTAAATTCGTAGAGTGGGCACGGAGTGCCCACTCTACCGATCTTAGATGTCCCATATTTCCCCGCGCTCAAGATGATCTCCAATCTCTGGAGGGCTCTTCTTTACCTTCGGATGATTAGCAAATAACAACCTAAGTGTTCGGACTGAGATATACGCGTCTAGTATGAGTTGGCGCTGTACCTTGAAATACTTCAGATCGAAAATGTTTTCGTTTACGGAGTGTGCAGGTTTCTGCCTGAGCTTTCTAACAGTACGAAAGCCCTTAAACAATGCAACCAGTGGCTCTGGATCGGTCGGACGAAAATACTTCCGAACCCACTCCTCCAAGAGCACAATCGTTCCCTTTTGATTTACAACGACCTTGCCGTCTTGTCGTTCCTCGTCAATCTCCAACGATATCTGCCCAGCAAAGAATTCCTTATTGATATTCTCAGACATCATCTTATCCAAGAGCAGGACAAATGAATTGAATTCAGCCAAGGTCGGTCGTAGAAGAAATCCAAAGTCTTTTGGAAGTTCGTCAGAAAATGAGCTTCGAAATAATTGAGGCCGCCCCATAAGGACAGCCATTGCATTTATCACCTTGAGCTCTTGTGTAAAAGCGTCGAAGATTGATATACGAGTACCCCAATCGCCAAGAATGCTATTGCGATAGTAGTCAGGGTGAAGCTTATAGTCCCCATTTAGTCTCTTGGTCTCCCAAATTCGTTGATGCTCCGGGCTTAGCTTGGATAGATAACGAAGGAATACGGCTACTGCTCTGTTCAACTGGTCGTCATAAGCGAAACCAAAAGTATCTAACAGTACCTGATCGTGCTCAGGCATTGTTTCTGATTCAAAGTATTCGTTGGTAATTGATATTGAGCCGTTTATGGAGTCTGTTTCGTAGTAATAACGAGGGTCATTACGGTAGTGCTCTAGGACAGAAAGGTCAAAGACTCGAAAATCTAGTTGGCCTGCGCCTAGCGCCAGTTCCAACTCAAATGGGGAGTTACGGTAGCGCTCAACGTCTGGCAGAATCGCTAGGAATTCGCGGTTAGGATAAAGACAGATATGATCAGTAAACTCAAGTTCATCCAAAAACTTCAATTGATCTTCGTTTGTGATATTTGAAAACGCCTTGATGTGAGGATTCGGATGGATATTCCCGAACACAACATCAATCTTGCGCGCTTTAAGAAGTCGGGAGACTGTTTCTTTGGCACTCGAATTTGTGAGATTGAACTCGCTCCTCATGCGAGATACTGAATACCCGTTGAAGTCACCTGAGGATAGGTAGTACTCTGCAATAGCTTGAAGAAGCGCATGGTCGATCATTGGCGGTTTCTCTAGGTGTTAACGAAACAATAGAACAAGTATCTTCATAACCGCATCGTGCCGTTAATCAAATGGAATATCAAGTTGAAGGCTCCAATGCACCGGAGTCTAATTGTTTTGACTATGCGCTTCATGTTGCACTTGAATGACTCATTGTTCAGTAGAGTGGACACAACGTGCCCACTCTACGCTTAGTTTTTGATTTTGGATTTTCGCTTTTTCTCCCCTGTGCGCCGCCGAGTAGCGGAGGCTGGTCAGGAGATTTCGGCGAGGACTGTCTGAGCACGTGGACGCGTAGCGGATCGTGCGAGTTCCGCAGCCGCCTGGCCAGTCGAGCAACGCAGGGCACCGCGAAGCGGCGGCAAACCGGGGGCGATTTCTTTTGGTTACTTTTCTTGGCAAGACAAGAAAAGTGACTAGCTGCCGGTCTACCACCGGCGGTTTACCCTTGAGCACCGTATCATTTCGTTCACCCTTCGATACCTGATGTAACTACTAGCCATTCGACTAGGTTGCCAAAAAACGCCAACCAAGTCGCTGGTTATCAGGGCGAACGGAACAACTAATTCCTCCCTGCCCAATCCCTCGCAAACTGCCACCCCACCCTTCCACTCCTCGATCCCCGCTGAATGCTCCATTGCAACGCTGCCTGCCGTGCAACCTCATCCATCTCACTCGACAACCGAAAGTGCCGCAACCAGTGCGCCACAATCGCCAGATACTCATCCTGCGTGAACGGATAGAACGACACCCACAGACCGAAACGTTCAGACAGCGAGATTTTTTCCTCCACACTTTCTGCCGGATGAATCTCATCGCCGACATATTTCGTCGCGAGATTATCCTGCATGGATTCCGGCATCAGGTGGCGTCGGTTCGAGGTGGCGTAGATCAGCAGGTTGTCGGAGAAGGCCACCAGCGAGCCGTCGAGCGCGGCCTTGAGCGCTTGGTAGCCCGGCTCTTCGGCGTTGAACGAGAGGTCGTCGCAATAAAGAATGAAACGCTCCGGCCTGCCCGCAACCAGCGCGATGATGTGTGGCAGATCCGCCAGCGCCGGCTTGCCGACCTCGATCAGGCGCAGTCCGTCCGGTGCGTATTCGTTGAGCAGCGCCTTGACCAGCGAGGACTTGCCGGTGCCGCGCGAGCCTGTAAGCAGCACGTTATTGGCCGGGTGGCCTTGCACGAACTGTCTGGTGTTCTGTGCGATGAGTTGCTTCTGTTCCTCGATGCCAAGCAGATCGGCTAGGCGGATGCGATGCGGGTGCGGCACCGGAACCAGCCTGCCCTGCTCCCAGCGGAAGGCATGGGCAGCGTCCCAATCAGGCGCACTCCCCGTTGCAAACTTGGGCAGCGTGCGCTCCAGCTTTTCCATCAGGCGATCGGCGCGGTCGAAAAAGCGGTCGAGTTTGTCCATGTATTAGTTACCAAGAATTAAACCACTCGTCATTCCCGCGCAGGCGGGAATCCAGCAGATCAACAACTCCGCGTAGCGGGCAAAACCTACTTAACCCAGTAACGCTGGGGTATTTAATTATCTGGATTCCCGCCTGCGCGGGAATGACGGACTAGCTGCGGTAGCTGGCGTTGATTTTGACATAGTCATACGAGAAGTCGCATGTCCACAGCGTGGCATTCGCCGCACCGCGATTCAGCACCACGCGTATCGTGATGTCGCTTTGCTGCATTACGCGCTGGCCCTCTTCTTCGCGGTAACTCGTTGCGCGTCCGCCGTTCTCGGCGACCAATACGTCGTCCAGATACAACTTGAGTGCAGCCACATCCAGATCGTCTATACCCGCATAACCGATCGCGGCGAGGATACGGCCGAGGTTGGGATCGGAAGCGAAGAACGCGGTCTTGACCAGCGGCGAACGCGCGATCGCGTAGCCGATCTGTTTGCACTCGGCCTCGCTCTTGCCGCCCTCGATGCGCACGGTGATGAACTTGGTTGCGCCTTCGCCGTCGCGCACGATGGCTTGCGCAAGATAGATCGCGACTTCGCTGATGGCGGTCTGCAATGTCTTGCCGGCTTTGCTGTCGGCGGCTTTAACTTCAGGCAGGACGGATTTTCCGGTGGCGATCAGCATCAGCGCGTCGTTGGTGGAGGTGTCGCCGTCCACGGTGATGCAGTTGAACGAGCGGTTGGCGGCCTCGCTGACCATCGCTTGCAGCAATGGTTGCGCAATCGCCGCATCGGTGGCGATGTAGCCCAGCATGGTCGCCATGTTCGGATGGATCATGCCGGATCCTTTGGCGATGCCAGTGATGGTGATGGTCGCGCCATCTATGATTATTTGTTTTGAGATCGCCTTGGCGACGATGTCAGTGGTCATGATCGCCTGCGCGGCATCAAACCAGTTATCCGCGCGCATGTTCGCCACAGCACCGGGCAAACCAGCAGCGATCTTGGCCACAGGCAACTGCTCCATGATCACACCTGTGGAGAACGGCAATATCTGCGATGCCTTGCAGCCCAGCAAACCGGCCAGAGCCGCGCAGGTGGTGCGCGCATCCTGCATGCCCTGTTCGCCGGTGCCGGCATTGGCATTGCCGGTATTGACCAGCAGCGCGCGGATGCCATCTGCTTGTGCAAGATGTTCGCGGGCGACGATCACCGGCGCGGCGCAGAAACGATTCCTGGTGAACACGCCCGCGACCCGCGCTCCATCGCATAATTGCATCACCAGAAGATCTTTGCGATTGGGCCGTTTAATATTCGCTTCCGCGATGCCCAAAAAAACGCCCGCAACGGGCAACAGCTGCGCCGCGACGGGCGGGGTCAGATTAACAGGCATATATAATCCCTATAACCAGCCACTCGATGGAATGGCTATAACCAACCACTTGGCAAACGTCTTCTGGTTGCTTAGTGGAATGGCTATAACCAATGACTTGCCCAGTGTCGTTTGCTGGGTTAGTCAGATGGCTAGTAGTCATATCAGTCGTTTTACCCGTTGTTTCATCAGTAGCGGCCGTTAAAACGATAGATATATTTGCTCAGTTCCGCAGACTGGCTATTCACCCGCCGCACGATGCCATGCACGTTGCGCACCACGCCGCGCATCACTTTGTAGACGATCATCGGATGAGAGTTGATCAGTTTCTCGAATTCGGCCCTTGCCATGCTCAACACCTTGGTATTGCCGACCGCACAAAGTGTCGCACTGATATCGGAGGCGGCCCCGCCAACAAAGGAGATGATTCCGGCCAGATCACCGGGTTTAAGCACATGAATCGTGGATTCTTCACCGCCGCTTTCGATCTTCACCGCGATATCGCCATGCGCCAATATGTATAGGTTGTCCGGCTGCTCGTCGCCGGGACGGACAATTACCTCACCGGATTTGAAATCCTGAATCTTGAACAATCCCGCAAGCATTTCCACTTCTGTATCACTCAACTCCTCGGTGATCGTTGATGTGCGCAGCGTATCCATCACTAATGACATCTCATTCTCCTTTCACGTGTTAAGGGAAACCTTCAAGGTGCCTCTAAAAATTCAGAGTTCGCCCAAATGCAAGGCGCGGAAAAAATTTCCGCAGTGCCGCATATGATTTATATGCAAGCAAGAAATTTTTTACGCAACGCAGCATAAGCAGCCACTTGGTTGTCGTCTTTTGACAACCTAGTGGAATGGCTATAACCAACCACTTGGCAAACGTCTTCTGGTTGCTTAGTGGGATGGCTATAACCAATGACTTGCCCAGTGTCGTTTGCTGGGTTAGTCAGATGGCTAGTAGTCATATC
>Ga0208080_1000460_pt1 | contig 20517 bp, 20 predicted proteins | sample NGESurdeep092012_3_FD_184476 | JGI IMG/M metagenome (GOLD analysis project Ga0208080, IMG submission 184476) | Arctic peat soil microbial communities from Barrow, Alaska - NGEE Surface sample 210-3 deep-092012 (SPAdes) | ecosystem: Environmental > Terrestrial > Soil > Wetlands > Peat ...
GAGGGTGCGCGCCCTCACGAGGTTGCCGGGCTTGTCCTCGGCGCGCGTGAAGTCGGCGAGCTGCGCCTTGCCCATCGCGAACCACGGCACGCCGGCGTATGCCGGGAGCTTCGCGGCGAGGTCCCGGCGAATCGCGGCGCGGTCGCCGGTGTCCGTCAGCGCCGCGTGAAGGCGCCGCACGCGTTCGAGCCGCGCCTCGAGAGCGGCCTCGCGCTCGCCGTGTCCCGCGTGCCAGGCCTCGAGGTCGTCGAGGACGGCGCCGAGCTTGACGAGCGGATGGACGGAGGGGTCCTCGAGCGCCACGAGCCGTGAAGCGGCTGGATCGCCCGCGACGAGCGACGCGCGGTCGAGCCCGAAAACGCCGTTCGACTGTTCGGGCCGCCAGAAGGTCGAGTCGGAGAGGAGCGCGACGAACAGGTACGCCGTGGCGTCCCGCAGCGTGTCGCGAATCCCCTTCGGATAGCTGTTCGGCACGAGAAACTCGTCGAGCGCCGCGACCTTCGCGTTTTCGAGACTCTCGCGATCGCGAAAGACCTCGGCGTACGCGCGGACGGCCTCGGCCGCTATCTCCTCGCGCGTCCACGCCTTGAGGTCGACCGCTCCCGTCGACGCCACCCTCTCGCGCTGACCGATCTCCCACGCGTAGGCGCGGCCGTACGTGACGAGCGACTGCGCATAGAAGAGCCGCAGCGCCGTACGCGGCAGGAGGGCTTTCGGCCATGGCTGCTCCTTGAGAAAGCGGACCGACGTCTCGTACCCGTGAAGCGCGGTCCGGAGCTGGACTTCGCGGACGAGCGCCTTGGCCTCGTTCGCTTCGTCGCCCGCAACCCGCGCCGCCTCGCGGATCTTCGCGACGCGCTGCGAGGCTTCTTCGAGCTTCTGCTCCGAGACGAGGCGTTCGACTTCCTTCCACGTGGCGGCGCCGCCCGTCACGCGGGCATCGTCGGAAAACGGACGCGCGAGAGCGATCGCGCCGGCGGCCGCGAGGGCCACGGCGCCGAGGCCGAAGAACGAGAGGCGGCGAGGAGCGAGTCGCATAAGTCCTCCGCAGTCTAAGACTCCGAAAACTTGGGGAAGGTTCCCCGGGCTACCGCATGAGGCGGAACGCCGCGACGGCTTCGAGCCTGCGGCTCTTTCGCTCCGCGAGGACGCGGCGCGAGAGGCGGCGGACGAGCGAGGCCCAGTCGGGGATGCGGCCGCCCGCGGCCTTCCTGAGGAGGTGCAGCCAGTCCTCCGGCCGGAGGCCGCGCACATCGGCGCGGCGCCGGAGGATCAGCTCGGCCCAATCGGGACGCGGCGTGCCGTCAAAACCGACCGCGACCGCCTCGACGCCCGCGCCGCGACGGAAGACGAAGAGCAGGCCCGCTCCGGAGGCGTCCGTTTTCTCGAGTAAAAGGAGGCCCACGCGCCCGCGCGCCCCGTCCTGAAGCTCGCGAAAAACTCCCTCCACGAGCGCGTGGCCCGAGGCGAAGAAATCGAGGTCTTCCTTGCGCACCGCCTCGTCGCGGTCGAATGTGCCGAGCCACCGCGCGCCCCCGGGCACGCCGGGCAGGTGCTCGACGAGCGCGTCCGCGCCGAATTCCACGTACCACGTGCGCTTCCCCGCGCGCTCTTGCGTCTCGAAGCCGTGGAGGTCCGCGGCATCGAGGACGAAGCGCTCCATGCGCGCGTCGAGGTCGGCGGGGACGCGCGCGAGAATGTCTGGCGCCTTCTCCACCGTGTAGCCGTTCTGGTGAAGGTGGTGGTAAACGGCTTCTCGCCTCGCGTCGGCGGCGCTCCGCACCTCTCTCGCCAACGCCTCGGTCGGGAGAGCTTGTCCGACCTTCGCGAACCGCTCGGCCTTGCGGATCGCGGCTTCCACGTCGGCGAGCGAGCGCTCGAGACCGCCGAGCGGTGACGTGAAGAGGCCGATGCGCTCATAGAGGTCCACGACCTCGCGTTCGAAGCCGCCGGGGGGACGGAAGTAGACGATCTCGACCGGCGTTGTCCGGTTGATGCGGTCGAGGCGGCCGATGCGCTGCTCCACCGCGGCAGGATCGCGCGGCAGGTCGAAGAGGACGAGCCGGCGGCAGAACTCGAAGTTGCGGCCCTCGCCGCCGGCTTCGGTCGAGATCAGAAGAGACGGGCCGTCGGGCCGCCGGAACTCCGCCACCTCGACGTCTCCGCGTTCCGGGGTGAGCTCCTCGTGAAAGATCGCGACGCGCTTGCGGGTTGCGGACTCCAGCCTCCCCTTGAGGGCCGAAAGCGTCTCGCGGTCGTGGACGAAGACGAGCGTCTTGGCGGTCCCGGCCGCGCGCCATTCCTCGTCCCGCCTCGCGAGCCACGCGACGCGCGGGTCGGCGTCTTCCTTCCCGTCGCCGGTCAGGCCGGCGGCGGCAGGCAGGCTCTCGAGGTCGACGGGCGCGGCCACCCGGGGCTGGAGTCCGCCGATGTCCACGCGCCGCGTCGCGCTCGTGCACGGGGGCAGCGGCTCGCCGCGTTCGAGAGCCGCGAGGAATTCCTCTTCGGACGTGTAGGCGTCGGGCCGGAGCAGCTCGAGCAGGCGGAAAAAGCCGTGCGCGTCCGCCTCGAGCGGCGCCGCGGAGAGCAGCAGCACGTGGCGCGCGACGCGGGCGAGCGGCGCGACGGCGCGGTACGCGTCGCTCCCGGCGTCGCCCTTCGCGCGCTCGAGGCGGTGCGCTTCGTCCACGACGAGAAGCTCGAACCCGGCCGCCTCTGCCTGCGCGGAAAGCCGGGGGTCGAGGGCGAAGTCCTCGAGCGCGATGATCGCGTGCCGGTGCGCCTCGAAGGGGTTGAAGCCTTCGCCGTGCTCTTTCACGACGTCCTCGCGCCTCTTGCGGTCGAGGAGGACGAACGTCTGGTGGAACTTGCGGTAGAGCTCGCCGAGCCATTGGACCGTGAGCGTCGCGGGCGCGACGACGAGCGCCCGGTCGGCCCGGTCCGTGCGCAGGAGGCGCGAGAGGATGAGGCAGGCTTCAATCGTCTTGCCGAGGCCCACTTCGTCGGCGAGGAGCCAGCGGACGGGATCGGACGCCGTGGCGCGCTCGGCGACGTCGAGCTGGTGCGGAAAAAGCGCGATGCGCCCGCCGAGGAAGGAGCCCAGCCCGGTCGCCTGGCGGATCTCGGCGAGCAGGAGGCCGTCGAGCCGATTCCGGAACGCGGCCGCGCGATCCGTCTGCAGCGCGGCGAGGCGCTCGACGGGGTCGTCCGGTGGCGCGAGGGGCCAGAGGAGCGCCGGGTCCACGGTTCGCCCGTCGGCGAGGCGCACGCCGGACGCCCCGATCGCGGCCACCAGGACCTCACCCTCCTCGCCCTCGAGCCGTGCCTTCTGGCCGGCGCCGAGCGGCAGCGGGCGCAGCGCCGTGTCGTCGGCCGCGAGCGTCAGGCGGGTCTCGGCTGCCGGGAAAAAGACGACGATGCGCCGCCCGTCCACTTTCTCGACGCGCCCCGGCCCGAGGTCGGGGTTGAACTTGTGAAAGAGCTTGTCGTTTTCGCGGAAGGCGGGCACGAGGCGCGATGGTGCACGGGGACGCGCGATCCGGCAAGCGGACGCGTAAGATTCCTCCATGGGGACGGTGACTTTTCGGCGCGATCTCGCCGCGGAACGCGAGAAGCACTTCGAAGGAACACCCGAGGAGCGTGTGCGAACTGCTTTCGCCCTCGGTGCCAGCCTCTTCGAGATGTACCTCCGCACCCTCCCGCGAGGCACGACTCGGGCCGAGGCCGAAGACTTGGTCCGTCGCCAGACACATCGAGGGCGCCGCCCCTCCCGGGTCATGGATCTTCCGAGGGGATGAGTCTCCTTCGAAAGGTCTTCGAGGTCGCCGAAGGCCGATCCGTCCCTGTCGCCCTCATCGGAGGCGTCGCGCTCGCGGCCCACGGAATCGTCCGCGCCACCAAGGACGCCGATCTTCTGGCGACGGACCTCAGGCTCCTCGATGTCACGGTATGGATGCCGCTTGAAGCGGAGAGCGTGACCGTTTCGGTAAACAGGGGCGATGCGGAGGATCCTCTGGCCGGCGTAGTCCGCTTCCGGCGCGATCCGGAGCCACCGGTAGATCTCGTCCTGGGGCGCGAACGTTGGCTCGACGGCGTACTAGCGAGACGCCAACCTGTCGAACTATCGGGTGAGTCGCTTCAGGTGGTGACCGCGGCAGATCTCGTCCTGCTCAAGCTAGACGCGGGCGGCCCCATCGATCTGATCGACGCCCGCCTGCTCCTCTCGGGGCCCGACGGGCCGCAACTCCGCAAGACCGTCGAGGCACGCGCCCTCGAGCTGCCTCGACGGCTTCAGAAGCCTCTGAGGAAGCTCCTCTCGGCAGAGCGCCCCTAGCCCAGCGCCTGCGTCAGGTCCGCGATCAGGTCGTCCGGGTGCTCGAGGCCGATCGAGAGCCTTATGAGGTCCTGAGGCGTGGTCGAGCCCGCGCCTTCGCTCGTCGCGCGGTGCTCGATCAGACTCTCGACGGCGCCGAGCGACGTCGCGCGCACGAAGAGCTTCGCCCGGCCCACGGCGGCGATCGCCGCCTCCCGGCCCGCTCTCACGTGGAAGGACATCATCCCGCCGAAACCCGACATCTGCCGCGCGGCGAGGGCATGGCCGGGGTGTGACGGCAGGCCGGGATAGTTCACGCGCGACACCGCCGGGTGCTTCTCGAGCGCGCGCGCGACCGCGAGCGCGTTCGCGCTATGCGCGGCCACGCGCACCGCGAGCGAGCGCAGCCCGCGCAGGACGAGCCACGCGTTGAACGGCGCGAGGACGGCTCCGAGGATGTGGCGGATGTGGGTGGCCTTTTCGAAGGTCTCATCCCGGCGCTTGAACACGAGCGCCCCTCCCTGCACGTCGCTGTGGCCGCCGAAGTACTTCGTCACGGAATGCAGCGCCACGTCGGCGCCGAGGTCGAGCGGCCGCTGCAGAGCGGGCGTCGCGAACGTGTTATCCACGACGGTACGCGCCCCGCGAGCGCGCACCGCCTCTGCGATCGCCGCGATGTCCGAGACCCTCAGGAGCGGATTCGAGGGCGACTCCACGAAGACGAGCCGCGTTAAGGCCGTCAGCGCCCGCCTCACGGCGTCGAGGTCGTCCATCGGGCAGAAGCTCGCCGTGAGCCCCCACTGCGGGAGAAACTCCTCCGCGACGACCCGCCAGCCGTAGTACGCGTCATCCGGCATGAGAACGTGCGCACCCGCCGGCAGTGTCTGCAGCAGCGCCACGCCCGCAGCCATGCCCGAGGCGAACACGAGCGCTCCCGCGCCACCCTCGAGAGGAGCGAGGGCGTCCTCGAGAAGCGTCTGCATGGGATTCGACTCGCGGATGTACGTGTGGCCGCCGAGAGGCACCATCTGCGCATCGCGCTCGAACGTCGTGGACAGGTACAAAGGCGGCGCGACCGAGCCCGTGGCGGCCTCGGGACGGCGCCCCGCGTGCACCGCGAGCGTTTCGAACTTCATCGCATCCTGCGGGGCGTCCGTGTGTGGCACGATTCCCTCCGTGAGACTTCCGCTTCTTCTCGGGCTGACCGCCACTCTGAGCGCTTTCCCACTCGCGGCGCAAGCCCCCACGCCGTCCAAGCCGGACGTCGGCCAGGGCCTCAAACGCGAGCGCGAGCGCCTCGCGAACTACCAGTGGAGGCTCAGGACCGAGATGAAGATCGACGGCATCCTGCGCGTCTCGCGGATCGAGAACGTCCACCTGGGCCCCAGCGGCGAGCTCGTCAAGAAGATCGTCAAGTTCGACAAGTCGATTGCTCCGACTCCCTTTCCGGAGAACGACCCGCGCGCGCGACGTGCCGCCCCCACGACGAATACGGAAGAGGATGTCCTCTTCGAGCAGGCGCAGGCGCTCATGCAGTTCTATGCGCGCCTCTCCCCGGAGCGCGTCGCGGCGTGGGCCGAAAGGGCCGAGCTGATGCCGCCGGACCCCGATCGCGCGGGTAAGGTACGGCTGCACGGCCGCGGCCTCGGACGGCCGCAGGATGACGCCGTGCTCTACCTCGACCCGCTGACGAAGGTCGCGAGCGAGATCGAGGTCAAGACCACCGTCGATCCACGCATCGTCGACATCGCGTTCCTGAGGGCCACGTTCGAGCCGCTCCCGCAGGTGAGGTCCAATGTGCCGGCCGTCTGGGTGCCGAAGAAGATCTTCCTCAACATGAACCGCGGCAAGCGCGCGGTGACGCTCGAGATGGAGACGTCCGACTGGAGGTCCTGGACGGGCTCGTAGCGCCCGGGAGTCCCGCCGGGGCTAGAGTGACGCCACTCCCTGCGGGTTGTTCCGGAGCAGCACGGTCAGCCCCACGAGGACGAGCAGCGTCCCGTTCCCCAGGAGCACCCACGGCGCCGGCATGAGCGTCGCGAGGAAGCCCGCCATGAGGTTCCCGAGCGGCATCGCCCCCCGAAACGCGAGGGAATACACGCTCACGACACGGCCGCGCAGCGCGTCCTCGACGTTCTGCTGCACGAGCGTCATGAACATCGCGAACACGATCATCAGGGCCGCCCCCGCGAAGAAGAGGAGCGTGTACGACAGCCACGGGTGCCGCGACAGGGCGAAGCCCACGGTGAGCGCGCCGAACGTCATCTGCATGGTCACGGCCAGCGCTCCCCGCCGCTTCACGTGCCCGAAGCCGGCCGTGCCGATCGCGCCGCAGACGGCGCCCATTCCGAACGCAGCGAGGAGCGCGCTGTAGCCTTTCGCGTCCTGGCCGAAGACGTCCTTCGCGAAGACGGGAAGGAACGTGACGAGAGGGAACGCGCAGAAGCTGCCCACGAAGGAAAGGCCGATCAACCCGCGCAGGGGCCGCGCCTGATGAACGGCCGCGAGGCCCGCCTTCAGATTCTCGAGGACGCTCCCGCTCGCGGTGCCCGTCGGCGCCCCGCCCTTCAGGGCGAGGAGGGCGACGATGACGGCGAAGAACGAGAGCCCGTTCAGGCCGAAGCACGCGGCTGCGCCCAGCTTGTAGAACGCGATTCCCGCGAGGACGGGGCCAATGACGCGCGCGAGGTTGAACTGGATCGAGTTCAGGACAACCGCGTTCGGGAGGTCCTCCCTATCGACGAGCGTCGGGACGAGCGCCTGATACGCCGGGCCTCCGAAGGATTGCGCGAAGCCCACGACGACCGCGAGCACGAGGATCATCCAGACCTCGACCCGGCTCGTGAAGATGAGGCCGGCGAGGAGGAACGCCGACGAAAGCTGCACGACCTGCGAGAGCAGCAGGATGCGCCGGCGGTCCATCCGGTCGGCGAGGACGCCGCCGAAGAGCGAGAAAAGGAGGAATGGGGTGTCCTGGAGAAAGGCGGCGAAGCCCAGAAGGGACGCTGAGCCGGTCATCGTCAGGATGAGCCAGTTTTGCGCGACCGTCTGCATCCACGTTCCGACGCTCGACGTGAACGCGCCCGCCCACAAGAGGCGGAAGTCCCGATACGTGAACGCCTTGAAAACGCGAGTCAGCCGCTCACGCACGATGCGGAAGCATACCCTCGAAGGTGCTCAGCGGCGCCGGTCGACGGCCGTGAAGAACGTGAGCGCGTACCCGGCGGCTCCGTCCTCGAAATGGCGACGCGCCACGAACCCGGCGGCCTCCACCCGGGCGCGCAGATCCCCGGATACGTATTTGTAGGAGGCCTCCGTGAAAATCGACTCGCCCTTCCGGAAGTGCACCTCGAGGCGCGCCCCCGGGATCCTCACCGTCTGCGCGAGCCGGCTCACGAGGAACATCTCCATGCGCCCCTCCCCCGCGTTCCAGACGGCCCGGTGCGCGAAGGACGTCAGGTCGATGTCCGCCCCCAACTCGCGGTTCATGCGCGCGAGCACGTTGCGGTTGAACGCGGCCGTCACGCCGAGCGGGTCGTCGTAGGCGAGGAGGAGATCCTTCTCCGGCTTCACGAGATCGGCTCCCAGGAGGAGGCCATCCCCCGGCTCGAGAGCGGACCTCACGTCTCTCAGAAAGCGCGCTGCCCTGGGCGGCTCGAAATTCCCCACGTTGGACCCGAGGAAGAGCACGAGCACGGACCCGCGCTTCGGACGCTCGCGTGCGATCCGTGCGAGCCCCGCTTCGTAGGTGCCCCGGACCGCGGCGACGCGGCCGAACCCCGCCTTCGCGAGGCGCGCCGTCGACGCGGCGAGCGCTTCCGGCGAGACGTCGACGAGCAGAACGCGCGGAGCGCCTCCGAGGTCCTCGAGGAAGAGGGTCAGCTTCTCGCCGTTGCCGGGCCCCAGCTCTGCGACGAACGCCGGTCGCGGCGTGCCCCGCGCCATCGCGCGCGCGGCGCGGCGGAGAAGGCGCAGCTCGACGCGCGTGATGCGGTACCAGGGGAGCAGGCAGATGGCGTCGAAGAGACGGGAGCCCAGCTCGTCGTAAAACCAGTGCGGCGGCAGCCGGTACGGCTTCGTTCCGAGCCCCCGGCGCACGTCGGACGCGAAGGTCACGCGCCGGCCGTGCGGAACTTCGCGAAGACGAACGGATACTGCGTCCGGAACCAGTTGCGCAAGCTGCGCCTCACGAGAGGCAGGGCCGTCACCGGAGACGCCCCCTTCAGCACGGCGTGATCGCCGTCGAAGAAGTCCACCGAGTACCGCGGATACGACGCCATGGGACGAAAGCCCGGGAACGGCAGGAACGCCGACGCCGTCCACTCCCATCCGTTCCCGATGAGGTCGTGCACGCCGAACGCGCTCGCGCCCGACGGGAAAGAATCCACGGGCACCGGGTCGAAGCGGGCCACGCCGAAATTGCCGTGGCGCGTGTCCGCGCTTCCGTCACCCCAGGGCACCGTATTCTCGCGCCCGTCGGGCCGCCCGAAAGCCGCACGATGCCACTCGGCCTCCGTCGGAAGCCGGCGGCCGCGGAAGCGCGCGTACGCGGCGGCTTCCGCCCGCGAGACCCAAACGGGCCAGGCCAGAGGCAGCGGCACGTCCTCGAACTGCGCGCGACACCACCAGCCGTCCCCGCGCTTCACCCACGGGTGCGGATGCGTGATGCCTTCGCCGCGGATCCAGTTGAAGTCACTCTCGTCCCAGAAGGACGCCTCGCGATACCCGCCCGCGTCCACGAACTCCAGAAAGTCCGCGTTCGTGACGGGAAAGACGTCGATTTCAAAGCCGGGGACGTCGCTCACGATCCGGGGGAATTCATTGTCCCAGGCGAACTTTCCCGATTCGCGGTCCAGGCCGAGCGTCGCGAGGCCCGCGGGGATCGCGACGCTGCGCGATACCGGCGGCGTTCCCCCGACCTGGAGCGGTTCGAGATCCGCAGGCCGGCGCTTCGTGGCGGTGGGCAGCTCGCGCAGCATGTAGAGAAGAGTCTCCTGATGCATGAGCTCGTGCTCGAGGATCGCGTGAAGGGCCTCGTTCCGCTCGGGGAGCGGGCTTTGCGGCGCGTCGCGCACGACCGTCGTGATCGCGGCCTCGATGGCCGCTTCCGCGCGACGCACGTAGTCGGCCACGCACGCGCGCGTGGGCCAGGCGAACGTCGCTCCCTCGCCCTCGTCCTTCGGATCGATCCCGCGCTCGAAGAGGCGCTCGAGCATCGCATCCACGCCGGGCCGGCCGAGCGCGCCCTTGACGAGCGTGTTCACGCCGAACGCGGCGAGATGGCCCTCGTAGAAAACGAAGGGATGGCGGACCGGAATCGGGTTGTAAAGCCACGCATCTTCCGGAAGGAACTGATCGAAGAGAACGCGCGTGAAGGCGCGCCCGTCGCGCCAACGCTGGAGCACGTCGTCCCGATCCACGCGAGAAGCGGGGGACGCGGACTTCGACCAGGGGGTCTTCATGCGGAGCTCCTTGCAACGCCGATGCCCGGCAAACGTTTCAACGGCGGCCTCCCTCTGTTACATTCTCTCCCGTCCCACGAACGGGAGGCCCGAATGAACGACGATCGCCCGAAGCCCCCCCCGACGTCCGGACCCGACGGCGCGCACCAGGAGCGCGTGCGCGCGGCCTTCGACGACCTCGGCACGAAGCTGGGCGACCGGGTCTCCCCCGAAGCGCGCGCCTCTGTCGAGAATCTCCGTTCGGCGGCCCTCGAGAAAGACGCCGCGCGCCTGCGAAAACATCTCGACGACATGAAGGAGAAGCACGGCTGGCTTTGGGAAGAGCTCTCCGCGCATCCCCGCGTCGCCGCGATCGTCAACGAGCTCTCGCTGATGGGCCTCTGAAAACCCCGCGGTCCTTCCCGATCTTCCTGCATGGGCAGCATTTCAGCTACCAGCGGGCGGGACGCGGCTCCCTCGTGGTGCTGCTCCACGGGATCGCGGGAACGTCGGCCACGTGGGACGAGGTGATTCCGACTCTCGCGGCTCGCCATACCGTCATCGCCCCGGATCTCCTGGGACACGGCGAATCCGCGAAACCGCACGGGGACTATTCGCTCGGAGCGTACGCGAACGTTGTGCGCGATCTCCTCGAAGCGCTCGGAATGGGGCCGGCGACGATCGTCGGGCATTCGTTCGGCGGCGGGATCGCGATGCAGTTCGCGTATCAGTTCATCGAGCGCTGCGAGCGCCTCGTCCTCGTCTCCAGCGGCGGCCTCGGCCGCGAGGTGCACCCGCTGCTCCGGGCCGCGGTGCTCCCGGGGGCCGAAGCCGTCCTTCCCTGGCTCAGCACCGCGGGAAGTCGCGGCGTGGGCGCGCTCGTCCACGCCCTGCGGCTCCTCGGAGTTCGGGCGAGCGCCGACCTCGACGAAACATGGCGCAGCTTCGTCTCGCTCGAGGAGCCCGCGGCCCGGCGCGCATTCATCCAGACGGTTCGGGGCGTGATGGACCTCGGCGGGCAGCGCGTGAGCGCGAACGAACGCCTGTACCTCGCCGAAGGACTGCCGACCTTGATCGTCTGGGGCGAGAAGGACCCGCTCATTCCCGTGCGGCATGCGCGCGAAGCGCACGAGCGGATGGCGGGGAGCCGGCTGGAGATCTTCCCCGACGCCGGCCACTTCCCGTACCGCGACGACCCGGAGCGGTTCGCCTCGGTTCTCCTAGACTTCATCGGGGCGACGAGGCCTTTGCATGCGGACGCGAAGCGCCTGCGCGAGCGGCTGCGGGCCGGGCCCGTCACGCCTTCTTCGGCTCCCGCTTCTTGAACACCCACGCCATCAGGACGCCGAGCAGGTAGAGCGCGCACATCGGCAGCGCGAAAGCGCACTGCGTCGGGATGTCGGGCGTGGGCGTGATGAGCGCCGCGATGATGAAGATGATGAGGACGGCGTAGCGAAACTTCGCGAGGAGCCATTTCTCCGTCACGACGCCCATGCGCGCGAGGAAGAAGATGATGATCGGCGTCTCGAAGACGAGCCCCATGCCGAGGAGGAGCTTCGACGTGATGTCGAGGTATTCGTCGATCTTGAGGACAGGCGTGAAATCCTCGCCCGTCGCCACGAGGAACTTCGCCACCATCGGGAAGCCCACGGCGTAGCCGAAATACCCGCCGCCCACGAAAAAGAGCACAGACAGAAAGACGAACGGCCACACCCACTTCCGCTCGTGGCGGTAGAGGCCCGGCGCGATGAAGAGCCAGACCTGGTAGAGAATCACCGGGCTCGCCACGAACACGCCCGCCAGGAGGGCGATGTTGATGTAGAGCATGAAGGGCTCGGTGAGCTGCGTGTACGCAAGCTTCGTCCCGGGCGGCAGGGCCGAGAGAACGGGCTTTTCGAGCCACTGGAAGATCTCCTTCGATTTCCACCAGCACAGGAGGAAGCCGACCGCGATCGCGAGGGCCGAGACGAAGAGCCTCTTGCGGAGGTCCTCGAGATGCTCGAGGAACGACATCCGCGGGAGCTCTTCCTCCCCGTCTTCCCTTCTCGGAGGTTCTTCGGTCACGACGGCGTCGTCGGCGTCGAGGGCGTCGTCGGCGTCGAGGGCGTCGCGGGCTCGGCGGCCTTCTGCTGGGCCACGGCGCCTGCGGCCGGCACGAGCGCCGGCGGCTCGGGTTTCGGCTCGGGCTTCGGCGGGTCGCTCGACATCGGGTCGAGGCCCTCCTTCACCTTGTCCATCTCGTCCTGGATCGAGCGCTTGAGGTCGTTTGAAGCCCGCTTGAACTCCCCGAGCGCCTTTCCGACCTGCTTCCCGATCTCGGGCAGCTTCTTCGGGCCGAAAAGAAGGAGCGCCAGAAGCATGATCATCATGAGTTCCGGCATGCCGAGATTGCCCATCGAGGCGCCTCCTGCGCGCGAGCGATGCTCCGACGACGTCTCGATGAAGTCAAGAAGCCCTCCCCACGCGTGCTACGCTTACTGCGTCCTGGGAGGGCATCCACCGTGACCGATCCGACCCGCCGTTCCGCCCGCCGTCTTGTCGTCGCCGCCGTCTTCCTCCTCACGGTCACCGTGGCCGGCGGAATCGCGGGCGGACGCCTCGGAGCCGCCTCCGACGCGACGAATCCGCTCTTCAAGGAATATTCCGACATCCTCGCGACGGCACGGGCCTGGTACGCCGACGACGTTCCGGCGAACAAGCTCGTCTACGCGTCGATTCACGGGATGCTCGGCACGCTCGACCCGCACACGAACTTCCTCGAACCCGAGGAGTACTCCTCGATGGTCGAGAAGCAGCGCGGCTCGTTCTACGGGCTCGGCATCATCATCAGCAAGCGCAACGGCAAGGTCACGGTCATCACGCCCGTCGAGGGCTCGCCAGCCGAACGCCTCGGCATCCGCGCGGGCGACGTCATCGACCGCGTCGAGGGGCAGAGCATCGACGATCTCCCGGTCGACGCCGTCGTGAAGAAGCTCAAGGGCCCGAAGGGCACGAAGGTGAACATCACGATCCTCCGGCCCGGGCTCGACGAGCCCCTCCAGATGACCATCACGCGCGCGGAGATCCCCACGAACTCCGTCTCGTATGCCCTCATGCTCGAGCCGGGCGTCGGGTACATCCGCCTGAAGGATTTCACGCGCACGTCCGCGCCCGAGCTTCAGGAGAACTGGGAGAAGCTCGAGAAGCTGGGCATGAAGAAGCTCGTCTTCGACCTGCGCGGAAACCCCGGCGGCCTCCTCGACCAGGCCATCGCCGTGTCGGACTTCTTCCTCTTGAAGAACGAGAAAGTCGTCGTGACGCGCGGCCGGCACGGCGCCCAAGAGCAGAGCTTCTCGGCTCCCGGCAAGAACAGCCACTCGCGCATTCCCGTCGTCGTCCTCGTCAACAAGGGCTCCGCGTCGGCGTCCGAGATCGTGGCCGGCGCGCTGCAGGACCACGATCGCGCCGTCATCGCGGGCCAGACAAGCTGGGGAAAGGGCCTCGTGCAGTCCGTCTACAACCTCTCGGACGGCGCCGGCCTCGCGCTCACGTCGGCGAAGTACTACACGCCCTCGGGCCGCTGCATCCAACGCGACTACAAGGACGTTCTCGAGTACCTCTCTCCCGAGGACGAGGAAGGCGACGGCGAAGAGACCGGGCCCGCGCGCGACGCGGCGTCCACCCAGAGGAAGGAATCCTTCCGGACGGAGTCCGGCCGCATCGTTTACGGCGGCGGCGGCATCACGCCCGACGTCTTCGTGAAGGCGCCCACGCTCTCGCGTTTCGCGGTCACGCTCTACGCGCGCGGCCTCTTCTTCGAGTTCGCGGTCGACTACCGCGCGAAGCACCCTGCCGTCCCGCGCGATTTCCAGATGACGCCCGCCGTGCGCGAGGATTTCTTCAAGTTCGTCGACGCCAAGCCCGGCCTGCCGTTCGAGGGCAAGACGAAGGCGTCGTACGAGGCCGAAGCCGATCCCTCGATCCTCGACCGCACCATCCGCGAGGAGCTGCTCACGGCGGCGTACGGGCGGGAATCCGGCTACCGCGTGAGCATGGAGGGCGATGTCCAGCTCAAGAAGGCCCTCACGCTTTTCCCCGACGCCGAGAAGCTCGCGATGGCCCACCAGCAGATGCAGCTGGCGAAGAACTCCGACCTGAAGGGGCCGGTGAAGCCGTAGACCTCACCAGGAACCACCACAACAGGAATGCCGCCGCGTAGCAGCCCACGAACCGCCAGAAATGCGTGGCGGTGGCCCACAGGTTCCGCGTGAAGGCGCCGTAGTGAGCCGCGCTCCACGCGCCGAGGCGCGTCGCGTAGAAGCTTTCGACACTCGCGATGAGCGCGAGAACATGCAGCGCGAAAAGGATCGCAAGGCTCACCAGGGTCCCCCGGGCCGCGCGGTCGCGGAACAGTCCCGGCGTCGTGGCCGCGAGCGCGAGGAAGAGGATGACGTCGAACGTCAGGTCGTCGGCCGGCAGCGACGGCCGGTCGGACGTCGATGGGAAGTCGGCCCGATCGATCACGACGCGCCTTTCCTCGGCGTAGAGGCGCGTCGCGCGCGGCCGCTCGACTGCGCGGATCAAGCCTTCCGCGAAGCCCGCGAGGAGGCGGTTGTAGGCCGGCGTCGCGGCCCACCAGAGCGCGAGACCGACCACGAAGCCGATGAGGACCCTAGCCGCGGGCTTCAGCTCGGCCTCCGCCGCCCGCGCGCCGGCTCCAGGCGAGGAAAATCCCGACGGCGAGCAGGATGAGAGCCGTCTGCCAGACCGCCGCGTGAAACAGCTCGAAGGCGTCGCGATGGTGTACGCCGAGCCAGAACAGCGAGACGATGCGGAACAGATTCACGCCCTGGATCAACGCGAGCCCCGTGACGATCCCCAGCATGCGCTGTTTTGCAGACGCGGGAAAAGCGAGCATCGCGGCCACGAGGAGAAGCGCCGCCTCGATTCCGTTGCACCCGTTCTTCACGTCCACGGCGAACACGGGCGATTGGATGATCGTGCCGAAGGACTGCGTCCTCTCGCCGAGCGCGGCGAGGAGCACGGTCGAGACGCGCACGAGGAGCTCCGTGAACGGCACCACGACGCGGTCGTTCATGGGCTGGATCGCCACGAGGAGGTAGAACGCGCCGAGGGCGGCGACGAAGCGGATAAGGAACTTCTTCTGTGCAACCTGCATTGGAAACAGGGAGGATAAGGGATTCTGCGTCGGAGCGCGCCTGCGGCGCGCCGCGAGATTCGAATTTCTTAGAAGGGCGCCGGAAAGAGGCGCCCTTCCCCTCAGCGCACCAGCATGTTGTTGTCCACGATGAAGCGCCGCGTGCCCGCCGACCGCACGCTGCCGCGCGCGTCCGTCACCTCGATGAGGAGGTCGTGCTCGCTGTTCGAGATCTGGGTCGTGTCGAGGAAGAAGCGGAAACGCGCGGAGCTCCGCTGAGGGTAGTTCGGGTATTGCAGCGCGACGTCGGGGCTCGGGAAGCCATACTCGGCGAAGTCCACGCTCCGTACCGCGTCGATCTGCGCGATGCCGTCGATCAGAATGCGCACCTTCACCACGAGGTCGAGGTCGAGCGCCCAGCCGATGACGGGGAACACGCCCCCAATGAACTTGTAGTTAGTGGGGTCGTCGATGAAGCCGATGGGCGGCGGGTCGAAATTGCCCCCCGCGCACTCCATCTCGATCGGGATTTCCTTCAGGAGCGAGGAAGAGTCCTCTTTGTCGAGCGCCTTGATCTGGAGGATGTGCGCACCTTCTTTGAAACCCATTTGCGTGAGGAGGAAGCCCGCGTCCACGAAGAACTGGAAACCCACGTTCGGGGCCTGCTGGAAGCCGGGGTACAGGACCTCGATGTCCGGCCGGTAGTAGCCGTAACAGTCGATGAGGGCGTTCGAGAGCAGGAACTCGCGATGGCAGTTCACGCGCGTGTCCTTGATGACGACGCCATCCATCTCGAGAAGGACGTGCGAGACGCCGCCGCGCTCCTGCGCGACCGAAGTGTCCATCGCCCAGCCGTTCACGAACATGAGATAGCGCACGTCGACGATGTCGCCGGGGCCGCCGGACGGACCCGGGGGCACCCCCGGGGGTATCGCAACACAGTTGCCGAACCACGTCGCGTTCAGGAGCGGGAACTCCACGTCGCCGAACGGCGCGAGGTTCGGGGAGTTGTTGAAGATCTGGACGCGGCGCGTGCCGAGCAGGCCCTGCTGGCCCTGGTCGTCCACGGCTTTCACGGTGACATTGTGGACGCCGTTCGCGTAGCGCGTCGAGTCGATGTTCAGGATGAATCCCGCGACGATCGCTTGCGGGTTGTCGGGATAATTCGCGGCGACGTCCGCGCGGTAGATGCCCGTCACGGCCTGCCGCTCGATGAGGCCGTCCACGAAGACGTCCACGTGGTCGACCTTGCGGTCGTCGAGCGCCCAGCCCGCCACCTCGAGAACGCCGTTCGCGCTCACGCCGCTGTCGGGCAGCGGAAAGTCCACGCCGCCGAAGGGCGGCTGGTTCCGGGCATTGTCGACCTTGACGGCCCGCGGCGTCAGGAAATACGAGCAGCCGTTCACGTCCGTGATGCGCACGTACACCGTGTGCGAGCCGTTCGAAAAGAGGGACGCCTTGAAGGATGCCTCGTAGCCGGGGTGCTGGCCGGCGGTCCCGGCGTACTGCGGGAAGAACTGGATCACGTCCGGGCGCGGCAGGTTGATGTTCGCGCCGCCCGCGGTCGAGACGCGGTTCGAATCGTCGGTGCCGTCCACGAAGACATCGACGTTGGACACCAGGTTGCCGTCGAGCGCAAAGCCGATCACCTGTACGTAGCCAGAAACGGTGGCGCCGTCGACCGGAACGTCAATGGATCCCAGCGTTTGCGACGGGCAGGCGAGAGCCTGTTGCTCCGCGCGAATCGCCTGGGCGGACGGCGCCGTGAGCAGGGCCGCGCCCGCGACGATCACCGGGAGGATGAGGGCCTTCCGCTTCATCACGAGCCTCCGTGCATCGAGAGATTCCGGGAATACACTCGGCCGGGACCGACAAATAGAGAGATTAACGCAGATGGAGTTTATCCCCCCGAAAGGTCTTGTCAAACCGGAGGTTACGGCCGGAGCTCGCGTCAGATCATCTCGTCCATGCGCGCGAGAACGCGCACGTGCTCGACGACCGCCGCCGCCGTGGCCTCGGGGTGATAGCCGCCCTCCAGCAACGACACGATGCGCCCTCCCGCGAACGTGTCTGCCACGTCCTCGAGGGCGCGCGACATCCACGAGAAGCCCTCCGTCGAGACGCGCATGCCGCCGACCGGATCGGCCGCGTGGGCATCGAAGCCCGCGCTCACGAGAACGACCTCGGGCCGGAAGCGCTCGGCAAGCCTTTCGAGCGCCGCCGCGAACCCGCCCGCATAGGCCGCGTCGCCCGCATCCGCGGGCAGCGGCACGTTCACCGTCGTCCCGCGCCCGCGGCCCGTGCCCTCCTCGTCCGCCGCGCCCGTGCCCGGATAAAAGGGGTACCGGTGCACGGAGAGGTACGCCACGCGCCCGTCGCCCCAGAAAACCTCCTGGACGCCGTTGCCGTGATGCACGTCGAAGTCGGCCACGAGGACGCGCGCGACGCCGTGATGCTCGATCAGGTCCTTCGCGGCGATCGCGATCGAATTCAGGAAGCAGAAGCCCATCGCGCGCGACGCGAGCGCATGGTGCCCTGGCGGGCGCGCCGCCACGAAAACGGACGCCGCGCGCCCGGCGACGACCGCGTCCGTCGCGGCGAGCGTGAGCGACACGGCGCGCAGCGACGCCTCGAACGTGCCGGCCGAAATCACGTTGTCGGGGCAATCGAACAGCGCGAAGGGTCCCTCGAAATCGGCCGGCGCGTTTCTGCAAAGCGCCGAGAGGCGCTGCACGTACTCGGGGTCGTGCACCCGCTCGACGGCCTTCAGAGTGCGTTCGGGGGCTGGCGGCGCCTCGATGCGCCATCCTTCCTGCCGAAGCGTCTCGACGACGACCTCCAGCCGATTCGCCGTGTCCGGGTGATAGAGGCCGGTGTCGTGCTGGAGGACCGCGGGATCGAAGTAGACCGGCACGAAGCGCACCTCGCGAGCCTATAGCAACCGTGGGCTACCATCGACGCGTGTCAGCATCGAAAAAGGGCGTGCGCGTCGCGATCTCGCTCGGCCTCGCGGCCGTTTTCCTCGCCCTGTTCCTGAGGACGCTGGATTTCGCGGCCGTGGGCCGCGCCATCGCCTCGGCGCACGTCGGCTGGCTCGCGGTCGCGACCACGGCCGGCCTTCTCGGAACGCCGCTCTTCCGCTCGTGGCGCTGGGCTCTGCTCCTGAAGAAAGCCGGGCACCCGTCCGCCCTCGCGCTCAACTCCGCGACGGCCATCGGCTTCGCGGCCTCATCGCTGCTCCCGGCACGCGCCGGCGAGATCGTGCGCCCGGTCGCCCTCGCGAAAAACGCCGGGCTTCCCGTCGCGCCATGCCTCGCCTCCATCGCGCTCGAACGCCTCATCGACCTCGTCACCGTCATCGTCCTCTTCGTCGTGTACACGGTGGGATGGGCGCCGCTCGCGATGAGCGGCGACGAGGCCGGGCGCTTCGCGCTGCTGCGCCGCTCGGCCCTGCTGCTCGGTCTCGGCACGCTCCTCGGCCTCGCGTTCCTCGGCTTCCTCGCGGCGAAGCCCGAACGCTCCGACCGCCTCGTGAAGCCGTTCCTCAGGCCGCTGCCCCCGAAGATCGGAGCGAAGCTGGAGTCGATCCTCCTGTCGTTCCTGGACGGCCTCGGCTCGCTCGGCTCGCTGCGCGACGTCCTCGTCGTGGCGGCCGCCTCGCTGTTCCTGTGGACGCTCATCGGCTTCCAGATCTGGTCGACGATGCGCGCCTTCGATCTCGTGTTTCCGTTTCCCGTCTCGTTCTTCGTCCTCACGTGGGCCGTCCTCGGCCTCGCCATCCCCACGCCGGGCGGCGTGGGCGGCTATCACGCGGCCATCGCGTATTCGCTGACGGGGTTCTACGGCGTGGCGAAGAACACGGCGGCGGCGTTCGCGCTGGTCTCGCACGCGCTCTCGTTCGTACCGATCACGCTGATCGGGCTCGGATTCCTGGTCGCGGGCGGATTCAGCCTGCGGAGCCTCGCGGCGACACCTGTGCCAGAGCCCTCGTATAGTCCAAGCCCCACACCGCCGGATTCGACTCCAGCATCTCGACCCCCAGCTTGAAGAATCCGGTCTGATCGAGCCCGGCCTGCCACACCACCCGGCAGTGGCACAGCACGCGCGTCCGCACGTTCTCCAGCTCGAAGATGTCGCCGACCGCGATGTTCCGCTGCGCGTACACGAGCGCCCCGTGACTGTTCACGATGAGTGTCGATCCGTTGAACCTCTGGCCCTCCCAGCGCATCGAAATCGGAATCCGCAGTGCAACGCGCGGACTCTGGCGCAGCTCTTGGAACGCTTCAGGCTCGAGCAAGGAAGAACCTCCGAGCGGCCATTATCCGACAAAGGGCGGGAAGGGGGGGACCCAGAGCCGGGCGGGCTAATGGAAGGGCTCAGCTGGCCTTGCGTAGCGCCCGGCGCGACGACTTCGCGCCAGAGCTCGAGGAGTCGATCTTCAGCGTCACCTTCCCACCGAGAGCCGTGGCGTACTTGACGAGCGTCTTGACCCCGAGGTTCTTGATGCGGCCCGACTCGAGCTTGGCCACGTAGGGCTGGCTCGCACCGATGAGCCTCGCGGCCGCGCGCTGCGAGATCCCCCTTTTCTCGCGCAGGGCCACGAGTTCCTGCTCGATCTTCATCTCGTTGACGATCTCGTCGACCCGGCGGGCGAAGTCCTTGTCGGCCTTGAGCTGGCCGTCGATCCACTGCATGAAAGCCGTCTTCTTCGCGCTCATCATCTTTTCCCCTTCCTGGCGCGCGTTGCCCTGCTCCTCGAGGAGCTTGACGAGAGCGAAAGCCTCATCTCGATCGCGTCCCGTGAGAGCGGCGATGAAGGCCTAGACGAGCGCCTCGCCCTGTTCCGTCCTGAAAACATCGATGACCCAGGGGCCGGGTGACATCCTTCCTCCAGTCCCGTCGCGATGATAACTCCTAGGTTATCGGTTGTCCACCGTTGTCATCGTCGGCCTGCGCGATCGGCTTCAGCTTCGCAGCCGGGTGCGTTGCATCATGGATCTTTTTGAGCTTGTCGATCGTCACCTGGGTGTAGATCTGCGTCGTCTCGAGCTCGGAGTGGCCGAGCATCTCCTGCACGTAGCGGATGTCGGCTCCCCCGTCGAGCATCAGCGTCGCCACGGTGTGCCTGAAGATGCGGCAGGCGCCCTCTTTCCCGACGCCCAAAGGTCCGCCACGATGCCCTTCAGCCTCTTGTTTTCGTCCCGAAGCTGGCGAAGCTCCCGAAGCTCGGGAATCCCAAGCCCCCCGTACTTCTTCTTCCACCGGAAATACGTCGCCTCGCTGACCCCCATCTTTCGGCAGATCTCCTCGATCGGCGCCCCGGCCTCTCCCTGCCGCAGCGCCATCGCAATCTGCTCCTCCGTGAACCGGCTCTTCCTAATCGATCCGTCCTTCCTGCCCCTGCCTCGGGCATCAAGACGGACCGGATTCTCCGCCCTTTACGAGAGTTCCTCTGGACCTGTTAACGGGGTGAAAAACCCGCGTGAAGACGGCAAATGCGTTCCTGACACGCCGGTTTTTCACGAGGTTGCTGAAGTTACTTGACGAGCATCTTCAGCCGGAGGATGCCGATGGCCGCGAATATCGCGGCGACTGCGGCAAGCCCGCGCGGATCGAGCATTGGGATG
>Ga0208080_1000461_pt1 | contig 20502 bp, 22 predicted proteins | sample NGESurdeep092012_3_FD_184476 | JGI IMG/M metagenome (GOLD analysis project Ga0208080, IMG submission 184476) | Arctic peat soil microbial communities from Barrow, Alaska - NGEE Surface sample 210-3 deep-092012 (SPAdes) | ecosystem: Environmental > Terrestrial > Soil > Wetlands > Peat ...
GGCCGGCGAGGCCGCCAGCTTCGCCAACGGCAAGGGCAAGAAGCTGTACGCCGCCTATCAGGAGCGGCTGAAGACGCTCAACGCCGCCGACTTCGGCGATCTGCTGCTGGAATGCATCCGGCTGTTCCGCAACCACCCGGACGTGCTGCGGCAGTACCAGCAGCGCTTCAAGTTCATCCTAGTGGACGAATACCAGGACACCAACGTGGCGCAGTATCTGTGGCTCAGGTTGTTGTCGCAGGCGAGCGCACCGTCCGGGAGCCTCATCCTTCGAGACGCCGCGCTGCGCGCGGCTTCTCAGGATGAGGAAGAAGAGGCGCGGCACGACGAAACCGAAAACCCTCACCCTGAGGAGCGAGGGCAAAGCCCGAGCGTCTCGAAGGGCGAGGCCGAGGCGTCGCTGCGCGCCCCGAAAAACATCTGCTGCGTCGGCGATGACGACCAGTCGATCTATGGCTGGCGCGGGGCGGAGGTTGATAACATCCTGCGCTTCGACCATGACTTCCCGGGCGCCAAGGTGGTCCGGCTCGAGCGCAATTACCGCAGCACCGGTCATATCCTTGCCGCCGCCTCGCACCTGATCGCGCACAACGAAGGCCGGCTCGGCAAGACGCTGCGCACCGAGGACGTGCTGGGCGAAAAAGTCACCGTCACCGGCGGCTGGGACTCGGAAGAAGAAGCCCGCTCAATCGGCGAGGAAATCGAGCAGCTGCAACGCGACGCGCGCGAACAAGGGCTAGATCATCCGCTCGACGAGATCGCCATCTTGGTGCGCGCCTCGTTCCAGATGCGCGAGTTCGAAGAGCGCTTCATCCAGCTCGGCCTGCCCTATCGTGTGATCGGCGGTCCGCGCTTTTACGAGCGCGCGGAAATCCGCGACGCGCTCGCTTACTTGCGCGTGATCGCGCAGCCGGCCGACGATCTTGCGTTCGAGCGCATCGTCAACGTGCCCAAGCGCGGGCTCGGCGACGCCACCTTGCAAATGCTGCACGACCACGCCCGCAAGCAGCGCATTCCGCTGAGCGCTGCCGCCGCCGCGCTCAGCGCCACCGACGAGATGAAACCGAAACCGCGCGGCAGCTTGCGCGACCTGATGGCGTCGTTCGAGCGCTGGCGCGCCAAGAAAGACAGCCTGCCGCACACCGAGCTGGCCGAGATCGTGCTGGACGAAAGCGGCTACACGGACATGTGGCAGAAGGACCGCTCCGCCGACGCCACCGGCCGCCTGGAAAACCTCAAGGAGCTGGTGCGCTCGATGGAGGAGTTCGAGAACTTACAGGGCTTCCTCGAGCACATCTCGCTGGTGATGGACAAAGACCGCGGCGAGGCCGAGCAGGCGGTCAACATCATGACGCTGCATTCCGCCAAGGGCTTGGAATTCGACACCGTGTTCCTGCCCGGCTGGGAGGAAGGCCTGTTCCCGCATCAACGCTCCCTCGACGAACAGGGCCGCAACGGGCTGGAGGAGGAACGCCGCCTCGCCCATGTCGGACTGACGCGGGCAAGGAAACGCGCCAAGATCTATTTCGCCATCAACCGGCGCATCCACGGCCTATGGACCACGACGGTGCCCTCGCGCTTCCTTGACGAATTGCCGGAGACCGATGTGGAGGTGAAGGAGCCCGCCAGCGGCAGCGGCGGCTTCGGCATGTCGGGCTACGGCCCCTCGCGCTTCGACCAGACGAATTCGTTCGGCTCGAACTATTCGACGCCCGGCTGGCAACGCGCGCAAAGAACGAAAGAAGCGCGCAAGGGCGGCGGCGGGTTTAGTGAAAACGGACAACCTCGCTATGTGCCGGACGGCGTTTTCGGCGATGACAGGGAGGCAAGCTCCGATCACCTCTCCCCTGCTTCTTCTTCACCTCCCCCCTTGTGGGGGAGGTCGCCCGCGGGAGCCAAAGGCGTAGGCGGGCGGGTGGGGGGTACTTTTTCCGGCGGTCGCAAAGGCCCGCTGACCATCGATGGCGAACTGGTGGCAAAATCCACCGGCAGCGCCTCGTCATTCGACGTCGGCACCCGCGTGTTTCACCAGAAATTCGGCAACGGCAACGTCACCGCCGTGGACGGCAACAAGCTCACCATCCGCTTCGACAAGGCGGGCGAAAAGCGCGTGGTGGACAGTTTTGTGGAGAGGGTGTGAGAGGTTACCGAATATTGCGAGGCTCAGATAATGACCAAGTATTCTGACGACATTGAATTTGTACTCTTGGAACTCGTACGCTTTGCTCGCTTAGAATTCGTTGATCTACGCACTCTGCCACTTGAAGACCAGTGGGCTAGTATGCCGCACCCGACGGGTCGTGGCGACTTAATATGCGAAGCCGCTCTCCAACTGAGCATGGCCTAGGCGGAGCCCTTCGGGAAGCAGAAGAGCTTTCGCACCAAATTATTCTCAGTTCGCTTCACGTCTTTGGCGCGGAAGGCCTACAAAAAACAGAATTACACATCCAAGATGCTGGACGATGATTATACTGCCCTGACAACGTGGGCCGAAGATCGCCGTGCCAATGGCAACGCATGTCTTGCAGCGCCATTGAATTTTGGCACCTAATGAATGGCGTGTGGCGAGTCGCTAATCTGCCCTCGTCCTGAAGACGCTGCGAAGCAGCCCATCTCGGAGGAGGATGCGGATGGCCACATGCTTCGAGATGCCGCGCTCCGCGCGGCTCCTCACCATGCGGCCGAGATAAGCGTGCTGTCATGCGCGGGCTTGACCCGCGCATCCCGCTTAGGCTGGCATGGTGCGTCCCTAAGCTAGATGGCGGGGTCAAGCCCGGCCGTGACAGAGTGGAGATCGCCATGCTCTTACATCGTACGGTCGCTGTCGCAGTACTCACCTTCTCCGCCACCCCCGCCTCTGCCCTCGATCTCAATTCCTTCCGCGCCCAGCACGGCCGGCCGGCGCTGTCGGCCAGCGCCATGCTGTCAGGCCTCGCCTATGCGCACGCCCACGACATGGCGAACCGCAACCATCTCGATCACAACGGCTTCCGCCAGCGCATGAGCCACACCGGCTCGACCGCGGCCGAGAACGTGCTCTATGGCTGCGCCGACGAGGACTGCGTGATCCGGATGTGGGCGAAGTCCGGCGGCCACCGCGCCAACATGCTGCGCGGCGACGTCACCAGTTACGGGCTCGCCTCGGCCACGGCGGCCGGCGGCCGGCGCTATTGGGTGCTGGAGCTGGGGAATTAATTGATCCGCCCTCATCCTTCGAGACGCCGCGCTTCGCGCGGCTCCTCACCATGAGGCCGGGATAAGCGGTGCGCGCCGCCCAGAGTCTCGCTGCCGCTATTTCTTCTCCAGCATCAGCTGGCCCTTCTGCCCGATCACCCGCTGCACCGCATGGGCGAAGCGCGCCAGCAACCACGGCAGCGTGACCTCGAGCCGCACGCCCGCCTCGTACACATCGATGGTGCCGAAGGCCCGCTGACCCAGCGCCTTGACCCGGAAGTTCAGACGGTCGCCGGTCCAGGTCTCCTGCTCCAGCGTGAGCAGCCGCGCGAACTCAGCCCGGGCACGGCCGAGCCCGTCCTTGATGCGGCGCACCGCCTCGTCCTTGCCGAGGCGGTGGGGAATGGTGACGACGAGCGGTTCCGACATCGCGGCGTGGTTTCCTGGTGATCCTCACTCTCGCATGTGGGGACGCTGCCGGCGCGGGAAAAGGCCCGGCGGACGCTGCCGGGATGCTGGGAAACCGCACCCAGCGGGCTATGCTGCGGCAGAACCGAAAAAGGACGCGAATTTCGCCATGCCGCTCTCCGACACCATCAAAACCCTGATCCGCAACGCCTGGGACGACGGCTATCCCTGCCTGCTCGCCACCAGCGGGCGCGAGGGGCCCAACATCACGCCCAAGGGCAGCATGATCGTGTTCGACGATGAGCACTTGGCCTATTGGGAGCGCTCCAAGCGCGCCGTGCTCGACAATCTCGCCCTCGAGCCGCGCGTGTGCGTGCTGTACGCCAACTTCAAGGCGCAGCGCGACGGCGTGCTGGAGTCGGGCTTCCTGCGCTTCTTCGGCAGCGTCGTGCTGCACGAACAAGGCCCGCTGCGCGAGGCGATCTACGCCAAGCTGCTGCCGCGCGAGCAGACCCACGCCGGCGCCGAGACCGGCATCGGCGTGCTGATCAAGATCGAGAAGGCGATCGATATCCGCGGCAAGCCGATCATGTGAGCGCGGTCGGCAGGCTGCCTGGCTACCAACGGCCGCCGCGCTTCACCAGCCGGATGATCACCAGCAGCACGATGGCGCCGATGGTGGCGTCAATGATCTCGCGGACGATGCCGGTGCCCAGGGCGATGCCGAGCTTGGGCAGCAGCCAGCTGGCGATGAAGGCGCCGACAATGCCGATGCAGATGTCGCCGATCAGGCCGAAGCCGGTCCCCTGCACGACCTGGCCGGCCAGCCAGCCGGCGACCAGGCCGACCAGCAGAATGACAAGAATGCTTTCGCCTGAAAGATACATGGGGTCCGCCCTCCCGGTTGGCTCGAAGGGGAGATGATGGCCCGTTGGCGCGAGCGGCGCAATACGCGGCCAAGCCGTGCTAGGCTGTGGCCGCCATGATGAAGCGCGAGAACTTCCCGGTCGCCAAAATCTACGTGCCGATCAAGCGGCGCCTGACGCTCGATCAAAAACGCGTGGATGAGCTGGCGGAAAGCATGCTCAAGGGCGGCCAGCAGACGCCGATCCTGGTGCGGGTCGACGGCGCGCGTTTCGTGCTGGTCGAGGGCCTGCACCGGCTGGAGGCCGCCAAGGCGCTCGGCGAACAGACCATCATCGGCTTCCGCGTCGACGCCAGGAAGCATTGAGGCCCTCATCCTGAGGAGGCTGCGTTAGCAGCCGTCATCGCAAGTCGGCCTTGGCCGACTTGCGCACTCATAATCCGATCTCGGGTAAACCCGAGATCGGTGAATGGGGCGGCAACGCGGATAATGACGGCCCCATGGTTCGAGACGCCGCGCTACGCGCGGCTCCTCACCATGAGGCCGACTAACCCTACTTCTGATCGCTCAAAATCCTGGCGCAGGCCTCGGCGACGTTGCGGTTGGGCTCAGCCGCGCCGGGGAATGTCGCCCAGCCGCCCTTCTCGACGAAAGTGTCCTGTTTCCAGGAGTCGGTCGCCTTCAACGCCACCAGGGTCGCCGGGGCGTCGGCCGCATGCTGAAATTTGTCGGCGCAGATCGGCGCCAGCGCCGCGACCACCGCGCTGTTGACGCTCTCTTTGGTCTGTTTCTGCGCCTTGCTTTGCAGCTGCCATCCGCCCCAGCCGAAGCCAAGCACCACGGTAATCGCAAAGCCGGCGGCAGCGCCCTGCAGGAGGCGCGTTAGCGACTCGCCTTGCAGAATAGGTGGCAAGTTCATGGGTTTTCCTTTCGCCCGACACTGGTTCGGCGCGAGGGCAACGGACACCCGGATGGGTCCCGGTCGTTAAGTTGGAAAACAGGCCCGGCCGCTTTGCGCTGGCGTTTCGGTCACAATAATCGTGCGCTCTTTTCGGGCCAATGTCGATGTCTCCGGCACATTGAAAAAAAGCGCGCGCTGCCATAATCGGGTCCGCCGGGGTGCTATACTTAATGGCGTTCAGGATCGGGCTTGGAGTTTTCGTATGCGTCTCCGCCGCCTGTTGCCGCTGCTGGCCGCGACCATCGCGGTGCTGGCGTTGAGCGCCGCCTCCGCCGCGCGCGCCGACATTGTCATTTCCATCGATAAGTCCGCACAGCAGATGATCGTCACGGTCGACGGCGATCCGCGCTATGTCTGGCCGGTATCCACCGGCGCGTTCAGCTATGACACGCCTTCCGGCCAGTTCAAGCCGTTCCGCATGGAGCGCGACCACTTCAGCCGCGAGTGGGACGACGCGCCGATGCCGCATTCGATCTTCTTCACGCAACAGGGCCACGCCATCCACGGCTCCAGCCACGTCAAGGCGATCGGCACGCCGGCCTCGCATGGCTGCGTGCGGCTGCAACCGAGGAATGCCAGCATCCTGTTTGCCTTGGTGAAGCAGCAGGGCATGAGCAACACGCGCATTGTGCTGACCGGCGAGATCCCGCGCGCCAACGAGCTGGTGGCGCGGCGTGAGCGCGATTACCAGCGCTCCTACAGCACCGATGACGATGCGGATGTCACCGCCTCGCCGCCGCCGCGGCGGCAGCGCTCGGCGCGCGGCTGGCGCGAATATGAAGACGGCTCGCGTACCTATTACTACCGCGAGCGGCCTTATTATTACGTCCGCCGCTATTTCGGCTACGGCGCGACGGTCCCCTTCCCGTTCTACGGCCGGTGAGACGCGGGCTTTGCTCTAGATCAACGCCGCGCGCCGCAACGTCTATTCCGCTCGCACCTTGAAAGACAACACGGAGCGCCGCGCCATGCGCAAATCCAGCAAAGGCGGCACGCCACGCCGCGCCAAGGTTCAGCGCGCCAAAGCTGGCCGCGTCAAGGCTCACCGCGCCAAGCCGGGCGCGCGCGGCACCGGCCGCTTCTTCCACATCCAGGTGCGCCCGCGCACCGAGTTCGTCACCTTCCGCAATCAGGATGTCGGTGCGCGCGGAGGCATCGAGCGCGTCGCCGGCCGGCGCGCCAACGGCACCTGGGATACACAGAAATGGCTGGTCGGCAAAACGCAGGCGCATCTCGACGGCAAGCAGCTCGCGCCCGACACCGCGGCGGCGCGCAAGCTGCTCGCGCAGCTCGGCTCGCCGCCGCGCCATCTCGGCGGCGACCGCTTCATCGCGCGCCCACGCCGCGCGCGCAATTGGCCAACATCAAGAAGGCGCAGACCGCCGTGCAAAAGTGGCGCGGAACCAAAGCGCGCGCCAAGGCTTAAAATCGCAGCGCCTGACCCGGAGAATGCGGATGATCCGCAAGCTCGCCAGCGGCAAATACCGGCTCTATTCGCGGAAACTAAATCCGAAGACCGCCAAGCGCCGCAATCTCGGAACCTTCACGTCACGCAAGGCCGCGCAGCAGCACGAGCGCGACATTCAATATTTCAAGCGGCACTAATGGCCGGCACGAGGGCAAAGCGGACATCGTCTGAACTTGCCGCCATATCCGCTTCTGATCCGATTCGGACGTGCTGCCCGCTACTCAATCAACTGACCGGCGCGGCGAAAGGGCGCACGGCGGGATTCCCTTTTCGGGTCCGACTCACACGCCACCGCTATGCACCTCCTCAGCCTCTTCGTTGATGCCGGCCATCCCTCTCGTGAGCTCGTCATATACGACATCATCAATGGTGACGACGCCGTAATTGGAGTTCTCTCCGTCGAAGCGGCCCTCGGCAGGTTGATCGGCGTGCAGGAACCAATGGTAACCGATGAGAGTGGGCTGCTTCAGGCCAGCGCTGACGTAACGTTGAAAGCTCCGCGCGCGCTCGCCTTGGCTGGCAACACGAGGGCCGGCCCCGATCGTGTTGGGCAATCCGGAATCATCGTCACGGAAGGAAAACTCTCCGATCAGGCATGGCCTGCCGCTGCGCGCATAGGCATCAATGGAAGGAGTCGGATTATTATCATAGCAATTAAACCCGATGACATCGAGGTGACGAGCGGCGGCCTCGATGACGGATTGCTGCGGCACATAGGCAAATCGGCAGCCGAGCACGAGATGGTTCGGATCGGCTTCCTTGATTGCGGCAACCGTGACCTCGAAGTAACGGTCGGCCAACGCGCCTGCGAACGCGTCGCAATCGGCAAAGAAACGTACACGTCTCGCATCTGTGGTTAGCCGATCGACCTCGGCGCCTTCCACGTAGAGGCGCTGGCGGATGAACGGCGGTTCAGTCACGCGCATCGTCGCCAGTTCATGCCAGGAATCGGCTGCAACTTGCCATATCAATTTGAATTCATGGAAGCTGCCATAACGATGGCGGAGCATATTTATTGCAGCCTCGCGACCCCGGCTCTCCGCTTTTTCGTTGAGGAAGAACGTCAAGAGCTCGTCGTGTCCGCGCCAGTCCGGAGCCCACTGTAGTTCGTTGTCGGTGAACCAGCCGATGAAGCCGACATCGTTGCGGTGGGGGCCGCAGATCTCGCTGGCTCTTTTCCGCGCGAAGATCTCGAAGTTGGGATCGAAGGTATCGGGGCATAGTGCCACGCTCGAGGGCCAGTCCTGTTGTTGCGAGCAAAACGATGCAGCGATGTCTACAATCGCGCTGACCGCAAGCGGCGCCGGCCCCGCATTGGCGACCTTATCGTCCGACCATGCGCCAAGCGAGTTGAAGCCCCAGGAGTGCAGACGCTGCGCGGCGGCCACGCACCAGGCCTCCCGGCTGCCGTACTTGCGCTGGCAGGCTTCGCGATAAGGGAAGCGATTGGTGTATTGAATGCAATCGTGATCGAAGTTCACCGCATCGACGCCCTTCGACAGAAAGAGCCCGCCGTCTGGGTCGACGAACCACCAAGTCCCGTCGATCTGCTCGACACGGAAGTAGCCGCTCGCCCGAACTCGCTCGACGACAATGCCACCCCAGCGCGTTCTGGAAGCTTCAGTCATCGAACGACATGCGCCGCCTTGTCCCGACGATTCGAGCTGTTCACCGCAATGTTGTCTGACGGTTTGTTACGCTGTCCGTGCACAGCCTTGCGTCTCAGCGACGACGCAGGCATTCATGGAACCACCATGACGCAGCACGAGCAGAAGCTCGCTAGCTTTTGCGCCACGCTTCCAAGTGGTAACAAGGCAAGGCCACCGCTTCCGCGCCGCCCGACAACCAATAGTTCAATCTGCTCGCGTTTCACGATGTCGATAATCGTTTCCGCCGCATCGCCTTCAAACACGAAAATTCGAACATCGGATACGCCGAGCCGTTTCGCCCGTTCCTTGGCTTCTGTCAGAATCCGCTTGGTAAAACGTTCGAGCAGGTTCTCTGATATTCCGAGATGGTGAATCTCTTTCATGTGGTTGGTCAGAAGCTTGACATCCCGGATCGCCACTATCCAAAGAATGCTATTCAACGCCTTTGCGAGCCCTGCCGCGACATCGACGGCGCGGTTGGCGCCTTCGGACCCGTCGCTAACGACCATGATGCGCTGCACTTAGGCCTCCCCGAATGGAATAGGTCACTTACCAAAACCAAATCATTGATTCTTTTGCTGCTTCCGTGGAGTAACAGTCATTGACGCACATCAATAAGGAGGCGATCTGTGACTCAGCTTCGAACACAGACCCCTCTTGAAAGCGGGGATATGACCATGATCGCACTTGCATTTTCGCGCTGCCGCCGGGGCCGAGATCGGATCGATACGGGCCGTGACCCCACCGATCCAGTCGAGTCACAAGCAAAGTCAATGTGATCGAAACCACAAGTGCGGAGACATACTTCGGCGCACAACGCAGCGCGCCTCATGGAAACGAAGCAGATGCGACGGTTGCCGGCGATCAATGAGAAAATGAGAATGGTTGGCTTTTATTGCCGCGAGTTATCCGTTTCGCGAGTTTACTCAAACCGACGGTGTCTAATGAGCTACGACACAAAACTCGATCGAGAAAATCTATCGGCAAGCAGGCAACTATACAGGCCGAATTCTTAAAGATGCCAAGCAAAGCGATCTGCCGGTAATGCACTGACCAAGTTTGAAATTCTGATCAATATCCGGACTGCTAGGGTTTTCGGGCTGGCCATTACACAGGCGCTGCTGGCCCGCTCCGACGAGGTGATCGAATGAGGCGGCGCGATGTCCGAGTCTGGCCCTTAGCGGACATGGCGGCGCGGCGTACTCGTCCGCCGGCTGAGACACTCTAAGCGGCGGGGCGGGTTTTTTGGATGGCCGCAAGCCCGACCGGCTCTCTCGCAGCGTCTGCACACAGCTCATTGCAGAAGTATCGCTCGCCTCTCCGATGAGCTTCTTCCTTCAGCGGTTCACTGCAAAATTCACAATTGCGCGGACTGCCGCTAAGCATGTAGCGTGATTTCCAGAGCATAGGTGTCCCCCGCGAATCAACCCGAACGGTAACCCAGATTTCTCGCGGATCAGTTCTAGTGTGTGGATAGTTTGACGAGTGCGAGCTTAACATCGCCACATTGTATGGCTGGTGAAGCCGAAGCGCGCCAGCCGCCCGGCAATGTCTGCCTTCAGCGGAAGAGCAGACATCAAAATTAGAGGCCTTCACGTCCGCTTTTGACCCACAGCGGAAATACGTTGTGCGGTAGTTGCAGTAGCGAACGATTCATCGTTATTCTATCCCGGGGTTGTGCTGAACCGTAGCGGTGGGGGGGCGCCATGTTTTTCAATAAGACGCTGAGCTTCATCACATTTGTATCTTTATTTGCAATCTCGCTCTTTTACGAGAGCGCGGCATTCGGGCAAGCAAAGGATCCCATCCGGATCGGCTACGGAATTGCACTCACCGGTCCGCTTGCCCCCAACGGCAAATCCGCTTTGTTTGCGTAAAAGATTTGGGAAGATGATGTGAATTCCAAGGGCGGCTTACTCGGCCGTCCAGTCAAGCTCGTCTATTACGACGATCAAAGTAATCCGTCGATGGTACCGGGCATCTACACCAAACTACTCGATGTCGACAAAGTTGACATGGTGATCGGCGGTTATGGCACGAACTCACTCGCGCCCGCGATTCCACTCATGATGCAGCGAAAGAAGGTTTTCATCGATCTGCTTGGTCTCGCGGCCAACAGCGAGTTTAATTATGCGAATTATTTCTCGATCAATCCCGCCGGTTCAGACCCAAAACCGGCATTCACGCGTGCCTTCTTTGAGGTTGTGATGGCGCAGAAACCGGCGCCGCAGACGGTCGCAATCGTTGCCGCCGACCAGGAGTTTTCGCGCAACGCATCCGATGGTGCGCGCGCCAATGCGCAAAAGGCCGGACTATAAAGATCGTCTATGACAAGACCTATCCGCCGGCGACGACCGACTTTACGCCAGTCGTGCGTGCGATCCAGGCGACCAATCCCGACATCGTCGTCATATGTTCGTTCCCGCTCGATTCTGTCGGCATGGTGCGAGCGATGAACGAGACTGGGTTCAAGCCAAAGATGGTGGGCGGTGCAATGGTCGGTTTGCAAGCCACCGCGATCAAAATGCAACTCGGGCCGATACTCAACGGTTTCGTGAATTTCGATTTCTGGCTGCCGGTCCTGACGATGAATTATCCTGGCGTTGCCGACTTCATGAAGACGTATCAGACGAAGGCCCCTCGCGAAGGGGTGGATCCGCTCGGCTACTATACCGCGCCGTGGGCTTATGCGCAGTTGCAAGTCCTGCAGCATTCAGTGGAGGCCACCAAGAGTTTCGACGACTCCAAGCTCGCCGATTATATCCGGACGCATACGTTCAAAACGGTAGTCGGCGACATCACCTTCGGCGCTAAAGGCGAATAGGCGCAGTCACGCATCCTGCGAGTGCAGTTCCAGGACATCAAAGGCAAAGACCTCAACCAGTTCCGCGATATGGCAACGCACGTCGTTCTATCGCGGCCGGCGCATAAGTCATGTGAGGCGATCTATCCCCACGAGCGAGCGAAGAACTGAAGTATTGCACGAGAAAGTCGGCACACTTGGGAGGAAATGATAACAAGTAAATTGACCTATGCGGCAACAGTGGTTGCGGCCGTGAGCATCGGGTGGACTCCGGCGCCGCGCTGAGCCAGATGATCACGCCGTGCGTCCGTGAGTCGAGCGCGAGTACGCCGCGTTAAAAGAGTTCACCGACGTCAAGCGTCAGCGCGCCCCACCAGTTGTCGCGTCGTTATGGCGTGAAATGAAAAACCTGCGTGAACTCCCGCCGGTCCGATAACCGCTGTTGGCCCTAAACGGACATTCCTATCGCGCCAACGAATGTCTGCTTCTGAGGGATGAACGGACATAACGCAGACGTGCCACGACTTCCGGTTTTGACCCATGGGGACATACACACGCTTTGCGATTTCTGATAAACTGACCTCCACCCGCCTTTTGGGCCAGCTATTTCTGAACCGAGCAGGAAACCTTCATGACCGTTTCCCTTTCAAGCATGCGCGCGGGGCTGACCGCCGTCCTCTTAGGCCTCACCGTATCAGCCTGCGGCTACAACAGAATTCCGACGGCCGAGGAACAGGCCAAGGCGAAATGGGCGGATGTGCAGAATAACTACCAACGCCGCTCCGATCTCATTCCCAATCTCGTCGCCACCGTCCAAGGCTATGCCAAACAGGAACGGGAGGTCTTGACCGCCGTGGTGGAGGCGCGCGCAAAGGCAACGCAGGTCAAAATCGATGTGTCCCAGCTCAGCGATCCCGAAAAGTTGAAGCAATTCCAGGACGCGCAGAGCCAGCTCTCTGGCGCGCTCGGTCGGCTCCTCGCGATAAGCGAGAACTATCCTGATCTGAAGTCGAATCAAAACTTTTTGGCACTTCAGTCTCAGCTTGAGGGCACCGAAAACCGCATTGCAATCGCCCGCCGCGACTACATCGAGGCCGTGCGGGTTTACAACACCGAGCTCAAAACATTCCCCGGAATTTTGTGGGCCGCGACCGTATTCCGCTCTAACAAGCCGATGGCGGAGTTCGCCGCAAACGACAATGCGCAAACGCCACCGCAGGTGAAATTCTGATATTCGGCCGCGACATCAAGACCCCGCCATGACCACTGGCGGCCCATCCTCGCGCCTTGCAGGGGAAGCGCGGCGTTTCGCCGTCGTGGCCTTGGTGCTGGCGTGCACAGGCGTCACCGCCTTCGCGCTGACCTTTCCAGCGCTCTCGGGCCGTATCGTCGACCAGGCGAATATCATTTCGGGCGACGCGCGCCGCTCAATCGAGCCAAAGCTTGCCGACCTGGAAGCCAAGTCCGGCATTCAACTCGTCGCCGCCACAGTCGCTTCGCTTGAAGGCCAGGAGATCGAGCCTTACGCCAATGCCTTGTTCCGCAGTTGGCAACTCGGCGAGACAGCAAAGAACAATGGCGTGCTGTTGCTCGTTGCGCCGAACGAGCGGCGAGTCCGCATTGAGGTCGGCTATGGCCTCGAAGGCACGCTCACCGATGCGCTGGCAAGAGTCATCATCGCGAATGCCATCACACCTCGTTTCAAGAGCGGCGATTTTAGCGGCGGCATCTCCCGCGGCATCGACGATATCATTACGGTTCTCACGACCGACGCCTCGGAATGGGGAAAGCGCCCTTCGCTGCGGCTTGACAGTCAACAATCCACCGATCCATTCAACTGGCTAATCGTTTTGCTTGTGATCGCGATCGGCGCAGGACTCATCGTTTCGCCCGGCTTTCGCTGGGTATTCTTCAACATCGTGCTCAATATCCTGGCCAGTTCGGGCGGTTCGGGCAGCAGTAGCGGATCTTCAAGCGGGGGCGGCTTTTCCGGCGGCGGCGGTTCGTCGGGCGGCGGCGGGGCTTCGGGCAGCTGGTGATGGCCATTTCAGCACAGGATCGCGACCGCATTTCCAACGCTATCCGCGCCGCCGAGGCCGGGACTTCGGGCGAGATCGTCTGCGTCCTCGCGCGGACATCCTCTCACGTCACGGCGTTGCCGATTCTTCTCGCTGCAGTGGCCGCGCTCGTGCTGCCTTGGATGCTTGTGCTCTTCACGGCGATGCCGATTTACCGGATCCTCTCGCTGCAGATCATCGTATTCGTGGTTCTGATGGTGATCCTCTGTTTGCCGCGGATTCGGGTCGCGCTGATGCCCCAGAGGGCGCGCCGTGCCATCGCTCATCGCGTGGCCATGGAGCAGTTCACAATTCGTGATCTTGCGCGAAAAAAGGAGCGCTCCAGTATTCTGATCTTCGTTTCGCTGGCCGAGCGTTATGTACGCATTATTGCTGATGATGGAATTGCGGCGCGCGTGCCTCAATCGCACTGGCAGGCGGCCATTGATGCTCTGGTCGCACACATGCGCGACGGTCGCATTGCGGACGGCTTTGTTACAGCCATAGACCTGTGTGGGAACGAACTCGCCCAGCATTTCCCGCGCGCCGAGGCGAGCCGCGATCAACTGCCGGACCGAATTTATTTAATCTAAAACCGAACAGACCACACGTCGCGTTCGCTAGCGCCGGAAAGCAATCCTGCTGGCTCCCTCGACGTCTGGTCATGGCCCTGAGCGGACATTATCCATGATGCGCCACGCCGAGCGCTTGCTCGCCGCGCTCGAGGATCAGCGGCACGATCAGATCTTCCTCGTCGTCGAGATGCCGGATCAGCCCCGTGAGCAGCGCGCCGCTCGCGCGCGCATAGGCGTCGCCGCAACGGCGCAGCGCGTCGGCATCGCTCGATAACGCGCGCAACAGCGCATTCGCGGTTTCCGACGTCGCCGCCATGTCGGCGTGGATGTGGTGGTGGTCGCCTTCCAGCACGTCGAAGCCCCGCGCCAGCCGCGCGTCGGCCGCACGGAAGATCGGAAAATAATGCTGGTCCTCGATCTGGTGATGCACGCGGAGCTGCGAGAGCAGGAATTGCAGCCGCGGCACGAGCTGGCGCTGGAATTCCGCCGCCGGCATTGCGCCCGCCCGGAATTGCGCGGCGATATCCGCGATCATCCCGGATAGCTCACGGAACATGGCGTGACGCGAGAGCCAGAAGCGCGCCATCGCACCGAGGTTGGCGTGACCCTCCCACTGCTCGCGTGGAAACCGCGCGAGCAGCACGCGCAAATCCTCCGGCCCGCCGCTGCGGCGGGCAAGCGCGAGAGTTTCTGTATCGTCCGTGCTTGGCGTTTCGATGGTCATTTGCGCCTTACATAGCCATCCCGGGGCCATTCACCAACCGCTGTCATGCGCGAGCTTGATCCGCGCATCCCGCTTAGGTTGGCACCGTGCATCCCCAAGCGGGATGGCATCACACCTCGGGCTTGCCCGAGGTGTGCAAGTTTGAACTGCCGAAAGTCGGGTACACCCGACTTTCGGTGACAAGCCCGGCCATGACAAAGTAAATACTAGATATGAGCACCACCGTCGCCCGGCTCGCCTGCGACCAGCCGACCGCCCGTCGGATCGCCGCCTATCTCGGCGAGATCTTCAGCGCCGACGATACCGCCTGCGCCGCCTTCGAGGGCGACGGCGGGCAATGGGAGGTGGCGATCCATTTTCGCACGCCGCCGGATGAAGCCGCAGTGCGCGCGCAGGTCGCGATCGCGGCGGGTGATGCGGCGGCAGGCACCCTTTGCATCGAGCAGGTCGCGCCCGCCGATTGGGTGGCGGAAAGCCTCGCCGGGCTCAAGCCGGTTCGGGCGGGCCGTTTCATCGTGCATGGCGCCCATGACCGCGCGCGCGTGCGCTCGCATGACATCGGCATCGAAATCGAGGCGGCGCTTGCCTTCGGCACCGGCCACCACGGCACCACCCGCGGCTGCCTGCTGGCGTTGGATGATTTGGCGAAACGGCGGCGCGCGCGACGAGTGCTCGACATCGGCACCGGGTCCGGCGTGCTGGCGATGGCGGCGGCGAAAATCCTCCGCACCGGCGTTGTCGCCAGCGACATCGACCGCGTCGCGGTCGAAGCGGCGCGCTCCAATGCGCGACGCAACCGCGTGGCGCCGGCGATCACGCTGCTGCGCGCCGCGGGCGCGAACGCTCGCGCCATCACGACCCACGCACCCTACGATCTGATCTTCGCCAATATCCTGCTCGGGCCGCTGGTGCGCCTCGCGGTGCCAGTCCGCCGGCTCGCCGCGCCCGGCGCGCGCATCGTGCTTTCCGGCCTGCTGCCGTCCCATGCCAATGCCGTGCTCGCCATCTATCGCGCGCAGGGCCTCGCACTCGAGCGGCGCGTTCCAGTGGACGGCTGGGTCACGCTGGTGCTCCGACGCGGGTCAAAACAAAACCGCCCCGGGCGGGGATGACCGGGGCGGCTTCGCTGGTGAAAAGCGGCCTACCAACCGCCGAATGGCTCATCCTCGCTTTGCGCCCGCAGCCGGTCGCGCTGCAGAGCGAAATCGTGCGGCAGAAGATGACGATAGCGGTCGAGCTCACGCTCCGCCCGCTTCATCTGCGATTCTGCGATTGCCTCGAGCACGATCGTGAAAAAGCCTTTGCGCTTCCTGGCCGAGCCAATACCAGCATCGGCAGTTCCGGCAACGCCATAAGTAACAGCAACCATGATGTCTCTCCTTCGCAGAAACGAAGCGTCAGCGAATGTCTTAGCTTACGCTCCTGACTATTGCGATGCAACATAAACCATCTCGCAATTGCGAACTACTCACGACAATGCATAAAAGCCATGTAGACACGGCATGAAATAATTAACAAACCGGTGAGATCGGTGTCATTATTGCGGCATATTTAATGCAGTGCACAATTTTGAGTCAAACGACTGATTCATTGCCGAATTGATTGCCAGCGTGACCTGAATTTTTCTTCGGAATGCCTATCGTCATGACACCCATGCCTCGCCTGGAGCGCGGCGCATGCCTGCGTTGCTACGCCTGCAGACCACGCTAGAGTGCGGCCCATGTTCGAGGCCCATTTCCAGTCATTCGACGATTCGAGCGAGCGCGCGGAAAGCCCCGCGCGCGTCGCTGCCTTGCGCGCCGAACTCAAGCGCCGCGGGCTCGACGGCTTCGTGGTGCCGCGCACCGATCGCCAGCAGAACGAATACCTGCCGGCGAGCGAAGAGCGGCTGGCCTGGCTCACCGGTTTTACCGGTTCGGCCGGCCTTGCAATCGTGCTGAGCGCGCGCGCGGCGCTGTTCGTGGACGGCCGCTACACCGTGCAGGCGGTCACCCAAATCGATCCGGCGATTTTCTTCATCGAGCATCTGGTGGAGAACCCGCCGGAGAAGTGGCTCGAGCAGACACTTAAACCCGGCGCCAGGCTTGGCTATGATCCATGGCTGCACACATCCGAGAACGCCGAAAAGCTGAGACAAGCCTGCACCAATGCCGGCGCCGCCCTGGTGGCGGTGGACGGCAATCCGATCGACGCGCTGTGGAGCGACCGCCCTGCCCCGCCCGCCGGCCAGGTGGTGCTGCGCGACATTAAGCTCGCCGGCGAGAGCGCCGCCGACAAGCTCAAGCGCATCCGCGCCGAAATCGGCAAACTGCGCGCCGACCTGTTGGTGGTGTCGGATCCGCAGAACGTCGCCTGGGCGTTCAACATCCGCGGCGCCGACGTGGCGCATACCCCGCTGCCGCTCGCCTTCGCGCTGATCTCGCGCGAAGGGAAGCCGGCGCTCTATGTGGATGGCGCCAAGCTCGACAATAGCGTGCGCCACGCGCTGGGAGAATTCGCCGACCTGCGCGCGCCCGATCAACTCGCTGACGACTTGCGTGCGCTCAAGGATAAGACCGTGCGGCTCGACCAGGCGAGCGCGGCCGATGCGCTGTCGCGGCTGGTGGCGGACCATGGCGGCAAGCCAGCGCGTGGGCCCGACCCTATCACGCTGATGAAATCGGTGAAGAACCACGCCGAGATCGCGGGCGCCCGCACCGCGCACAAGCGCGACGGCGTGGCAATGGTGCGGTTCCTGGCCTGGCTCGAGCGCGAGGCAGCGAGCGGCAAGCTCACCGAAATCGACGCGGTAGCGGCGCTGGAAAGCTTCCGCCGCGACACCGGCGCGCTCAAGGACATTTCGTTCCCGACTATTGCCGGCAGCGGGCCGCACGGCGCGATCGTGCATTACCGCGTCACCCGCGCCTCTAACCGGGCCATCGGCAAAGACGAACTGCTCCTGGTCGATTCTGGCGCGCAATACGAGGACGGCACCACCGACGTCACCCGCACCGTCGTGGTCGGCGCAAGCACCGACGAAATGCGCGACCGCTTCACCCGCGTGCTCAAAGGCCATATTGCCATCGCCAACGCGGTGTTCCCGGAGAACACCAGCGGCGCCCAGCTCGATCCGCTGGCGCGCACCGCGCTGTGGCAGGCCGGGCTCGATTTCGATCATGGCACCGGCCACGGCGTCGGCAGCTACCTTTCGGTCCACGAGGGGCCGGCGCGTATCTCCAAACTTGGGACGGTCGCGCTCCGGCGCGGCATGATCCTGTCGAACGAGCCGGGCTACTACAAGACCGCCGCCTACGGCATCCGCATCGAGAACCTGCTGCTGGTGATCGCGGCGTCCGCGCCGCCAGGCGCCGAGAAACCGCTCAATGCGTTCGAGACGCTGACGCTGGCGCCGATCGACCGGCGGCTGATCGATACCCGCATGCTCACCGGCAAGGAACGCGCCTGGATCGACAGCTACCACGCGCGCGTCGCCGAGGTGCTCGGTCCGCTGCTTGATGCGCCGACCCACGCCTGGCTCGGCAGCGCCACGCGGCCGCTTGGGACCGCTTGATGGACGCCCAGACGTCCTCTCCACAAACGCAGAGCAAGCAAGCCACCCCCTGGCGGCTGCTGGCGCTGCTGATGGCGATGACCGCCATCGGGCCGGCTACGCTCAACATCCTGGTGCCGGCGCTGCCGGGGCTGATCACGCGGCTGGCCACCGACACCGGCAGCGTGCAGCTCACGCTGTCGCTCTATCTGTTGAGCCTGGCCACCGCCCAGCTTCTGCTGGGGCCGCTGTCCGACCGTTTCGGTCGCCGGCCAGTGGTGCTGGCGGGGCTGGCGCTGAGCGTCGTGGCCTCGCTCGCGGCCATTGCCACCTCCTCGATCGGCGCGCTGATCGGCGCGCGCATCGTGCAGGCGGTCGGCGCCTCGACCGGCATCGTGATCGGGCGCGCCATCATCCGCGATCTATACGAGCGCGACCGTGCCGCCGCCATGATCGGCCTGGTCACCACCGCGATGGTGATCGCGCCGATGATCTCGCCGCTGATTGGCGGCATTCTCGACACCGCCTTCGGCTGGGAAGCGATCTTCCTGTTCATCGCGCTGTTCAGCGGTGCGGTGTGGCTATGGGCGGTGGCGGTCCTGCCGGAGACGCGGCTGGCGAGCGCCGCGCAGGCGCCGGCAATGCTGTGGGATGAGACGCGCGCCCTGCTCGGCAACGCGAAATTCTACGGCTACGTGCTGTGCGGTGCGCTCGGCTCGGCGCCGTTCTTCACCTACCTCGGCGGCGGGCCGCATGTGGTGGTGACGCTGATGGGCCGCAGCTCGGCCGAATACGGCGTGTGGTTCGCGGTGACCTCGCTCGGCTATATGAGCGGCAATTTCACCGCCTCGCGGCTGTCGCAGCGCTTCGGCATCGATGCCATGATCGTGGCCGGCATCGTGGGCGAGCTGATCGGCGCGAGCCTCACCGCCGTGCTGGTCGCCACCATGTTGGATGCCGGGCCGGCGATCATTTTCCTGCCGCAGCTGGTGATCGCCTACGGCAACGGCCTGCTGCTGCCGAATTCCGTTGCCGGCGCGGTCAGCGTGCGGCCGCAAGCCGCCGGCACCGCCGCCGGCATGACCGGTTTCACGCAGATGGCGATCGGCGCGGCGTCGACGCAGGTGGTTTCGATTCTGCTCGCCGGAGCGACCACCGCCATGCCGATGGCCTGGATGCTGGTGGTGATGGTGGTGGCAACCGGCGTTACCTATCTCGCGCTGGTGCGGCGCTAGTTAGCCCGCCACCAGCTTCAGCCATTCGTCCTCGCTCAGCACAGTGACGCCGAATTTCTTGGCCTCAGTGAGCTTGGAGCCGGCGCCGGGGCCGGCCACCACGAAATCAGTCTTCTTCGACACCGAGCCGGCCGCCTTGGCGCCCAGACGCTCAGCCATCGCTTTCGCCTCCTCGCGCGTCATCTTTTCCAGCGCGCCGGTGAACACCACGGTCTTGCCGGCGATGGCCGTTCCGGTCTTCGGCTTCTCGGCGTCGAGGACCGTCACCTCACGGGTCAAGCGCTCGACGATGCCGCGGTTGTGGCTCTCGCCGAAATAGGCACCGATGCTCTCGATCACCGTCTCGCCGATTTGGTCGAGCGCATCCATCTCGGCGCGCGCCTCCTCGTCGCCCTTGGCTACTTTCAGGCCGGCGTCGTGGAACGCCTTCCACGAGCCGTAGCCGCGCGCGAGCGCCAGCGCCGTGGTCTCACCGACATGGCGGATGCCGAGCGAATAGATGAAGCGGTCGAGCGCAATCTCGCGGCGCTCCTCGATCGCCTCGAACAGGTTGCCCACCGATGTTTCGCCGTAGCCTTCCTGCTCCTCGAGCTTGATCTGCTTGTTGCGCGCAGGTAGCGTGAAGATGTCGCCCGGCTCCTTGACCCAGCCCTGCTCGAAGAAGAATTCGATTTGCTTCTCGCCGAAACCTTCGATGTCGAAGGCGCGGCGCGACACGAACAATTTGAGATGCTCGATCTTCTGATACGGGCAGGCGAACTCGCCGGTGCAGCGGGTGCGCGCGCCCTCCTCGCCAGTGGCGGTCTCCTCGCGCACCACGTCGGTGTGCAGATGGCACGGACATTTCTTCGGGAAGTGATAGGGCTTGGCGTCCTTCGGCCGTTTCTCCAGCATCACGTCCACCACCTGCGGAATGACGTCGCCGGCGCGCTGGATGATGACGGTATCGCCGATCCGAATGTCGCGGCCCTCGCGCAGTTGCTCGCCGTTGCCGCCGATGCCCTTGATGTAGTCCTCGTTGTGCAGCGTGGCATTCTGCACCACCACGCCGCCG
>Ga0208080_1000463_pt1 | contig 20420 bp, 17 predicted proteins | sample NGESurdeep092012_3_FD_184476 | JGI IMG/M metagenome (GOLD analysis project Ga0208080, IMG submission 184476) | Arctic peat soil microbial communities from Barrow, Alaska - NGEE Surface sample 210-3 deep-092012 (SPAdes) | ecosystem: Environmental > Terrestrial > Soil > Wetlands > Peat ...
AGGACGAATCGCTGCACGCTCGTCAGGCTCCTGCAATGGGAGCGAGCCGCTCCCACACGAGCATCACGTCCATGAGGTGGCCGCCCACCTGCTGCGTCGGAGCGCTCACGATGAGCCGCTCGCCGGAGATCCGGTAGAAGCGGACCTGATCGGTGCCGATCCAGTTCGGGAAGAGGGCCTGCGAGACGTGATGCACGACGACGCCGTGCGCCTCGTCCGCCACGTAAGTGCCCGAGTAGGCGAGATAACCGAAGAAGGCGGCCCCGACCTCGGTCGGCGTGCCCAGCTGCTGGTCGTTCGCAACGAATCGGGGGCGGTCTCCACGCATGATCTGCATCGCCATGTAGCCGGTCGAGTCGTAAAGGCACAGGCCCATGAAGTTCGTCCCGAACGGAAACACGACCTGTCCCTCGGAGCGGAATTCGAAGACGAGCAGCTTCCAGGCGCCGACGAGGGAACTCTCGTGCATGTCGAAAGCGATCCTACTCCGGCTCGTCCCGGGCGAGGGCGTCCGCAAAAGGTGTCCGCCCGACGGTATGCTCCGTGCAAGGGGGGCAATCGAGGGTCTCCTCCCCGAGGAGTGCCGGAGGAAACATCTTGAGTCCTTTCCCGCGGCGGTCCGCTCCGGCCTGGTTGGCCGTGGCCGCGTTTTTTCTCTTCGGTGTCGCGAGGATCCACGCCGACCTCGACTTTCCGAACGTGAAGAAGCTGGGCCGTACCGTTTCGAGGTACAGGGACGACGTGCTCCAGGTCGTCATCGGATACAAGCACGCGCAATATCACCTCGACAGCCGCTGGATTCTGCTCGAAACCTGCATTTCCGCCACGGGCAGCCAGCCGGTGGAGATCTATCGCGAAGACGTCACGCTGTTCGGGCCGGATGGAACGCGAATGCCCATGCCGAGCCAGAAAAAGATGGCCCAGGGGATTCCCGACCTGAGCCGCATGCTGCTTCAGGCGCGCGTGGTGCGCGATCCGCTCGGCGGCTACTTCCCGGGACGTTCTCGAGAGGAACGGCTGGGGTTTTTCACCGTGCCGGGCGAGGGGATCGTCTTCGATCAGGTCACCGTCGACCGTGACACGCTGGCCTGGGGCCACCTCTTCTTCGAGTCTCCGAAGGGCCGCTTCGAGCCGGGAATCTACACGCTCGTGATGGAGAACAAGGTCGCCCACGTCCGGCTGCCGCTCGCGCTCGGAACCGACGGGACGCTCGAGCGCACGAAGTAAGCGGGGAGAGGGCTGCGTCCCTGGGCCGACGGTACACTCGCGGGATGAGCGCCGCCGCACCGCCGCCCGCGCCGCGCGCCGCGCGTGGGGCCGCGCTCGTGGTGCTCGTTGTCCTTCTCGCGACCGTCGACACGCGCTCGTACGGCCTCATCCCCGACGGTAAGGAGATGCTTTCGGCCGCCGCGGCCGTTGCGCACTTTTTCGAGATCGGCGTCTCACGGGACTTCGTCAACGCTCCGCGCCGGCCAGCGGGCGACGCCGTTTCGCGCTACGGCATGGGGCTGTCGCTCGCCGAGGCCGTACCCGGGACCGTGACGTGTGTCCTTCGCGCGGCGGCACCTTCAGTTCCCTCTGGGCCCGTTTTCGTTCTGCTGCCGATCGCATGCCTCGTCGCCGCCGCCTGGGCGACGGGGCGCTCCACAATTCTTCTCGGCGCGACGCCCGGTTGGGCCGCGGCCTCGGGAGCGGGTCTCGTCCTCGCGACGCCGCTCTGGGGCTACGCGGCGAGCGACTACGGGGAGCCGCTGCAGGCGCTGTGCGTCGCGCTCGCGGTCCTCGGCGTCGTCGAGCTGCGCGCGGATTCCGCATCGCGGCGCTGGCAGATCGTCCTCGGGGTCGCCGCGGGCTTCGCGATTCTCACGAAAACCCTGCTCGTCCTCGCGGTGGCGCCGCTCTTTCTCGCGGCGGTCTTTCCGCGCGCCGTGAGGTCCGAAGAGGATTTCTTGGAAGGTAATAGGGCAGACGGGAGCGGGCGCGGACTCGAGGCGCGGGCGGCGCGGCGGGCGGCGCGGGCCCGGGCGCGGCGTGGCGGCGGCGCGGCGCCCGCTCGCCTCAGGGTGCCGTGGCCTTTGCTTCTTTCATTCTCAGGAATCCTCTTTCTTTGGTCTCTTCTCGAGCTCGCCCGCTTCGGAAAGCTCTTCGGAGGGTATGCGGGGGAGACGTTCTCGTATCCTTTCTTTACGGGGCTCCTCAGGCTGACGGTGCTCCCGAACAAGGGGCTGTTCTGGTACGCGCCGATCGTCCTCCTCGCGCCGTTTGGCTTCTTCGCGCTCCGCCGGCGCGATGCGCGGCTGGCGCTCGCCTGTGCCGCTTCTTTCGCCTCGCTTCTTCTCGCGGCCTGCGCATGGTGGGCGTGGGACGGGCAGGCGGGATGGGGGCCGCGCCTTCTGCTGCCGGCGTTGCCGCCGCTTCTCGTTTTCGCGGGTCTCGCGTGTTCGGGTTCCGCCCGGCCGGTGCGCTTCGCCGGAGCGCTCGCGCTCGTCCTCGGCGCGGGCGTGAATCTGCTCGGCGCCCTCGTGCCGTTTCCCGCCGTTTACGCGCTCTCGTCCGTCGTGCCGCCGCAGCCGATTCCCGACGGGCGAGCGGACGGCACGCCATACGAGATCGAGCGCGGAGCGGACGGCGTCCTCCGCGCGACGGCGCCGCATCACCTCTCGCTCACTCCCGCCTGGTCGCCTATCCGCGTCCACGCGCTCCTCCTCGCGGCGAAGCTGCGGAGCGGGGTGGCGGAGTCTCTCGTCCGGGAGGGCCTCCCCGGTCTCGACCCTCCGTTCAGACCCATCTTGCCGAAAGAGCCCGCTCCCGCAATGCTCCTCGCGCTACGGCCGGTTCGCATGGGGTGGGGTCGGGAATATTTCCTTGAAGGGGAAGAAAGGGTGTCGGATCCGTGGGGGGACGCCGTGCGTGACCAGACGATCCGCGCGATCGACATGAAGGACTACGCGCGCGCGCAGGCGCTCAATTCGGATTCTTCGAGTGACCCTCGCACGGTCGCGCTGATCGCCGAATCGATGCGCCTTGGCGGCGGCGGCCAAGGCGCCGGTGCCGACACGCACGACTCGGGAGCCGCAGCCGTCCTCTCTTACCTTTCTAAGAAATCCTCCTCTTCTTCTTCTCCCGCGGCTTCCTGCCACCCGTGGATCCTCTTCGTCCGCTCGATGGCCGCGCCCCCCGGCGACCTCTCGTGCATGCCCGAGGCTCAGCGCGAGGGCTTCGCGCGCGGCCTCGATCTCGCGCGCCGGCAGGGCTGGCCTCTCACGGCGTGGGCGCGAGCGGCGCGGACGGGGAGGCCGTAGCCGGTACCGCCGGGCGCAGGCGCATCAGGAGCTGCGTGTCGCCGAACGGCTCGGTCGACAGGGCGCGCGCTTCGAGCCCGTGGCGCAGCGGCGGAAGCCAGCCGCGGAGCCACACGAATTTCGGCCACGGCTCGCTGTTCTTCTCGATCGCGCGCGCAAGGTCCCACAGGAATCGCGAGAAAAACACCGTATCGACCCCGGCGTCCGGCCCGGTGACTTGCCCGAGGATTCCCACGGCCCGGGCGCCGGATTCGTCGACGATCAACGTGACGACTCCGACGCGGCCGAGGTCGCCGCGCCGCACGCGTTCGAAGAGGCGGCCCTGTTCCTGGCCCCAGTCCACGTTCGAGTCCGAGAGGATCGCGGGGACGCCGGCCGGCCCGCCCGCGAGGAGATTTCCGAACGAGATTTCGCGGCCGAATCGCAGAGCCGCCTCGACGGAGCTGGCGACGACGACGGCAGCGAGCGTCACGGCGAAGCTTCGGCGCCGCCGAAGGAGCGTCCTCAGGACACCCGCCGCAGCGGTGACTGCGAAAGGCACCACGGGCAGGGCGTGGCGGACGCCGATGTTCACGTTCGAGGCGCATGCCGCGAGGAGATAGGCGCCGCCGAGCGCGGCCGGAAGACAGGCGCGCGCGGCGAGAAGACCGCGAAAACGTGTCCCCCTGGCGGCGAGAACGCCCGCTGCGACGAGGGCCGCGAGGACGAGAAGGACGGCTGCCGTCGTGAGCTTGATTCCGAGGGCGACCGGGAAATAGAGCGCGTAGCCCTTGCCGGAGATCTCGCCGAAGAAGTAGTTGAAACGTTCGCCGGGGCCGGCGACGCCCTGCACGAAAAGCAGCCCCGCGCCGTAGGCTGCGATCGACTTCGGGAACGTGCGCGCCAGCGCGACGGCGGCACGCTCCTGCGGCAGCCCGGCGAACTCATGCGCGATTCCCGCCTGGAAAGCGGCGTCGCTCGTGCCCGCGAATGCGAAAAATTGGATGAGAAAGAGGGTGACGAGGGCGGGCACGATCAAGCCCGTCACGACGAGGCTCAGGCCTGGGAAGATTTTCTTTGAAAGGGAAGAGGGGGGCGCGGAAAAACCATCTGACATGAGCCGAAGGGCCGCAAGGACCGCGAAAACGGCGAGGAACGGGAAAGCGGAGTATTTCGCCGACATCGCGAAGCCATAGAGCACGCCGCTCGCGACGAGCCAGCGGAGGTCAGGTGTCTTCTCTCCCGTGCCGCGGGCCGCGAGCTCCAGCGCGAGCGCCGCGGCCACGAGGAAGAACGTCACGAGGACGTCGCTCTGGACGAGGGAACCGTGCCCGCGAAGCGTGGGCTCGACGGCGACGAGCGCCGCGGCGGCGAGGCCTGCGGAGTCTCCCGCGAGGGCGCGCGCGAAGAGCCCGGTCACGAGGACGAGGCCGGCGAACACGAAAGGCATCGGCGCCCGGCCGGCGCGCGTCTCGTCGATCTCCATCGCGGGTGTCTCGCGCGGGAGAAAGGCGCCGCCGAGCACCTTCATCAGGACGGGGTGCTCGAAGTTCGAGACCATGCCGGGCCCGGTGCGCCACTCGCGGGCGGCCGCGAGGTGCGCGGGCTCGTCCGAGGTCGTCCAGAGCGAAAAGCGCGCGCTTTCGGCGCCTAGGAAGGCGAGGAGGATGATGGCGGCGAGAGCCGCCGCGAAACGCGCGCGCGACATCGGCCGATTATGCGTGGATGCCCGGGGCTTCGTGGCCCGTGCGCACCACCCATTCCACGTAGGACCCGCCGTAGGCGTGCGGCGCGGCGGTGCCGCCCTCGCCGGTCAGCTCGAGGACGCGGTTCGCGAGGCCGCGCAGGAACGTGCGGTCGTGCGAGACGAAGAGCATCGTCCCGTCGAACTTCGAGAGAGCCTCAACGAGCATCTCCTTCGTGGCGAGATCGAGGTGGTTCGTGGGCTCGTCGAGGACGAGGAAATTAGGGGGGTAAAGCAGCATGCGCGCCATCACGAGGCGCGACTTCTCGCCACCGGAGAGGAAGCGGACTCTCTTGTCTACGTCGTCGCCGGAGAACTGGAACGCGCCGACGAGCGCGCGCAGGGTGCCGAGGCCAGCGGCGGGAAAGTCCCTCTGGACCTGCTCGAGCACGGTCAGTTCGGGGTCGAGGAGATCCAGCGCCTGCTGCGAGAAATAGCCGAGCTTCACGCTCGCGCCGAGGCGCACCGTGCCGGCGTCGGGAGGGAGGAGGCCCGCGACCATCTTCAGAAGCGTCGTCTTTCCGGCGCCATTGACGCCCATGACGCACCAGCGCTCGCCGCGGCGGATGAGGAAATCTAGCCCCTCGTAGAGGCGTCTCGCCCCGTAGCCCTTCGACAGTTTCTCGAGGATCGCCACGTCATCGCCGGAGCGCGGCGGCGGCTTGAAGTCGAAACGCACGACGGTGCGCTTTTTCGGCAGCTCGATCGTCTCGATCTTCTCGAGCTTCTTGACGCGGCTTTGCACCTGCGCCGCCTTCGAGGCGTGCGTCTGGAAGCGCTCGATGAAGCGTTGCTCTTTCGCGAGCATCGCCTGCTGCCGGGCGAAAGCAGCTTCCCGCTGTGTTTCGCGCTGGGCCCTCTCTCTCTCGTAGAAGTCATAGTTGCCCGAATACGTCACAAGCTCTCCGGCGTCGATCTCGACGACTTTCGAGACGACGCGGTTCATGAAGTCGCGGTCGTGGCAGGTCATGAGGAGCGAGCCCGGGTAGCCCTCGAGGTACTCCTCGAGCCAGATGATGGATTCGATGTCGAGGTGGTTCGTGGGCTCGTCCATGAGGAGGACGTCGGGCCTGCCGAGGAGGACCTTCGCCATCGCGACGCGCATCTTCCAGCCGCCGGACAGGGCGCCGACATCGCCGTCGATGCGCGCGTCGTCGAAGCTGAGCCCGTGGAGCACCTGCCGGGCGCGGGCCTCCAGCTCGTAGCCACCGCGCTGCTGGTATTCGCCCTGCACCTCGCCGAAGCGCTCGAGGACCTTCTCCGTCTCGCCCGCGCGCTCCGGATCCGCGAGCGCGTGCTCGAGGTCGATCAGCTCGTGATGGAGGTCGCCGAGGCGTCCGCTGCCCGCGATCGCCTCGTCGAGAACGGGCCACCCGGCCATCTCGTCGACCTCCTGCTTGAAGTAGCCGATCGAGAGCTTCTTCGGCACGGACACGTCGCCGTCGTCGGCGTGCTCTTCGCCCGTGATGAGCCGGAAGATCGTCGTCTTGCCGGCCCCGTTCGGGCCGACGAGGCCGATCTTCTCGCCGGGGTTGAGCTGGAAGGAGGCGTCGACGAACAGGACCTGCCGGCCGTACTGCTTGCTGATGCCAGAAAGCGCGATCACGGGCGGCGGACGATAGCAGGACCGCGCGTGCGAGACGGATTATTCGATCATCGCGATGCGGCGAGCATGGCGGCCGCCGCCGGCGCCCGGCTCGAACGGCGTCTCGAGGAAGATCCGCACGATCGTGAGCGCCATCTCCGCGGTGATCATCCGTTCGCCGAGCGAGAGGACGTTCGCGTCGTTGTGCTCGCGGCAGGCTTTCGCGGTGGCCTCGTTCCAGCACAGCGCGCAGCGCACGCCCCTGACCTTGTTCGCGACGATGGCTTCGCCGTTACCCGAGCCACCGAGGACGATGCCGCGCGTGCACTCGCCGCGCGCGACGGCCTCGGCGGCGGGCCGGACGTAGACGGGGTAATCCACCATGTCGGCCGAGAACGTGCCGCAGTCCTTCACCTCGTGGCCCATCTCGAGGAGCATCGCCTTGATTCTCTCTTTGTACGCGAAGCCGGCGTGGTCGGAGCCGAGAGCGATCTTCATGGCGGGGAAGTCTACGTCGGCCCCGATAGAATGCGGTGCCGTGGCGCGTTTTCCTCGACCCCTGGAGGTCACGGGCGGCGTGGCCGTCTTCGCCGATGCTCATCTCGGTCAGGTGGAACGGGATGCGGAGGATTTCCTGCAGGCGCTCGAGGGCGTGAGGAGGCGCGGTTTTGCGACGGCGGTCCTCCTCGGAGACATTTTTCATTACTTCATCGCCGACCCGAAGCTCGAGACGCCGCTTCTCAGAAGTACTCTGCAAGGCTTGCAGGGAGTGGCTTCACGCGGACTTTCGCTCCGGTACGTGGAGGGGAACCGCGACTTTTTCGTCGCCGGATCGCCTTACGCGGCGCCGTTCGCGTCCTGGGCGCTGACAGACGGCCTCCGTGTCGGGGAGTCGCGTTACGCGTTCGTCCACGGAGATCGCGTGAACACGGCCGACCTCCCGTACCGGTTCTGGCGCGCGGTCTCGAAGAATCCGGTCGCGCACGCCGCGCTGAGGGCGATCCCCGGGCCCCTTGCGCGTGCGATCGTCGCGCGAACCGAGGCGCGGCTGTACCGCTCGAACTTCAAGCACAAGGCGAAGCTTCCCGAGGCCGCGCTCCTCGCGGAAGGCCGCGCGGCGCGCCAGGCGGGATACGACGCGCTTCTCGTCGGCCACTTCCACGTCGCACGGACGCTGAAGGGCGAGGGGGCCGTCACGCACGTCCTGCCCGCGTGGCTCGAGGAGAGAAAACACGCCGAGATCGCGCCGGACGGCATGCTCACGATCGTCGAAGAGGAGACCGCCGAGCGCGCGAAGCGCCGCGGTTTCGGAGCGCTCGAAACGGGCGGCGCGGCCTCGGCGACTCGAGTGGGCTCTTGAGCGCTCCGTGCCCGCTTCCGCGAGGCCGTCTTGCCGGAAGTCTCCGAATCCCGGGCAGCAAGAGCCTGACGAACCGCGCGCTCGTCGCGGCGGCGCTCGCGGAAGGCGAGAGCGCGCTGTTCAATCCGCTGGACTCGACGGATACCCGTGCGCTCGCGACGGCGCTTCGGCTCCTCGGAGCCGGGATTTTCTTTGAAGGTGTGAGTTGGCGGGTCGTCGGGCCGATCGGTCGCAGCGGTTACTCGGACTCGGAGGTTCGCATTGACGTCGGAGATGCCGGAACGCCGGCGCGCTTTCTCGCAGCGCTCCTCGCCGCGTTACCGGGCCGATTCGTGCTCGACGGCAGCGCCCGCATGCGGGAACGGCCCATGTCCCCGCTCTTCGAAGCACTTCGGAGGTTGGGGGGCGAGATCCACTGCCTCGCGCGCGAGGGCTTCCTGCCGGCCGAGATCCGTGGCGGCTCGTTGCGCGGCGGGCGCGTGAGAATCCGCGGCGACGTCTCCTCGCAATTCCTCTCGGCGCTCATGCTCGTCTCGCCTGTCGTACCGGGCGGCATCGAGCTCGACGTCGAAGGGCCGCTTTCGTCGGCGTCCTATCTCGCTCTGACGCGGCGCGTCCTCGACGGTTTCGGAGCTTCTCCGGGCGGAGGCTACCGGCCCGCGCGTTTTCGCGTGAGCGGCGACGACTCGGCCGCCTGCATTGCCATCGCGGGCGCGCTCGTGTCCGGAGGATGCGTGACGATGCGCGGCCTCGCATGCGATTCGGAGCAGCCGGACGCGGCGTTTCGCGCGTGGGCGGCTGCCGCGGGCGGAACGCTCGAGTGGGAGAGAGCGCCGGACGGCGAGGAGGCGCTCACGGTCAAGGGACCTGACGGCGGCGCGCGCTCGCTTCTTCCCGTCGACGCCGACATCGACGCCGCGCCGGATGCCGCGCTCCCGCTCGCGGCGCTCGTCGCATTCGCCGGCGGCACGTCGCGCCTCTCGGGCGTCGCCCGCCTGCGCGAGAAGGAATCCGACCGGCTCGCGGCCGCGCTTGACCTCCTGGCACGTGCGGGCGCGGTCGCGCGGGAGGAGAGGGATAGGCGCGGCCCCGTCCTCGTCGTGGAGGGCCGGGCAGGGGCGCCTCGGGCCGCGGAGTTTGCCGCGCACGGAGATCACCGCGTCGCCATGTCGGCCGCCGTTCTCGCGCTCGCACTGCCCGCGGGCTCGACGCTCGACGATCCGGGCGTTGTCGCGAAGTCGTGGCCGGGATTCTGGGAGACGTGGGAGGCTCTTCTTGGCTGACCCCGCGGGGGATCCGGACGTCACGCTCTTCGTCGTCGCTACGCGGCTGGGCTTCGCCGTCCGTGTGACGAAAAGGCAGTGGGAGAAGATTGTTTCGGAGAAGCACCCAGTGATGGCTGGGCGGGAAAGAGACGTGCGGAGCGTGCTCTCGAACCCGGAGGAGATACGCCAGAGCAAGCGCGACCCGATGGTTTTTCTTTTCTACGCCTGCGAGAAGCCGGGGCGTTGGCTTTCGGCAGTCGTCAAAAAGGTCGATAATGAATGTGGCTTCCTGGTCACGGCCTATCCGACGGACGCGATTAAGGAGGGAGAACGGCGATGGACGAAGTGAAGGTCTTCTACGACGCTCAGGCCCGAACGCTGACGGTCTGGTTTGGCCGGCCGTCGGATGAGTACGTGTGTGAGGAGACGGGCGACGAGGTGATCCTGATGAAGGACCGCCAGGGCCGTGTCATCGGGTTCGAGAAGCTGAACTACGACGCCGACCCCAAGAAGCTGCGCCTGAATCTTGCGACGGCCGCTGCCTGAGCCGCCTTATTGCCGTTGTAACTGTCGTCGCGCCGTCAGATGAGCGCGCCGAAGCTGACGGCCGCGATGCCCCGGGCGGCGAGCGCCGCCGCGATCGCGCCCGATTCCAGAGCTTCGGACTCCTCGCGCCACGCGTATCCCCAGTGGTAGCGCGCGCGCGTGACGTCGTCCTCGTCGCCGGAATGGAGGGCGACCTCGTAGTCGCCCTCGGGCAGATCCGCGACGGCGCGTGCGAAGCGTGCGGCGGTCATATGGCCTGCCTCGGCGAGGCCGAGGACGCGCGGCGGATCGGAAAGCCCGGCCTTCTCCAGAAGCCGTCGGCCGCGGCCGCCGAGGCGCGCGAGAAGACCGGCGCGAAGGCGCGCGCCGAGCGGCGCATCGGACCGCGCGGGCGGATCGTCCGCCCGGGGCGCGCGCACGAAGGGCACCTTGAAGCGGCGCGCGAGCGCCACGGCGACGGGGAAGAGCAGCGGGTAGAGATGCAGGTTCTGGTGCGAGTCGAGATGCGTGACGGTGAGTCCGGCGCCCGCGGCCCGCGCAATCTGCGCCTCCCACTCGCGCTCCACCTCGGCGCGGCGGATCCGGCCGGCCGCGAGCGCGGCGAGAACATGGAACCAGTGCGGCCGGAAGACGGGGCCCGTGAGGAGCGACGGGATGTCGCGCGGCGCGCACACGGGCAGCTCGCCGCCGGTCAGGCAGAGGTGGACACCGCTCTCGGAGAGCCCCGCACGGCGGAGGTCCGCGACCGCCGCCTCGAAAGAGATGCCGTTCGCGAGAAGGCTCGTGTCCGTGAGGAGGCCTTTTGCGCGCAGCGCGGCGATGCGGCGCGAATGTGACGGCGCGAGGCCGAAGTCGTCCGCGTTCAGGACGAGCCGCGTCAACGCTTCGCCCGGCGGTCCGCGTGGATTTCGGGCGCGAGAAGGGCCATCTCGCGCAGGATCGTCAGCACCGTGCGTGGAGACGACAGCGTCGAGAGGCCGCGCGTGCGGGGAAAGTAGTCGAGACCCACCTGCTGGATCACGGCGCCGCGTGCCACGCAGCGCGCGAGGAGCTCGGCGTCGATGAAAGACCCCTCGCTTTTGAGCGCCAGGGTGTCGAGGAGGCTTCGCCGGATGAGCTTGCACGAGAAGTTCACGTCGCGCAGCACGATCCCCAGGAGCAGGTGCACGAGGCCGTTGTAGGCGAACGAATAGAGCGAGCGCAGGACTCCCTCTCCCGTGCGGTCCAGCCGGTACGCGGAGACGACGTCCGCGCCCGTGATCTCGGCGGCGCGGAAGAGGCGGCCCGTCTCGGCGAAGTCCCACGGCAGGTCGCAGTCGCTGTAGAGGATCCAGTCGCGCCGCGCGGCCTTAAAGCCGGTCCGGAGCGTGCCCCCGAGGCCCCGGTTCGACGCGTGCGCGATTACCCGCAGCCTGGGCTCCGCTTCGGCGCGCGCCTGGGCGAGCGAGAGGGTCGCATCCGTGGAGCCGTCGTCCACGAGCACGATCTCCCAGTCGTCGGCGTGCTCCTCGAGAGCCGGAATCGCGACGTCGAGGAGGCGTGAGACGCCCTTCTCCTCGTTGAACATCGGGACGACGAGAGAGACGGAGCGGAAAGGACGCGCGGCGCCCGCCGGGCTCGAGCCGGGGTCTCTCGGTGTCACGGCCCGAAGCATACCCGGCCCCTCACGAGACGAAGTGCCAGTTCACGAAGAGAGCGGCGCGCAGGAGGAGCAGCGCCGTCGACAGCGCGAGTGCCGCCCTCCGGAGGATGGGCCGGTGCTCGAACAGCTCGAAGAGCAGGATGTGTCCGGGAAAGATCGTCGCGGTGTACCGCGGCACGCCGTTCGTCGTGCCCGTGAGGAACGCCAGGCCAAGGACTCCCGCCGTCCACGCCGCGTCGGAATAGTGGCGCCGGCGCATCTGCACGACGGCGAGAACGGCGAAGAGCGTGAAGTGCGCGAGCGGCGCGAGCGCGCCCGGATGCTGGAAGAGGGTGCCGCTCGAAAAGAGCGTGACCTGCTCTCTCAGGAACGACGCAGCCCCCTCGACGGGGCTCGTCGAGCGATGCGCCCAGGCGCCCATCGAGCGGAAGAAGAGCCCGGGCTCGCCCTTCCACCATCCGATCCCGAGGACGTACGCGAGGACGCCCGCGAGCGGTGCGACGGCGAGGGCGGCGGCCATCTGCAGTCTTTTCCGGGAGCCGGGGCGAAGAACGTACGCGAGCGCGAGCGCGGGGCCGACGGCGGCGGCCGGGGCGCGCGTCAGGCCGAGCAACAGGCCGACGAGGATCGCCGCGAGGGGACGCTCCGTGCGGATCAGCCGGAAGGCGAGGAGCAGCAGCAGGAAGAAGAGCGATTCGGTGTACGCGGCCGCGAAGAAGAACGCCACGGGATAGAGGAGCAGAAACGGCAGCGGTCCCCTCGCGCGCTCTGGTCCGAGGCGCGCGCGGCACTCCTCTCCGAAGAGAGGCAGCGCGAAGACGAACGCGATCCACGAGATGGCCGTGAGCGCCCACAGGGGGTCGAGTCCCGTGAGAAGGTGGAGGCACCGCGCGAGCATCGGGTAGAGCGGGAAGAACGCATGCGCCGACTCCGTCCCCGGGGGCGGAGGCGGGCCGTACCCGTCGCGGGCGATGCTGAAGTACCAGCCCGAGTCGAAGCGTGCGAAATAGGGAGTCGCCGCCTGGCCCCACGGCGAGGAGCGCGCGAGCGGCAGCACGTGGATGGCGAAGGCGGCCCAGAGGTGGAGAAGGGCGAGCCACGCGAGCGCGAGCACGGCGAGGCGCCGGTTTTCGGCGCCTCGAAAGGGCCACGGAAAGGCGGCGGAGGATTCGGGGGCGCTCGTACCTGTAGTCTACGGGCGCCGAGGGAGAGGCACATCGAGACGACGGCGGAGGGTCTCCTCGCGCTCGGAGGCGGCGAATCGGCGGCTCTCCGGAAAGCCGCGGCCGCGCTCACGCTGCCCGAGCGCGCGCACCTCGCCTTGCGGTTTCGAAGCGCGCCCTGGACGAAGGTCTTAGGCGTCCTCGAGTCGGGCGGCGCGCTCGTGGATTTCGGGTGCGGGCCCGGCCTGCTCGCGCATCTCCTCTCCCGCGCCGGCTTCTCGGGGACGTATCTCGGTCTCGATCCGGACCCGCGCAAGATCGACCGCGCGCGCCGCTGGCTTCCGGGAACCGCGGCACGCCGGTTCCAGGTGGGCGGGGTGGATGCGGCTCCCCCGGGCGCGTTCTCGCAGGCGGCCCTGATCGACGTCCTGTATCTCGTGCCGCCGGGCGAGAGGGCCGGCTTCGTCTCGCGGGCCGCCCGCGCCCTTTCGCCGGGCGGGCGCTTCGTGGCGCTGACGAGCGGAGGAGGGCCGCGCTGGAAGCGCCGGCTGGACGCCGCGCAGGAGCGGCTCGCCGTCGGCCTCGGCATCACGCGGGGTGCTTCGGTTGCCACGTGCGATGGAGGGGAGGTCGCGGACCTCCTCATTCGCGCGGGTCTCCTCGGTGTCGGGATCGTCGACGTCGGCCGCGGCACTCTCCACGGCTTCGAGCTCGTCACGGCGCGGCGCCCCTCCGCTTGACGCCGCGCGCTTTTTCCGAAATCGTCCGGTGAAAGGCAGCCCGGCAACGACGCTCGGCGGGAGGACGGACGGTGCCCTCGAAGGCGCTCCGGCAGTGGACGATTCCGCGCCGCGATCTCGCGGCGGGAGGGTCGGCGCTCGTGCGGCTCGCGCATCCCCTTCTGCCCGTTTTCGTCTCGGCTCGACCCGGCGCGAGGGGCCTCGTGCTCGGCGTCGAGGGCGCGGGTCCCGCCCCGCTCGCGCGGCTCGACGCGCCCGCGCGCCGCGCCTATCTCGTGAGGCTGGGTTCTCTCGCCGGATTTCTGTCGTTTCACGGCCTCGGCCTCGCCCCCGAAGACATCTCCCTTCTGGGCGCGCGCGATGGGGACGCGGAGCGGCCGGCCCTCGGCGCCCCTCCGGTCGCCGCGTGGCGCGCGGTGTCGCCCGCTCTCGCGGTCGCGGCCGCCGCCGTCCGGCTCGGCGGCGGGGACGCGGGCGGCGAGAACTCGGAGTCGCTGCGTCGCGCGGTCGAGACCGCCCTCGACGGCGCGCTGCCGCGCGACGTCGCGGAGGACGTTGTCACCGCTCTCCGGGCGGCCGACGCACGCGGACGATCCGAGGGACTCGTCTCCGAGCTGGCGAGGCGGGGCGGCGTGGGGCGCGCGGTGTCACGGGACCTCCTCGGTCTCGCGCTTCCGGCCGCGTTCGCCACGGGCGAGGTTGGGTCGGGTCCCGCGACGGCCGTGGGAAGCGCCTCTCTCTGGCTCGCCCGCGGCGCGGCGCGCCGGGACGAGCCGCCGGCATTCGTGGAGTCTTCGGCGGGCTCCGCGCTGGACGAAGGAGGCGCCCTCCGGCGGCTCGCGTGCGCTCTCGGGGACGACCCGCGTGCGGCCGTCGTGCGCGCGCTCGCGGACGGATTACGGCCCGCGCGCTTGGCCGAGGGCCCTCCGCTCGCCCTCGTGGCGATCTCTCTCGAACGGTGGGACGGGCGGTCGCGCCGCGCGTTCGAGAAGGATTTCTCCGGCCTCGGCTTCCGTCTCTTCGCCACGAGGGCCGCCCGCCTCAAGCCCTGGGAGGACGCGCCGCTCCTTTCCTTCCGCCTGAGCCCCGGGGACGCGGCCTCGCTCCTCTGGCTTCCGTTCGCGTCCGTGCACGACGCCGTGGCGGCGTGGCACGAGGTGGAGGAAACTGCGGGAGAGGCAGCGGCGACGACCGATGCGGGACGCGTGCTCGAAGTCGCGCGGGATCTCGCGGCGCGGTTCGATCCGGAAGAGGGGCGCGTCGTGTCCGCGCGCGCGCGGCCTGCGACGTCACGGCGGAGAGGTCCCGTCCTCGAGGCCGCTGCTCTTCTCGCCGCGGGGTTCCGGGTCGCCGAGGCGGCCGCGGCCGCCGGCGTCGCGGTGGAGACCGCGGAGGAGGCGCTCGCGAGCGCCGTCGAAGAGAGGGTCCTCGTGCCCGCGCCGGAAGGGGAGTATGCGTATCGGGACGACGACGAGCGCCGGCGGATCGCCTCGCGCGTGCCGGCGTCCGCGCGGCGAGACGCCGTGGCCCGACTCGAGGCCTCGGGCGCCGCGGGCCCGCGGTTCGCGATCGCCGCGCTCGCCCGCGGCAATGCCGCTGACCTCGCGGCGGCGCGGGCCGCGCTCGACGTGGCGGCCGCGGAAGGGGACCTCGTCGTGGCGGCCGAGATTCTCGCGCGCGCACCACGGAAGGGCCCCGATTTCGGCCGGCCGCTTCTCGCCGTGCGGATTCTGCAGGCCGCGGGAAAGCCGGAGGCCGCGCGGGAAGCGGCAATCCGGATTTCGGCCGGGGCTTCGCGCGGTGTCTCGCTCGACGACCGGCTCGCGACGGCCCGCGCGCTCGTTTCCCTTCGCGAGGAGGAGCGTGCGCTCGCGCTCTGCCCCGGGGGAGCGCCCGACGAAGACGTCGCGCGCGCATGGGTCCTCGTGGACTCCCGCCGCGACGAGGCGGCCCGGCAGGTGCTCGCGCGCGCGGCGAAGCACCTCGCGGAGGCGCCCGTCGCGCTGCGTCTCAACGAGAGGCTCCTCGCCGCGGAGCTTCACGAGCGGGCCCACGACTATGGCGCCGCGGCCGGCGCGCTCGCCAAAGCCGAAGCCCTGCTGCCCGGCGTCGAAGAGCACGGCCTCGCGCGCGATCTCGCGCGCACGGCCGGATACCTCGCGAACGACCTCGGCCGGACGGACGAGGCGATCGCGCTGTTCCGCCGCGCGGAGACCCTCTCGCGGAGCGGCCTCGAGCGGGCGGATGCGGCTTACGACGTCGCGCACGCGGCTCTCGACGGCGGCCGCCTCGACGTCGCGGCGCGCGAGCTGGACGCCGCGCTCGGCCTGTACGCGGCAGGCCGGCACGAAGAGCGCTACCTCTCGGCGCTCGGCAACCGCATCGACCTTCTCCTCAGGTCCGGCGATTTCTCCGCCGCACGCGCCGTTCTCGGGCGGGTCCTCTCGCACGAGCGGGCGAGCGGGCGAAACCACCAGATCCTCTTCGCGATCCCGAGCCTGCAGGAGCTCGCGCTTCTCGAAGGGGACGACGGCGAGGCCGCGGCGGCGTTCCGCGAGGCTCAGGAGCGCGGCACCGCGGACCCGTCACACCCGGCCTGGCGGGAGATTCTTCTGCTCGAAGCCGAGCGCCTTCTCGCGGCGCCGGATCCCGAAGCGGCGCTCGCGCTTCTCGCGCGGGCGGGGGAGATTCCGGACAACCGCTCCCGCACGGAGGGACGCCGCCTGCGCCTTTGGGCCTCCGCTTCACGCGACGCGGGACGGCCTCTTAGGGAGCGGCTCCCCGCGTGGAGCGGCGACGAGCTCGCCCTTCTCGACGCCGAGGCGGCGCTCGCCTCGGGCCGGGCGGCTCCGGATGCCGCGAGCGCGGCGCTCGAGCGCCTCGCCTCTTCGGGTGCGGGCGCCGGACTCGCCGTCCGCCGCGTCCTCGAGTGGTCCGGCCGCTTCCCGTCCGTCTTCGCCACGTCGGCGGCCGGGCCCCTCGTGCGGCTCGCCCGCCGCCTCGCCGCGCGGGCCGGTCTCGCGCGCGCGGAGCAGCGCTTCACCCGGTTGCTCGAGCACGGGGCGCCGGCCGAGGCCCATCTGCCTCCAACGCCTGCGGCTTTTTCGATCGTGGCGGAAGACCCCGCCACGCGTGACGTCTTCGAAAAGGCGGCACGCGTCGCGCGGTCGACGATCTCGGTGCTTCTCCTTGGCGAGAGCGGAACGGGCAAGGAGATCGTGGCCCACGAGCTCCACCGTCTCTCGGGGCGGCGCGGGCCCTTCGTCGCCGTGAACGTCGCCGCGCTTCCGGGGACGCTCGCGGAAGCGGAGCTGTTCGGCCACGCCCGGGGAGCCTTCACCGGAGCCGATCGGGACCGCAAAGGGCTCGTCGAGGAGTCCTCGGGGGGCACGCTCTTTCTCGACGAGATCGGAGACCTTCCGCTCGCGCTCCAGGGCAAGCTCCTGCGCGTCCTTCAAGAGAACGAAGTGCGGCGGCTCGGCGAGACCGCCGTGAGGCGCGTGGATCTGCGCGTGCTCGCGGCGACGCACCGGCCGCTCAAGGAGATGGCCGAAGCAGCCGCGTTCCGGGCCGATCTGTATTTCCGCCTCGCCGGCCTCGAGCTGGAGCTGCCGCCGCTCCGCGAGCGCCCCGTCGACCTCGTCCGTCTCATGGACGTGGCCCTTCGCTCTCGCGCGACGCTGACGCGCGAGGCCTCGTCCGCTCTCAGGGCATGGCCGTGGCCCGGCAACGTGCGTGAGCTCCTCGCCGCGCTCGAGGCGGCGGTCGCGCTCGCGGCGCCCGGGCGCGTCGTCGGCCTCGAGCACCTTCCGCGCGCCCTGCGTGAGAGAAGCGCGGGGACGCCTGCCGCGCGTTCCTACCGGGCCGCGGTGAATGCCGCCCGCGTCGGAGCGATCCAGGACGCCCTCGTCGAGACGGCCGGAAACCGGACCCGCGCGGCCCGCGCGCTCGGAATCTCGCGCCAGTCGCTGCTCTACGAGATGAAGAAGCTCCGGATCGGAGCGCCGCACGCCGGACGCTAGACTCCGCGCGTGTCGCTCCGCCGGCGTCTGGGTCTCGCGCTCCTCGCGCTGCTCCCGTTCCTGAACGCGCTTCCGTACGACTTCACGTACGACGACAAGCTCATCATCCGCGACAACGAGCGCATCGCGGCCCCGGCGAAGGTGGGCGAGATCTTCACGACACAGTATTTCGGCGGGGCGCTCACTTCGGCGCAGAACTACCGCCCCGTCCTGCTCCTGACGTATGCGGTGCAGGAGTGGATTCATGGGAACCGGCCGTGGCTGTTCCGGGCCGTGAACCTCGCGTTGCACGCGGCAGTGACCGTGTCGTTCGCGTCCTGGCTCTTCGCGCTCGGCTTCGCCGCGGGAGAGGCTTCCGCCGCGGCCGCGTTCTTCGCGGTCGCCACGATCCACGTGGAGGCCGTGACGTCCCTCGTCGGGCGGGCCGAGCTCCTCGCCGCCTGGTGCGTTTTCGTCGTGGCGCTCCTCTGGCTGCGCGCGACGCGCGAAGGCCGGCTCGCGAGGCGCCCTTACGCGGCGGCGCTCGCCGTCTTTCTTCTCGCCGTCTTCGTCAAGGAGAACGCCGTGGTGGCGCCCGGCGTCATCCTCCTCGGCGAGCTGTTCCGAGGCGGCCGCGGCCGGTCGCCCCGGGAGGCATGGCGGGGCCTTCCGTCGTCCGCAAGGTGGGGTCTCGCGGGCTTCGCCCTCCCGCTCGCCGCCCTTTTCGCCATCCGATTCGTCGTCATCAAGGGATTTCTCATCTCGAAGGAAGCGGGCATTTTCGAGCTCGAGAATCCGCTCGTCGCGATGTCCTTTCCGGTGCGTGCGGCGAACGCGCTGAACCTCGCGCTTCGCTATCTGGGGAAGACCTTTCTGCCGATCCACCTCGTCGCCGACCACTCCGCGTACGCGCTGCCGCTCGTCCGCTCGCTGCGCGAGCCGGCGGCGTGGGTGGGTCTCGCTGGCGCCCTTCTGGCCGCGGTCCTCGCGCTTGCGCTGTGGAAGAGACGGCCTCTCGCGGCGCTCGGGCTGTGCTTCTTTGCGGGCACGCTCTTTCCCGTCTCGAACGTGCCGTTCGTGATCGGGACGATCTTCGCGGAGCGGCTTGCGTACCTTCCGTCCGCGGGCCTCTTCTGTCTCGCGGTAGGTCTCCTCGCCGCCCCCGTGCGCGAGGTTCCGCGGCCTGCACGGCCCTGGCGCGAGTCGCTTCTTCTCGCCGTCGTCGTCGCGTATGCGGCCGCGACGGTCGTGCGCAATCGAGTCTGGAAGGACGACGTGACGCTCTATGCCGACATGGTCGCGAAGGTCCCGCGCTCGGCGAAGGCTCATTACAACGTGGCCTGGGACGCGCAGCGCGAGAGCCGCCGCGCCGAGGCCGTGACGCATCTGCGTGAGGCCGTCGCGATTTATCCGGGCTACTACGACGCGTGGGCGCTCCTCGGCAAGCAGCTCTGGGACGAGAAGAAATGGGACGAGGCGATCGCGTGCTATCGCAAGTCCGTGGAGATCTTCCCGTCCTACGAGAACGGGAACTGGGGTCTCGCGAAGACGCTGGAGGAATCCGGGCGCATCGAGGAAGCCCGCAAGGCGTTCGAGGTCGCGTGGGACCGCTTTCCCGATTCGTATCCCGTCGCATACCACCGCGCGGCTTTCCTGGAGGAGCACGGGACGCTGGAGGAGGCCGAGGACGCATGGGACGACGCGGTCGAGAACGGCGACGGCGCCGTCTCGGCGCGCCTCGCGCATGCGCGTGTCCTCCGGAAGCTCGGGCGCGAGGAGGAAGCCTGGAACGAGGCGCGCTGGGCGCTCGTGAACGACCCCGCGAACGGCGAGGCCCGGCGGTTTCTCGCGGAAGGTTATGAGCACGCGGGGCGGACGATTGCCGCGGGTGCGGAGTGGACGCGCGCCGTGCGCGCAAATCCGCAGGATCAGATCCTCGCTTCCGAGCTCCTCGAGTATGCCGTGCGCCACCCCGGGACGCGCTTCCGGGCGCTGCTTCTCGTGCCCGGCATCCGGCGCGGCATCCAGAAGCCAGACGCGCGCCTCGCGAAGGCGCTCGCGGCGTTCACGGCGACGGCGGGCTGAGCTCGGCGTGCGCGGCCTCTTCCCGGTCGCCCTGGGTCCCTTGGGCGGCGGCGAGCTTCGCCCGGTGATGGCGGATCAGGTTCACGAGGATGACGTACGTGAGCGCCCCGACGATCACGGCGAGAAAGAACATGCCGGCCGCCATCTGGAGGCCGATGGCCTTCATCGCGGGTCCCGCGGCGGTCCAGAACGAGCGCCGGAACATCTCGCGCCAGGGCAGATGCGCGATCGCTTCGCGCCGCGCCCGCAGCAGGAGGCGTCCGATCGGGATCGCAACCGCGGCAACCGCCGGAAGCGTCAACGGGTTCACGACGAGGGTCCCGAGGAGGACGTCCACCTTGTTGAGCTTGAGGATCAGCGCGAGGAGGAGCGCGATGATCCAGTGAAGCCCGATAAGCGGCGTGAAGGAGATCGCGACGCCGATCGCGAACGACGCCGCGACGACCTCGGGCGGCGAATCGCTCCCGACCATGTGGAGAAACCAGTGCTTGAAGCGTTCAGGCCGCAAAGTGGTCGAAACCCGCATCGGCAAGAGGCGCCCGCCGCCCGTCGCGCACGAGGCGGACGCCGGCGCCATCGTCGATCAGGCCGATGCGCCGGAGGGCGAACCGGCCGGAGAGTGCCTCGAGCGCGGCGAGCTTGCGGCGCGGCACCGTGAAAAGCAGCCCGAAGTCTTCGCCTCCATAGAGAGCCGTGGTGAGCGGGTCGAGGCCGAGCACACCGGCGAGATTGGAAAGTGCGGAGTCGGCCGGCAGAAGAGAGGCCTCGACGGTCGCGCCCACGTCCGATGCGCGGCAGATGCGATACAGATCGCGCACGAGACCGTCCGAGACGTCGAGGGCCGCCGAGGCGAGCCCCCCGGCGGCGAGCGCGGCGCCGAGCTCGAGCTGCGGGCGCGGATCGATCTGATGGCGGATGAGCCGCGCCTTCTCGGGCGCGCGCGGCGCCGGGACGCGCCGCCCCTTCGGGTCGAGAACGTCCTTCTCCGCGGAAAGACGGTAGCCGGCC
>Ga0208080_1000465_pt1 | contig 20398 bp, 19 predicted proteins | sample NGESurdeep092012_3_FD_184476 | JGI IMG/M metagenome (GOLD analysis project Ga0208080, IMG submission 184476) | Arctic peat soil microbial communities from Barrow, Alaska - NGEE Surface sample 210-3 deep-092012 (SPAdes) | ecosystem: Environmental > Terrestrial > Soil > Wetlands > Peat ...
GACGCCGCCATCAAAAGGTCAATGTAGCCTTAACCATTGTTAGTTATATTTTGGTTGGGCATTCGGGGGCGCGTGTGCTGGCTTACGAGCCAGCCCTAATCTAAGCGTAGGGTTGGAACATGGCCTTAGACCCGGAAGAGCTTGTTACCCTGACCGACCACGGCACGATGAAATTGCGCTCCGCCGTGGCGAGAGCGATGATGTTGCCTCCGCAAGAGCGCGATGCCGCGACAATCGTCCGAGAAGGCGAACCGTCGATCCTCGATTTCGATCTGATAAAGCATCTTGCGGCTCAGTGGGAGCAGCCGGAGCAGACCGCACCTCAGAATGAGGCGGCGACGCATTCAACGCGCCGATTCTGGATGTTTGCAGGAAGCCGCATCCGCCGTTGAGGCACTGCCCGATGGTCGGCGACGGCTGCGCTAACGGCCTCTATGGCGTTTGCGGTCATGCTCGGCGTTGATCCTGGCCGCGCTGACACGGCCACCCCAGATCACCTCGCGCGACTTGGTGCTGCTCATGGGTTAGATTACAGCGTCCTCGTCGATTCCGCGCAATCCACTAGCAATTGAGGGCGCTTCCGACTGTCAACCCAACCGGTAGGCCAATGATATCCTACACTGCCAACACTCGATACTTTGGGCAATCATCCACGACATTTTGGGTTGGTTGTACGTGATTTACTACGCACGCTGACCTGACCAGCATCGCCATCTACTGGTCGAAAGATGATCGATATTCTAATCGACACCGAGGACTATGAACGCCGGTTTGGAAAGCCTGTCGGTCGAGCCTTCTGGAGTTTTTTGATTGTCTCAGCGGACCCTGCGATTCGCGACCACGTGTTCACCACCCGCAAGCCGGTCATCTTCCAGGAGGCATGCCGTGAGGCGCGTGAACTCGCCAAGATGCGACGGTCCGGGAAGATTGTCCTAGTGCCGAACCGATGATCCTTGCGGCGGGGCGTGGGCGACGATGGCGGGTAAGAGGTGGCAGCGGGCTTTCGACGATCCGATTCCGCTGCCTATCAAAAGCCAAGACATAAGCCCGGGAGGCTTGAGCTGGCCCGAGTTCCAGAAGGACATGCTGGCCGCGCAAGAGAATAGCCGCACAATGGGTGATGAGGAGATGTGTGTCGCGGCTGCCGCTATGGTTGGGCCGGACGGCGTGGTTGCTCGCGATCTCATGGTCCCGAAGGAGGGACAGCCTCTTTTGGCGGGCGGGCGCCCAGTGGCTCCAAAGCCGCACAACTTCATCCCGCTCAGGAATATCCGTTCGCTCCGGCGCCAGAATTTTGAATACCTGATCGATGGCTCGAACGAGCGTACCGAGTCGTCGGCTGAAGCCGTGGGTGGCGTAACGGCGTTAAGATCAGACGCAAGCCGGTCGCGTTAGACACTCCCTAGAATAGCCCAATGGATTCAGTGGGGCGGCTTAGGAGTGTTAGACCCTCCAGCCTTTGATTTTAATCATGTCTTTGGTAACGCTTTGATCCGGCTGCCTTTGCCTTGCCGCCGCCATATCGCTAGGGTAACGCCGCCGCCAAACCGGGATCAATCGCGTGGACCGCTGCGAATTTGGCGCGGTTCATTGGGGATGGGATATCTTTAAGTGTCTGAATTATTTGATGAAGTCGACGAAGACGTACGCCGGGACCAGCTCAAGAAGCTGTGGGACCAATATTCGATCTACATCGTCGCCGGCGCGCTGCTGATCATCGCCTCGGTGGGCGGCTGGCGCGGCTATCAGTATCTGGAAGCCAAGAAGGCGGCCGAGGCCGGTGCGGCCTTCGACAAGGCCGTGGAGCTGTCCGAGCAGAACAAGCATGCCGAGGCCGAGGCGGCCTTTACCAGCCTGGCTGCGAGCGCGCCATCGGGCTATCGCATGCTGGCGCGGCTGCGCGCCGCGGCGGAAGTCGCAAGCCACGATCCGAAGGCGGCGGCGAAATTGTACGACGACATGTCAGCCGATCGCAGCATCGGGGCGGCGGAGCAGGATCTGGCCAAGGTTCGCGCGGCCGGGTTGCTGCTGGAAACGTCCAGCTATCCCAGCATGCTTGCGCGCCTTGAGGCTGCTACCGCGCCGGAGGCGACCTTTCGCCATACCGCGCGCGAACTGCTCGCACTGTCGGCCTGGCGCGCCAACGATACCGCGGCGGCGCGGAAGTGGCTGGATCTGATTGCCAACGATGGTGAGACGCCGCCGAGCCTGCGCTCGCGTGCCGAGGCGCTGCAGGCGCTGCTTCCGCCGGTCGCGAAAAGCTGACGGCAGGAAAACGAGTTGAGTGAGAAATCGACCATGCGCCGCTCGCAACGTCTGATCGCAGCTGCAGTCCTCATCGCGCTGTCGGGCGCGTTGGCTGGCTGCTCCGGCAGCCTGAGCAACTTCGATCCGAGCGATTTGCTCGATTTCCTCGACACCAAGAAGAAGCTGCCGGGCGAGCGCAAGCCGGTTTTCCCCGACGGCGTGCCGGGCCTCGAACAGGGCGTGCCGAAGGAATTGTACAAGGGCTCGGCGCAGGAGCGGCTCGATCAGCAGAACGCCCAGGCCGCGGCGGCCGCCTCCGCGCCGCCTCCCGAGCAGCCGAAATCGAAACACGCCGCGAAATCCAAGGGCAAGCCACCGGCCACGGCCAGCACGGCTCCTGCCGCCGCCCCTGACCCCGACGCTGCGCCTGAGGAAGAGGGCAGCACATCAGCGGCGCCGCCGGCTCCCAAGCCCAAGAAAATCGTGCGCCGGCGCACCACCGCGCCGCCGCCCGATCAGCCGGCCGCGCAACCGGGGCAGTCCGCGCAACCCGCGCAATCGCCGCAACAATCTGCTGCGCCATTCCCGGCCCCGATGCCGAGCGGCACCTTTACGCGTTAATTTCGTTTTTTTCATCGCATTGACACGCGCTTCTTAAATGGCGCACGGATCGCTTATGTCTTTCACGATTGCCATTATCGGCCGGCCCAATGTCGGAAAATCGACGCTGTTCAACCGGCTGGTCGGGCAGAAGCTTGCGCTAGTCGATGACGAACCCGGCGTCACGCGCGACCGCCGCGAAGGCGAGGGGCGTCTCGGCGATCTCGAATTCACTCTCATCGACACCGCTGGCCTCGACGAGGGCGCCAAGGGTTCGCTGACCGCGCGGATGCAGGAGCAGACCGAGGCGGCGATCGGCCTCGCCGATGCCCTGATGTTCGTGATCGACGCGCGCGCCGGCCTCACGCCGAACGACCGCGCCTTTGCCGATTTCGCGCGCCGCGCCAACAAGCCGGTAATCCTGGTCGCCAACAAGAGCGAGGGCAAGCAGGGCGACGCCGGCGCGATGGAATCCTACGCGCTGGGGCTCGGCGAACCGATCCAGATTTCAGCCGAGCATGGCGAGGGCCTCAGCGATCTCTACGACGCACTGCGCGCCTTGATGCCGGAGCCTGTCGACGAGCCGGAAGAGTTCGACGATGACGACGTCATCGAATCGGATGAGGATCTGTCGAAGCGGCCGATTCGAGTGGCCATTGTCGGCCGCCCCAATGCCGGCAAGTCCACGCTGATCAATTATCTGCTCGGCGAGGAGCGTCTGCTGACCAGCGCCGAAGCCGGCACCACCCGCGATTCCATTTCCGTCGAGGTCAACTGGCAGGGCCGGGATTTTCGGGTGTTCGACACCGCCGGATTGCGGCGGCGCTCGCGGATCGAGGAAAAGCTGGAGAAGCTCTCGGTGGCGGACGCGCTGCGCGCCATCCGCTTCGCCGAAGTCGTGGTGCTGATGATGGACGCGCAGAACAAGTTCGAGGAACAGGACCTGCGCATCGCCGACCTGATCGAGCGCGAGGGCCGCGCGCTGGTGATCGCGGTCAACAAATGGGATCTGATGGGGCGGCAGTCGAGCCTGATTGCGGCGCTACGCACTGACGCCGATCATCTGCTGCCGCAGGTCAAGGGCATGCCGATCGTCGCGGTGTCCGGCCTGATGGGCGAGGGCATCGACCGGCTGATGAGCGCGATCGAAGAGGCTTACGCGGTATGGAACAGGCGGGTGCCGACGGCATCGCTGAATCGCTGGTTCGAGCAGGCCGTGGACGCCAACCCGCCGCCCGCGGTGTCGGGCCGGCGGCTGAAACTGAATTACATCACCCAGGCCAAGGCGCGGCCGCCGAGTTTCATATTGTTCTGCTCGCGCGCGGACGCCGTGCCGCAATCCTATCTTCGCTATCTCGTCAACAGCCTGCGCCAGTTTTTCGAGCTACCGGGCACGCCGGTGCGGATCGCGCTGCGCGAGAAGGCCAATCCGTTCGCACACAAGCGCAAGCGGCCATCGTGAGCGAAGGCGGCCCCGCGAGCGTTGTCGAAGCGCCCCAAGAAACGTCCCAGGAAACCTCCCAGGTGCGCGGCGCGGCGGTGGCCTTTATCTTCGTCACCATCCTGCTGGACATGTTCGCGCTCGGCCTGATCCTGCCGATCCTGCCCAAGCTGGTGGAAAGCTTCCTCGACAACGACACCGCCAGCGCGGCGCGGATCTTCGGCCTGTTCGGCACCGCCTGGGCGCTGATGCAGTTCTTGTTCTCGCCGATCCTCGGCGGCCTGTCGGACCGGTTCGGCCGGCGGCCGGTGGTGCTGCTGTCGAATTTCGGTCTCGCGCTCGACTACGTTCTGATGGCGCTGGCTCCGTCGCTGACCTGGCTTTTTGTCGGCAGGGTAATTTCCGGCATCACCTCGGCGAGCGTTTCGACGGCATTCGCTTACATCGCGGATGTCACGCCACCGGAACGGCGTGCGGCGATGTTCGGCAAGATCGGCGTGGCATTCGGCGCCGGATTCATTCTTGGACCGGCGATCGGCGGGCTGCTCGGCGGCATGGATCCGCGGCTGCCGTTCTGGGTCGCGGCGGGTTTGAGCTTTGCCAACACGCTTTATGGCCTGCTGATCCTGCCCGAGTCGCTGCCGCGCGAGCGCCGCTCGCCGTTCCGCTGGAAAAGAGCAAACCCGCTGGGTGCGCTGCGTCTGTTGCGCTCAAACCGGGTTCTCGCAGGGCTATCGGTGGTGAACTTCCTCGCCCAGCTCGCGCATGTGGTTCTGCCCAGCACGTTCGTGCTCTACGCGAGCTATCGTTATGGCTGGGATGCGACGACGGTCGGTCTGACGCTGGCCATGGTCGGTATCTGCTCGATGGCGGTGCAGGGTGCGGCGATCGGGCCGATCGTGCGGCGCCTCGGCGAGCGCCGTGCGCTCTTGCTGGGGCTTGGCTGTGGCGCCGCCGGCTTTCTGATTTACGGCGCGGCGCCCAGCGGTCCGCTGTTCTGGATCGGCATTCCCGTCATGGCATTATGGGGTGTGGCGGGCGCTGCGACCCAGGCGCTGATGACGCAATTGGTCGCGCCGGAGCAGCAGGGCCAATTGCAGGGCGCGACATCCAGCGTCCAAAGCGTGTCGCAGCTGGTGGGGCCGTTTCTGTTCACGCTGACATTCGCCTATTTCATCGGCGCGCAGGCGCCGCTGCAATTGCCGGGGGCGCCGTTCCTGCTGGCATTGGCACTACTGGTGCTGGCGCTCGTGATCGCGGCGCGCACGCTGGCGATGGCGCGCGTAGGTTCGGGTCTGGATTCATAGCTGGACGTAATAAAGCCAGCTCGCGTGGTGACTGCGACGCGGCCACCTTCTGGGGGTGGACGGCTTTTGGCTTCGCGCCGGCTGCCGTCGAAGCCAGTCCGCAAATGGCGAACGTGGCTGTTGGCATTGGACGCCGGAGCCAAATTCAAAGGCGGCAGTCACCTAACAAAAAAGGGCCCTGCTACCGGGGCTCTGATCGCTGAAGTGAAAAAGCCAAAGCTTCGGTGATCAGTATCTCGCGACCACCGGGCCGGACATTCGGCTTGACTTGCCCGGCACAAAAAAGCCCCGGATGATGCCGGGGCTTAAGTTTGTCGATCAAGCGTCAATCACTGGCCGAAGGCGTAGTTCAGACCGATGCGGGCGATGTGGTCACGCACCGAGTAACTCACCATGAACGGAAAGCCATCAATATCGCGCGTGTTGATGGTGCGCCTGCCCAGGTCGACAAAAAGATATTCGCCCTTGACCGACCAATTCCGGTTAGGTTTAACCTCGCCGCCGGCGCCCACCGCATAGCCTACACTAGTCTGGGACTGGCTAAGCGCATATGTCGTCGGGCTGGGCGGGAAGTTATTAGCCGCTCCCGGCTGCGAAAAGTTGAAGTTGTATTGGCTTTCGCCAAAGGCCAGACCGCCGGTGACGTAAAATAGCCAGTTGGTGCTGGGATTATAGCCGGCTCGCAGGCGCACCGTTCCGAACCACGGGAATTTCCACTCGCCCCAGCTGCCGCCGACATAGAACCCAACCCAGGGATCGACCACGGGCAGCGCCTTATAGACAGGCGCCTTGACCGCCATATCCGCCGCAGAGGCTGCGCCGATGCCGAGGATCGAGCCGACTGCTTGGTAGCGGAAACGATGAGTTTTGAGCTGCGCATATTGCCCCCAAATCGAGCTTAAGGCCGGCAATGAAATCTGGGCCTTTCGACGCAAAGCCTACCAGAGGGCCGCGACACATTTCTATCGGGGTCCTAACGAATTTGGGGACTGTTGCGAAAATAGCGCGGCAAAAAACGCCGCCTCAGTTGGCGACAGCGTCGCCTGTTGGCAGCACTTTTCGGAGCTCGCGCGATGTCCGACTTGAGTCCGTAATGTGCTCCAAACCGGACGTCGGCGAGAGCAACGCACCGGCCTCGTCAAGTCAGGATTCTCGATTCATTCGGCTGATCGCAAAAGCTCTAGGGCGGATTGCCTCTCGAAGCCGCCGTCCCCGCACAGGCGACAGGCGCGCGGCCTTTTCATTGCGCCACCCGCTCCAGACTTACGTTGCACATGCCGTCGCAGCCAATAGCCTTGGATGCAGGCGGTGTCAGATCGATTTCGCGGCGCGGCCAAAACCTGCGGTTCGGCCCCTTATCTGCCACCGTACAGACCACAGATTTCCCGTTGGCAACATTGGTCACGCGAAGCCGCCGGCCAATCTGTTCAAGCATGTGCGCACAGACCAGGTCCCGATAGGGATGCAGCCGTTTGCCGTCAGCCGCGATCGTGTCATCAAACTCTGTGGCGACGCCGCCGTATGGCGGCGGCTTGATACGCGTAAGCCAGAGATCGTCGAATGTTTTTTCAGCGCGGGCGCACAGGCATGTTGCGAACAGCGTCAGCGCCGAGAGCATGGGCACAATGCGGATATTCATGCCATTGACTATACGTTAGGCTTATGGGCGAGATCGTGGCGGCTTAATGCCCATTTTTCGGCTGTATCGAGAAGCCCTTATCACTTCGGGCGGCTGCGCCAATTTGCGACCGGCCGGACTTTTGAAAATCCGGCCGGCAGCATGTTGCAGCTATTTCTTGATCAGCGGACACTCGCTTTCGCTGAGCGGCCTCGCGGCTTGCTCCGCCGGGATCGTCGCGACCAGCTTGTAGTAATCCCAGGGATATTTCGATTCCTCGGGCTTCTTGACCTCAAACAGGTAGGCCGGAAGCATCTTGCGGCCGTCGGCGCGAATGGTGCCCTTGCCGAACAGGATGTCGTCGGTCGGCAGCTCCTTCATCTTGGCGACGACCTTGGCGCCGTCATGCGGATTGCCGCCCATCGTCTCCAGCGTCTTGAGGTAATGCAGCGTGCCGGAATAGAGTCCCGCCTGCGTCATCGAGGGCATCGCGCCGGTCTTCGTCTGCGCCGCGAACTTCTTCGACCAGGCGCGGGTCTGGTCGTTCATGTCCCAGTAGAAGGATTCGGTGAACGACAGGCCCTGCGCGGTCTTCAGCCCGAGCGAATGCACGTCGTTGATGAAGAGCAGCAGCGCCGCGAGCTTTTGGCCGCCGGCGACGATGCCGAACTCCGCCGCCTGCTTGATGGCGTTGGTGGTGTCGCCGCCGGCATTGGCCAGCCCGATCACCTTGGCTTTGGATGCCTGCGCCTGCAGCAGGAACGACGAAAAATCCGAGGTGTTGATCGGATGCTTGACGCCGCCGACGACCTTGCCGCCGTTGGCGGTGACGACCGCGGTGGTGTCGCGCTCCAGCGCGTAGCCGAAGGCGTAGTCGGCGGTCAGGAAGAACCAGGTATCGCCGCCGGCCTTGGTCAGGGCGGTGCCGGTGCCATGGGCGAGCATGTAGGTATCGTAGGTCACCGACAGCGTGTTCGGCGTGCAGGCCTTGCCGGTCAGGTCGGCGCTGGCGCCGCCGGAATTGATCAGGATCGCGTTCTTCTCTTTCACCAGGTTCGAGACCGCGAGCGCGACGCCGGAGTTCGGGGTATCGAACACCGCATCGACCTTGTCGACGTCGATCCATTGCCGCGCCATGTTGACGCCGACGTCCGGCTTGTTCTGGTGGTCGCCGCTGAGCACGTCGATCTTCCAGCCCTTGGCGAGCAGGCCGGAATCCTGCACGGCCATCTTGACCGCGACCACCGAATTGGGGCCGCCGATGTCGGCATACAGGCTCGACATGTCATTGAGCACGCCGATCTTGACCGTCTTGTCCTGGGCCAGCGATGGCGTGGCGGCCAGGGCAAGGCCTGTCAGCACGATGGCTGCGGTCAACCCACGACGGCGCGAGAGCGCAAATGTCCTCATCAGTATTTCCCCCTGTGTGATTTCGCGCGAGGATTGCCGTCTTTCGCGGCGCGGTCCTTCGCCCAACGGATTTGAGTTGTCGCGATCCTTATTCTGCCCGCGGGCCTTCGATCGGACAAGGCCGACTATAGCAGCAAAATCGCGCGAGCCAATATCCGCCGACAGTGGCGTCGCGGGTGGGGGCGATCGCGCGCGAACGGCGCAAGTGGCGCCAAGAACGTCGCCCCGGAAAGGCAGGAGCCAATCCGGGGCTTGATCGGGTCGACCGGCGAACAGGCCGGAATCAGCGGTTCTTGGTGACGACGACTTCGAGATACTCGCTGGGAACAACCAGCGTGCCGTCGGCGGCGGCATTGAACTTGCCGAGTAGTGCGTCGATGTCAGTCTCAAGCGCGGCGCCCGCCGCGGCGTCGAGCGCTTCGAAAGCCTTCACGACCGGGCCGTAATAGCTGCGGAAAACCTCGAGCCAATGTTCCGGCGATTTGTAGCGGAAGACGAAGTTCCTGCTCTGCGCCTTGATGCTTGCTTTCGCACCGAACAGGGTGTTGAGGTGCGACGTATTGCCCCACAGCGCCGGTGACTGCACGCCGAAGGGTGGCGGCAGGTGTTTGCCGATGGTCTTGAACAACTGGCCGATAAAGCTCTCCGGCGTCCAGTTCGCCAGTCCGATCTTTCCGCCCGGGCGGCACACCCGCATCATCTCGTCCGCGGCCCGCTGCTGGTTCGGCGCAAACATCACACCGAATGTCGATAGCACGACGTCGAAGCTTGCATCGGCGAATGGCAGCGCTTCGGCATCGGCTTCGCGGAAGGCGACCGGCAGGCGGTCGGCGTGAGCGCGCTCGCGGCCGCGTTCGAGCAGGGAGCCGACATAGTCCGTTGACACCACGTCGGCGAAGCGGCGGGCGGCGGCGAGCGTCGCGTTGCCATTGCCGGCGGCGACATCGAGCACGCACTGGTTGCTGCGCAGGTCGACCGCTTCGCAGAGCGTTTCGCCGACGATCTGCAGGGTGACCCCAATGATCGCGTAGTCGCCGGAAGACCACGCTTTCTGCTGACGGCTCTTGATGGCGGCGAGATCGAAAGTGGCAGGGTTGATGGCTTGAATGTTCATCTTAGCATTCCTTTCCGATTGAAGTTGAGGCTGGCGACTGGTCAAGTAAGTGGCTTCAATTAAAGTGCTGCGAGCGTTGGCTTTGGCGGCGCCGGCCTGCTCACCGGCAAGCCCGGCGAACAGGTCCTTCGCGCGCCGCTGCGCTCAGCGGCCATTTTCGGCGTCGCTGGTCAGGCCGCGCCGTTTGGCGCGCGACGCCAGGAATTTGGCCGGAACGGTGGTGATGGGAGATGAAAGGCACTCGATCACATCGGAGCGAGACAGCCCAAAAGCGATCGCTCGTCGATACTGAGAAGCGGCCTGATCGCCGATCGCATCAGCAATGCAGCGAATATCTCGATGGCCTGGTTGGCCGTTTTGGCGGTCCATTTCTTGATCATGACAGTCTCCGTCAGCTAAGGTGTTGCGCGCCGGACCTGGGTCGGCGCTGTTGGGCTGATGGATATTGTCGAAGGGCCATACCCTCAATGATCGAGACGCCGCTTTCATTTGCAGCCGCGCCGGAACGCTCTAGCGCCGATCACGATGTGCTCGCGGAAATGTTACGCGCGGTGCGGCTGACGGGATCGGTATATCTCAACGCCTGCTTCACGGCGCCGTTCGGCATCGTCAGCCCCAAGCATTTCGACGAACATACGCCGATGGCGCATTTGCGCCACATCAGCATTTTTCATCTGATCTCCGCCGGTGAGTGCAGCATCGAACTCGCGAACGGCGAGCGAAGAAAGATCTCGGCCGGCGACATCCTACTGATGCCGTTCGCCGACACCCATAAATTCTGGAATGGCCAGCCTGCGGAGCTTGCGGCTGCGGACGATGTCGTTCGTCCCGGACCGATCAAGGGAATGTGGAACATCAACCACGGCGGCGGCGGCCAGGAAACACGGATGGTGTGCGGATTCATCGAATCCACGGAATTCCTGCTGACTCCGGTGTTTCGTACCTTGCCACCATTGCTGATCGATCGCACCGAAGACGATCAGGTCAGCGCCCTTATCGCGTCGACGGTGAGGCAGATACTGGCGATGACGGAAACTGCCGCTCCGGGGACCGAACTCATGCTCGGTCGGTTGATGGAATTGCTGTTTGTCGAAGTGTTGCGCCGTTACGCGACCAGCCTTCCGGCAAGTGCGAAGGGGTGGTTCGCGGCGCTCAACGACCCGATCGTCGGCCGCGCGCTGCAATTCCTGCATCGCGATCCGGCCCGGCGCTGGACGGTGGAGGATCTGGCGCAGGAGGCGGGCGCGTCGCGCACCGTGCTCGCCGAGCGCTTCCACGCCGTATTGGGCCAGGCGCCGATCGAGTACGTGACCAGTTGGCGGATGCAGCTCGCAGCCGAGCGGATTCGAGCCACCAAGGACAGTCTTGCCGTCATCGCCGCCGACGTCGGCTATGACTCTGAAGCCGCCTTCAATCGGGCCTTCAAGCGGGTGACGGGCGTCACGCCGGGCCGCTGGCGCGACAGCCCTCCCGCGACCGGCGTTACATTCGGCGCGCAGGGCGCGGGCGCTTGACAGCGAAAGTGCAGCGGTCTTGCGGCGGATGCAGGTCGCCGCAACACCGCGTGGCAAGGCGTCTCGGGCCCCGTTTCGATCGAATCGAAACGGGGCTCTGTCTATCTGGCGCGTTTTCTTGACGCGAACCGGTATCCACTTCGCTTGAAAACGCTCTATCGCAGCGCGTCCGAGGTCAGCTTGAATTTCTGGATACGCTTTCCGTTATCGACCTCCGCGGTATAGACATTCCCCTTGGCATCGACCGCCATGGCGTGAACCCAATGGAATTGCCCGGCATTGCGGCCGCTGCGTCCGAAGCTGCCGACAACGGTGCCGTCCTCGCGCTTCAGCACCCGGATTTCATTGTTCTCGCCATCGGCGCTCAACAGATAGGTCTGCTTCGGATCGGGCCAGATCGCGATATCCCACACCGCGCCGTTGCCCAGCGTGTTCTTCTCGAAGAACCATTCCTTGACGAAGCTGCCGTCCTTCTTGAACACTTGGATCCGGTTGTTGATGCGGTCGCAGACATAGACCAGACCGTCGTTGGCGAGCTTCACGCAATGCACGGGATTGGCGAACTGCTGCGGCGCCGGCGCCTTGGGATCGTAAGGCGGCTGCTTGTCGTCGTTCGGCGGCTTGCCGTAGGCGCCCCAATGCCGCTTGTAGGCGCCGGTGGTGGCATCGAACACGATGACGCGGCGGTTGCCATAGCCGTCGGCGACATAGATTTCGTTGGCATCCTTGTCGATCGCGGTTTCGGCGGGCTTGCCGAGTTGGGTGGTGTCGTTGCTTCCCTTGCTCCGCGCGATCTTGCCAATCTGCATCACGAATTTGCCGTCGAGGGTGAATTTCAGAATGGCGTTGTCGTTATCGGCGTTGCCGCCGACCCAGACAAAACCTTTTTCGTCGACTTCGATGCCATGCTCGCGTCCGACCCATTCATAGCCCTCGCCGGGTCCGCCCCACGAGCGCAGCAGATTGCCGTCGGTATCGAATTCCAGCACCGGCGGCGCCGAGACGCAGCATTTCGAGCGCGGCGGCGTCAGCGCCGCGCCCTTCTCGTCGTCGGTCAGCGAGCGCGGGCGATGGATGAGCCAGATGTGCCCTTGCCAGTCGACGGTGATGCCGCCGACCTGACCGAGAATCCAGTTGTTAGGCAGCGGCTTTGGCCAGGACGCATCGACCGCAAAGGTCGGGATGTCACCGGCATAAGCGGGGCGCGGAAGCGCCGGCGCGCCGATCAGCACCGCGGACGCGATCAAGATGGAAACGGTTCTGGAAAGACTGGCGACGGCACGGTTCTGATAACCGCGATCTTGCATCGGCGTCATGGCATCCTCCCAGAAGCTTGCGGGTTTTCCCGCTTGGTGGTCAGTGAATAGCGGAGAGGGTCGGGTGTCAATCTGGCGCGGTACGCTACGTCACGCCGGCGCGCGAAAACTCATCAGCGTGCGGGTCGGGTAATCGAACAGCTTGCCGGTCTCGGCCCAGTCAGGCGCGCACATCGGCACGATGAATGCTGCGGCCTGATCCGGCGTGTCGAGCGTCAACGGGTCTTCGCCGGGAAACACGGTGGCGCGCATCCGGGTGCGGATCGGACCGGGATTGAACAGGTTGACGCGGATCGGCGTCGACGTGGTCTCATTGGCCCAGGTGCGCACGAGCGTTTCGAGTGCGGCTTTCGAGGCGGCATAAGGGCCGAGATAGGCCAAGGCCTTGCTCGCGGAAGCCGAAGTGACGAACACCGCGCGGCCGGCGTCGGACTTCTTCAAGAGCGGCTCCATGCAGCGGATCAACTGAAAGTTCGCGGTGAGGTTGATCGCCATCACGTCGTTCCACGGCTTCAGCTCGATATGCCCGAGCGGCGAGGAAGGGCCGACGACGCCGGCATTGCCGACGAGAATGTCGAGCTTGCCGTGGCGTTCATGCAGCGCCGCGCCGAGCCGGGCGATGCCGTCGAAGTCGGTGAGGTTGAGCGGCACCAAGGTCGCGCTGCCGCCCGCTTTACGGATCTCGTCGTCGAGTTCCTCGAGGCCGCCTTGCGTTCGCGCCACCGCGACAACATGGGCGCCGGCTTTCGCCAGTGCGCGCGCGGTGGCATAGCCGATACCGCGCGAGGCGCCGGTGACCAGAGCGATACGGGAGGCGAGGGGGAGGGGCATCGAAGCAATTTTCTCAACGTGGTCCCCGCGGAAGCGGGGACCGATACGCCGTGAGGGTTATGATGGGGGAAGGCGCTCGTGTCCAACTTTGTTCGAACAACTGACCGCCTGGGGTTATGGATCCCCGCTTCCGCGGGGACGACACAATGGGTGTTACTAGCTCGCCTCCGCCAGCAGCGACAATTGCCGCGGCTGCGGTTCGGCCTGCGCCATGTCGGTGAGCGGGGTGGGATAGTCGCCGGTAAAGCAATGATCGGTAAATTTCGGATGCGCGGGATCGCGGCCGGGCTCGCCCATGGCGCGGTAGATGCCGTCGACCGACAGGAACGCCAGCGTGTCCGCGCCGATCAGCTGGCGCATTTCTTCCAGGCTATGCGTCGCCGCCAACAGGCCGGTGCGATCCGGCGTGTCGATGCCGTAGTAATCCGGATGCGTGATCGGCGGCGAGGCGATCCGAAAATGCACCTCGCGCGCGCCGGCGTCGCGCATCATTTTCACGATCTTCTTCGAGGTGGTGCCGCGCACCAGCGAATCGTCGATCAGCACGATCCGCTTGCCTTCGACCGCCGCGCGGTTGGCGGAATGCTTCATGCGCACGCCGAGTTCGCGCACGCTTTGCGTCGGCTGAATGAAGGTGCGTCCGACATAGTGATTCCGGATGATGCCGAGTTCGAACGGCACGCCGGATTCCCTGCTGTAGCCGAGTGCCGCGGGCACGCCGGAATCCGGCACCGGGACCACCACATCGGCCTCGACATAGCTCTCGCGGGCGAGTTCGGCGCCCATCGCCTTGCGCACGTCATAGACCGAACGGCCGCCGACGATCGAATCCGGGCGCGAGAAATAGATATATTCGAAGATGCAGGGCCGCGGCGGCATCGGCGGAAACGGCTTGTGGCTTTGCGTGCCGTGCTCGTCGAACACGATGACTTCGCCCGGATTGACGTCGCGGATATATTTCGCGCCGATGATGTCGAGCGCGCAGGTCTCCGACGCCAGGATCGGGCAGCCGTCGAGCTCGCCCAGCACCAGCGGGCGAATGCCGAGCGGATCGCGCGCGCCGATCAGCTTCTTGTTGGTCATCGACACCAGCGAGTAGGCGCCTTCGATCGCGCGCAGCGATTCGATGAAACGATCGATGAAGCGGTTGCGCTTCGACTGCGCCACCAGATGCAGGATGACTTCGGTGTCGGTGGTGGATTGCATCATGGCGCCGTTGCGCACCAGTTCGCGGCGCAGGGTCAGCCCATTGGTGAGATTGCCGTTGTGGCCGACCGCGAATCCGCCGGCATTGAGTTCGGCGAACAGCGGTTGCACGTTGCGCAGGATGGTCGCGCCGGTCGTGGAGTAGCGGACGTGGCCGATGGCGATGGTGCCGGGGAGGCGCTCGATCACCTCGCGGCGGGAGAAGGTGTCGCCGACCAGGCCGAGCCGGCGTTCGGAATGAAATCGTGAGCCGTCGAAGGAGACGATGCCCGCAGCCTCCTGGCCGCGATGCTGCAAGGCGTGCAATCCGAGCGCGGTGATGGCAGCGGCTTCGGGGTGGCCGAAAATGCCGAACACGCCGCATTCCTCGCGCAACGTGTCGCCTTCCAGATCTGAATCCTGGAGGTCGGAATCCTGCGGATCGGAATTGAGCGGGCCCGGATCGATCGGGCCAAGGTCTAGATCGTATTGGGCGGCGTCATCGGAAGGGCTCTGTATCTCGTCCATCGCGCCTCTCTTTTGGCCTGATATCAACGCGCCGCGGGCTTCTCGATCAGCTTTTTCAGGCTGTCGCGGGCAGGCTTGGTATAGCCATCACCGGTGGTCGGCGCCGCCGGCTCGGTGTCAGTCTGCTCGTCATCTGGTTTATTCTTCTTGAATCTCTTCAAGATGGTGTTCTCGGGGTCATCCGGCAAGAGCGACATCAGCCAATCGCCGGTCCCCTGCAGCACCACCCGGGACTTCGCCCCGGTCACCCAATCGGGCCGCTGCTTGTCCGGAACCAGCCAGCTGAAGAACAGGAACGCGACCACGACGATCAGCAGGCCCCGCGCCAGTCCGAACAGGAACCCGAGCGTGCGATCCAGCGCGCCGATCCGGGAATCCAGGATCATGTCGGAAATCCGCACGGTGACGATGGAGACCACGATCAGGGTACCGACGAACACGCCGACCACCACCACCACGGCCGCGACGGTGTCGTTATTGAAATAGGTCTTGGCGGTCGGCAGCAGCTTCGAGAACGCATAAAGCGTGACCAGCGCCGCCGCGCCCCACGCCGCGATCGACAGGATCTCGCGCATGAAGCCGCGTACCATCGCGAGCAGGCCGGAGATCAGCATCACGGCGAGCAGGACGAGATCGAGTATCGTTATCGGCATCGGCTAGTCAGGTCCGCTCGTAAGTTCGAAACCGCGAATCGGCGTGTCGGTGCCGCCCTAGGTGACGGTGATATGGCGCATCCGGCAAGGCCGGAAATCGTGCCAACGCGCCCCCGCGCGCGGGTTGTATAGCGGCGAGGGCGGGCAACGTCACGCCCGGCTAGCCTTCCTGACGCCGGAATCTCGCAGGTGTGGCATTTTTCTCAGGCGCGCCCTCCCGATTTCCCTCCCGATTGCCGTCCTGGCTTCTCTTGGGAGTGCCGCGGGCGGCAATATCCGCCACCAGGCTGGTCAATCCGCCCACGGTATTAAGGACCATACCGGCGTCGCCGCCGGCCTCGCCGCGGGCCGATTCGGGCAGCACGGCGCGGCCGAAGCCGAGTTTTGCCGCTTCCTTCAGCCGGGCCGAGGTCTGCGCCACCGGCCGGACCGCGCCTGACAGTGAAATCTCCCCGAAATACACCGCGTCGGTCGGCAGCGGCGCATTGACCAGCGACGACACCAGGGCTGCGGCGGCGGCGAGGTCGGCCGCGGGCTCCTGGATCCGCAGGCCTCCGGCGACGTTCAGGTAGACGTCGTGGCCGGACAGTTTCACGCCGCAATGGGCCTCCAGCACCGCCAGCACCATCGAAAGCCGGCTCGGGTCCCAGCCCACCACCGCGCGGCGCGGCGTGCCCAGCGAGGTCGGCGCCACCAGCGCCTGCAATTCCACCAGCACCGGCCGGGTGCCCTCGATGCCCGCGAACACCGCCGTGCCCGGACTGCCGAGATCGCGTTCGGACAGGAACAGCTCGGAGGGATTGGGGACTTCGCGCAGGCCGAGCCCGGTCATCTCGAACACGCCGATCTCGTCGGTAGGACCGAACCGGTTCTTCACCGCGCGCAAAATCCGGAATTGCTGCGAACCCTCGCCTTCGAACGACAGCACGGCGTCGACCATGTGTTCGACGACGCGGGGTCCGGCGATCTGGCCGTCTTTTGTCACATGTCCGACCAGAATGATGGCGGCGCCGGATTTCTTGGCAAATCTTATCAGCGCCTGCGCCGAGGCGCGCACCTGCGTCACCGTGCCCGGCGCCGATTCCACCGTGTCGGTCCACATGGTCTGGATCGAATCGATCACGATCAGGCGCGGCACCGCGCCCTCGGACAAAGTGGAGACGATGTCCTCGACGGAGGTTTCCGCGGCGAGCTGCACCGGCGCGTCGGCGAGGCCAAGACGCTCGGCGCGCAGCCGCACCTGCGCCACCGCCTCTTCGCCTGAAATGTAGACCACGCGATGGCCGGCCCGCGCCATCAGGCTGGTGGCCTGCGTCAACAGCGTCGATTTGCCGATGCCGGGATCGCCGCCGACCAAAAGCACCGAGCCTCTGACAAAACCGCCGCCGGTGACGCGGTCGAGTTCGGCCATCCCGGAGGGCAGGCGAGGGGCCTCGTGGCTTTTGCCGGTCAAGGTTTCCAGCGCGAACAGCCGGCCCTTTCGTCTGGAGCGGATCGAGACCGGCATCGTGGTGGCGCCGGTGGTATCTTCCTCGGCCAGCGTATTCCACTCTCCGCAGGACTCGCACTTGCCCTGCCAGCGGTTATAGGCCGCGCCGCAGTTCTGGCAGACGAAGGAGAGCGTGTTCTTGGCCATGGGGGAGGTGAGTCGCCATCAGGGTGATTGGGTCGCGTTCATAGCATGGAAAGGCCGGCGGCGAGCATCGCCCAAGATTTCAGCTTCCTGTCCTCGTTGGTTCCCGAGGGGGTAGGGGTCTGTGGCTTGAACCCTTCCTCACCACCATGCAAAACCGAAGAAAATCAAGGGTAACGAAATCTAAGAACTTTGTGAGATTCTGTAACTCCAGAAGGGATTCTCTGATGGCTCAGAATTCGAAGATCGAGTGGACCGATCACACCTTCAACCGTGGTTTGGATGCACGAATGTGAGCCCAGGTTGCGACCACCGTTACGCCGACTCGTGGTCGAAGCGTTCTGGACTGGTGAAATGGGGCAATAGCCCACGAGCCCACGGCGCCGGACGTCGGAAGCCTACTGGCGCGCGCCGCTGAATTCATTGGCCGACGTTTTCGACAACCAGGCCGATACAAAGTGGCGGGCCGATTTATTCGCTCTAATCGCGGTCACCCCGAGCCTCAGAATGCGCTGAAGCGCGGACGCTATCCATCGGACGTCTCAGCTCGCTTGCTCGCGTACCAATTTCGGGTGTCAATATTGAGCGCTGAATGAGCAGCGGTCGCTCTTTCGACGGCATAACTGTAATCATCCGTCCTCACGCCTATTCAGAAAATAGGCTCTAAGTCGTTCTTCAAGCTCGATGTTTGGTATGGTCCATTGCCAAGCACCGTTACTGCCGATCTGAATATCTGAATATGGATCAAAGTTTTCCAGCAACTTCTGCCTATTGCGATAATCGCGGTCATTCAGTTCACCGTGCCACAGATGATATATTGTTCCTGACAAACACCCAATTCGCCCGGCGATGCGCTTATTAAAGTGAAGGGCCCATCGTAGGTAATGTTGTTTGCGCCGAGGATTGAACCCATGTCTGTCTGTAACTCGCTCGAAGTGACCATAAATTGATGCCACCATCAAGTTGTCCCCGCCACCCATAATCGCTGCATCATATAAGTGCTGCTCCTGGAGAATTACTCGTTTCACAGCCCACGCGAGCCCTGGCTGATACAGTAATCGCTTTTCTCCACTATCAAGTATTCCCCGGCTTAAGACAGGCTTAAGACCGACGGATCGCCCGTGTGTATGATTCCAGGTGCCGAGAATTCAGCGCTGATAGCGCTGACGTTATCGGGAGGGCTTTCTTTCTTTAAATTAAAGAGCTTCAGAGAAAAGTTGGATTATATCATAGCGCTCATTTAGCTTTGCCTCCGCATCTTCCGCCCAATCTTTGCGATCGAACACAACGTCGCAATCAAGGAAAGCTACACTTTCAACATCGGGTGGAACTGATTCTAGCGCAATGTTGAGAAGGCGCTCCTTTTGCCAGAGGACAGCACCGCCAGAGACTTGAATTAGAATATCAGCGTCGCTTTTTGTAAGCTCAAATTGTCCATCGAAAGAAAGTTCAACTGCGACAAGTGGAATACCGAGCCGGGATCGAAAAACGCGATAATTCAACAGGCGCCGCTTGTAACGCACTGGATTAAAATAAGAAGTGATTGCCCAGATCATACCACAGCCAAATTGCCAGTTGCTTGACCGGGCAAGTATAGGACCTTACGCGGCAGTATCCGTGCGCGAACATGGAATGTGGCACCCGCTTTCGCACGCCGATGCCAGTTAACGAACCTTTTCGTCTCGAAAAATCCCACCCTAGACCTAACCTAAAATAGGCGAGGTATTCCACAAGGCATTGTAAAACATGGAAAAACCGGCCGCGAGCATGATACCATCCATGACCAGCCGAAACACTTCCGGTTCGAGCCGCAATACAAAACGCTTGGCGATGAAGGCGCCTGACGTCAGCGACGAGCCGGCGATCAGGCCCTGCAGCGCAATATCAGGCGTCAGCGCGCCGAACTGCTGAAAGGTCACGGATTTGCTGAGATAGAGGCCGAGCGAGCTCGCCGCTTCGGTGGCGAGAAGCGCACCCCTGGCGAGGCCGTAGAACAAAAACAGCGGTACGCTCAACGGCCCGGTCGAAACCACGATGCCGGTGAGGTAGCCGATCACGGCGCCGCCGATCGCAAGGTGCCAGAGCGATAGTTTGAGATCGTGCTGGGCGAGCCAGTGCCGCACCGGCACCATCGCGATCAGAAACAGGCCGATGGAAATATCGACCGCGCGCGACGGCAGCGCCAGCAATGTCCGCGCGCCGAGCGCCGCGGCTGGAATACCCGTGATGGAATAAGCGGCGCAGGCGCGCCAGTCGACCTCGCGCCACCAAGCCAGGATGCGCGACAGGTTGGACATCACGGCGGCGACCGCCATGATCGGCACCGCCTGCTTCGGCCCGTATTGATAGACCAGAACCGGCATCAGCATGATCGACGAGCCGGTGCCGACGATGCCGCTGATGGTGCCGGCGAGGAGCCCGACCGCGAGGACGAAGAGGAAACTCAAAGGTCGTGTCTCCGCGAAGCCGGGCCGGGGGCGTCCTCATCCTGAGAGTATGACCCGAAATGCAGCCAACAAAGTGAGGGGTAGCGCGCCGATTCAACTCGAAGCCGTCCTGCATTAACGGCCCTCTGACCCGGGCGTGAACTTATAAACCCATAGCGTTGGCGGACGTCCGCATTGGTGCGCATGACGGACTCAAGCCGGACATCGCGCGACGTGCGAAAAGTGCCCAACACCGGAAGTGGTCGCTTGCGAGGACAATTGAACTTCGCGACACACTGACGGCGTGAAGGCTCGCGGGACGTGGAGGGCTGCGCGCAGCGGCTCGCGCCCGCTGATTTTCAATGGAGGGCTTCACGATTTTTCGGAGATGTTGCAAATGCGTGACAGGTCTGAAGGGGCATTTGGGAGTAGAGTGGCGCAATCAGTTTCAATTCTAGGAGCCCGTCCAGATAGGTGTTGCGACGGGCATTTTGTTGCACGGTAGCCGGCTCAGGCGGCCTTTGCGAGGGTGAACAGCTTCAGGAGGTTGTGGGTGGTGCAGATCATGGCCCATT